>Ga0207932_1000287_pt1 | contig 17204 bp, 13 predicted proteins | sample NGESurdeep092012_FD_184480 | JGI IMG/M metagenome (GOLD analysis project Ga0207932, IMG submission 184480) | Arctic peat soil microbial communities from Barrow, Alaska - NGEE Surface sample 415-2 deep-092012 (SPAdes) | ecosystem: Environmental > Terrestrial > Soil > Wetlands > Peat ...
GAGAACTCCACGCCGGGCAGGAGCGTCGCGACGGTGGTCTCCGATGCAGCGGCGAGCTGCTCGACATCCTCGTCGGTCAGGAAGGTGCAGTGGTCGACGCTTGCTGCGCTCATTTCGACGGCCAGGCGCACGCCCGGACCGTGGCCCAGCTGGTTGCCGTGCACCCGCAGTCCGAGACCGGCATCCCGACCTGCGGACAGCACGACCCGCGCTTCGTCCTCGGTGAAGGCGTGCGCGCTGTGCGGCTCACAGAAGACGTCGATCCAGCGCGCGTGGGGGGCGCAGGCCGCGAGCATCTCACCGGTGACCAGGTCGACATACTCGGACCGACTTTCGGCGAACTCGGGCGGGACCACGTGCGCGCCGAGAAACGTTGTCTCAGAGGTGAACTCGGCTGCGATACGAAGCGACCTGGCCTCGTCCTCGACATTCAGCCCATACCCGCTCTTGATCTCGACGGTGGTCGTCCCCTGGGCGCGCATCTCGGCGACGCGTGCGGCGACCAGGGGATACAGCTCGTCATCACTGGCCGCGCGGGTGGCGTTGACCGTCGTGGCGATCCCGCCGCCGTCATACCGAATGCCGGTCATCCGGGCCTCGAACTCCTGCGAACGATCTCCGGCAAAGACAAGGTGCGAGTGCGAGTCCACGAAACCCGGAATGACCGCGTTCCCGCCGACCTCACGACGTTGATCCGCCGGCGGTGCCTGAGAGGCTGGGCCGACCCACGCGATGAGCCCGTCCTGCACGACGATCGCGGCGTCGCTCAGGAGGCCCAGATGCTTCGAGTGGTCGGCCCCCTCCAGCGTCACGTCGTTGGTGACGAGCTCGGCAATACCGGTGAACACCGTCGAGGTCATGAGTTCTCCCACAGGGGCTGAATCGCGTTCTGCAGCAACGCCCCGACGTTACCCAGCACGTGTTGCCCGCCCTTCACCACGCTCACACCGTCCACGATCACGGTGTCGACGTCGGCGCCGCTGGCCGACAGCATGATCTGCTCCGGCGCACTGCCGGCGGTCCGGCGGCTGTCGAGCCGGACGGCGACCAGATCGGCACGTGCCCCGACCTCGAGGCGTCCGGCGTTGTCCCAGCCCAGGCTCTCGTGTCGGGTTGCCGCCGCCAACAGCTCGTCCGGACGAAAACGGCCACGCTCCAGCGAGTCCAGGCGCTCATGCATCTCCAGGGCGCGCGCCTCCTCGAGCAGGTCAGTGACGGCGTGCTGGTCGGACCCGAGGGACAACGGCGAGCCCGCGTCGGACAACCTGCGCGCCGGTCCGATGCCGTCTGCGAGGTCCCGCTCAGTCGTGGGGCAGAAGCAGGCCGTGGTGCTGGTGCGGCCGAGCATTGTGATGTCGTCGTCGGTCAGGTGCGTCGCGTGAACCGCTGACGTCGTGGGCCCGAGGAGCCCCTCCACGTCCAGCAGGGCCGTGGGTGTCAGGCCGTAGAACCACTGGCAGGCTCGGTTTTCGGCCTGTTGCTCGGAGAGGTGGACGTGAAGCGGGCGGCCGGCGGCAGCGGCCGCGACGACACCGAGCTGATCCCGCGGCACCGCCCGCACGGAGTGGACGGCGACACCGACCCGCATCCCCGCGGACTCCTTGAGCCCCTCGACGCGGTGTGCCCAACCGTCGGCGTGGCCATCGCCAAAGCGCAGCTGCATCGCGTCCAGCGGGCTGTGCCCCGCTGCGCTCAGTCCCCCGGCCACGTAGCAGGTGTCGAGCAGGGTCAGCCGGATCCCCGCGTCAGCCGCGCCTTGCCGCAGGGCCTCACCCATGGCATTGGGATCGTCGTAGGGCACCCCGCCCGGAGCATGGTGGAGGTAGTGGAACTCGCCGACCGCGGTGATCCCGGCCAGCGCCATCTCGGCGTACGTGGCGGTGGCCAGCGCAAGGTAGGAGTCCGGGTCCAGCTGCGCCGCAACGGCATACATCCGCTCGCGCCAGGTCCAGAAGGTCCCGCCGCCATCGTGGGTCCTTCCGCGCAGCGCACGGTGGAAGGCATGGCTGTGCGCGTTCGCGAACCCGGGCAGGACCACGCCGGGCAGGACCTGGGCGTCACCGGGCAGGGTGCCCGACGTGACCGCCGTGAACCGGCCGCCGGCTGCCTCGAACGTCACGTCACGGCCGAGGCCGGTTGGCAGCATTGCGTATGCCGCCCACCAGCGCCGGGAGTCCTGGGCGCTGCCCACGCGGCTGCTCATCGAGCCAGCTCCTCGGTCACTGCGGTCAGGGCCTCGACGCCGCGGTGGCAGTCTTCCCGTTCGGCAAACTCAGCCGGTGAGTGCGAGATACCGGTGGGGTTGCGGACGAACAACATGGCGGTGGACAGCCCGGCCGTGGCAAGAACGCCGGCATCGTGACCGGCTCCGGTCGCCAGGAACGGCGCATCGTCGAGCATGGCTGAAAGCCTCTGTGCCAGGGGCACGTCGAAGACTGTCTCGGGGGTCCATGACTCCTCCACCGGGAGAGCGCGGGACTGTGCTCCCACGGTCTCCACGACGGCCCGGACTCCTGCTGCCTTCGGGCCGCGGGTGTCCAGCCAGGCGATGACCCGTGACGGAATCGCGTTGACACCACTGGGTTCCACCCGGACCTTGCCCACGGTGGCCACGCACCCTTGTGCCGTAGCCGCCGCGCGGGCGGCCAGCACCGTTGTCGCGAGGTCGAGCATCGGGTCGCGGCGGTCCTCCAGGCGGGTGGTGCCTGCGTGGTTGGCCTCGCCGTCCAGGTCAAGACGCCAGCGCCCGTGAGGCCAGATGACAGAACCGACGGCAACGGGACGACCCAGGTCGATCAGGCCTCGCCCCTGCTCCACGTGCAGCTCTACGAAGGTCCCGATCCGCCGCAGTGTCTCGTCGTCCTGACCGACCTGCCCTACCGGATGGCCGGCCGCCGTCATCGCCTCGGCCATCGTGACACCGTCCGCGTCGCGGAGCCCCCGAGCGGTGTCGGCATCGAGCTTGCCCGTGATCAGACGGGATCCGGCGCACGCGATGCCGAATCGCGCGCCCTCCTCGTCGATGAAGTTCGCCACGGCGATGGGACGAGATGGCACGAAACCCCTCGCCTTCAGGGCATCCACGACGGCCAGCGCCGAAACGACCCCCAGCGGACCGTCAAAGGCCCCACCGTCCGGGACCGAGTCGAGATGTGAGCCGATCACGACTCCGGGCCGACCGGCGGCAACGGCGGCATCGGGGTCACCCCACCAGGCCCACTGGTTGCCGGCTCGGTCAGTGACCAGATCCAGCCCGCGCGCGGACGCCTCACCGGCGAACCACTCGCGCAACGTGGCGTCGGACCTCGTCCACGCGAAGCGTCGGTAGCCACCGGTGCTCGCTTCGCGGCCGATGGGTTCGATCGCCGACCACATGCCGTCAAAAGCCACTGCGTCGAACGTCATGTCCTCAACCCATCGAGCCTTGTGCCATTGAGTGTCGTTGTGCCATTGAGTGTCACCGCGTCAAAGGTCCTGGTGTCGACCGTCATGTTGTCGACCGTAGTGGCTCAAGCCTCGCGCATCGGAACCCTGACGCCGCGTTCTGCCGCGACCCGCTCGGCGATGTCGTAGCCGGCGTCCACATGGCGGATGACTCCCATCCCGGGGTCGTTGGTCAGGACGCGCGCGAGCTTCTCTGCAGCCAGCGCCGTGCCATCGGCAAGCGAGACCTGGCCGGCGTGGATCGAGCGGCCGATGCCGACACCGCCTCCGTGATGGATCGAGACCCAGGTGGCGCCAGAAGCGGTGTTGATCAGCGCGTTGAGCAGTGGCCAGTCGGCGATGGCGTCCGAGCCGTCTGCCATGGACTCGGTCTCGCGATAGGGCGAGGCCACCGAGCCGGCGTCAAGGTGATCGCGACCGATGACGATCGGCGCCTCCAGCTCTCCCGAGGCGACCATCTCGTTGAACTTCAGGCCGGCGACGTCACGTTCGCCGTAGCCCAGCCAGCAGATGCGGGCCGGGAGGCCCTGGAAGGCCACCTTCTCGCCGGCCGCGCGGATCCACTTCTGCAGACGGTCGTTGTCCGGGAAGAGGTCCATGATGGCCTTGTCCGTCTTGTAGATGTCCTGCGGGTTGCCCGAGAGCGCGGCCCAGCGGAACGGACCCTTGCCCTCGCAGAACAGCGGACGGATGTAGGCCGGCACGAAGCCCGGGAACTCGAAAGCCCTGTCGTAGCCGCCCAGCCGGGCCTCCTGGCGGATCGAGTTGCCGTAGTCGAAGACCTCGGCGCCACCGTCCTGGAACTCAACCATGGCCCGGACGTGCTTGGCCATCGACGCCCGCGCCCGGTCGGTGAACTCCTCGGGCTTGGCCTCGGCGTAGGCATGCCAGTCGGCCACCTCGACGCCCTCCGGCAGGTAAGACAGAGGGTCGTGAGCACTGGTCTGGTCGGTGACGATGTCGATCTGCACGCCACGGCGCAGAAGCTCGGGGACGACGGTGGCGCAGTTGCCGACCAGACCCACCGAGAGGGCTCTGCGGTCCCGCTTGGCGGCCAGGCACTGGGCGACCGCATCGTCGATGTCCGCGGCGAGGACATCCAGGTAACGGTGCTCCACGCGCCGTTTGAGGTGGGTCACGTCGACGTCCACGAGCAGGCAGACGCCCTCGTTCATGGTCACGGCGAGCGGCTGGGCACCACCCATCCCCCCGGCACCACCGGTCAGGGTCAGCGTGCCGGCCAGGGTGCCGTCGAAACGCTTGTCGGCCACCGCGGCGAAGGTCTCATGGGTGCCCTGCAGGATGCCCTGGGTGCCGATGTAGATCCACGACCCGGCCGTCATCTGGCCATACATCGTCAGGCCCAGGTGCTCGAGCCTGCGGAACTCGGGCCAGGTCGCCCAGTCGCCGACCAGGTTGCTGTTGGCGATGATCACCCGCGGCGCCCACTCATGGGTGCGCATCACGCCGACTGGCCGGCCGGACTGGACCAGCATGGTCTCGTCCTTCTCCAGCGTGGTCAGGGTACGAACCATCGCGTCGAAGGACTTCCAGTCTCGGGCCGCCTTGCCGGTGCCGCCGTAGACGACCAGGTCGTCAGGGCGTTCGGCGTTCTCGGGGTCGAGGTTGTTCATCAGCATCCGCAGCGGAGCCTCGGTGGTCCACGACTTGGTGGTCAGGGTCGTTCCGCGGGCTGCGCGGACGGGACGGGCGCCTTCCATGACGAAATCTCCTTAGATTCAGGCGAACAGGTTCAATACTCGAGTCTTCTCGTTGGCGATGACTTTGAGGCTTCCGTCATCATGCCGACCTCAACGTCGCGGTCATCGCCGGCTTCCACCGATGTATCGCGCGTGTTCAGGCCAGCGGGCCGGTGACGGTCTCGACGGCACGCAGGGCTCCGCCGGTGGCGACGAACTGGACCGCCTCCTCGATCTCGGGAGCCATGAACCGGTCGGTGCCGGGCCCTTCAGTCCTCTCGCGCAGCGCGTTGATCACCGCGCCGGTGGCGGCCGACGGCTCCAGCGGAGCCCGAAGCTGTATGCCGCGTGCGGCCGTCAGCAGCTCGACCGCCAGCACCCGGGTGAGGCCGTCGACGGACCGGCGCAGCTTGCGCGCACCGGACCAGCCCATGGACACGTGATCCTCCTGCATCGCCGAGCTCGGGATCGAGTCGACGCTTGCCGGCGCTGCGAGCCGTTTCATCTCGGAGACGATTCCGGCGGCGGTGTACTGGGCGATCATGTGTCCCGAGTCGACGCCGGGGTCGTCGGCCAGGAACGCGTTCAGACCATGGCTGCGAGCGGTGTCCAGGAAACGGTCGGTGCGACGTTCGGACATGCTCGCGACGTCAGCGGCCACGATGGCCAGGAAGTCCAGCACGTAGGCCACCGGAGCGCCGTGAAAGTTGCCGTTGGACTCCACCCGGCCGTCAAGGGTGATCACCGGGTTGTCCACAGCTGCGGCCAGCTCGCGGCCGGCGACCAGTGCGGCATGATCGACCGTGTCGCGTGCAGCACCGGCCACCTGCGGCGCGCACCGCAGCGAGTAGGCGTCCTGCACCCGCGTGCATCCCTCGTTGTCGTGGCTGGCCCGGATCGGGCTTCCGGCCAGGATCCTGCGCAGGTTGCCGGCCGACGCAGCCTGACCGGGGTGCGGTCGCAGAGCCTGCAGGTCGGCGGCGAAGACGTTGTCGGTGCCCAGCAGCCCCTCCACGCTCATCGCTGCGGTGAGGTCGGCGACCTTGAGCAGGTTGCGCAGGTCGGTGATGGCCAGCACGAGCATCCCGAGCATGCCGTCCGTGCCATTGATCAGGGCCAGGCCCTCCTTCTCGCGCAACGCGATCGGGGTGATGCCGGCCGCGGTCAGCGCCTGGGCGGCAGAGCTCAGCTGGCCCGACGCGTCGCGGACCGGCCCCTCGCCCATCAGGGCCAGCGCGCAGTGCGCCAGCGGCGCGAGGTCACCCGAGCATCCGAGGCTGCCGTACTCGTGGACCACCGGGGTGATCCCGGCGTTCAACATGCCCGCGTATGCCACAGCCGTCTCCTCGCGCACGCCGGTCCGCCCGGTGGCCAGGGTCGAGAGACGCAGGAGCATGAGGGCGCGAATGACCTCACGCTCGACCTCGGGACCGGAGCCGGCCGCGTGGCTGCGGATCAGACCGCGTTGGAGCTGGGCACGCATGTCCGGCGCGATGTGCTTGGTGGCCAGCGCACCGAAGCCGGTCGAGACCCCATAGTGCGGCTCGACGTCATCGGCCAGGCCCTCGATGATGGTGCGGCTCCTGCGGATCTCGGCGAGCGCGTCGGGGGTGATCTCAATCCGGGCGCCGTGGCGGGCAACAGCCACCACGTCCTCGAAGGACAGCGGGCCGATGCCGACAGCGATCGCGGCCACGTCGGAATCCAGCTGGGTTGTGGAGAGGTGGGCTGATGTCATGAGTTCATTGGACCCCACCGGCGACCGGTCAACCATCCCAGACCCGTGGTTAATGTCTCGAATCCGAGACATACGGAAGCCGGCGCAAGAGCGGCAACGCGCCGCATGTCAGGATGCCGGCAAGGCCGCCGTCCTGCTGATAGTCCTGTTGTTCTTGCTGCCTACCTAGGCTGCGGCATCTGACGTCGTGCTGGTTCGGGCGAACCGTGGGTACGCCTTCCCTTCACTCGCCGTTTGTCCTTGAGCCAGCCGCACTGCCCGGGCGCTCCGCCATCGCTCGTGAGCTTGTCCCAGAAGTGGTCGACCTCCTCCTGTCCCACGGCTGAGACGAAGAGTGAGATCGCCTCTGTGAAGGCGAACTCCGGCCCCCCGTTGAGCGCCTGGAACTCGAGCCCATCGAGCACGAAGGTCACAAGCATGGCGGTTCCGGCCGGACCCGGCCCTCCGTCGCCGTATCACGAGACACTCAGGATCCAGGAGTTCCTGAAGATGGAGACGTAGAAGTTGGCAGCCTCCTCGGCCTGATCATCGAACCAGAGGAATGGGGTGATCTTCTGCATCGCGAGCTCCTTGTCCACATGCTCCTGTTTCAGGGACGTGATCGAGATCTGCTGGGAGTGATCGAGACCTGCATGGGCACCGATCAAGACCTTCTGGGCCCTGATCGAGAAATACTCTCTAAGAGTGGGTTCAGCCAGACCTCCGGCAGCTCATCCGACCTGGCTAAACGTCTCGTGCCTGAGACATGTAGCTGTCTCGTGCCTGAGACACGTTCCTGAGACACTTGCGTCATGGCCAATGCCCCCGCCGCGAGCCAGGCCCTTGACATCCTGCGACTGCTGGCACGGCATACCGAACCTGTCCCTGCCTCTGCCATAGCCCGGGACCTCGACCTGCCGCGATCCAGTGTCTATCACCTGCTCACGGTCCTTTGCGACCAGGGATTCGTGGTGCATCTGGCCGACGAGCGGCGCTATGGCCTCGGTGTCGCGGCCTTCGAACTGGGTTCGGCGTACAGCCGGCAGGCGCCCCTGCAGCGCCTCGCCCGTCAGCCGCTGGTTCGCCTGGTGGACGCCACCAGACACAACGCTCACCTCGCCGTACTGCACGGCCGCGACGTCCTCTATGTCATCGAGGAGCGGGCTCCCGGCCGGCCGCCGCTGGTCACAGATGTTGGCGTCCGTCTTCCCTCGCAGCTGACCGCGAGCGGCCTGGCGATGCTGGCCTCCCTTCCGCCGCAACAGGTTCGGGCTCTCTTCCCTTCACGCGACGCCTTCGTCCAGCGTCACGGCGTGGGGCCTACGACGCTGCCGGGTCTGCGGGCTGTGCTGTCACGGGTCCGGAGGGACGGCTTCGCGTTGGAGGACGGGACGGTGACCCCGGACTTCGCCTCGGTCGCCGCGCCGGTGCTCGACCACAGCGGGCATCCGGTGGCCGGAATCGCCGTGACGTATCCCGCCGCCGAGGTCACGGCCGACCAACGTCAGGCCATCGTCGAGCAGGTCATCCGGACCGCGACGGACCTGACCCGTCGGGTGCGGGGACGCCCCTGACATATCGTCAGGGCATGAGAGCCATCACGATTCCCACGCCCGGAGACCCCGACGCGCTCGTCCTCGCTGAGGTGCCCACACCCGAGGTGGCCGCCGACGAAGTGCTCGTCCAAGTGGCGGCAGCCGGCGTCAATCGCGCGGATCTGATGCAACGCCAAGGGTTCTACCCTCCACCGCCCGGTGCTTCGGCATACCCAGGCCTCGAGGTCAGCGGCACGATCAGCGCCCTCGGTGGCAACGTGACCGGCTGGGCGGTCGGCGACCAGGTGTGCGCGCTGCTGTCTGGCGGCGGGTATGCCGAGCAAGTGGCGGTGCCAGCCACACAGCTGCTGCCGGTGCCGAACGGTATCTCAGTGGTCGACGCTGCCGCGTTGCCCGAGGTCGTCAGCACGGTGTGGTCCAACGTCTTCATGACCGCCAGCCTGCAGCCGGGTCAGACGGTCCTGATCCACGGCGGGTCCAGCGGGATCGGGACGATGGCGATCCAGCTTGCGCGTGCGGTCGGGGCCCACATCGCGGTCACTGCCGGAACGGACGACAAGCTCGAAGCCTGTCACGGGCTGGGGGCCGAGATCCTGATCAACTATCGCGAGCAGGACTTCGTCAAGGTGTTGGACGACGCGACGCACGGGCGCGGTGCCGACGTGATTCTTGACAACATCGGCGCCAAGTACCTCGCCCCCAACGTCAGCGCGCTGGCGGTCAACGGACGGCTGGTGATCATCGGGCTGCAGGGTGGGGTCAAGGCCGAGCTCGACATCAATGCCCTGCTTCGCAAGTGCGCCGCGGTGATCGCGACGTCGCTGCGAGGCCGGCCACCCGCCGAGAAAGCCGCCATCGTGGCCGCGGTGCGCGAGCACGTCTGGCCCCTGATCGAGGCCGGTGAGGTGAAGCCGGTCGTGCACCGGACATTCCCCCTCGCCCAGGCTGCCGACGCCCATCGCGAGCTCGAAGCCGGCAGCAATATCGGCAAGGTCCTGCTCACCACCTGACCAGTCCCGCATAGCGTGCACGGTCCCGAGGTTTCGCAGGAACACCATGCACGGTCCCGAGGTCTGGCAAGAACACCATGCACGGTCCCGAGGTCTGGCTAGAAGACCGTGCACGGTCCCGAGGTCTGGCAAGAACACCATGCACGGTCCCGAGGTCTGCGAGGATCCAGAAAGCACACGCCTAGTGCCCTGCAAGCACAAAGCGCCGACTAAAATAGAGGTGTGGCCGGGTTGTCGCAAGGATATTCTCCTGCGGCCGACAAACCGCCGGCGGCAGGTTGTGCGAAGCTCGCGGCCGAATACGGCTGGTCCGAGAGTGAGCTTGGTCCGCAAGACCAATGGGATCCTGCCGTCGAGGCTGTCGTCCGCACGCTGCTCGAGGCCACTGCCCCGATGGCCTACTGCCACGGCCCCGGCTACGCGATGGTCTACAACGACCGGTTCGCCAACCTGCTGGGCGCAAGGCATCCGCGTGCCTGGGGCCAGCGGGCGGCCCTCGTGATGCCGGAGATCTGGTCGCGTCCGGGCTATGCCGAGGCGGTCGACAACGTCTTCGCCGGCAGACCCTCCTTCCATGATGACGGAACGCTGCTGGACCTCCGGGGGCGGGAGCAGTCGCAACCCGACTGGGCATACCTGGCTCGCAGCTACTCGGCCGTCCGGGACAGTGACGGCTCGGTTCTCGGGGTCCTGGTTGTGGTTGTCGAGATCGCTCCGGTGGTGGTGTTGCTCGGCGGGCCTGAGCAGGGTGACCAGGGCGCTGCGAAATGGCGTGGGATCGAGCTGTGGGACGAGACCGCCGCCCGCCAGCCTCTGATCTGGTCAGGCTTCCGGGCGGGGGCCAGACCGCCAGAGGCGGCAGTCTCCGAGGCCGACCAGCGTTTTGTCGCCGAGGGCACGGGACAGCGCATCCTGCCCATCAACGGGCCCGAGGTTGAGGGATCCATTGGTTACCTGGGGATCCGGCGCCACCTTCCGGACGTCCAGATGGTGACCCTGGCGACGCGCGACCAGAACGACACCACCGGCAACGCCGCGCGTGGCGAGTTCTACGACGTCTTCGGCATGCCCGACGGCAGAATCGCCATCACGATCGGCGACGTGGTGGGAGCCGGGATGGCTGCAGCCGCGGTCATGGCGCAGGTCAAGGTGGGCGTGCGGGGCGCAGCACTGACAAGCTCTGATCCCAACGTCATCTTCACGGTGCTCGACGAGCTCGTCAGCCACCTGGACCGGAGCTGGCCGGCCGTGTACGGCCACGCCCACGACCAGAGCTCAGCAGAGGCGGACATTGCCGGCTTCGGCGGCGAGCTGTTCGTCACCGCGTTGTTAGGCATCTTCGACCCCGCCACGGGCGATCTGCTGCTTGCCAGCGCGGGCCACCTGCCGCCGGCCGTCGTTCATCGTCGACCGTCGACCGTCGCGCCGGCCGATGCTGCCCCTCTCGCCGAATACGCCAAGGTCCGGCCCGGGCCCCCGCTCGGGGTCGCCGGGACTCGCCCGGTCATGCAAATCCTCCTTCACGAAGGCGACGTCCTGGTCGCCTTAACCAATGGGCTGCTCGAGCGCCCCGAACAGAGCCTTGCTCAGGGGCAGGCGACGCTTTTGGGGATCTTGAGCACGATGTCCGCGACGGCCGCACGCAGCATCTCCCAGCACATCGTCGACACCCTGATCGGGGACAAGGGCCTGCAACGCGACTGCGCCCTCCTGGTCGTGGTGCGAGACGACCTGGCCCACCAGATGACCTCGGTGCTCGTTCCGCCACACACGATCGCCGTGCGCGGGGTCCGTCGGTGGGCTCGTGCCCAGCTGGAGTCCTGGGACGTGAACGAGGAGGCCATAGCCACCGCTGTCATGTGCGTCTCAGAGCTGGTCACAAACGTGGTTCAGCACGCGGGGACACCGGCGAGGGTCACCATGGAGCTTGCCGACCAGCTGTTGGTCACTGTCGAGGACACCGGCACGTGGAGCGCCCCTCGCACCGGGCGCGAGGACCACTCCGCCTCGCAGGGCAGGGGGCTCGCGCTCGTGGCGGCCGTCTCGGATGCCATGGGCCACGCCCGCGGGGTCGACGGGTCGACCGTGTGGTTCGAGCTTGTGCTCGACCGCAAGCACCTGCATCGGCGGATTATGCCGACTTCATAGAGGGGGCTGCTCGAACACCTTGCCAGATGCGCCATCCGCATCCGAACGGGTCCTCCGGTCTCCTCGCCGGGGGAGGCTGACCGGCTGCTGACCGGCTGCTGACCGGCCCTGGAGGTGTCTAGAGATACTGCCCTGTCGATCCGCGGTCACGGGGGTCCGTGCGGTTCTGCGTACCGGACACTGAGCCGGCGGACTCGCCATAACCGCCGCTCTGACCGGACTCACCCTGCGGCAAGGCGCGACGCATGTTCTGTAGCTGCTGCTGGGCGGCCATCTGCTGAGCGAAGAGGGCAGCCTGAATGCCGTGGAACAGCCCTTCGAGCCAACCGACAAGCTGGGCCTGCGCGATACGCAGCTCGGCGTCCGACGGCGCCTCATCGTTGAAGGGCAACGTGATGCGCTCGAGCTCTTCGATCAGCTCCGGAGCGAGGCCCTCCTCCAGCTCGCTGATCGAGCGGCGATGGATCTCGGCAAGGCGGGTGCGACCGGCTTCGTCCAACGGCGCACTACGCACCTCCTCGAGCAGCTGCTTGATCATGGAGGCAATCCGCATGACCTTGCCCGGGTGCTCGACGAGATCGGCGGGGTCACGCGCTTCCGCGTTGTTCTTGGGCTGATCGACGACCCCCATCCCGTCCTGGGAGACCACAACGACCCGCTCCTGCTTGTTGTCGTCAGCCGAGCCCTGCCGCTCATCGCCGTGCTGCTCATCCAGGGATTCGCTCATGGCCCCATCCTGCACCGCCGGCAGCCCGATCCGCTGCCCCCTATGGAGAAACTGTGCACCCAATCAGGGAGCTCGCCTTAGACCGGACTCTGTCAGGACTGCCACACAACGAGACTCAACGGAGCGCCATACGGACCCTGAGCATGTCGCGCTTGTCCTCGAACCGCAGCGCCTGCTTCTCCAGCCCATCCATGAACTCGGCCAGCTCGGTGCGCGCCGCCTCACCCTCGGCGGACAGCCCCTCGATCTCGAAGACCTTCCAGAAGCGCAGCACCGGGTCCAGGACCTCATCCTTGTGCTGGCGCAGGTCGTAGATACCCTCGACGGCCATCTCGACGGCCTTGCGCTGAAAGCCAGGGATCCCGGTGCCCGGCATCTCGAAGTTCTTGACGACATCAAGGATTGCGACCATGGCCTGGTCAGGCGAGATCTGCAACGCCGCGTCCATCAGGTTGCGGTAGAAGATCATGTGCAGGTTCTCGTCGGCGGCGATCCGGCTGAGCAGGCTCTCACACATCGGGTCGTTGGTGAACTTGCCGGTATTGCGGTGCGAGACACGGGTGGCAAGCTCCTGGAAGGAGACGTAGGCCAGGGAGCCCATCAGCTCGCCGGAGTGCGCCAGGGTATATCCCTCAGACATGTGCTTCATCCGGAAGCGTTCCAGCGCAACGGGATCCACCATTCGGGTGACGAGCATGTAGTCCCGCATCGCCATCGCATGCCGGCCCTCCTCGGCCGTCCAGCGATGCACCCACTCGCCCCACGCAGCATCGCGCCCGAAGGTCGTGGCAATCTCGTGGTGGTAGCTCGGCAGGTTGTCCTCGGTGAGCAGGTTGACGATCAGCGCCGAGCGGGCGACATCGGAGATATCGGCGTCGCTCTCACTCCACTGGTCACCGCCCATCCGCCCGTCGAAGCTGCGCCCCTCACTCCACGGCACGTAGTCATGGGGGAACCACTCCTTGGCGACCTTCTCGTGCCGGTCGAGCTCGCCGACCACGACCTGGTCGAGCTCGCGGAGCAGTTCGGTCTGGGTCATCGCCTTCACCATGCTGATTCCTCCTTAGGTGACACTTACCTACGCTTCCGTAGGTTACGCCAACGTAGGCTGATGTGCGAGCCCCCAGGCAGGTCCGAGGCTCGTCATGACTGAACGCTGACCGTTCCCCCCGATCGTCATCTCGCCTGCGTCGATAGGGTCGCGATCATGGCTCACTCTTTCGACACCGACTCCGAGGCGACCGGCCTGTGCACCTTCATCGATGCCTCTCCCTCGCCGTTCCACGCCTGCGACGAGGCCGGGCAGCGACTCGCAGCCGCCGGCTTCAGCCTCCTGGCGGAGACCGACGCGTTCCCGACCGAGCGCGGTCGCTACTACCTGATCCGCGGCGGTTCGCTGATTGCCTGGAGCAGTGAGGCGGCGGGAGACCTTCACTCGCCGGCCACGCCCTTTCGCGTGGTCGGCGCCCACACGGACAGCCCGAACCTGCGGATCAAGCCACAGCCCGACCTGGCGCGCGCGGGCTGGCAGCTGCTCGGTATCGAGATCTACGGCGGGCCGCTGTTCAACTCCTGGCTCGACCGCGACCTCGGGCTCTCTGGCCGGGTCGCGGTCCGTGGCGACAACGGGGTCCAGACCCGGCTGGTGACCATCAACGAGCCGGTATTGCGGGTGGCCCAGCTCGCGGTCCACCTCGACCGCGGTGCCAACGAGGGTCTGGCGCTCAACCCCCAGCAGCACCTGACGCCATTGTGGGGGATCAGCACCGAACCCGGGGACTTCCGCGGATACCTCGCCGCCGCAGTGGGCGTGGACGCCACCGACGTCCTGTCCTGGGACGTGATGACCCACGACCTGCAACCATCTCGCCGGATCGGCCGGGACCTCGACCTGATCGCCGCACCTCGCCTGGACAACCTGGCGACGAGCTACGCCGGGGTGCGGGCGTTGATCGACGTGGCCGAAGTGATGAGCGGCGGTGGCCGGTCCGGCGCGACGGGCATTTCGGGGGCCCCGTCGAACCCCTCCATTCCGGTTCTGGTGCTGTTCGACCACGAGGAGGTCGGCAGCCAGTCCGAGCGGGGTGCCATGTCAACACTGCTGCCCTCGGTGCTCGAACGCATCGTGATCTCGGCCGGCGGTGATCGCCAGGACTTCCATCGGGCACTCGCCGGAACCGTCGTGGCGTCCGGGGACATGGCCCACGCCACCCACCCGAACTATCCCGAGAAGCACGAGCCACAGCATCGGATCGCGATCAACGGTGGTCCGGTGCTCAAGACCAACGTCAAGCTGCGTTATGCGACCGACTCTGTCGGCGCGGCGGCGTTCATCATGGCCTGCGGCCAGGCGGAAGTCCCGGTGCAGCAGTTCGTGTCCCGCAACGACACCCCCTGCGGCTCGACCGTCGGCCCGATGACCGCGGCGCTGGTCGGCGCCACAACGGTGGACTTCGGGGCGCCGATGTTGTCCATGCACTCGGCTCGCGAGCTCTGCGGCGCCAAGGACCCGGCAATGTACGCCGGCGCCCTGGCCGCCTTCTTCAATCCGCAGACCCAGGCAGCGTGCGGTTGACCCCCCACGAACCCAGGCAGCGTGCGGTTGACCCCCCACGAACCCAGGGGGCGAGGTTGACCCCCCACGAACCTAAGGAGCCTGTCGTCGCTTAGCCACCAAACTGGAGAATTTGCGGCTGGTTAACCGGTAAATCTGTGAAGAGCATGGGTATGACCTCGGTGACACGGTGTCCGGCATACCCCTTGCTGGTCTAACCTGCGAGGAACTGTCCGCATCTTCGCCCCGGAGGCCCTGCTGTGTCCAAGTTCGTCTACGACTTCGCCGAAGGCAATAAGGATCTCAAAGACCTGCTCGGAGGCAAAGGGGCGAACCTCGCCGAGATGACCCGGATGGGACTGCCGGTTCCTCCGGGATTCATCATCACGACCGAGGCGTGTCGGACCTACCTCACCGAGGGCGCCGCGCCAGCCGGGATGGATGCCGAGATCAACGAACACCTCGCCCTGCTCGAGAAGGCCATGGGCAAGAGGCTGGGTCAGCCCGACAACCCGCTGCTGGTTTCCGTGCGCTCCGGTGGCAAGTTCTCGATGCCCGGAATGATGGACACCGTCCTCAACGTCGGGCTCAACGACAAGTCGGTCCTGGGTTTCGCCAAGCAGTCCGGCAACGAGCGCCTGGCCTTCGACTCCTACCGCCGGCTGATCCAGATGTTCGGCAAAACCGTTCTGGGCGTCGACGGCACGCTGTTCGAGGGCGCGCTTCATGCGGCCAAGGAGGCCAAGGACACCAGGAACGACCTCGACCTGGACGCGGAAGACCTGCGAGCGCTGGTCGACGAGTACAAGAAGATCGTGCACGAACACACAGGCCGGGAGTTCCCGCAGGAGCCGCGCGAGCAGATGAACCTCGCCATCCGGGCCGTTTTCGACTCCTGGAACGCCGATCGGGCGATCCTCTACCGCCGCCAAGAGCGAATCCCCGCCGACCTGGGCACCGCGGTCAGCATCTGCTCGATGGTGTTCGGCAACGTGTCCGCGGACTCGGGCACAGGGGTGGCGTTCACCCGCGATCCAGCGTCGGGGGCCCAGGGCGTCTACGGCGACTACCTGCAGAACGCCCAGGGCGAGGACGTCGTCGCCGGGATCCGCAACACGCTGTCCCTGGCCGACCTCGAGGGCATCGACAAGAAGTCGTACGACGACCTGATGTCGATCATGAGCCAGCTCGAGAAGCACTACCGGGACCTGTGCGACATCGAGTTCACGATCGAACGCGGCAAGCTGTGGATGCTGCAGACCCGGGTCGGCAAGCGGACCGCCGGCGCTGCTTTCCGCATCGCGACCCAGCTCATCGACGAGGGCCTGATCGACGAGGCCGAGGCTCTGCAGCGCGTGACCGGAGCCCAGCTGGCCCAGCTGATGTTCCCCGCCTTCGAGGAGAATGCCACCCGCGAACGCCTGGCCACGGGCATGAACGCCTCGCCGGGTGCGGCCGTCGGCAAGGTCGTCTTCGACTCCTACACCGCAGTGAAGTGGTCGCGCTCGGGTGAGAAGGTCATCCTCGTCCGGCGCGAGACCAACCCTGACGACCTCAACGGCATGATCGCCGCTGAAGGCATCCTGACCAGCCGTGGTGGCAAGACCTCACACGCCGCGGGAGGAGCTCACCGTCGACACCAAGGGCCGACACTTCGCCACCAAGGACGGACGGGTCTTCGAAGAAGGCACCGTCATCTCGATCGACGGCACGTCTGGCGAGGTCTTCCTCGGCGAGGTTCCGGTCGTATCGTCTCCGGTGGTCTGCTACTTCGACGGCACCGTCGACGCCGAGGCGGCGGACGCGGACGAGCTCGTCAAGGCCGTGCACCGGATCATGCTTATCGCCGATGGCTGCCGCCGGATGTCGGTGCGCGCCAACGCGGACACCCCGGAGGACGCGGCCCGGGCGCGTCGCTTCGGAGCTCAGGGCATTGGCCTGTGCCGGACCGAGCACATGTTCCTCGGCGACCGGCGCCCGATGGTCGAGGCGCTGATCCTTGCCGATACGGACGAGGAACGGCTCAGGGTCCTGGCCGAGCTGTTGCCGCTGCAACGAGCAGACTTCGCCGGCATCTTCGAGGCCATGGACGGCCTGCCCGTGACGATCCGGCTCCTCGACCCGCCGCTGCACGAGTTCCTCCCGGACATCACGGAGCTGTCGGTGCGGGTGGCCGTGGCCGAGGCTCGCGGTGAGGAACGAGAGGGCGACCTGCGACTGCTGCAGGCGGTGCTCAAGCTGCACGAACAGAACCCGATGCTCGGGCTTCGCGGGGTGCGCCTTGGTCTGGTGATTCCGGGGCTGTTCGCCATGCAGGCGCAGGCAGTGCTCGAGGCTGCGGCGTTGCG
>Ga0207932_1000288_pt1 | contig 17135 bp, 17 predicted proteins | sample NGESurdeep092012_FD_184480 | JGI IMG/M metagenome (GOLD analysis project Ga0207932, IMG submission 184480) | Arctic peat soil microbial communities from Barrow, Alaska - NGEE Surface sample 415-2 deep-092012 (SPAdes) | ecosystem: Environmental > Terrestrial > Soil > Wetlands > Peat ...
GCTGATCCGAAAACCCTCCGCCCCCGATACGCGGCATCGCCCCACCTCCGATGAGAACAGGAAATCAATCACTGTTGCTCTCACCGGTTGAATCCGCCATCGTTGCTGTTCCCCCAAGTTTTTTGGTGTATCCGGCAGTTGTCGCCTTTGCCGTTTTCCGTGTGCTCCGTGGTAACGCTTTTTTTGTATTTCCCTACGCCTTCAGCGGCAGCGGAACCTCGCGCCCCGTGCGAGCCGACTGGTAAATCCCGAGAATCAGCTCGAGCGACTTCCGCCCTCCTCGCCCGTCCGTATCAGCCACGGCCTCGCCACGCAGCACGGAGAGGACGTTCCTGTAGTACCCCTCGTGCCCGAATCCATACACCGAAGTCGGATTCGTATTCGACGCCTCGACCAGTGCGTCATCCGCGTCGGCATCGGCGAACTCCCAGTGCTCGACCTTGTTGACCGCCGTCCCGCCGATTTTCGCCGTCCCCTTCTCGCCGAGGATCGTGATCGACCCCTCGAGATTCTTCGGGTACGTCAGCATCGTCACCTCGATCGTGCCGAGAGCGCCGCTCCTGAATCGCAGCACCGCGACCCCCGTGTCTTCGGCCTCGATCTTCCGCGCGAGCGTCGCCGTCTTGGCGATCACGCTCTCGACCGGGCCCACGAGCCACTGCATCAGGTCGACGTAGTGTGACGCCTGGTTCATGAAGGCGCCGCCGTCGAATTCCCACGTCCCGCGCCAGGGCGCCTGGTCGTAGTATTCCTGCGGCCGCGTCCAGCGGACCGTCGTGTTGGCGAGATAGATCTTGCCGAACCGCCCCTTGTCCATCGCGCGCTTCAGGAGCTGCACGGGCGGGTTGAGCCGGTTCTGCTTCACCACGAACAGCTTGACGTTCGCGTCGTCGCACGCATGCACGAGATCGTCGGCCGAGGCCAGCGTGATCGCCATCGGCTTTTCGCACACGACGTGCTTGGCGGCTCTCGCCGCGAGGATGCCATGCGCGGGATGGAGCCCGCTCGGCGTCGCGATCGTCACGATCTCACACGACGCCTCGCGCAGCATGGTCTCGTACGACGTGAACCAGGGCACGCCGAGCTTCTCGCCCGCTTCCTTCGCCCGCTGCCCGACGACGTCGCACACCGCGGACACGGAGAGGCCGTCGACTTTCGCGATGGCGTCGAAGTGGTTCCGGCTGATGCGCCCGCACCCGACGAGTGCCACGCGAAAGGCCTGCGATGAGGTCACTCGTTCTCCTGGGTGATGCGGGTGAGCTTCTCTCCGCGTCGCGAGTACCGGTTGCCGTCGGCCGGGCACGTCAGCTCCATGAGGCCGTCCTCGAGCTTCACGCCGCACTCGCACACCCAGCCGGTGATCTTCGCGGGCACTCCGGTCACGAGCGCGTGCGGCGGCACGTTCTTCGTCACCACCGCGCCGGCGCCGATGAAGCAGTAGGCGCCCAGGGTCACGCCGCAGACGATGGTCGCGTTGGCGCCGATCGTCGCGCCGTGCCGGACGAACGTGTGCTTGAACTCGTTCCTGCGCGGCACGTGGCTGCGCGGGTTGATCACGTTGGTGAAGACCATCGAGGGGCCGCAGAACACGTTGTCTTCGAGTTCCACGCCCTCGTAGATCGAGACGTTGTTCTGGATCTTCACGTTGTTGCCGATCTTCGTGCCGTTCATCACCACCACGTTCTGCCCGAGCACGCACCGCTCGCCGATCACGGCCTGGGGCATCACGTGGCAGAAGTGCCAGATCTTGGTGTCGGCCCCGACCTTTGCGCCCTTGTCGACGAAGGCGCTCTCGTGGATGAATGGTTTTTCGCTGGTCATGGGATCGTGGCCTGCCACTCCTGGATGGACCGGACCGTCGCCGCCCGGCTCTTGATGCTCTGGATCGCGTCGCACGCCGCGCTCGCGGCGCTGAGCGTGGTCGTGTACGCGATGCGGTGGGCGATCGCCGCCTGCCTCAGGGAATAATCGTCCTTTTGCGCCCGCTTGCCTAGCGGCGTGTTGATCAGGAGCTGGACCTCGTCGTTCTTGATGAGGTCGATGCCGTTCGGGCGCGCCACACTGACCTTGTGCACGGTGCTGCACGGCACGCCGTGCTCCGCGAGGTAGGTCGCGGTTCCCCGGGTCGCGACGATCTTGAATCCCATGTCGTGAAAGCGCCGCGTGATCGCGACGGCGTTCGGCTTGTCGCGGTCATTCACCGTCACGAACACCGTGCCCTCGAGCGGCAGCCCGTTGCCCGCCGCGAGCTCGGCCTTCGCGAACGCCGTCCCGAACGTGTCGGATACGCCCATCACCTCGCCCGTCGAGCGCATCTCCGGCCCGAGGATCGGGTCGAACTCGCGGAACTTCATGAACGGGAACACCGCTTCCTTCACCGCGACGTACGGCGCGATGATTTCCTTCGTGTAGCCGATCTCCTCGAGCGTCTCGCCGAGCATCACCCGCGCGGCGTAGGAGGCGAGCGGCACGCCGATCGTCTTGGAGACGAACGGCACGGTGCGGCTCGCCCGGGGGTTCACCTCGAGCACGTACACGACGCCGTGCTGGATCGCGTACTGGACGTTGATCAGCCCCACCACGCCCAGCGCCTTCGCGAACGCCACCGTATGCTCGCGCATCTCGCGGCCGTTCGCCTCACTGAGGCTCTGCGGCGGCAGCACGCACGCCGAGTCGCCGGAATGGATGCCGGCGTCCTCGATGTGGTGCATCACCGCGCCGATCACCACCTGCCTGCCGTCGCTGATCGCGTCCACGTCGAACTCGTACGCGTCCTCGAGGAACGAGTCGATCAGCACGGGGCGGTCCTCGGACACGCGCACGGCGCGGACGAAGTAATCGCGCAGGGTCGGTTCGTCGTACACGATCTCCATGGCGCGCCCCCCGAGCACGTAGCTCGGGCGGACGAGCACCGGGTAGCCGATGCGGGTTGCGGCTTCCACGGCCCCGTCCACGCTCGTGGCGGTGCCATTGGGCGGCTGCGCCACGCCGAGATCGCGCGCGATCTTCTCGAAGCGGCGGCGATCCTCGGCTGAGTCGATCGAGTCGGGCGACGTGCCCAGGATCGTGACCCCCGCGGCCTCGAGCGGGCGCGTGAGCTTGAGCGGCGTCTGACCGCCGAGCTGCACGATCACGCCCACCGGCTGCTCGCGCTGCACGATTTCCAGCACGTGCTCCAGCGTGAGCGGCTCGAAGTACAGCTTGTCGCTCGTGTCCCAGTCCGTGGACACGGTCTCGGGATTCGAGTTGACCATGATCGTCTCGTATCCCTTCTCGCGCAGGGCGATCGCCGCGCGCACGCAGCAGTAGTCGAACTCGACGCCCTGCCCGATGCGGTTGGGCCCGCTGCCGAGGATCACGACCGACTTGCGGCCCGACCGCGGCGCCTCGGACTCGTCGTCATACGTCGAGTAGAGATACGGCGTGTTCGACGGGAACTCGCCGGCGCACGTGTCGACCATCTTGTAGACGGGCCGGATTCCCATCGCCCAGCGACGCTCGCGCACGGCCGCCTCCGACTCGCCGCGGAGCAGGGCCATCTGCGCATCGGCGAACCCGAGCCGTTTCATCGCGCGCACGGTCTCTTCGTCCGGCTCGGCGAGCGCCGCGTACTCGCGCTCCGCCTCCACGAGCTCCCGCAGCTGCGAGAGGAACCAGAGATCGATGGCGGTGATCCGGTGGATCTCCTCGAGAGGCACGTCGGCGAGCATCGCGCGCTTCACCTGGAAGATGCGTTCCGGCGTGGGCGTGGCCATCGCGCCGCGCAGCGTGTCGAGCGAATCGTCGGCGAGACGGTCATCCTGGAGACGCTCGCCCACGACCCATCCGGTGCGCCCGCTCTCCAGCGCCCGCAACCCCTTCTGCAGCGCCTCCTTGAACGTGCGGCCGATCGCCATCGACTCGCCGACCGACTTCATCTGCGTCGTGAGCGTCGGATTCGCTCCCGGGAACTTCTCGAACGCAAAGCGCGGGCACTTCACCACCACGTAGTCGAGCACGGGCTCGAACGACGCCGGCGTCGTCTTCGTGATGTCGTTCGGCAGCTCGTCGAGGCGGTACCCCACGGCGAGCTTCGTGCCGATCCGGGCGATCGCGAAGCCCGTCGCCTTCGACGCGAGCGCCGACGAGCGCGAGACGCGCGGGTTCATCTCGATCACGACCATCTCGCCGTTCGCCGGGTTCACGGCGAACTGGATATTGCATCCGCCGGCATCCACCCCGATTTCACGAATCACCGCGATCGCCGCGTCGCGCATCACCTGGTACTCGCGATCGGTGAGCGTCATCGCCGGCGCGACGGTGATCGAGTCACCCGTGTGCACGCCCATCGGGTCGAGGTTCTCGATCGAACAGACGATCACCACGTTGTCCTCGCAGTCGCGCATCACCTCGAGCTCGAACTCCTTCCATCCGAGCAGCGAGCGCTCGACGAGCACCTGCGAGATGGGGCTCTCCTCGAGCCCGCCCTTCACGATCCGCTCGTACTCCTCGCGATTGTAGGCCACGCCGCCGCCCGAACCGCCGAGCGTATAGGCGGGACGGATGACCGCCGGGAAGCCGGTCCATTCGCTCACCGCGAGGGCTTCTTCCCACGTCGTCGCGATGTGCCCCTCGGGGCACTTGAGGCCGATCTTCGTCATCGCCTCGCCGAACAGCTTGCGATCCTCGGCGACGGCGATCGCGCGCGCATTCGCGCCGATCAGCTCGACGCCGTACTTCTCGAGCACGCCGCCCTCGTGGAGCTTCATCGCCACGTTGAGCGCGGTCTGGCCCCCCATCGTCGGCAGCAGCGCGTCCGGCTTCTCTCGCGCGATGATCAGCTCGACGAACTCCGGCGTGACCGGCTCGATGTAGGTCCGGTCCGCGACCTCCGGATCGGTCATGATCGTCGCCGGGTTCGAGTTCACGAGGATGACCTCGTACCCCTCCTCGCGCAGCGCCTTGGCGGCCTGGGTGCCGGAGTAGTCGAACTCGGCACCCTGCCCAATGACGATGGGCCCGGAACCAATGACGAGAATGCGATGGAGATCAGTGCGACGCGGCATTAATGAGATCGGTGATGATGTCGGCGCGGGTGCGCGCCGGGATCCAGTCGGTATCCGCGCGCAGCCGGTCGTTCTGGCCCACGAGGCAGGGGACGTCCACGGAGCGGCGGAGCGAATCGTCGGGCACCATCGTCGCGTCCACGCCGGCGGCGCTCAGCACTTCGGCGGCCAGATCGCCGACGGAGACGCCCTGCCCGCTGCACACGTTGTAGACGTGGCCGGTGAATCCCTGCTCCGCCAGCAGCGTGTACGCGCGCACCGTGTCTTCCACATGCAGGAAATCGCGAACGGTGATGGTGTTGCCGATTGCGATCTTCGCCTTCGGCGTGCCCCGCACGGCGAGGACGCGTTCGACGAGCGCCGGGAGCAGGAAGCTCTTCGCCTGCCCGCGCCCGCTGTGATTGAACGAGCGCGTGCAGACCACGCGCACGCCATCCGAGCGGAAGGCCTCGAGCGCGAAAACTTCCTGCGCCATCTTCGTCGCCGCGTAGAACGTGCGCGGGCGGCACTCGGCATGCTCGCCGAGCGGCATCGCGGACGCATCATGGCGGCCGTACTGCTCCGCGCTTCCGACGAGCAGCACGACCGGGTCGAGCGTGCCCGCCGCCTTCCGTTCGCGCACGTCGTTGAGGAGGCGCACGGCGAGACCCGTGTTCACGTCGAACGCCAGCATCGGATCGTCGCCGGCGGCCGGAACGAACGAGACGCCCGCGAGGTGAAAGATCGCGTCCGGCTGAGAGGCCTCGATCGCCCCGCGCACGACATGCTGCGTGCGCAGGTCTTCGTGGCGCCAGGCGACCCCGGCGTGATCTTCGGGCGACAGGATGCCGGGCCCCGGATCGCCCGTGAGCGACGAGCCCGTGACATGCCATCCCCGCCGTACGAGGTCGCGACAGAGCCACTGGCCGGCAAACCCGCCGGCTCCGGTGACGAGCGCCTTCTTCGCCCCCACGTCAGCCGTTGCCGTCGCCGGCGCTCTTCCGATGCCGCGCGAGGTCGGCGTCCACCATCATCCGCACGAGCTCACGGAAGCGCACCTTCGGCTCCCAGCCAAGCACGCGCTTCGCCTTCGACGAATCCGCGACGAGCAGCTCGACCTCGGCGGGACGCACGAACTTCGGGTCCGTCTTCACGAACTGGCGCCAGTCGAGATCGGCATACGAGAACGCTTCCTCGCAGAGCTGCTGCACGGTCCATTTCTCGCCGGTGCCGATGACGTAGTCGTCGGGCTTGTCCTGCTGCAGCATGCGCCACATCGCGTCGACGTAGTCGCCGGCGAAGCCCCAGTCGCGATGCGAATGCAGGTGGCCGAGCCGCACTTCGCTCGCGCGGCCGAGCTTGATGCGCGCGACGGCGTCGGTGACTTTGCGCGTCACGAACTCGAGGCCGCGGCGCGGGCTCTCGTGATTGAACAGAATTCCGCTCACGGCGAACATCCCGAACGACTCGCGGTAGTTCACCGTGATCCAATGGCCGTAGACCTTCGCGACGCCGTACGGCGAGCGCGGATAGAACGGCGTCGATTCCTTCTGCGGCGTCTCCTGCACCTGGCCGAACTGTTCGCTCGAGCTGGCCTGGTAGAACTTCGCCTTCGGCGCGGCACGCTTTGCCGCCTCGAGCAGGCGCGTCACGCCGAGCGCGGTGAACTCGCCCGTGAGCACGGGCTGCGTCCACGAGGTGGCGACGAAACTCTGCGCGGCGAGGTTGTAGATCTCGTCCGGCCCGGTGTCGCCGATGGCGTCGACGAGCGACGTCTGGTCGAGCAGGTCGGCGGAGAGCAGCTCGATCTTGTCGACGAGGTGCGCGATGCGCTCGTACGGCGTGGTGGAGCTGCGGCGGACGATGCCGACGACGCGGTAGCCCTTGGCGAGCAGGAGCTCGGCGAGGTAGGAGCCGTCCTGTCCGGTGATGCCGGTGATCAGCGCGGTTTTCATTGATTACTAATCTGCACTGGATGGCGACCACTCTGCACCCCGTGACTGCGGGATGCGGAATGCGGGATTCCTTTTCTGCATTCTGCATTGGGTCGAAATCCCGGATCCCGCATTCATCTCACATACAAAAAAGGGAGCCTCTGGGCTCCCCTCTTTGACCGTGCGAAGAGCTTCTATCACGCGACGACGGCCGCCACCGCTGCGCCTCTTGGCGCCCGCTGGATCTTGCCGGCGGCGAGGCAGCGCGTGCAGACCTTGATCTTCTGGATCTTTCCGTCGATGACGATGCGCGCGACCTGAAGGTTCGGCTTCCAGGTACGGCGGGTCTTGTTGTTGGCGTGCGAGACGTTGTTGCCGAAGGCGATTCCCTTCGTGCAGACGTAGCACTTGTTGCGGGCGATCGGCATTGGGTCAGCCCTCGATCAGTTCGATGCGCGCCATCTCTGCGCCGTCACCCTTGCGGTGGCCGGTCTTGAGGATGCGCGTGTAGCCGCCCTTGCGCGTGGCGAACCGGGGACCGAGCTCCTGGAAGAGCTTGTCCGAGGCCGCGCGCTTGTGGACGTGAACGCCGGCGAGACGGCGCGCGTGCAGCGTGCCGGTGCGGGCCTTCGTGATCAGCTTCTCGACGAACGGACGCAGTTCCTTCGCCTTCGCCTCGGTCGTCTCGATGGCTCCCTCGAGGATGAGCGAGGTCGCGAGGTTCCGAAGGAGCGAGAGCTTCTGCTCGGTCGTGCGGCGGAGTTGCCGTCCTGCCTTCTGGTGGCGCATGGGCTATTCCTCTGGGACGTCGTCGGGCGCCTTGGCGGCCGCGCGGCTGGGCGGCGTGCCCCAGTCGGACACGCGCACGCCATCGCCGTTCTCTTCGAAACGCATGCCGAAATTCAATCCTTCGCGCTCGAGCAGGTCGGCGATTTCCTGGAGCGACTTCTTGCCGAAGTTCTTCACTTCGAGGATCTGGTCTTCCGTCTGGCGCACGAGATCACCGAGCGAACGGATGCTCGAGTTCTTGAGCGAATTGACGGACCGCACAGAAAGTTCGAGGTCATCAATTGGCGTCTTCAGCAGGAGCGCGAGTCGCGCCGCATCCGTGCCGATGAACTCACTGCCGCCGACCGGGGCGGCAGAGTGCGTGCCGAACCCGACGAAGTACTGGAAGTGCGTCTGGGCCAGCGCGGCGGCGTAGCTGACCGCCTGCTCCGGCGTCACCGTGCCGTTCGTCTCGACCGTGAGGACGAGGCGATCGTAGTCCGTGCGCTGTCCGACGCGCGTTTCCGCGACGGAGAAGTTCACGCGGCGAACCGGCGAATAGATGGAGTCGATGCGAACGAGGTCCACGGGGAGCGAACGGTCGGCCGGGTGCTGGTCGGCCTCGACGTAGCCGCGTCCCTTGTTCACATACAGTTCGACCGAGAGATCGCGGTCATCCTGCATCGTGAAGAGATGGTGCTCCGGGTTGATGATGGTCGCGCCGCGCAGCGACTCGATGTCGCCGGCCGTCACGGGACCCGCCTTCTTCGCGTTGATGCGGAGGATCGCGTCCTCGGCGTCGTCGGCGAGCGAGAGCGTCAGCGTCTTGAGGTTACCGATGATCTGGTGCACGTCCTCGACGACGCCCTGGATGGTCTGGTGCTCGTGGAGCACGCCGTCGATGCGAAAGCCCCACACCGCGGAGCCGCGCAGCGACGAGAGCAGCATGCGCCGCATCGCGTTGCCGAGCGTGTGGCCGAAGCCACGCTCCAGCGGCTGGAGGCGGAACTCGGCGATATTCGGGTCGTCCTCGCGCTTCGTCGCTTCAACGAGCTGCGGGCGGACGAGCCCGCGAAGATCGATTGCGTCAACCATGGTATTTGAATCCTTGATGATGGTCAGACGGCCTTCATGCGGCGCCGTCTACGCCCTACCCCGCCCCTGACGCGCGGTAGGATCGTGATGGGGTCAGGGCCCCGACCTGAAAAGTCTGGTTACTTGGAGTACAACTCGACGACCAACTGCTCCTGTGCCGCGATCGGAATGGACGCGCGCTGCGGCCGCTCGAGCATACGGCCGCTGAACGTCTCTTTGTCGACGGCCAGCCAGCTCGGCGTCGTGCCGCGGCCGGACTGTTCGAGCGACCCGATGACGATCGCGAGTTCGCGCGACGCCTGACGCAGCCGGATTTCCTGCCCCGGTGCGACGGCGAAGCTCGGCACATCGACGCGCTTGCCGTTGATCTCGATGTGGCGGTGGCGGATGAGCTGGCGCGCGGCCTTGCGGCTCGGCGCGAAACCCATGCGGTACACCATGTTGTCGAGACGGCTCTCGAGGGCGGCGAGCAGGTTGTGACCGGTGAGGCCGGGCAACGAGGTCACCTTCTCGAACGTGTTGCGGAACTGCTTTTCGGAGACGCCGTAGATGCGCTTGATCTTCTGCTTCTCACGCAGCTGCTTCGCGTACTCCGAGAGCTTGCGGCGGCGGCCGGTGCTCTGGCCGTGCGCGCCGGGCGCGTAGGGACGGCGCTCGACGGGGCACTTCTCCGTGAAGCACTTGGTGCCCTTGAGGAACAGCTTGGTGCCTTCGCGACGGCACTGACGGCAACTGGGTCCGGTGTAACGCATGGCTCAGACCCTCCGGCGCTTCGGGGGACGGCAGCCGTTGTGCGGAATCGGCGTGACGTCCTTGATCGACTTCACTTGCAGGCCGGCGGCGGCGAGCGCCTGGATCGCGCTTTCGCGGCCCGAACCCGGGCCCTGCACGCGGACGTGCACGCGGCGCACACCGAGCGTCATCGCCTCGCGCGCAGCCTGCTCGGCGGCGACGGTGGCGGCGAACGGCGTGGACTTCTTGGAACCCTTGAACCCGGCCTTGCCCGACGAACCCCACGCGACGGTGTTGCCGTGCGCGTCGGTGATCGTGATGGTCGTGTTGTTGAAGGTCGCGGCGATGTGGGCCACGCCTTCGGCCTCCACCACGCGCTTGGTCTTCTTTCCGATAGCCATTACTTGGTCACCTTCTTCTTGCCGGCGATTGCGCGGCGCGGGCCCTTCTTGGTGCGGGCGTTGGTATGGGTGCGCTGACCGCGCGTCGGCAGGCCGCGGCGATGACGGATGCCGCGGTACGAGCCGATGTCCATCAGGCGCTTGATGTTCATCGCGACTTCAGTGCGCAGGGCACCTTCGACGCGATACGTCTTTTCGATCTCCTGGCGGAGACGGTTCACGTCCGCGTCCGAGAGATCCTTGATGCGCTGGTCGGGGCTGACCCCGGCCGCGGCGATGATGCGGCGCGCGGTCTCGCGACCGATGCCGTAGATGTAGGTAAGGCCGATCTCGACCTTTTTCTCCCGTGGGAGATCGACGCCGGAAATGCGTGCCATGGTTAGCCCTGCCGCTGCTTATGCTTGGGATTGCGCGTGCAGATGATGCGAGTCACACCGCGGCGCTTGACCACCTTGCAGTGCTCACAGATCGGCTTGACGCTGCTGCGAACTTTCACGAAGAGACTCCGAAGACGAGCGGAAAACCTAGGGATTACATGCGGAAGGCATTGATACGCCCCGTTTTGGGGGCAGTCTCGGAACGTAATCCGTGCGGGGCCTTGACACAAGTGGGCATATCGACGTGTACCTGACGGGTCGTCGACCCGATTCGGGGTGCAGAAGAGGAATGCCGGACCCGACCCCGAACGTGCGGCCCCGCCTCAGGAGAGCCTGGTCAGGACTCCCTCGAGCGCCGCGAGCGGGTCAGGCGCCGCGGTCACCGCGCGTCCGACCACTACATACGCCGCGCCCGCCTTCGACGCCGCCTCGGGCGTAACCACCCGCGACTGGTCGTCATCCGCAATGGCAGCCGCCGTGGCAGCGGTGCGAATGCCGGGCACGAGCGGCTCGAGCCGCGTGCCGTGTGCCGCGCGGACCGCCGCGCATTCGGCGCCCGCGCACACCACGCCGTGCGCTCCGGCGCCCGCGGCCAGCGCCGCGAGCCGCAGAACTTCGTCGCGCAGCGAGGCGAGGGGACGTCCCAGCGCCGCGCTCGCCGTCGTGAGGTCCATCGAAGTGAGCACCGTGACGACCAGCACGCCGGTGTGTTCGCCCGCGCCTTCGACCGCTGCGCGCACCATCGCCTCGCCGCCAAGCCCGTGGATCGTGAGGAGCGCCACGTTCAGGCGCTTCGCGCTCGCGGCGGCCTTCCGCACGGTCGACGGAATGTCGTGCAGCTTCAGGTCGAGGAAGACGCGCTTTCCCTCCGAGTGGAGCCACTCGACCACCCGCGGCCCCTCGGCGCTGAACAGCTGCAGACCCACCTTGTAGAAGTCCGCCCTGGCCCCGAGGGTCGCGATGAGGGCGCGCGCGTCGGCGAGGGACGGAACGTCGAGCGCGATAATGGGCTGCGGACGGGGACTCATACTTCAAAATTACAACGGTGACGAGCGACGGGTGAGGGGCTGGGCGAAGAGCGATGAGCGACGGGTGAGAGGTTTTCGAAACAGCGAGGAGCGACGCGTGAGGGGCAATTGGGCGAAGAGCGACGCGTGAGGGGCGAGGAGACGGTCTCCTCACTCCTCACGCGTCGCTCTTCGCCCAATTGCCCCTCACGCGTCGCCCGTCGCCGTTTTTTCAGCTCCACTCAAGCGTGCCGACGAGATCCGCCAGTCGCTGCACGTCATGAAGCGCACACCAGGCCGCGAGATCGCGCACGATGCGCTCGGGAACCCGCGGGTCCGCGAGTGCCGCCGTTCCGACCGCGACGAGTGTCGCGCCGGCGATGAGATATTGCAGCGCGTGCTCCGCGCTCCCGATGCCGCCGAGTCCGATGATCGGCACCGGCACGACGTTCCTCACCTTCCACGTCGCGAGCACGCCCACGGGCCGCAGTCCCGGCCCGCTCACGCCGCCGCTCCCGAATCCGAGCCTCGGGCGGCGCGTCTCCAGGTCGATGACGAGCCCGGGCATCGTGTTCACCACGCTGATGCCGTCGGCGCCGGCGTCCACCGCGCAGCGCGCCGTGAAACCGATGTCGGGGAGCGTCGGCGAGAGTTTCACGAAGAGCGGACGCCGCGTCGCGGCGCGGGCGCGCGTGATCACCGCCGTGAGCGACGCGGCATCGGCGCCGAACTCGAGTCCGCCGGCGCGCGTGTTCGGACAGCTCACGTTCAGCTCGTACGCGTGAAGACCTTGGGAGTCGTCGAGGCGCGCGACGACCTCGCCGAAATCCTCGACGATGCGGCCGATCACGTTCACGATCACCCGCGCGTGCCTGAGTTCTTTCGCGAGCCACGGCAGCTCCGTCGCCTTCACCTCGTCCACACCGGGGTTCGCGAGCCCGACGGCGTTGATCATCCCGCCGTCGAACTCCGTCACGCGCGGAGCGGGCGCCCCATCGCGCGGCTCGACGCTCACGGCTTTCGTGACCAGTCCGCCGAGGCGATCGAGGACCATCACCTCCGCGAGCTCGCGGCCGTATGCCGCGGTGCCGGCCGCGAGCAGGAGCGGATTCTGGAAGTCGAGACCGGCCGCATGCGTCTTGAGCGCGGGCGAATCGTACGGCGGATTCGCGCCCGCGATGCTGCGGTTCTCAGTCACTTCGGGGGGTCCTGAAGCGTGGAGGTGCCGGTCACGCGACGCTCGTAACGCCCGAGGTATTCCATCGCCGCGTCCGCGACCGCGCTTGCGATCGCGCGCTGCCCTGCCTCGCCCGAGATGTAGGCCGCCTCCGCCGGGTTCGTTCCGAATCCGATCTCGACCAGCACCGAGGGCATGAACGCCGTCACCAGCACCATGAACCCGGCCTGCTTCACTCCCCTGCTCGGTCCCGGATGGATCCGCTTGAGGCGCGACTGGATCGTCTCCGCGAGGTCGCTCGACTCGCGCAGCTGTTCGTTCTGCGCCATGTCCTTCAGGATGAAACCGAGACCGCCCTCCTGCGCGGGATCGCCGCTGCTCTCGAATCGAACGACCTCGTTCTCCATCCTCGCGACGCGGCGCTCGTCTTCGGTCTTCGCCTCGGCGAGGAAGTAGGTCTCGAATCCGCGGGCGGCGCCGGGTTCCTTCCAGTTGAGGTTGGCCGCGTTCACGTGAATGGAGATGAACAGGTCGCCCTTGGCCGCGTTCGCGATCCTGCCGCGATCACCGAGGGCGATGAGCGTATCGGTGGTGCGCGTCATGAGCACGCCGACGCCGCGGCCTTCGAGTTCGTGCGCGAGTTTCTTCGCCACGTCGAGCGTGATGTCCTTCTCGTAGAGCGTGGTGCGCTGGCCGATGGGGCCGTGCATGCCGGGGTCCACGCCGCCGTGTCCGGCATCTACGACGATCAGCCGGTGCCGCGGCGACGGCGCGGAGGAACGCGCCGGCGTCGACGCGGTGGCGGCCGCCGGTGTCCTCGCGGCTCGCGGCTCGGGCGTGCGCGGCGCAGCGGGCGCAGCGGGCGGCGACGAGGCGTTCGCGTTCTTCCCGAGGTTCCTGAAGGCGCGCAGTTCGCGGCTCTCGGCGTCCCAGACGACACGGTTGCCGATGCGCGGCACGATGTCGGCGAGGACCTGCAGCGGCAGGAGGAGCGCGCCGTTGCGGAGGATCGGGGCCGCGGCGAGCGGAATCGGGCCGTCCTTGGTCGTCGCGAACGGCACGCCATCGACGAGCGTGAAGCTCACGCCCGGCGCATCGATCTTCCAGCGGCCAGTCGTCGAGGCGGACACGGACCCGCCGATGAGCGGCAGCACGACGTCGGCGCGCAGCGCGCCGCCCGCGGGCGTCGACACGACGGCGAGTGTCGTGTCGCGCGCGACGCCACGCACGTGGACGCTGTCCTGCGCGTGCAGGACAAACGCGAGCAGGAAGGGCGCGCACATCATCGCCGCACCTTCACCGCGCGCGCCATCTCGCGCTTGTCGTCCTTCTCCTTCAGGTCCGCGCGTTTGTCGTGCAGCTTCTTCCCCCGGCCGAGCCCGAGCCGCACCTTCGCGCGGCCGCGCTTGAAGTAGATCTCGAGCGCAATGAGCGTGAGTCCCTGCCGCTCGACGGCGCCGATCATCTTCTTGATCTCGCGGCTGTGCAGCAGGAGCTTCCGCGTGCGCGTTGCCTCGTGATTGAAGCGATTGCCCTGCTCGTACGGCGCGATGTGCAGGTTCAAGAGCCAGACCTCGCCGTCCTTCAGGATGCCGTACGCGTCGGTGATTTGCGCCTTGCCGTTGCGCAGCGACTTCACTTCGGTGCCCGTCAGCGCGATGCCGGCTTCCCAGGTCTCGATGATCTCATAGTCGAAACGCGCGCGCCTGTTGCGCGCGATCGACTCGATCGCATCGGTATCTGGTTTGTCGGCGGGCTTGGCCATGATGGATTATATCCCTCGACGGAAGACGAGTACCCGCACCCTTGGGTATCGGCTGCGACGCCATTAGGTTAGACACGCAAGCCGGAGTGGTGGAACTGGTAGACGCGCTGGCTTCAGGAGCCAGTGGGTGCAAGCCCGTGCGGGTTCGAGTCCCGCCTTCGGCACTCAGGGATGGAAATGCGCGAGGGGATGGCCTACTACGAGTAATCTGTCATTGGTCATTGGTCATTGGTGTTTGGTCAACTAAAGACCAACGACCAATGACCAATGACTTTTTACGCCGGTAAGGTGGCTAGCGCGCGGCCGCTTCGGACGGGGGCAAATGCTCCGGCAATGTCGCCTCCCCGTACACGCTTCGCAGCGCCGCGTTCGCCTCCGCGATGTACCCACTCAGCAGCTCCACCGCCCGCGGCAATGGCGCCCCTGCAGATCGCGCCCCATCCGACGCGAACGCGAGCAGCACTCTGCCGAGCCGCTCCCCGCTCCCCACCGCTCCACCTCGCGCAATCAGCGCCTCTTTGTATCCAGAGAGCCGGTCGTTCAGCTGCCGCCCAACCAACTCCTGCATCATCGGATCCACCCGTGGATCCTCGGCCATCGCCTCGCCCAGCGCCGCCACGACATCCGACCCCGTCCGGTCGTCCAGCGCATCGCGCTGCGCGGTGAGCACGGCCAGCGCGAGCCGCGCGTAACGCAACTCCCACCGCGCATGATCCTGGTCGTCCCGCGCGGCGACCCCGGCGAGCCAGCGCACGTCCGCTTCGGCGGGCTCCCGCCGCACCGCAGCGAGAAACGCGATCGCCTTGCGCTTCCGCTCGCGCGCGGCGCGCCACTCCGCAGTCAGGGGAAGCAGCACGCTCAGCCCTGCAGCACGGGAAGTCCCACGCGCCGCTGCAACATCACCCAGACCGGCCGGATGCTGCACTCGTGCGACGCCGCGCAGATCACGCCGTACTCGGCCCAGGTCGTAATGCGCATGTAGTCCAGTTTACGGGAGAGACTGAAAAAAGGCGAGTAGACCCGCGACCGATCACCCACGATGGAAGATGGAAGATGACTACGGCGAACCGGATCCATCTTCCATCTTCGATCTTCCATCGTCTTCCCCCGGCACCCCAATCTCCGTCATTCGTCGAAGGTCGAGGACCTTCGCGAGCTCCTCCGGCGGGAGAATCTGCTCGCGAGCCGCGAGATCGCGGATGAGTTCGCCGCTCTTCACGGATTCCTTCGCGATCGCCGCGGCCTTCGCGTATCCGATGCGCGGCGCCAGCGCGGTGGCGAGCGCCGCCGAGCGCTCGAGCCAGTACGCGCATTGTTCGACGTTCGCCTCGATGCCCTGCACGCAGAGCTCGTCGAGCGTCCGCGCCGCGCTCCTGAGGATCCGCATCGAGAAGAGCACGTTGTGCGCGATCACGGGCATCATGACATTCAGCTCGAGCTGCCCGTGCTCCGTCGCCATCGCCACCGTCGTGTCGTTGCCGACGACCTGGAAGCAGACTTGGTTCACCATTTCGGCGATCGACGGATTGACCTTGCCCGGCATGATCGACGAGCCCGGCTGCACCGCGGGCAGCACGATCTCGTCGAGACCGGTGCGCGGTCCGCTCGCGAGCAGGCGCAGGTCACTCGAGATCTTCGAGAGATCCAGCGCGAGCGAGCGCAGTGCCGCGCTGAACGACGCGACGTCCGTCATCGACTGCATGAGCTGGATGCGATCGCCGGCGCGAAGCTGCAGCCCCGTCATCGCGCGAAGGTGCGAAATCATGCGGGCCGGATATTCCGGTTCCACGTTGACGCCCGTGCCAACCGCACTCCCGCCGATGCCCAGGTCGCGCAGATATTCAGCCGCATCGCCGAGCCGCCGCACGGCGCGCTCGATCGTCCCCGACCACGCCGCGAACTCCTGGCCGAGCCGGATCGGCATCGCGTCCTGCAGGTGCGTGCGGCCGGCCTTAAGCACGTGATCGAACTGTTCCCCCTTCGCGGCGAGCGATCCGCGCAGCGCCGAGAGCGATGCGGCGAGCGGAGCGAGCTCTCCGAGAATGCCGAGCCGTATCGCCGTGGGGATCACGTCGTTGGTCGACTGCGCCATGTTGACATGATCGTTCGGGTGAACGGGCGCGTACGCGCCGCGCGCCGCACCGAGCAGCTCGTTCGCGCGGTTCGCGAGCACCTCGTTGACGTTCATGTTGTGCGAGGTGCCCGCACCTGCCTGGTACACATCCACGACGAACTGCTCGCGGTGCGCGCCGCCGAGAATCTCGTCGCACGCCTCGACGATCGCGTCGGCCAGGCGCGCGTCGAGGCGCCCGGTGTCCTTATGGGTGAGCGCCGCCGCGCGCTTGATGCGCACGACGGCGTCCACGAACGCCGGAAGCGGCGCCAGGCCGCTGATCGGAAAGTTCTTCACGGCGCGCAGCGTCTGCACGCCATACAGCGCGTCCGCCGGTACTTCGAGAGCGCCGAGCGGATCGCGCTCGGTACGGGTGGCGGGCTTGGGACTCATTATGGGGAAACTGGAGTCGGCACTTCGAACGTCGAGACGATGTTCAGGTACGCCGACTTCCCCGCCTGCGAAATGACCAGGTTCGAGCGCACCCGCTGCGCGCGCACCACGAACGACGACGCGAGCGCGCCGACCAGACGGGCTTGTACGGTTCCCGTTCCGGTGTCGTGGAAATCGCAGAATATCTGCGTGTTCAGCGCCGTCCCGCCGCCGCTGTTGTAAATCAGCGCGAGGTACATCGCGGCGTTGGCGTCCGTCGCGGGCGTCCATCGGACGACCATCGGCTGGCCGGAGGGCGGAATGGTCGGCCGGATGATGGTGAACGGTTCCGCGGTGCGCGCATACGCCT
>Ga0207932_1000289_pt1 | contig 17132 bp, 19 predicted proteins | sample NGESurdeep092012_FD_184480 | JGI IMG/M metagenome (GOLD analysis project Ga0207932, IMG submission 184480) | Arctic peat soil microbial communities from Barrow, Alaska - NGEE Surface sample 415-2 deep-092012 (SPAdes) | ecosystem: Environmental > Terrestrial > Soil > Wetlands > Peat ...
TTCGATACGTGAACTTCTTCGCCATGAAGGAACGTAGGCCGAAACGATCGAGACGGGAAGCGAATCTGAGCTACTGCACACCCGTCTCGGACCGCCATGACCGTAGCGCCGCCGGCCAGCGCGCTGGCAAGAAGGTTCTGTTCCACCGAGCCAGCTCCGAGGTTTCGGTCCCTATGCACTCGCGACGTGTAATCGCATACGGGTCACTACTCACTGCCGCGCATCTCGCCCACATTCGCCGCCGATTGCGACAACATTGAACGACTCACCAGGCGCAGTGAACTACGCGATTCGCCGCGTATACGCCGACTCGGCCGACCGAGCGCAACTCGGCGCGTTCGTCACCGAATATTGAATTCGTACGTGGTCCGTGAGGGAGAGAGGCGACTATTCGGGTACGATGGCGTTGCTACGTGAGTGGCGCGAGAAGTCTCCATCGGCAGGCCGTTTCGTGGTTCAGGGCGCTGGCCGCCGTAGCGTGGAGGTCTGCGACGCGAATACGTCGGTCACCCGATGGATGCATTGCGTGGGGCGGCCTCGACGGCATCGTATTGCGCATTGACCTGCGTCGCGGTGTTCGTGAGCCGCGCGAAGCGTTCCAGGATCGGAGCGACCGTGCGCGTCAGGTCACCCTCGCAGTTGGGGGCGAGCGCGATGGCAATCTGTGCTCGTCGCACAGCGCTCCGTCTTCGGCGATCGAAGAGTTGCAGATCTGGCGCGACGGATGTGGTTGTGTCCCGCATGGCGGCGAGATGGGCGCGGAGTTCGCCGACCGAACCTGGTTCGATCTGTGTATCGGGTTGACTCCGGTAAACTGCATACCTGCATATCTACGCATCGCGCGCCTTCCCGCAGTGACGCATCTTAGGGGAATGACAAAGCACCAGGACATCTTCGGCGCGGCGGTCGCGACGGTATGAGCGGATCATCGGTCACGCCGCCGCAAGAAAAGACACCCCCAAAGAATCAAACCTCCGCCGACGTAGACGCCGACAAGCCCAAGAAACGCCTCGCGGTGGCGAGCACTGCTATAGGCACTGGATTTGTCATCCTCGTTGTCGTGCTGGTCTATCATCCTCCGTTGAGTGATCTGGCTGCGTTGATTACCGCGCTCGCCACTCTCGCTATTGCAGCTTTCACCTTTACGCTGTGGGACGCCACGCGCGAAATACGCGAGAGCGCCGACGCGACCGCCGAGCGGCAGTTCGCGATGATGGAAGCGCAGCGCGTAGTCATGGCCGATCAGCAGACTGCGATGGAGGGCCAAGTATCGGCGATGGACGCGATTGCCAAGTCGGTCGCCGAGAGCGCCGAAGCCGCGAAGATCGCCGGAATGCTGGTTAAGGAGCAGTTGGCGATGATGCGACGTCAACATGTAGCGAATAATCTGCCACTTGTCACAGTCGAGGTTGTCAATATCGACTACCGTGATGATACGAATCTTTTCCTGCACTTCCGCGTAGGAAACTTCGGAAACACCGTTGCTAGGATCACCGGCTGTCGCACGTGCGACGGCTTTCATCAAGGCGACCTCACGAAGCCCACCGTGTGGGGCACTCCCATCTCCGACCATCCGCGGATCGTTGGAGAGAGTCTTCCCCATGGCGAACTTCTGCCGGGCGTTCATACCTGCAACAAGATGAACGTCGCTTACCACGCGGTCAGTGGGGGATCGGACTTCTTTGCCGGTACCACTCTTTTGCTCGATATCGAGATCAGCTACGATGATGAGGTCGGCGACCATCGGGGCGTGCACCTCCATCTGATCTACGAGCCCCTGTCGAAACGATTTGGTACCTCCAGCACCTAACGCTCCCGCCAGCGCCAAGAACACCCCGTAAAAGACGCTTCTGCATAGACTTTCACTCATATGCAGCTACCGGAGGCAACCCGATACGCAGACGGACCAAGTTAGCGGGGTGCGGTCGACACTGACTCGTCGCGGCACCCGGCAAGCGTCGACCGCTCTCGCGCAAATACCCACACCGATCGGCCGCTGGCGCGATGGTGGCCCGACTCCTCAGGGACGATCGCGTTTTTGGACGGGGTCTAGTACGGGATCTGCATAGCAGCCAGCTGGCCGCTGGGACAAACTTTAATTATTGTGACAAACTTTAATTGTCTGAGCCAGCTGGCGCGATGGTGGCTCGACTCCTCGGAGACGGTCGCGTTTTGAACGGGGGTGTAGTACGGAGCCGCCAAGACAGGCAGCGTGCGCTCGGGACAAACTTTAATTGTTATGACAGACTTTCATTGTTTGAGCCACAAGGTCATAACCCCCAATGACTTACGCCTCCGCTTGACAGGGCAATAATATACTTGACACATGCAACTCCCTGCTGTAGTGTTCGTCCATGACTACTGCATCCACTGGCCCCGCCGCTCCGGAATCGCTCCGGGATGCGATCCTCTTTTTCGCTGACAAAGACCGTGCGCTCGACACCGCAGTGGCGATGCGCTGGCCCGATGGCGCGACCTGTCCGTACTGCGCGGCGACGGAACCGTCGTTCATCAAGACCCGCCGTATCTGGGCGTGCCGCGACTGCCGCAAGCAGTTCTCCGTGAAAGTCGGCTCGATCTTCGAGGACTCGCCGCTTGGTATGGAGAAGTGGTTGCCCGCGATCTGGATGCTCGCCAACTGCCGCAACGGGATCAGCTCCTACGAACTCGCGCGGAATCTCAAGGTCACTCAGAAAACCGCGTGGTTCATGCTCGGGCGTATCCGGCTCGGGATGCAAGCCAAGAGTTTCGAGCGCACCGTGGGCACTGTCGAGATCGACGAGACTTTCGTTGGTGGACTCGCGCCGAACATGCACGCGAAGCGCCGCAAGCGGATCATGCAGGGGCACAAGTCGGGATCGAAGGGCAAGACCGCCGTAATCGCGGGCGTCCGTCGCGGGAAGATGGGAGCGACCAGTCAGGTGCGCGCCTACGTGATGAAGTCCGTCAACGCGCATCCGCACGGCAAGATCGCCCGCGAGATGGCGTTGCCGGGGAGCAACATCTACACCGACAGCGCGACGCTCTACACTGGCGCGCTCGACGGCTATGTGCGGGAGATGGTCAACCACAGCGCCAAAGAGTACGTGCGCGGTGAAGTCCACACCAACAGCGTCGAAAACTTCTGGAGCATCTTCAAGCGCGCGCTGAAAGGCACCTACGTCTCGGTCGATCCGTTCCACCTGTTCCGCTACGTCGATGAACAGGTGTTCCGATACAACGTGCGCGGCCACTCCGAGTACGAGCGGTTCGCCCGCGTCGTGCGCGAGGTGGTTGGGAAGCGCCTGACCTACGCGGGACTCACCAGCGCCGCGATGCGGCCCGCTACGACGTGAGGCTAAGAGCAAACCGCACCACCTGAGAGGAAGACGAAAGCACACCGTCAAGGAGCCGTGAGATGTCAGACCCACCCCACACGATTCTGTTGGATGCGACACCACGTCCCACTGGCGACGTGACCATCGTGCCAACCGCACTACCGATGCAACCGACAAACCCAGCAGATCGAGGGACTCTGTCGTTGGCGTGTCCCAACTGCAAGGCGATACTCGTTACACGGACACGGCTAGAGAATCCCGTGAAAGGTGTGGAGTGCTACGAGTGCCATACGTGGTCGTCACGTCTACTTGAGGGTAAGCCCGATTCCTTCGGGGAGCTTGAGCCGACCTAGGTTCACGCGATACTCACGCCCGAGCGGAAATGGCACGCCGTGGTCAATGTGCCACTGCAGTGCTTCGGTATCATCCGTCACACCATCGCCGTGCAACTTCGGCGGCGTGGTCAGCACGTCCTTGCTTGTTGTCATAGGAAACTCCATGAAAGAGCCAGCAACGCCGCCAGATAAGGAATCGCTCACGCGTATGGCGACACTCGGGCGCAAACTGTTTGCCGTGAAGAAATCGGAACTGCCGAAGGTGAAGCCGACGAAACGGAAACGGCCGTAACTGCCATGCCTATCAACTTCCGGCGCTCCCTCTCGATCAGCGCGGGTCTCCTTGTGCTCTGGCTCTTGCTGCGCGTCAGTATGTTCATCGGCGGAGAGAGAGGGGTCCTCGTTGTCTTCGGCGCCCTCTTCGGCGCCCTGACGGGATTCGTCATCTGGGACTGGCTCCTAAAACGCAAGCGAAAGACTCGCACTTAACTTCGCGCTGCAAAGCGGGGATTCTCGTCGAGCCACTTCGCAATCCGAAGCGACGTGCCGCGCATGGTTTCTTTTGTAAGCAACTGTATCTCCACGTCCTTGTGTCGCAGCAGCGCGAGCAAGCTTTTGCGCTCGGCGCGCCCAGAGGTCTTCAGAACTTCCTTGAGTCGCCGCCACGATTCATGTGCAAGGAGGTCGGCCGCCTGGAGCGGTCTTGCTGACTTCCCCATCGTGGTAAACGAGACATAGGAGAGCGGCCAGCCTTCGCCCATGCGCTTGAGATAGTTGAGGTATTCGATGGTCTCCCCCATGCCATCGCCCTCCTCGAAGATCACCGCCGCTTGATGCGGTGGTGCAAGACAGGAGCGAGCCGCGCGCGTCAGACACGCGCAGAGACAAACCATCAAAGGCGTATAGCGGTTGTGGGGCGTGTTGATCCGTTTCTGTAGCTCGCTCCACTTCTCGTCCATCGCACCGACCTCGACCCCGAACGCGAAGCCGATTTGCGTATGCTTGGCGACCGCGCCCGTGAACCGCTCGGCGAACGTCCGGTGACGCTCACTCTTAAGATCCCAACCGCTGAACGCACCGCGCGCATTGAAAAAATCTGTCGCGTGGAACTCGGACACCTGAGCGTCTCGTAGAATGTCACCCCACGCGCGCTCGAACTTCCGCCAACGCTTTTCGTCCGCGAGGTAGCCAGCGGCCACCATAACGGGGTCGCTCGCCTTGCCGCTCACATCGAGATAGAAGCGAATCACCAGAAAGCGCCTCGCCGCAGACGAGTGACCCGGATGGAGCGCGTCACCAATCGCACCCAACAGGGAGAAATAGCGCTCCTTCGACCGCACCGATGAGAGCGCCACTCAACTATGGCCTCCCGCCCGTGCATGTGTCAAGTATATTATTGCCCTTGACAGGTAGATAGCAAAATGATATCATTTTGCTACCACCCCAACGGAGTCCGCTCCACATGTTCCGCGAAAACGAGTACCGCGCGTCCAATGGCCTGACCACCCTGCTCCTGCTGCTGGTCGTCGGGCTCTCGTCGTTCGCAGGCCTGCTGAAATCGGCGCAGGCGCAGATGCCGGCAGGCGTGATCATCAGCCTCCTCGTCCTCGTCATCACCTGCGTCCTGCTCGGCGGGCTGTTCACCGTCAATCCCGGCGATGCCAAGGCGCTGATCCTCTTCGGCAGCTACAAAGGCACGGTGAAAACACCGGGATTCTGGTTCGCCAACCCGTTCATCGCCAAACGCAGGATCTCGCTGCGGATCCGCAACTTCGAGACGCAGAAGCTCAAGGTGAACGACAACCGCGCCAACCCGATCGAGATCGCCGCGATCGTCGTGTGGAAGGTCGTCGAGACGGCCGAAGCGCTCTTCGAAGTGGACGACTACCAGAAATACGTCGCGGTGCAGAGCGAGTCGGCCGTGCGCGCCGTCGCGCAGTCGTATCCGTACGATTCGCACGCGGACAACGAAGAGGCGCTCTCGACGCACACGGCGGAAGTCTCCAAGTCGCTGCAGGTGGCAATCCAGGACCGGCTCGCAAAGGCCGGCGTCCAGGTGATCGAGGCGCGCATCTCGCACCTCGCATACTCGCCGGAAATCGCGCAGGCGATGCTCCAGCGGCAGCAGGCCACGGCCATCATCGCCGCGCGCTTCAAGATCGTGGAGGGCGCCGTCGGCATGGTGGAGAACGCGCTCGAACTGCTCGGCTCCAAGGGCATCGTGCACCTCGACGAGGAGCGCAAGGCGCAGATGGTGAGCAACCTGCTGGTCGTCCTCTGCTCGGAGCGCTCCGCCACTCCGATTCTGAACGCCGGCACGATCTACCCATAGCCGGGGCCGCGATCAGTGGCCGAGAAGAAGTCGTTCCTGCTGAGGATCGACCGCGAGGTGCTCGACGCACTGCAGCAATGGGCGTCCGACGACTTGCGGTCGCTCAACGGGCACCTGGAGTTCCTGTTGCGTGATGCACTGAAACGGGCGAAGCGCGTGCCGAAGCGATCGGCGTCGGATGCGCGGCCCTCGGAGGAATGACGATGGCGTTTTTGGGAAGGACTCCACGTGGACGGCGCGACTTGAGCGGGCGGCAAGCGGGCGCGCTTGCGGCGATCGGCGCCGTCGTCGCCGCCGGCTCCGGCGTGTTCCAGAGCATTGCCGGGCACGGCCGGCGCCGCGGCGGCGACATCGGGTCGATGACCACGCTGCTGATATTCTGCGCCGCCATCGGAGTGCCGATCGTGATTTTCCTGATTGTGAAGATGACTCGAAACGGAGACGACGGTGAACCGCGGAGTGAAGACATGAACTCGACAGCAAGCTCCATGACTACGAGCGACGAAGACGACAGCCGCGCGCCGCGCGCGATCATCCTCGCCGTGATAGCCGCGTTGGTCGCGATCGGCGTCGGGATGTTCGCCTGGACGCAGCAGGCGCACGCACAGGGCATCGCCGATCGTGGCGCGTTCGTCGCGCTGAACGGCACCGACACGGTCGTAGTGGACAAATTCGTTCGGACCGCCGACACGCTGCGCGGCAGCGTTTCACTGAAGGGGCAGGCGCGCGTGGACTACGTCGTCGCGCTCGGACCGGAGAACACGGTGCGGTCGATGGCCATCAAGCAATTCAAGTGGGGCGCCGCGCCGGGTGAAGCGCCGACTGCGGAGGTCTTCACCACGATTCAGGGCGACAGCGTGATCTTCCAGATGGCCGGCAACACCGTGCGCCTGGCAACCAAGGCCGGCGCGGTGCCGTCATTCGGCAACGGGTTCGCGATCGAGGAACTCTTCACGCGGCGGGCTCGTGCATCCGGTGGAAGCGGCGACTATCCGTATCTCGCCATCAATGGCGGTGTCACGCTGCCGCTGACCGTGCGGCCCATCGGAGCGGACTCGATGGCGATCGCGATCGCCGGACAGGAACAACGATTCAAGGTGGACGCGACTGGCCGCATGATCGGCGGCTTCGTGGTGGGGCAGCCCGTGATCATCACGCGCGTCGGCGAGGCCGAAGCCGCGAAGATCACGTTCGGAATGGCCGGGGCGAATACCGCGGAGAAGCCGGACTACTCCGCGCCCCGCGGTGCACCCTACACCGCCGAGGAAGTCTCGTTCAAGGGACCGGGCGGCATCACGCTCGGCGGGACCCTCACGAAGCCGTTGAACGCGCGCGGTCCGCTCCCCGCGGTGGTGACGATCACCGGCTCCGGCCAGCAGGACCGCGACGAGTACATCCCGCTCGTCGGCGGCCTGCGGGTCTTCCGCCAGGTGGCCGACACGCTGAGCCGCGTGGGCATCGCGGTGCTGCGCCTCGACGACCGTGGCCTCGGCGCGTCGACCGGAAGCTTCGCCACCAGCAACACGGCCGATTTCGCCGACGACACCCGCGCGGCGCTCGCCTATCTGCGCTCGCGCGCGGACATCGACCCCAACCGCCTTGCGCTCGTCGGTCACAGCGAGGGCGGGATGATCGCGCCGATGGTCGCCGCGACCGATCCGAAACTGCGCGCGATCGCGATCATGGCCGGACCCGCGGACAAGATGATCGACATCATCCTGGAACAGAACAAGTGGGTCGCCGACCACAATCCGAAGATGACACAAGCGCAGCGCGACTCCGTGCTCGCCGAGACGCGCGTCGCGCTCGCGCCGGAGCGGCAGTTCGCACCCGCACTGAAGTTCTGGATGTCGTACGACCCGGCGCCGGCCGCAAAGCAGGTGAAGGCGGCGACGCTGATTCTGCAGGGCGAGACGGACCGGCAGGTCCCCGCCGGGAACGCCACGAAACTCGCCGCGCTCATTCGCTCGGGTGGAAACAAGGACGTGACCGTCCGCATTTTTCCGGCGACCGATCACCTGTTTCTCGAGGACTCCACGGGCGACTTCCTGGATATGTACAAGCACGTGAAGACCAACAAGGTCAGCCCGGTCATTCTCGGGGCGATGGCGGATTGGCTGGTGCTGAAGCTCGGCACGCCGGCGGTGGTGAAGTAACCCTGAACCAAACGCTCTCAACTGCCACCTGTCAGACGACAGCTATCGGACAACGGCCTTTTTACCGATCGGTGCGCGCCGATTTTTCCACGTACACCGCTGCTGCCGCCGTCGCGCCGATGCTTTGCTTCGCCCGTCCCACCGTGAGCGAGATCGGCCCGTCGAACGGTTCGCGTTCGACGAGCCTGAGGATCGCACCCGGGACGATTCCGCGCTTCTTGAGATAGCGCAGGAGCTCGGGATCGCGGTCGCTCATGCGCACCACGCGTGCGCGGGCGCCGACCGGAAGATCGGCGATGCTCGCGAGGCGCCGCTCGTCCACGCGGCCGGCGACCGTCGGAATGGGCGCACCGTGTGGATCAGCAGTTGGATTCCCCAGTGCGTCGGCCATGCGGTCGACCAGATCCGCGCTCGCCGCGTGCTCCAGTCGCTCGGCTTCTTCGTGCACGTCGTCCCAACCGTAGCCGAGCTTGGTCACCAGAAAACTCTCGATGATCCGGTGGCGCCGGATCAGCTGCAGCGCAATGAGGCGGCCGGACGCGGAGAGACGCGCGCCGCGGTAGCGCTCGACCTTCACGAGACCGAGGCGCGCGAGACGCTGGAGCATCCCGCTCACGCTCGCGGCGGCGATGCCGAGCTGTTCGGCGATGTCGGTGGTCGCCGCGGGTGACCCGCCCTGCTCTATCTCGTAGATGACCTTGAGATAGTCCTCCGCCTGACGCGTGAGCGCCTTCTCGCGAGGGACGGCACGATGAGTGCTGTGCGCGCCGCTTCGTTCGTCGGTCGCGCGGGCGCTCATCCTGTGCCGCCGCTGGGCCGCTCGCGCACGAGCAGGACGGGCACGAACGACTGGTGCCGTACTTCGTTGGCGACGCTGCCGTAGATCAGGTCCTTCATGCCGCGGTGGCCATGCGTGCCCATCGCGATGAGATCGCAGCCCTCGCGCAGCGCGGCGGCCGTGATCTCGTTGGCGGGATCGCCGGAGGCGAGCACCGCCTCGACGGCGAAACCGTCGGCGGAGAGTTTCGCGGCGACGTCGTCGAGATACGCGCGATCCTTCCGGATCTCTTCCGATTCGCGGAGTTCGAGCGCGCTCATGTTGCGGGCGGCGAACCCGTCGGCGACGTGCATCAGCACGATGCTCGCGCCGCAGTGCTTCGCGAGGGCGCGCACGTGCGCGACGATCGCCTCGTCGGTGCGTGTGTTTTCGAGCGGCACGAGAATGCGTGTGTACATCAGGCGAGCCACTCCGTGAAGGTCTGCACCAGAAGCCAGCCGTTGAGCGCCGCGATGAACGCCGCCGCGCACCAGGCCAGGGACTTGAGCCAGCGGGGGTTCGCGAACTCCCCCATCTTGGCACGATCGTTCGTGAATTGCACTAGCGGCACCACCGCGAACGAAAGTTGCAGGCTGAGGATGACCTGGCTGAGGATGAGGAGCTTGGCGGTGCCGTCCTCCCCCGCAACTATAGATACGATGACCGCCGGCACGATGGCGATGGCGCGGGTGATGAGCCGCCGCACCCACGGGCGGAGCCGCAGGTCGAGGAAACCCTCCATCACGATCTGGCCGGCGAGCGTCCCGGTGAGGGTCGAGTTCTGGCCGCTCGCGAGCAGGGCCAGCGCGAAGATGGCGCTCGCCCCGGCCACGCCGAGCAGCGGCGTGAGCAGTTTGTACGCGTCCTGGATCTCGGCGACGCCCGTGTAGCCGCTGTAGTGGAAGGTCGCGGCGGCGACGATCAGGATCGCCGCGTTGATGAACAGCGCGATGGTGAGCGCGAACGTCGAGTCGATGAACGCGAAGCGCACGGCCTCGCGCTTGCCTTCCGCCGTCTCTTCGTAGCGGCGCGTCTGCACGATCGACGAATGGAGATACAGGTTGTGCGGCATCACCGTGGCGCCGAGGATGCCGATGGCGATGTAGAGTTGCGCGTGATCGCCGAGGATCGAGGCGGAGGGAACGAATCCGAGCGCGACCGCGCCGAGGTCGGGCTTGGAGATGACCATCTCGAACAGGAAGCAGGCGCCGATCGTCGCGATGAGCGTGATGACGACGGCCTCGAGGAGGCGGAACCCCCGGTTCTGGAGCACCAGCACCACCAGCACGTCCGCGGCGGTGATGAGGATGCCGAACGTGAGGGGAATATTGAAAAGGAGCTTGAGCGCGATGGCCGAGCCGATGACCTCGGCCAGGTCGCAGGCGGCGATGGCGATTTCGCAGCCGATCCAGAGCGCGATCGACACGGGGCGCGAGTAATGATCGCGGCACGCCTGTGCGAGGTCGCGTCCGGTGGCGATGCCGAGCTTGAGCGCGAGTCCCTGGAGGAGGACCGCGATGAGATTCGAGACGAGGACGACCGAGAGCAGCGTGTAGCCGAACCGTGCGCCGCCGGCGATGTCGGTGGCCCAGTTGCCCGGGTCCATGTAGCCGACGGCGACGAGATATCCGGGCCCGGAGAACGCGAGCACCTTGCGCCACCAGCCGAGGCGGTTCACCGGGATGGTGCGGTGGGCCTCGGCGAGGGAGGGGGCGGAGCGCGAGCGGCGCCAGCCGGAGACCGGCGATGGCGCCGGTATGTCGGGAGGCGGTGTGGCGGCTGGCGGCTGGGTGACGGCCAAATGCTCTGTGTAGGAGAAACAATAAGTTAGTACGCACTAACTTATTTCATGGCGTCCCGGCTGTCAACCAGAGGCCGCGAAGAGCCCCACGTCTCCGAGCCGCGGCTGCCACAGTGATTCCTCCACCACCACGCGCCAGCGATCGCTGGTCACCGCGGCGAACCGGTCGATCTTCCTGTGTCCGATCGTCGTGCCGCGCGAGACCGCGCTCCACGCACCGTTCACGAGCGCTTCCACGCGATAGCGCGACACCGCCTGCCCGCGCTCGATCTGCTCGCGCAGGACGACCATCCCGATCGGCACCGATTCGCGGAGATCCAGCTCCACGCCTTCCTTCGTGCGCCCGATCCGCGCCGCGGCCGCGCGATCGTCGGCGAACACTTTGCGCATCCGCGTGCCGAACTCGGCGAGCCGCCGCGCATCCGCCTCGTGAAACAATCCCTCGCGCGTCGGCGGCACGTTGAGCAGCAAGTTCGCGTTCCGCCCGACCGACGCGAAGTAGAGCTCCATCAGGTTCTCCGTGCTCCGGACCTTCGCGTTCTCGGCCTCGTGATGGAACCAGCCGGGCCGGATCGAAACGTCGGCCTCGCCGGGACGCCAGACGACACCATCCGCATTCCCGTGCTGCAGCCACTCGCCCACCTGCGGCGCATCGTACCCGGCATACGGCACGAACGCGGGATCGACCGTGCACCAGTTGGGATCACCCGCCGTCCCACGCTCGTTTCCGATCCACCGGATGTCGGGACCCGCATCCGAAAACATCAGCGCACCTGGCTGCAGCCTGCGAACCGTGCCGTGCACGCGATCCCAGTCGTACACCTGCTTCTTGCCGTTCGGCCCCTCGCCGTTCGCGCCGTCGAAGAAGAGTTCGACGATCGGCCCGTACTGCGTCAACAGCTCGGTCAGCTGCGCGATGTAGTAGTCGTTGTAGCGCGGGCTGTCGCCGTACGTGCGTTCGTGACGGTCCCACGGCGAGAGATACAACCCCGGTCGCAACCCCTCGGCGCGCATCGCATTCACGAACTCGCGCACCACGTCGCCGTGACCGTCGCGCCATGGACTATTCTTCACCGAGTGGTCGGTGTACCTGCTCGGCCACAAACAGAATCCGTCGTGATGCTTCGCGGTGAGGATCACGTACTTGAACCCGCCGGCCTTCGCGGCGCGCGCCCACTGCCGCGCGTCGAAGCGAACCGGATTGAACGCGCGCGGATCCTCGCGGCCGTCGCCCCACTCGCGATCGGTGAAGGTGTTCATCCCGAAATGGGTGAACAGGCCGAGCTCGGCGCGCTGCCACCAGAGCTGCGATCGCGACGGCGTTGGCAAGAACGGCGTGATCTCCGTCAGCTTGAACGGGCCGCACGCCGCCGCGCCGATGGCCGTCGCACTCGTCGCCAGGAAATCCCTCCGTCTCATTCGCGGCTCACTCGTTGCCCCTGGCCAATCTCGCCACTCCCGCTCACCCCCCTCACGCGTCGCTCTTCGCCGACTCGCCACTCCCCACTGCCCCCCACTGCATCCAAACTCCCCACCCCACCGCCCACCCGAGCAGCGCGCCAAACGTCACGTCGCTCAGGTAGTGGCCGTGCGAGAGCACTCGCGTCGCGCCGCATCCCCATGCGAGCACGTAGAACACCCAGCGCGCCCGCGGATACATGCGCGCGAGCATCGTCGCCGCGCCGAACGCGACCATCGTGTGGCTGCTCGGCGTCGCGAGTCCCGCCGTCGAGAACGCGTGATCGCTCCACGCGCGAAACACCCAGCTGCCCGCGTCGACGTCGGGTCGCTCGCGGCGAATCAGCAGCTTCATCACTTCGCACAGCAGCCCCGCGAGCACCGGCGATCCGAGCACGAGCAGGGCGCGCCGCTTGGCGAGCGCCGCATCCCGTTCGCGCTGCACGAGCCAGATGATCAGCGCCACCGGGATCCAGACGTAGAGCGTGCCGGTCGCGCGCAGCGCCATCGCCCAGTCGAGATCGTACAGCCTCGCGCGATAGAGGTGCGAATATGCCCACTGGTCACCGAACGCGGGGATCAGGAGGAACGCGAGCGTGATCGCGAGCGCCACCGTCGCGCGAACGGCCAGCGGCGCGCGCGAATACGACTTCCAGCCTTTGGAACCACCGTAGCTCATCGAATGATCTCCTCGAACCGGCGGAGGATCTGCTCGGTCATTCCCCAGATCACATGCCCTTCATAGTGAATCGCGGGACGCATGGTGGTCGTCTGCCGGACGAAGATCTCCGTCGCGCGCGCCGCCGCCGGGTCGAGGATCGCGTCGAGCGGCGCCCAGAAGAAATCTGCGACTTCGTCACTCGACGCGAGGGCCGCACCGGCCGAGATCGTCGCGACGTACGGACGAACGATGACCGGCGGCAGCACCGCGAGGCGCGGCCGCAACTCGTCGAGCGCGCCGAGGATGGTGCCATGGCCCCTGAGTTCGAGTCCCACCTCCTCGTGCGTCTCGCGGACGGCGGTGTCCTCGAGCGATTCGTCGGAGTCCTGATGCCGGCCGCCCGGGAGCGCGATCTGCCCGCTCCATGGATCGTCGTCCCGTACGGCGCGCTTGATGAAGAGCAGTTCGACGTCGTTGTCGCGGGTCTCACGGAGGATCAACGAGACCGCGGCCTCGAAATACGTGCCGTCGCGACCGGCCAGCGCCGGCGCGTGCGCGTGCAGCGCGCTCGTGATGTGGGCCAGGCGCGCACTCGCGGAGGCCCCGGCGCGCGTCATCCCTCGACCGGGCCGTCCACAGCCATCCAATCGGCCCATCCGCCGGCGAGCGACGCGACGTCGGTATAGCCCATCGCCTGCATCGTATCGGCCGCGAGCGCGGAGCGATTCGCACGCGCGCAGTACACCACGACTTTCGCATCGCGCGGCACGAGCCCCTCGACCTTGCTCTCGAGATTTCCGCGCGGGATATGCACGGCTTTCGGGAGACGGCCGAGGTTCCACTCGTTGGGCTCGCGAACGTCGAGATAGACGGCGTTGTCGCCGCGCTCGATCATGGCCTTCACGTCGGCGGCGGAGAGCTCGCGGATCCGCGCGCGGGCTTCGTCGACGAGGTCGGCTCCGGTCTTGTGGGGCATGCGAGGAAATATGCTACACGACGGGCGGCGACGCCTCCGGAAGCGAACTGAACGCTGTCAGGTGACAGCGTTTTGTTTTTGGTCGTACCTTGGTGCCCATGTCGCTCGCCCTGAAGGTGCTGGTCGCCCTGCTCGCCGGCCTCGCGCTCGGACTCGGGATCGCGTCGAGCGGCTCCCCCGCGCTCGCGCACCTCGTGCCGTTCATCGAGCCGGTCGGCACGCTCTGGGTCTCGGCCATCCGCATGACGATCATCCCGCTCGTCGTCTCGAGCCTGATCGTGGGAGTCGGCGGCGCCGCGGACCCGCGCAGCGTGGGGCGCATCGGGGTGCGGGCGCTCGTGCTGTTCGTCGCGATTCTTTCGGTGGCCACACTCGTGGCGCTGCTCGCCGGCCCGCCGATCCTCGCGATGGTCCACATCGATCCCGCGGCCGCGGCCAGCCTGCGCGCGAACGCGGCGCAGGCGGCCGGCGCCGCGGTCGAGGGCGCGAAGACGCTGCCGGGCGTCGCGCAGTGGATCGTGGACCTCGTGCCCGCGAACCCGGTGAAGGCCGCGTCCGACGGCGCGATGCTGCCGCTCATTCTGTTCTCACTCGTGTTCGGCGCCGCGCTCTCGCGTGTGGCGGCCGACCGGCGCGCGACTTTCTTGCGCGTCGTATCGGGGGTGCAGGACGCGTCGCTCGTGCTCGTGCGCGCCATACTCGTGCTCGCGCCGCTCGGCGTGTTCGCGCTCGCGGTGGCCGTTGCGTCGAAGCTCGGGTTCGCGGCGGCGGGCGCACTCGCGACATACATCGTGCTCGTCAGCGGCGTCACCGTCGCGTTCCTGGTGCTGGTGATCTATCCGGCCGCCGTGATCTTCGGCGGTGTTTCGTTGAAGACGTTCGCACGCGCGGCGCTCCCGGCGCAGGCGGTCGCGTTTTCCTCGCGTTCGTCGCTCGCCGCGCTTCCGGCCATGCTCGAGCCGGTGCGCGAACGGCTGGGGATGCCGGTGGCGTTCTCGTCGTTCATTTTCCCGCTCGCGGTCACGCTCTTTCGCTGCGGCGCGGCGATCGGGCAAGTGATCGGCACGCTCTTCGTGGCGAAACTCTACGGCGTCGCCCTAGGGCCGCCGCAGCTCGCTGCGATCGCGGCGACCACGATCGTCACCACCTTCTCGATTCCCGGCATTCCCGGCGGATCGATCATCATGATCGTGCCGGTGCTGCTCGCGGCCGGCGTGCCCGCCGAGGGCGTGGGCCTCCTGCTCGGCGTCGACACCATTCCCGACATGTTCCGCACGACGGCGAACGTCACGGGCGATGTCGCGGCCGCGGTGATTCTTTCGCGGCGGGCACGAGGTGGGCAGGCGCTTGGGGTGGAGTCTTCCCCCTTGACCACGGATTTACGCGGATGAGATCCGCATGATCGCGGATCAATCCTGGGGGATCATCGTGCTCGCGGCGCTGCCCTGGGCCGCACTGCCGCTCGCGATCCTCTGGCGGCTGCGCAAGCGGACTTCGCTTGCCGCGTATTCTCCGGCACTTCCCACCCACGCGGCGCTCGAACTCGTGTCGGTAATCGTTCCCGCGCGCGACGAGGCGCGAAACATCGAGGCATGCGTGCGCTCGATCCTCGCGACCATCTGGCCGAACATCGAGGTGATCGTCGTCAACGACCACTCGACGGACGGCACGGGCGACATCGCGCGCCGGCTCGCGGCAGAGAATCCTCGCGTGAGAGTGATCAGCAATCCGGATCTTCCTGAAGGATGGATCGGCAAGCAGTGGGCGTGCCACAACGGGGCGAGCGTCGCCCGCGGGACATTCCTGCTCTTCACGGATGCCGACACCCGGCACGGACCGGAGCTGCTCGCCCGCTCAATGAACGCCTCGCGAGTGCGGCGCGCCGACCTCTTTTCGGTGGTCGGCGCCCAGACCATGGAAACGTTCTGGGAACGACTGCTGCAACCGCACATGCTCGGCATTCTCGCGGCGCGGTACGGCGACACCGAGCGGCTGAACCGGTCGACCAACCCGGTCGACAAGATTGCCAACGGTCAGTTCATGCTGGTGCGTCGCGAGGTGTACGACAGCGCGGGCGGCCACGCGCTGGTGCGGGCGCACGTGGCAGAGGACATGCGGATGGCACAGGAGTGGACGCGACTCGGGTATTCGGTGCAGCTGATGGAGGGCGTCGACTTTCTCGAGACGCGGATGTATCACGGCTTCGCCGAAATCGTTCGAGGGTGGGGAAAGAACGTCTACGCGGCGGGGCGGGACACGATCTCGGCGGGACCCCTCGGGCAGGCGGCGTTTCGGATGCTGTTCCCGTTGCCGATGCTCTGGGACATCGTGCCGGCCACCGTCGCCTTGGCCGCGCTCGCCGGACTCGTGTCACCGGCCGCGGGCGCATGGGGCGCGGGCTGTTACGCGGCGTCGGCGTTGTTCTGGATCGTGATGCACCGCGTGTTTCGCGCACCGGTGTGGTACGCGCTGCTGCATCCGTTGGCCGCGGTCGCGCTCTTCGGGATCTTCGCGCGCGCGGCGTGGAAGGGCCAAAACGTGGAGTGGAAGGGGCGCGCGTATGCTTCCCGTTAGCTTTCACCGATGCCACGCCCACTCCGCGCCATCCTGTTCGACCTCGACGGCACGCTGATCGACTCGATCGGCCTGATCGTCGACGCGATGCACCACGCTTTCGAGGGATTCGGCGGCACCGTGCCCGCCGATTCCGCCTGGATGGCCGGCATTGGCACGCCGCTCTTCAAGCAGCTCGCGCTGTACGCGCGGAGCGCCGAGGAGCTGGACATGCTGCGCGAACGGTACCGCGCATACCAGTTCATCCATCACGACGACGTGATCAAGGAATATCCGGGAACGACCGCGGTGCTCGAGGATCTTCACGCGCGCGGGTTGGCGATGGGCATCGTGACATCGAAAGGCGACGAACTCGCCCGGCGCGGGCTCGAGCTCACCGGGCTCGCGAGGTTCCTGCCGGTGGTGGTGAGCGCGGATTCGGTGACGAAGTACAAGCCGGAGCCGGAGCCGGTATTGCTCGCGCTCGAACGGCTCGGCGTTCGCGCCGATGAGGCGCTGATGATGGGAGATTCGCCGCACGACATCAGTTCGGGAAACGCGGCTGGTGTGCGGACGATCGGAGCGTTGTGGGGGCCGTTTACGCGGGAGCAGATCGCGGTGGCGGGGCCGACATACTGGATGGCGAACATCAGCGAGTTGCCGGCGCTGCTTGAAGCGCTGGAGACATAGAGCTCAACAACGAACTGCAGAACGACGAAAAGCGAT
>Ga0207932_1000290_pt1 | contig 17108 bp, 16 predicted proteins | sample NGESurdeep092012_FD_184480 | JGI IMG/M metagenome (GOLD analysis project Ga0207932, IMG submission 184480) | Arctic peat soil microbial communities from Barrow, Alaska - NGEE Surface sample 415-2 deep-092012 (SPAdes) | ecosystem: Environmental > Terrestrial > Soil > Wetlands > Peat ...
CTCACATCTCCTCCGATCCTGTTCGCGTGTCACTAGCATCACCTTGGTACCACGTGAGAGTGTGGGTTTGATGAGCCGGAGGACTCGATTGGATGAAGCCGCTCGACCGAACGATTGTCTGACCGTCTGCTCACGGTCCGCGAACATTGGAGACGTAGCGTTTGGTAACGATGATCAATCGTCGCACGAAGATGCGTCAGCAGTGGCGGAGCGCCTTTGTCAAGGGCGAGGCGCTCGAGGACGATGCCTTCGCGCAGGACGTCTGGCGTGAGCAGACGCCTGACTCCGGCAAGCGCCGGGTCCTCTTCCTCTGCACTGGCAATTCTGCCCGCAGTCAGATGGCGGAGGCATTCCTACGGACGCTGGGCGGCGACCGGTTCGAACCACACAGCGCGGGGCTGCATGCGACCGGGATACACTCTCTCACCGAACAGGTCATGGCCGAGCGTGGCATCGACATTCGCGGCCAGCGCTCGAAGGATCTCAGCGAGTACCTCGGCCGCGTCCACTTCGGCATGTTGATCACGGTCTGCGACCGTGCGGCGGAGGAGTGCCCCGTCTTCCCCGGCGTCGCCACCCGCCTGCAATGGTCACTCGACGATCCCGTGGCGGCCGACGGGAGCGATGAAGAGCGTCTGGACGCGTTTCGCAGGGTCCGCGACGAGATCGAGCTTCACGTGCGCGAGTTGCTGGCGTCGGAGCACGTCGGCTGAGCCCTACTCAGGTTGGGTTCGGATGATGTGAAGCGGGCGGGGTGAGCTGGAAAGCTCACCGCGCCCGCTTCGCGCTTGCTCAGGGCTCGGCCTTGGGGTACGCGAGACTGAACAGGACGAAGAACGCAGCGAGGACGCCAAAGATCACCCAGGCGAAGTTGGGCGTGGGGCCAGCGCCCCAGACTTCGCGGTAGAGCATCGTCAGCGCCCCGACGAACGTGTACACGATCTCCGTCTGGACGATCACGCGATGGCGGAACGGGTCGCGCGCGGCGAGCAGCGAGCCGACACCGAGCGCGAACAGCGCCGCGCCCATCAGCTTCGTCATGGTGGGGTCGAACCAGTACCAGTTGACCCAGCCGGCGGCCTTGCCCGCGAAGAAGAGCAGTGGGATGGCGAAGGCCCAGGCAGCGACGAAGTGGACGATCAGAACCCAGCGGCAAGCGGAGTTGCGTGCAGACACGGACACCCCCTTGAGCGAAGAGATACCACCCTCGTACGACTAGGGGTTTCGCTGTCGGCGGCGGCTCTCCTGCCCGGCGGACTCGCGACGAGCGTCAGTTGACGGTGAGCGCCAGCGCCGGGCTGTAGCCGGCGGCGAGCCCGGCGCCGTTGGCGATGCGCGTGCGCGCCGCGGTGACGCCGGCGACCGCCGTCCAGGAGACGCTGTAGGCGCCGGCGTCGTTGAGCGTGGCGCTGCCGTGGTCGGTCCATGTGGTACCGGTCTTGGTCTGCAGGTAGACGGTGCGGCCCGGCATCGCCGGCGCGACGACGCCGGCGAACGTGATCGCGTCGCCGGCCTTGACCGTCGCCGAGGCGGTCGTGATCGTGATCGCCGGCCGCACGTAGACGACCGTGTGCGGCGACGCGTACTTGCCGTACGTGACGTAGTACTCGGTCGTCTTCGGAGGATGCGCCGTGAACGAGTAGCTGGAGTAGTTTGCCGTGTAGCCATCGGCGAGCGCCTGCTGGCCGCGCGTGGTCGCCATGCCCATCGTCTGCCACACGCCGTTGCGGTAGTAGTGCAGCGTGACCCTGGTGCCGGCGGCGGCGGCGGGGTACAGGCGCCCGCCGAGCGGGAAGGTGTCGCCGACGGTGATCGCGTACTTGTCGGCGGCGGCGGGGCTGATCGACAGCGACTTGAAGTACGCCCAGCAGTCACGCAAGCGGAGCTTGATGCACAGCGTGGAGCCTCTGATCGCGGTGACGCCCTGGTCGCCGACGATGTAGGCCTTGACTACGCGTGGCGAGACGCCGCGCTTGACCACATAGATCGTCTTGAAGAGGCCCTTGACACCGAGCGGATTGGCGATCGTGTAGATGCCGAGGTGATCGAGCACGTGCGCCGGCGTGAACCTGATCGGGTTGTCGGGCCAGATGTGGTACTTGACCAGCGGAGCGCCGGGCTCGTAGGGGTCGGCGACGCCCTTGAGGTACGGCTGGGGGCTCGTGGCCCACACGTTCTCGATGTTCTCGGTGTGACCGCCCGAGGTCGAGAAGAAGAAAGCGGTGATCGGCTTGCCGGCGTAGAGCGGCACGACGCCCTTGGTGGCGTTCACGGCGGCGGTCGTGGTGGTCGCCTCAGCTTCGAAGCCGCCGTACATCTGGCTGGCGGTGGTGCAGTACACGTCGAAGGCGCCCGAAGCGCCTACGGCGCGGGCGGCGTACGACCGCGCCGCCACGGCCTGCGCCTTGAGCGACTCCACGGGCCAGCTGCTGCCCACCTCGCGTGGCACGACGCCGCAGAGGTAGCTCTCGAGCGGCAGCTTGTTGACCACGGTGAAGCCACCGGTGTGGTGGATCACGCGCAAGCTGCCGCGATAGCGGTGCACCTCGCCGTTGAGGTTCGAGTTGAGCAGCTTGAGCTTGGCCGTGCCCGGCGCGAACGTCACCGGCACCGTGTACAGCTTGACCGCCGTGCCGGCGGTGACGCGGTACTTGCCGGCCGACCAGCTCAGCACGGCGGTCACGTTCGCCGGGATCGGCATCTCGGTCGTGCCGGCGGCGGCCTGGTAGCTCGCGGTCGAGGTCACGCTCACCGTCGTCTTGTTCTGCGCGAGCAGCACGCGGATCGTCGAGTTGGACACCTTGCCGAGGGTGACGCCGGTGTAGTAGTGCTTGATGATCGCGTCGTACTTCCAGCCGTGCTCGGCGTAGCCGTAGGCGCCCCACTGGCTCATGCCGATGCCGTGGCCCCAGCCGCGGCCGGCGATCCAGAGCAGCGTGTCGCCCTGGGCGAAGACGGGCGCGGCGCTCGCGAGCAGCAGCGCCGTCGCCGCTGCCGCCAGGCATGCGGCGCGGCGCAATCGGCGAGCGCGGTCGCCCGCCGAGGGGTGTGTATGGGATAGTGCGCGAAGGTCGGTCATCGTTGCGTCCTTGAAGCTGTCGTTTCGCCCACTAGGATACGCCCCCTCAACGGAGGGCATCGTCGATCGGTCGTCCGTCTCGCTCCCTGCTCTTTCTTGTATCGGCAACGATTCCCTCTACTTTACGCTCACGGCACCGCCGATATCAGGATTCGCCGGCGTGACGGCGAAGTGTCTTGAACGGCCGTCACGCTCAAGCGAGTCGCCGCGACGGTCGATAGACTGCCCAGGAGGGTCAGGTGCATCGCGTTCACAGACACAGGGCAAGGTCGGCGTTCGTCGCGTTCGTCGCGACGGCCGCGCTGGCGGCAGTCGCCGCCCCGGCGGCTGTCGCCCAGACCTTTCCCGATGTGCCGAAGAGTCAGTGGGCTTACGCGGCGATCTCCTGGGTGACCGCCCAGGGCGGTGCCGGTCGCAAGCTGCTCGACGACTACTCTGGTTCGGTGTTCAAGCCGGACCGGCCGATCACGAGGAGCCAGCTTGCGCACGCTCTCGTGATCGCCTCCGGCCACGCCGACGACGTCGTCACGCCGATCTTCATCGCCGACGTGGTTCCCGACATCACGCCCAACTACTGGGACATCCAGATCGCCGTTTCGCTCGGTCTCATGTCGGTGAGCGGCGACAGCTTCCATCCCGACAACCCGGCCTGCGCGTGGCAGGTCGACCGCTCAGTGGTGCGCATGCTGATGTTGATGCACCCCGAAGACGACTGGAGCATGGTCGCCACGCTCGACCCCAAGGTCTGGCAGCCGGTGCCGGGCTGGAAGACCGGCGCCCCGAGCTACCTGCCGTACGAAGTCGCCGCGCGCTATCTCGGCCTGCGCTACGACCACTCCTCCACCACCGACGCGCAGGAGCTCTCACCCAGAGACTTGATGGGTCGCGACGAGGTCGCCTACGTTTTCTGGAAGGCGCTCACCGTCAATCTGTGGACGATCGCCAGCCTCGCGAACTACGACAACGTGCAACTGCCGCCGCTGAGCGATCGCCAGAAGCAGGTCATCGCGTTCGCCCTCAAGTACGTCGGCTACCCGTACATCTGGGGGGGCGAGTACCCCACGCCCGACTCACCCTATGGGCACCAGGCCCACGGCGGCTTCGACTGCTCGGGCTTCGACTGGTGGGTGATGAAGATCCACTTCGGCTACCCGATCTCGGTGTCGCAGCGTACGGCGGCGGCGATGGCGGGTGCCGCCAAACCGCGGATCACGCGCAGCAACCTCAAGCCGGGCGACCTGATCTTCTTCGGACCGAACGGCCCGCAGTCGGCCGTGAGCACCATCTACCACGCGGGGCTTTACCTCGGCAGAGGCTGGTTCGTCCACTCCACAGGCTCCGCCGACGGGGTGTCGATCTCGTCGCTGAACTGGAACGACTACTGGAAGAACACGTTCGCCTGGGGCCGCCGGCTGCTCACCAAGTCGGAGCTGGTCGTTCCATAGCCAATCCTGACGCGCATCGGCTTGACTAGGCGAGGTCCAGGAAACAGATCCGCATCAGCCTCATCCTGACGCTGTGCGCGACCGCCGTCGCGTTCGCCGTGCCCGCGGTCGCCGTCGCCGCCGATACGACCTTTCCAGTCGGCACGGTGTCCCTGCCGGCCGTGGTCACGACGACCGCGGTCGACGTCACGTTTGACCTCAGCGGTCCGGAGTCGGGGGTCGTCGATGTGCGCTTCAGCAACGGCGGCGTCACCTGGGGCGGTTGGACGCCGGTGCCGGCGACGGCGCCGCCGTCATGTACTACATGTACCGCGCATCGCCATCCACGGCACCGACGAGCCGTGGCTGCTGTCACGCTTTCCGCGGCCGTTCTCGCACGACTGCGCGCGCATGTACGACAAGGATGTGCTCTGGCTGTCTGCGCGCTGTCCGGTGGGGACGCACATCCACAACATTCCCTGAGCGGGCCGGGCCGCAGGCCCGCGGCCCGGCCCTACCCGAGGCCCTTGTACTGCCGCTCGTAGTAGCGCCGCCACTCGCCTGACTTGATCTTCTCCCACCAGGCCCGGTTCGCGGCATACCACGCGACGGTCGACGCGAGGCCATCGTCGAAGGCGGTGCGCGGTGTCCAGCCGAGGGCGCGCAGCTTGGCGCAGTCGAGCGCGTAGCGGCGGTCGTGGCCGGGGCGATCGTGCACGTAGCGGACGAGATCGGCGGGCAGGCCGAGGCGGCGCAGGATGGCCTTGGTCAGGTCGAGGTTCGCCACTTCGTTGCCGCCACCGATGTTGTAGATCTCGCCCAGCGTGCCCTGGCGGAGCACCTGGTCGAGACCAGCGCAGTTGTCGGCAACGTGGATCCAGTCACGCACCTGTTTGCCGTCGCCGTACACGGGCAGGGGTTGTCCGTCGAGCGCGTTGGTGACGAACAACGGGATGATCTTCTCCGGATACTGGTTCGGCCCGTAGTTGTTGGAACTGCGCGTGATGATCACCGGCGTGTCGTAGGTACGCCGGTAAGCGAGCACGAGCATGTCGGCGCCCGCCTTGCTTGCCGAGTACGGGCTCGAAGGCCGCAGCGGATCGGTCTCGACCGAGGCGCCGCTGGCGATGTCGCCGTAGACCTCGTCGGTGGAGACTTGCAGGAAACGCTCAACGCCGTGCGCACGCACGGCCTCGAGCAACGTGTGCGTACCGAGCACGTCGGTGCGGATGAAGTCCTGCGGCCCGCTGATCGACCGGTCGACATGGGTCTCGGCGGCGAAGTTGACGATCGCGTCGGCGCCGGCGACGACGCGATCGACGACCTGCGCGTCGCAGATGTCGCCCTTGACGAAGCTGTAGCGCGGGTCGTCGGCGACATCGGCGAGGTTCTCGAGATTGCCGGCGTAGGTGAGCTTGTCGAGATTGACGACCGTGTCGTCGCGGTGGTGCCCCAGCACGTGACGGATGAAGTGCGAGCCGATGAACCCGGCGCCGCCGGTGATAACGATCCTCACGCGCGGGCCTCCCAGTCTTCGCGTTCGAGCTCGTCGATGACGGCGGCAAGGCCGTCGAGCCAGTCCGGCAGTCGCGGTACGGGTCGCTCACTGACGAGCGCCGAGAAAGCCGGCCGGCGCGCCGGCCGGCCCGCTTCGGCGCTCGCGATCGGCACGACCTCGACGTCGAGGCCGGCGAGCCCGACGGTCTCCTGCGCAAGCTCGAACCACGAGCAGTAGCCGCCGCCGGCCATGTGGTAGATGCCCGGTCCTACGCCGAGGCGCACTGCCTCGTCCACGGCCGCCGCGAGGTGGCCGGCGAAAGTCGGCGAGCCGACCTGGTCGTCGACGACGCGCAGCGGCTCGGCGGAATCGGCGGCGAGTCGTCCCCCGGCAGTCGACAGGATCGACCTGATGAAGTTGCGCCCGTGCGCCGAGAACATCCATGCCGTACGGATCACGGTGCCGCGCTCGTAGGCGAGCGCTTCGCGCTCGCCGGCCAGCTTGGTGCGCCCGTACGCGTTGATTGGGTTCGTCTCGTCACTCTCCACGTACGGGCTGCCCTTGGCGCCGTCGAACACGTAGTCCGTTGAGAACGTCACCAGCGGCGTCTGCGAGCCGCGGAGCGCTTCGACGAGCGTGCGCGTGCCGAGTGCGTTGACGGCGAACGCCGTCTCCTCGTCGGCCTCGGCGCCGTCAACGTCCGTGAACGCTGCCGTGTGCAGCACGATGTCGGGCGCGAAGCCGCGGACCGCCGCCGCGACGCCGACGGCGTCGCGGATGTCGAGCGAGTCTTCGCGCATGAGGTAGACCTCACCCTCGAGCACGCGCTCGAACTCGGTTGCCAGCTGGCCGCCGGCGCCGGTCACGAACCAGCGGATCAAGGTCGTCCGGCGGCTAACGGAGCCGCGCACCCCAGTCGTACGGGATCTTCGGCGTGTCTGCCGGCAGCTCGTCCTGATCGGGCGACTGATAGTCGTAGACCTCGGTCGGAGCGTTGACGATGTATGCCTCCTCTGAGCCGACGCACTTCCAGCCGTGCCAGACACCGGCCGGAACGCGCACGAGCATCGGGTTGTGCTCGCCGATGAAGTACTCGTCGATCTGCCCTTCCGTCGGCGAGCCGGTGCGACCGTCGTAGAGCGCCAGTTTGATCATCCCCTTGACGCAGACGATGTTGTCGAGCTGCCTGTGGTGCAGGTGCCAGCCCTTGACGACCCCGGGGAGCGTGGTCGTCATGTAGAACTGTCCGAACTTGACGAAGAGGTCGTCGTCGGCGCGCAGGCACTCCATCAGGCGACCGCGCTCGTCGGGGATGACCTTGAGCTGCTTGGTCTTGACGCCGTCGATCACGGGTGCCTTCCTTTGCGTCGCGCCGGCCTGCCGGCTGCCTAGAGGATACCGATCTGACTCGAGTCACCGACCATGAACCTGTACGCGACCGGGCGCGCGTCGGACCTGCGGATGCTGACGTTCTTGCCGATCAGGCTGTCGGTCATGCGCGCGCTCAGCGAGCACACGGAGCTGCCCTCGAGGATGATCGAGTTCTCCATCTCGGCGTCCTCGATCGTGACGTCGTCATTGATCGCGGTGTACGGTCCGATGAACGCCCCCGCGAGGTGACAGCGCTCGCCGATGATCACCGGGCCGCGCACGGTGCAGCGCTCGAGGCACGACGTCGCACCGACGACCACCGGGCCCTCGACGATGCACTCGGTGGTCGTACCGCGCACGTCGCGCTCGATCGTGCTCAGGATGAGGCGGTTGGCCTCGAGCATATCTTCGAGCTTGCCGGTGTCCTTCCACCAGCCCTTGACGATATGCGACTCGACACGCCGGCCGCGGTCGATCATGTGCTGGATGGCGTCGGTGATCTCGAGCTCGCCGCGGGGCGACGGTGTGATCGCCTTGACACTCTCGAAGACGGCCGGCGTGAAGATGTAGACCCCGACGAGAGCAAGATCGCTGCGCGGCTCGGCCGGCTTCTCGACGAGCCGTGTGACGCAGCCGTCCTTGAGCTCGGCGATGCCGTAGGCGCTCGGGTCGGCGACCTTCTGCAAGAGGATGAGGGCATCGGGCTGGGTGTCGGCGAAGCGCTGCACGAAGGGCGCGATGCCCTCCTTGAGCAGGTTGTCGCCGAGGTACATCACGAAGGCGCTGTCGCCGAGGAAGTCCTCGGCGATCATCACTGCGTGCGCGAGGCCGAGCGGCGCCTCCTGCGGGAGGTAGGTGACGCGGAGATCGAAGCGGCCGCCGTCGCCGACGGCCGCTTCGATCTCCGCCCGCGTGTCGCCGACGACGATGCCGACCTCGGCGATGCCGGCGGCGCGCATCGCTTCGAGGCCGTAGAAGAGTACCGGCTTGTTGGCGACCGGCACGAGCTGCTTTGCGGAAGTGTGCGTGATGGGGCGTAACCGGGTGCCGGCGCCGCCGCTGAGAATGAGGCCCTTCATACCTTCACCACCGGACTGCGAACGGCGCGAGCATGAGCCCGACGAGACTAGATCGACTCGTAGTCGTCGGGCTTGTCGTCGACCTCTGTGGAGAGGAGATCGAGCACGCTGTGCTCGTCGATCGCCTTGCCCATGAAGACCACGTTCGGCCCCGTCCACATGGTGACTTTGTCGCCGGCGGAGAACGTCACCGGCGCGCCGTCGCGCAGGACGTTGGTCAGGGTCGAGTGCTCGACATCGCGCTGCACCTCGGCCGAGTCGATCGCGAACGGCTCGCCTTCGTTGATCTGCAGGCTCGGCTCTCTTGTCTTATCGATGATCACGCGCGGATTATAGCAGGCCGGGGGGCTACCCAAGCGCGTGAATACCTGATTTACTTCGAAACGCAGCAACCGTCGCACGACCTGGGGGGTCCTACGAGCCGGCTGTCCGTATCACTTCCTCGTTCGCACGCGCCAGCAACGGTGGCGTGACGACCATTGCTCGATCCGTGAGTCGCAGGGAAGGAGCCAAAATGGAATGCAAGAGGATCGCCGATCGCACGCGGTGGGTGGCACTGGCGATTGCCGGTGTCGTCATCGCGTGCCTGGCCTGGGGGATCAGCGGCGCGCTTGCTGCGAGCGACAGCCCGTCTCCTGCCGGCAGCGCTTCGGGCAAGCTGACGCTCCGGCTGGGCTGGAGCCGCTACCCGGACACGTTCAACCCGTTCACCATGTACGATGCGTCCGCCTACGAGGTTGTCGCTGAGAACTACGACCTCCTCGTCGGGTTCGACCCCCACACGCTCGGGCACCCGCAGGGTCTGGACAAGGCCACCGGGCTCGCCTATGAGTGGAGCCAATCGTCCGACCAGCTTAGCTGGACGTTCAAACTGCGTCAGAACGTCAAGTGGCAGGACGGCGTGCCGTTCACGGCCAAGGACGTGGTCTTCACCTACGAGTACTGCCTCAAGAATCAGATGGGGCTGTACATCGACTATCTGAACTTCGTCAAGGACGTCGTCGCCGTCGACGACTACACGGTGCGGTTCGACCTCACCCAGCCCAAGGCGAACATCCTCGGCATGTGGGTGCCGATCCTGCCCGAGCATATCTGGAGCAAGATCCCCGGCACCGTCGCCGAGGGCAACTACACGCCCAAGCCTCCGCTGATCGGCACGGGTGCCTTCCAGACGGTCGCCTGGCATGACCAGGACTTCGTCAAGATGGTGGCCAACAAGAACTACTGGCGGGGCGCGCCCGCAGTCGACGAGCTGCTCTGGATCACCTACCAGAACACCTCGTCGATGACCGAGGACCTGATCGCCGGCAGACTGCAGTTCGCCTGGGACATCCCCGAAGCCGACTTCCCGCGGGTCGCCAACACACCGGGCCTCAAGGCCTGGGCGCCGGAGACGATCGGCTTCGACGAACTCTGCATGAACTGCTACAACAGCCCGGATTCGCAAGGCAATCCCGTGCTGCGCGACGTCAAGTTCCGCCAGGCGCTCAACTGGGCGGTCGACAAGAACGCGATCGCCACTGTGGCCTACGGCGGCTTCGGCGAGCCGGCCGACACGATCATCAACAAGGGTTACTTCCACGACCCGGACTGGCACTGGACGCCACCGGCCGCCGAGACCTACGGCTTCGACCTGAACAAAGCTAAGCAGTTGCTCGATGCCGCCGGCTACAAGGACACCAACGGCGACGGCATCCGTGAGGACCATCAGGGCAAGCCGATCAAGCTGCGCCTCTGGGGGCGCACCTCTTCCCAGACCAGCGATCGCTCCGGCCGCAAGATCGCCGGCTGGTTCAAGCAGATCGGTCTCCAGATCGACTACTCGCTGATGACCAACAACCAGATCACCAAGTACGTGAACACGACCACCAACAGCCAGGGGCGGTACGCTCCCGACTACGACATGTTCCTCTGGGGATGGGGCGGCGACGTCGACCCCAACTTCATCCTCTCCGTGTTCCTCACCAAGGCGATCGGTCTCAACAACTGGAGCGACTCGTGCTTCTCCAACAAGGAGTACGACCAGGACTTCATCAAGCAGCAAGGGCAGACCGATCTCGTGCAGCGTAAGGCGACGATCGACCGCATGCAGCAGATCCTGTATGAGCAGTCGCCGTACATCGTGCTCGTGTACCCGAAGGATTCCTCCGGCTACCAGACTACCTGGGGCCCGTGGATCCAGGCGCCTGACGGCAAGGGTCCGGTCGCTTACAACACCTATCCGGACGTCTACATCTCCTTGCACCCGCTGAGCGGCGCCACCGGGACGGCGAAGAGCAACACGAAGGTGTTGGTCATCGTCGTCATCGTCGCCGCTGTGTTGATCGTGCTCGGCGTGGTCGTCTTGCTGATCGTGCGCCGCGGCAAGCGGCGCGAGGAAGTGGGCTGAGCCGCGCAGCGGCGCCAGGCTCACTTCTCTGAGTGAGGCGAACGGGCGGGCGGCCGGTGGCGACACCGGCCGCCCGCCCGTCGCGTTCGCGGCGCCTACGACGCGGCGACGTAGCTCAGGTACGGCCGCCAGGAGTCGTGGATCTCGTCCACGTACATGAAGACGAAGCTGAAGGGGTCCGGCGGCCGCGGCTTGCGCGCGAGACGCATGTCGAGCGTGTGCAGCGGCCGGTCGCCCTTCTTGAGGTTGCACGGCGCGCACGACGTGACGACGTTCTCCCAGCTGTCGCCGCCGCCGCGTGAGCGCGGGACGATGTGGTCGACGGTGAGGTGGCGCTCGCTGCCACAGTACTGGCAGCGATGGTTGTCGCGCGCGAACACGGCGCGGCGTGAGATGCGCTTGGACGCCGCGCGCGGCACCGACACGTAGCTGCGCAATCGGATGACGAGAGGCACGCGGAACGAATGACGCTCGGAGTGGAAGGCGGTCGTGGAGAGCTCCACGGCTTCGGCCTTGTCCTTGAGCAGCAGCACGACAGCGCGCCGCTGCGTGCAAACGTTAAGCGGCTCGTAGGTGGTGTTGAGGACAAGCACCTTCCGCATCGAGCTCATCATAGCAGAGCGCTCAAGCCGTCTCGCGCGCCGCAGGCAGGAGTAGACTAGCCTCCATGGACCTGTTCACCCCGTCGGACGAGGAGCTCGCGGCCGCCGCGCCGCTGGCGGCGCGCATGCGGCCGCGCGCTCTCGCCGAGTTCGTCGGACAGCAGCAGATCATCGGTCCGGGCACGGTGCTGCGCGGTTCCGTCGAGCGCGGCGAGCTCTTCTCGATGATCTTCTTCGGTCCGCCGGGCACGGGCAAGACGACGCTCGCCCGGGTGATCGCCGCCGAGACCAAGGCGCGCTTCGTGCCGCTCTCGGCGGTGAACGCGGGCACGGCGGATGTGCGCGCCGCGATCAAGGGTGCGCGCGAGGCGCGCGCCCTGGGCCAGGCGCGCACGATCCTCTTCATCGACGAGATCCACCGCTTCAACAAGGCCCAGCAGGACGCTCTGCTGCCGGCGATCGAGGACGCGGTCGTCTTCCTCATCGGGGCGACGACCGAGAACCCCTACTTCGAGGTCAACTCGGCGCTCATCTCGCGCTGCCAGCTCTACCGGTTCGCGCCGCTTGCTCCGGAGCTCATCGCGCAGATCGTCGAGACCGCGCTCGGCGACGCCCAGCGCGGTCTCGGCGAGCTCCCTCTGACGATCGCGCCGGGCGGCGTCGACTTCCTTGTCGAGGCCGCTCACGGCGACGCCCGCGTGGCGTTGAATGCGCTCGAGGCGGCGGCGCGAGCGCGCGGCCTGCGGGCGGGCGGCGAGCCCGCTACCATCGCCGTCGCCGAGTTGCGCGACGCCGCCCAAAAGAGCCCCGTCGTCTACGACCGTGAAGACGCCCACTACGACACGATCTCCGCCTTCATCAAGTCGATGCGTGGCAGCGATCCGGACGCCGCCGTGTACTATCTCGCGGCGATGCTCGCCGGCGGCGAGGACCCCAAGTTCGTCGCGCGGCGGATGATCGTCTTCGCCAGCGAAGACGTCGGCAATGCCGACCCGACGGCGCTGCTCGTCGCCGTCGCTGCCTCGCGCGCGGTCGAATTCGTCGGCATGCCCGAGTGCCGCATCAACCTCAGCCAGGCGGCGATCTATCTGGCGCTGGCGCCCAAGAGCAACGCCGCCTACAAGGCGATCGACGCCGCCTTCGCCGATGTCGAGCGCGAGGGCAACGAGCCGCCGCCGCCGCATCTTCGCGATGCGAGCTATCGCGGCGCAAAGGAACTTGGCCACGGCGAGGGGTATAAGTACCCGCACTCTTTCGGTGGGTGGGTAGAGCAGCAGTACCTGCCGGACAAGCTCGTCGGCCGTACGTACTTTGAGGCGCGGTTCGGCGAGGAGATATCGATGACCGAGCGTCTGCGCGAACGCAAGCGGCGGGGACAGCACGGCGGCGACGCAGCGACCAGGGGGGCGCAGGACCAGGATGAATGACACCGCGATGATCGTCATCCCGCTGACGATCGCTCTGCTGCTCCTCATTGCCGGCGTCTACTGGTACGGGAAGCGGGCCAAGGATGAACTCGATGAGCAGGTGTCCGTGTCGCACATCGGCGTCGACGAGCCGCTGGATGTCACCGGGCAGTGCGCCGAGGCGCTGCATGCGCTGTCGGCCGAGCCGGTCCTCGTCAAGCAGCAGCTCGACGGCACGCGGGTGCAGATCGAGAATCGCCCCATGGTCCCGATCGCGTTGTTCGCGGGCAAGGATGCCGCCGGTGCGCTGACCGAAGCGGCGAGCCGCATCAGCGAGCGGTACGGCCTCGAGTGGGTCGCCATCGTCGCGGTACGCGAGGACGGCAAAGTGACCGTCAACCGCATCAGCTAGGATGCGGTGGCGCGTCGGCAAGTCCGCGCGCCGCCGTATACCAAGTTGTAGACTAGTAAAGTCCGGAACCACTTTTTCCGAAGTACACTTCGCTGGCCCATCGACAGGATGGGCCGCCGAGACGCTGGGGAGCGTTCAAGGAGGCTTTCGATGAAACGGCTATTGAAGTTCCTGTTCGGCGCCGCCGTTGGTGCGGCGGCAGCCGTGCTGGTGACGCCCAAGACCGGCCGCGAGTGGCGCGAGCAGCTTCTCGGCGACCGTGTGCGCGGCCTGCTCACGAGCGGGACCGACGAGTATCTCGAAACCCCGGCTCCCGAATGGCAGGCAGAGAGCTCCGTCGTGGTCGCCGAGTCTCTCGCCGCGCCGGTCGTCGAAGGCGAGGACCTCCGCGAGCGCATCGAGGCGACCAAAATGGCGATCGAGAGCGAGATCGCGCAGCCCTTCCAGACCGCTCCCCAGGCTGTCGAGGTCCCTGCTCCCGCAACCGAGGTCGAGGAGCCACAGGTCGGCGAAGAGCCGGCAGTCGAGGAGGCTCCGGTCGCCGAGGAGGCGGTCGAGGAGCCGTTCGCAGCCGCTCCCGCCTATGAGCCCGAACCGGTCGCCGAAGACGAACCGGTCGCCGAAGACGAGCCAGTCGCCGAAGAGGCAGTCGAGGAGCCGGTGGGCGAGGTCTCCGAACCAGTCGTCGAAGTCGCCCCTGAGCTCCTGGAAACGCCTCAGGCGCAAGTCGAAGAGGCAATTCCCGAAGTACCGATGCCCTCGTTCGGCGAGGCGGCGGCCGAAGAGCCTGTCGCCGAAGCCGAGCCGGTCGCCGAAGAGCCGCTTGCAGACGAGCCTGTGGCCGAAGCCGAGCCTGTCGCCGAAGAGCCGGTCGCCGAAGAGCCGGTCGCCGAAGAGCCGGTCGCCGAAGGGACCGGGGAGATCTTACCGCGCATCGATGAACGCGAAGCATGGGTCGCAGAGGCCGCTCCGGTAGCTGAGGAGATCGCAGAAGAGCCGGTCGCCGAAGCCGAACCGGTCGCCGAGACTCCCGGCGAAGAGCCTGCGGGCGAGACGACGATCGACCAGGCCGAGATGCGTCGCCGCATCGAGGAGACGCGGGCGCGGCTGAAGGCTAAGGCCTTCGACGCGATGATGAGCGGCGAGGCCGCCCTGCTTTCGCGGGACAGCGGCGAGAAGGCCGTGCCGCGCGACGTCGACGTCAAGGTCGACGACGAGCTCGAGGGCAAGCTGGACGAATCGCTCTCGCAAGAAGAGTACTGAGCAGCGCGCCGGCAGATCCGAAGAGCTGTTGAGCGGGCCGCCTCCGGGCGGCCCGCTTGCGTTTCAGTGTCCCTGGTGGCGGCTGGTGGCCGGGCCGCCGGCGCCAGGGTCTGCGGCCGGCGGCTCAGACGCCCCGGGGCCGGGCAGGGGCGATCCCGGGCCGGGCGCCTGGCCTGCGGAGGCCGGCGACACCGCTCCGTGCAGTGACGCTGCCAACATGCCGGATGTGGCGACGAACGCCACGCCGAGCAGAGCGAGACTCACGGGCACGCTGCGATTCTCGAACAACAGGAGGAAGTACCACCACACATCGATGCCGAGGTGCAGGCGAAGAGCGAAGAACACCAGCGCCGCGGCGACCCCGCCGAGTCCGCACCATACGAGGAGCAGCGAGCGCGCCCAATGGCCCGGCCGGGCGAGGGGCCAGAGCAGTGCGGCCGGCAGCAGGAGGACGACCGAGAACGGGTTGGCGAGGAACATCAACAGAGCGACCGCCAGCAGCACGGTGTGGGCGACGGTGGTTGCTGCCTCGGCGCTCGTCGGGACGCGCCGAGCCAAGTGGCGCTCCACGGCGACGGCATAGCGATAGGCGAGGAGGAGAAGAACGACGAGCACGATCACACGCAGGTAGCGCGGGTGATGACTGAAGCCCGCGTCGGGCGGAATGACCGCTCCGGGGATACGCGGGAAGAGGTTCATCAGACCGGCGACGTAGACGATCGTCAGTACGAAGAGCAGCGGCGCGAGGTGCATCACCCAGCGTGCCCAGGCGGGCCCCAGACGCTGATGGCGCCGTCGGCCGCGGGCGAGAAGATCGACCGTGGTCGCCGTCAGCGGCAGGAGAAGGACGGCGATGATGAGCACGAGCGTCGCTCCGGGCAACTGGCGGTGCCGGGTGAGGAAGATCGTGTCGCCGCTGCGCAGCCCGGTGTCGGGGGCGGCGTCGAGAGCGAGCACCATGCTCTGCACGGCGCCGCCGACCCGCGTGAGCGTTTCGGTAGAGATCGTGTCGAGCGTGTCGAATTCGATCTCCGGTGCCGGCCCGCTTGCCGAAAGGGTGACTGCCGGGACCCCGGCGGCGACGAACGGACCCTGACTGTCGGAGCTGAACGGCACCGCCAGACGCAGGATCTGCTCCGGAAAGCGCGGCAAGGGGACCGACAGGCCACCCACCAGGTGCCCCACTTGGGAGGCCAGGATCCACGTCCACGGCGGCGCCACGCGGTCGACGGCGCTCGACCCGTCGAGAGCGAGCCCCGTCGCGTCTTTGAGCCCGACCTTGCGAAGGGCGATCGCCGCGCTGATGCCGGTGGCGTCATGCCGCTTCATGAAGTCGCTTGCGCCCAGGGCGCCGTAGGCGTCGCCGTCGGTGAAGAGGAAGACGATCGTGTGGCGGTGGGCGGCGGCGGAGATCGCGCGCGCGGTCTCGAGTGCGACGGCGACACCGGAAGCGTTGTTGTTGGCGCCCTGGATGGCGCCGGGCGGGGAGTCGCGGTTGGCGATCACGACGATCGCGTTGGCGACGTCGCCGGGAGCCTCCACCCAGACATTCTGCAAGGTGACGGTCCGTCCGTTGATCGCTGCCGTGAACTGCTCGACGTGCGGGGCGAAGCCGATCTGCTTCAGGGCCGCGATGAGCCAGAGCGTCGCTCGCTGGTCGGCGTCCGATCCGGCGATACGGCCTGTGTAGCCGGTGACGAGTGCGCGCAGGTCGGCGAAACATCGCTGGGCATCGAACGCGACCGGTTCGCCGGTGAGGCGCGGCGTGTCCGGCGTCCCCAGCGTGAAGAGCGCCAGGAACGTGAAGACGATAGCGAGCAGCACCGTGATGCGATATAGCTTGAGGTTCGGCAGCTCGACCTCCCCTGGGAGTCCCAGGATGCTACCAGATTGAGGCGGCGCCCGCGTCGCGGGCACCGCCTCAGAGTAAGATGTGCGTATGTGCGCTCGAGCATGCCAACTCGCGGCCGCAGCCGGATACGGCAGAGCCGGGGGACCGGCTTGAAGCGCGGCCTGCGCCTTCGCTTGATGATCAGTCACGCCGGCGTCGCTTTGCTGGCGATCGCGATCGTCGCCGTGGGCTTCAACGTCGCCGCCGGGCGCCGTTTCGATCGCTACGTTGCCGACGTGCGGGCTGAGCGTATGCAAGCGGTGGCACGGTCGGTCTCGGATATGTACAAGCAAGGGACCAGCTGGGACGCTTCGGCGGTGCTCGCCGTGGGCCAGGCGGCACAGGCGACCGGCATGCAAGTCGCGGTCTACGACTCCCGCGGGCGGATCGTCTTCAGCGCCGCCGGCGGCCCGCTGGGCGCTGCCGATCAGCTCGGGCAATTGCCTCCCGATCCCGAGATCTACGTGAGCGCCAGCATCCCGTTAACGGTCAACGGGACCCGGATCGGCACCGCACTCGTCTTCCAGCCGAAGTGGCCGCTGCCCGCGAACATCGCGCTGCGCCACTCCGTGGACCGCTACCTGATCGTGGCGGCGCTGGTCGCCGGTTTCGTCGCGATCGTCGTCGGCGTGGTCTCGACACAGCGCCTGACGCGATCGCTCGGGAGGCTGGCGGCGGCGGCCGATCGTCGGGA
>Ga0207932_1000294_pt1 | contig 16942 bp, 18 predicted proteins | sample NGESurdeep092012_FD_184480 | JGI IMG/M metagenome (GOLD analysis project Ga0207932, IMG submission 184480) | Arctic peat soil microbial communities from Barrow, Alaska - NGEE Surface sample 415-2 deep-092012 (SPAdes) | ecosystem: Environmental > Terrestrial > Soil > Wetlands > Peat ...
CGATTATTAGTCCTCCAAACAGAATTGGCATGACTGGCGCAGACGTCATGGGCGGAGATTAAATTTTTAGTTCCGCTTGTCGAGCGGAATCAAAAGAAGCGGGAAGACAGAATGAACAAAATTCAATTCTGAAAATTCTGTGATTTCTGCCGCAGTCTTATTTTCCCCTCACGCCTTTGAGGCAGGTGAAAATCTGTTCGGGCAAATCGCGGCAGGGATTTTTCGACAAGAAACAGATGCTCAAAATTGGCCGACTGGTCGCCGAGCCATTCGCGGTTGGAGGTCAGCAGACGTTGCACATTTTCGCGGTGCGAAAATTTTTCGACGGCCAGCACTTTGTAGCGCGCGAACAATTTCTCCAAATCTTCAATCCCCACTTTCCCTTTGTTGGAGTAGGAAAATAAAACGTAGCGGGCATCCACGCCGGAAATCAGTTGATCAATCTCTTCAACAACCTGTTCGTATTTGGTGCTCTCGTATTTTGAAATGGCTCCGGGCAAGGTGTCCGAGGAGCAATCAAGGCGGCGGTTCGACGCGCCAACCGGTTCCGGGCGGTCGTTCAATACCACCGTTGTCCAGAAGTGATAATAGCTGGCGTAGCGGACGCGGGTTGTCGGCGTGTGAGTATTGTTGGTATTGTAAGGCGGGTCGAAATACGCGAGGTCGAAACGGTCGGAAATCTTGCGTGCATCCATCCGGGTTATGCGATAAGAACCATCGCCCGCCAGCAGTCGCGGGCGACGGAGAACAAAATCCGAATACGCGCGCGGTGCCCACTTGGACAAATACGCGACCTGATGACCCAGCGTGTTTTCCACCTGGTCGAGGGCGTTGATCAAAGCCGTCAGCAAGATGGCGTGTTCAATTTTATCTTCGGTAATTTTATCAATTTCGTCGCGGACGGCGTCCAGCTTGCGGGTGTTCTTGAGGAGAAACGGTTTCTTTTTCCCGTCCGCCGCTTTTACCAGACCCGCGCCGTCATCTTCGCCGCCAAAGTGCGCGGTGAAATAGCCGTCCACCGGTTTCAGGTGATTGAGGAATTTAATTTTCTCGTCCAGTCCGGGCCTTTCAACGTCGCAATTCTCCAAGTAACACCGGCCAAAAACAGTTGAATACGCCGCGAGGTCGTTGCAGTGAACATCGTAACCGGCGGATTTGAAATACTGCGAAACGCGCGTGGTGCCGGCAAAGGCATCCAAGACCGACCGGATGGGCAGCCCATGAACCAGCTCGTGAATTTTGGGAATGACCGAACGCTTGCTCCCGGAGTATCTCACGCCCTCGGTTTCAAAACTGAGCCGGGGAGAAAAACCGAGTTCAAGAACGGATTGGTCGTTTAGGAGCATGGATTTATTTGCCACCGCGGCAATTATTGCCCGCGTTCAACTTTCGTCAACAGATTGTCGCGGCAGTTTTATTTTCCCTCCATGCCTTTGAGATACGCGAAAATCAGTTCCGGCAAGTCGCGGCTGTAACCGCCTTCAAGCAGGCTGAACAGCGGCACGTTCAGTGCGCGCAGGGACTGGCCGAGCCAGTGAAAATCTTCCGCGAGCAGCGTGCCGTCGGCCAGCGGGTCGCGCGCGTAGGCGTCGAACCCGGCGGACACGGCGACGAGGTCGGGCCGGAAATGTTTCAGGTCACCGAGCGCGTGAACGAGCGCGGCGCGATAGACGGCGCGGGTTGCGGACGGCGCGACCGGGTAATTGTAACAGTTGCGCCCGCGATTCGCCGCGCCGGTGTTGGGATATGCCGGATGCTGATGCACGGAAAAAAATTCGAGGCCGGGCTGGTTCAGCAAAATGTCTTCCGTGCCGTTGCCGTGATGCACGTCGAAATCAAAAACGGCGACGCGTTTGGTTCCGGTCGCCAGGGCTTCGCGGGCGGCGATGGCGATGTTGTTCAAGTAGCAAAAGCCCATTGATTGTTCGCGCGTGGCGTGATGGCCGGGCGGGCGCATGAGGCTGAAAACATTTTCGCCGGTGCGGGCAGTTTTCAGCGCGGCGAGCGCGGCGGCGACGGAGGCGCGGGCGTAACCGGAAATGTTTTCAAAATATGGCGTGTCGGCGTCGAAATCTTCCGGCGAGGCGAGGCGGGCGAGCATTGCGGGCGAGTGGGCGCGGCGGATTTGTTCATCCGTCACGTTGCCCGGCGCAACCCAGGTCAAGGCCAGTTCCGTCTGATTTTTCAGCCGTTCGACCGTGGCCGTGATGCGTTGCGGGCGTTCGGGATGACCGGCGCGCGCGTAGCTGGTGCAAGGTTCATCGGTGATGATGGTCACGCGGAAAATTTAACCACGAATGGGCGCGAAGGAACACGAATTTTGTTGCCGTCGTAATAGCAATCCTGCTCTTAACCTTAATCGCTGCGCGGAATGGATTAAGATTTCGATGATGATTACGATTAGGAAGCTGGCGGCGGATTCTGTTTTGCAATCGCACGGCACTACTTTAATCTGAAACGCAGCAAGAAAAATTTATGAAACTGAAACTTTTGGCGGACGCACTGGTTCTGGGCGCTTTTGTTTTTAATGCCGCCGCGTGGGATTACGAAGGCCATCACGCGGTCAACGAACTCGCATTGGCGGCGCTGCCGGCGAATTTTCCGGCGTTCGTGCTGACGCCGGAAACGCGCGACCGCATCGCCTTTCTCGCGGGCGAGGCCGACCGCTGGCGCAATGAAACCAGCTTGAAAAACGGCACGGGCCTCACGCTCGGCCATGTGAGCGGGCCGGATCATTACCTGGACATGGAGGATTTGAAACTTTACGGCCTGACGCCGGCGACGTTGCCGCCGTTGCGTTATGATTTTGTGGCGGACATCGTCAAGGCGCGGGCGGCGCACCCGGAAAAATTTCCGGCGATTGATCCGGCCAAAGATTCAGACCACACGCGCGAGTTGAGCGGTTTTCTGCCGTGGGCAGTCACGGAGAATTACCAAAAATTGCAGTCCGGCTTTGCCACGCTCGCCGCGCTGGAAAAATACGGCGGCACGCCGGCGGAAATCGCGAACGCCAGGCAGGACATCGTTTATGTGATGGGCGTGATGGGGCATTTCGTCGGCGACGCGAGCCAGCCGCTGCACACGACGATGTATCACCACGGCTGGACGACGAATGATAATCCGAACCATTACACGACGTCGTTTGGATTCCATGCGTGGATTGACGGCGGATTTTTTAAAAAGACCGGCGGCATTGACGTGAAAAAATTGTCCGCGAAAATTCATCTGGCGGAAAAAATTTCTGCGGCGTCCGATCCGGACGGAGTTTTTCACACGGTGGTAAATTTCGTGGTGGAAGCCAACAAGCTCGTGGAGCCGCTTTACAAATTGGATCGGGACGGCAAGTTGTCCAACAAGGGTGATGCCGGTGCGGAAGGCCGCGCGTTTCTCGAAGGCCAGCTTGTGAAGAGCGGCCAGCTGCTCAGCGACATCTGGTTCACCGCGTGGCAGACCGCGCCCGAAGACACCTTCCTCAAACGCGAGTTGCAGCAGCGTGCGGCGGCAGCGGCGGAACCGAAATGAATCCGGCCACAGCCACGCGTATCGCGGCGGCGGCGGGATTTCTCGCCGTGGCGCTGGGCGCATTCGGCGCGCACGCGTTGAAGGATCTGCTCGGACACAACGGCACGACGGCAATCTGGGACAAGGCGGTTTTCTACCATTTCATCCACGCGGTGATGCTGTTTCTGCTCGCGGAACGAAAACCGTTTCCGGCGTTCGCGTGGTGGAGTTTTCTCGCGGGCATCTTGATCTTCTCCGGCTCGCTTTATCTGCTGGCGATGACAAACGCGCGCTGGCTCGGCGCGGTGACGCCGGTGGGCGGCGTGAGTTTTTTGGCGGGCTGGGCGTGGCTGGCGGTGAAAAGCGGCGGGAAAAATTAATTCTGCTTTGCCGTCGCCGGGCATCGGCGTTTGACTATTCAAGAGCGTTTCGCTAATCTCACCCTTCGGATTTTCAACCAAAACACCTGATTTTATGCCGCCGAAAGCCATCGAAAAACCTGCCGCCGCCGTGGAAAACAAAGCCGCCGCCGCCCGCGAACGCGAACTCGAAGCCGCGATTTTCTCCATCACCAAAGCCTACGGTGACGGTGCCATCATGCGGCTCGGCGATGCGCGGGCGCAGGTGAAAATTGATGTCATTCCCACCGGCTCGCTCGCGCTCGACCTCGCGCTCGGCGTCGGCGGCGTGCCGCGCGGCCGGGTGATTGAAATTTACGGGCCGGAATCTTCGGGCAAAACCACGTTGATGCTGCACGTCATCGCCAATGCGCAAAAAGCCGGCGGCCTCGCGGCGTTCATTGACGCCGAACACGCGCTGGATCCCAGTTACGCGAAAAAATTGGGCGTGAACCTCGACGACCTGCTCGTCTCGCAACCTTCGTCCGGCGAAGAGGCGTTGACCATCTGCGAAACGCTGGCGCGCTCGAACGCGCTGGATGTCATCGTGATTGATTCCGTCGCCGCGCTGGTGCCGAAAGCCGAACTCGAAGGCGACATGGGCATGGCCACGATGGGCATGCAGGCGCGTTTGATGAGCCAGGCCTTGCGCAAGCTCACCGCGATTCTCGCCAAGTCCAAGACGACGTGCGTTTTCACGAATCAATTGCGCGAGAAGGTCGGCGTGATGTTCGGCAGCCCCGAAACCACGCCCGGCGGCAAGGCGCTGAAGTTTTATGCGAGCGTCCGCCTCGACATCCGCCGCAAAGACACGCTCAAAGACGCAGCGGGCAATGCCTTCGGCAACCATGTCCGCGTGAAAGTGGTGAAAAACAAAGTTGCGCCGCCGTTTTGCGAGGCCGAGTTCGACATCATTTACAACCACGGCATTGACAAGGAAGGCAGCATTCTCGACGTGGCGATTGACTGCGGCGCGGTGGACAAAAAAGGCGCGTGGCTGCAGTTCAACGGCGACCTCATCGGCCAAGGGAAGGAAGCCGCGAAGAAGGCGCTTGTGGAAAAACCTGAACTCGCCAAGAAAATTGTCGAAGCCATCCACGCCAAGCGCGCGGCGGCACCCGCTGCGGCATCAAAGTAAAAAGTGCGGGGCTTCGGCCAAAATGAAACTGCCCAATGCCGACAAGGCCGTGGTCGAGCGCGAGAAAGTTGAAGATTATCTGCTCGATGCCGCGCATCCCGACAACGGCGGCAAAGCCCAGTTTTTTGAGCGGTTTGGGTTTCATCGAAACGAATGGAAAATTTTAGCCGAGGCTTTTTTTGAACTGGCGCGCACAGCGGAAGTGACGCACAGCATGAAATCGTCGCACGGACAGAAATATGTTATTGTTGGCCGGATTGAATCACCAAGCGGAAAATTGGCATTGGTGCGGACAATTTGGATTGTGGACAAAGGCTCGGATGTCGCTAAATTGGTGACGGCGTATCCGCGCAAAGAATGAGAAGTGCAATGATCAAAGAACATGAACGAGTCGTATTGAAGGTCGCCGTTCCCGCCGTAGGACTGGAAGCGGGCGACGTGGGAACGGTCGTGCATGTCTATCGCGACGGTCGCGCCTACGAAGTCGAGTTTTTCACGTTAGATGGTTCGACGGCGGCGGTGGCGACGGTGGAAGCTTCAGATGTTCGTCCGGTTCATAAGCGCGAAATCACCCACGCGCGGGAATTGCAGGCAGCTTGATTGCTTCCCCAAATTTTCTTTCAATTGCACGGCAGTTAACCATCCTTTTTGAATCACCATCAGCGATTTTTACATGAGCACTGTTTCTGATCTCGACCTCGACCTCGACAATTTGTTTCAACCTGCATGGACGCAGGCCAAAACCGAGGGCAACCGTTTTGCAAAATTCACCGGCCACGAAGGCGTCAAGCCCGAACGCCGCTTCAATGACAAGCCTGGCGCGCGCCCCAGTCCGCGACGCGAAGGCGGCGGCGGCGAACGTCGCGGTGGCCCGCCGCGCGGTGGTTCCAAATTCGGCGGCGGCGACCGCAAAGGTGGAGGTTTCCGTGGTGACGACCGGCGGGACGACCGCCGCGAGCAGCGTCCCGCGCCGCCCGCGCCGTTGCCGGAAATCAACGTCACTTTTATTCCCGACGAAAAAGGGGTCGAGCAGCTCGCGCGGCAGATTCGCATCACGGGCCGTGCGTATCCGCTGTTCCAGATCGCGCAGTTGATTTTGCAGAAGGCGGAACGCTATTCCGTCCAGCTCGGCGTGAAGAAAAAGGCCGACGGCACGGTCGCCCAGCAGTTGTTCGTTTGCGCGCTCGACGATTCGCCGTGGCTCGCCGAGGACGAAGCTGTTGAGCACGTTCTCAAAAATCATTTCGGCACTTTTTATCAGGCCGAACGCACGGCGACGGAACCGCCAAAGGGCGTTTATACGTTCGTTGCGCAATGCGGCTTGAGCGGCGTGATTCTCGGCCCGCCGAACTATCACGATTACCAGAACCAGTTGCGCAAGCTGCACACGGAAAAATTTTCGCGGATGCCGTTCGACCTGTTCAAGGCACGCGTAAAAATCGTGAAGGACGAGGCCGTCGTCAAAAAATGGATCGAGGAACAAAGCTTCACGACGGAATACAATTGCCTGAACGTCGCCGAGCCGCTCAAGCTGGCGAGCCTCGAAGAAGTTGAAAAACATTTCCGCGCCACGCACAAGGACAGCATCATCAAGCCGGTCGAGTCGCACACGGTCGCCGGCGTGGCGAGCCGCAGTTTGCGCAGCGGCGGTTTGCAACGGCTCATCCGCAGCGAGTGGGAACATCAGAAGTATTTCCCGCTGGTCATCGCCACGAAGTTGAGCCAGCAGTTCGCGGGTCACGGCCTGCAATTTTTCAAGGTCAACAAGACCGTCACGCACGTCAGCGTCGCGCGGCCGTTGTTCCTTGAAATCGAAACCACGCCGGTTTCGGAAAACATCAAGCGCATCGTGGACTTCATCAACGCGCATCCGAAAGGCACGCGCCGCCAGCTCATCGAAGCGCTCGCGCCGACGCCCAAGCAGACGGTCATCGAAATTCCCGCGCCGGTCGCCGAAGGGGAAGCGCCCGCAAAACCGAAAGCGCCCGAAGCGACACCGGAACAGACCGCGATCATCGTGGATTTGCACTGGCTGATTCATCAGGGCCACGTTTTGGAATTCGCCGATGGCAAACTGGAGACGGCCAAGAAGCCGTTGCCCAGACCGCCGAAACCGGAAAAGAAACCGGCGGAGACAAAAGTTGCGGCAGAAAAACCGGCTGCGGAAAGCGAAGCTGCTGTGGCAACTGAAACTGCGCCGCAAGCGGAAGCCGCCGTTGAGCCGGCCGCAGAAATTTCTGCTCCCGCTGAAGTCGTAGCGGAAACACCCGTGGTCGAAACCCCGGTTCAGCCGGAAACGCCGACCACGGCGGAAGGAAGTGTCGCGTGAAATTTGCCGCGCTGGGACTGGGCGAAAAGGTTCTCGAAGGCGTCCGTGCCGCCGGTTACACCGTCCCGACGCCCATCCAACTCCGCGCCATACCGTTGGTTTTGGCCGGCAAAGACGTCATCGGCAGCGCACAGACCGGCACCGGCAAGACCGCCGCGTTTGCGTTACCGATTCTTTCCAAACTTGGCCAGCATAATCCCGTCGGCCCGCGCGCGCTCGTCTTGGAGCCGACGCGCGAACTCGCTTCACAGGTGGAAACCGCCATTCGTGATTATGCGCGCTTCACGAATCTGAAAGTCACCGTCGTTTATGGCGGCGTCGGTTACGGCAAACAAAACGACGAACTCCGCGCGGGTGCGGACGTCGTCGCCGCCACGCCCGGACGGTTGCTCGATCATCTGGAGCAGGGCACGTTGCGTCTGGACAAAGTTGAATTTCTCGTCCTCGACGAAGCCGACCGGATGCTCGACATGGGATTTTTGCCGGACGTCCGCCGCCTCGTTGAAAAATGTCCGCGCGCGCGCCACACCGCGCTTTTCTCCGCCACCATTCCGCCGCAGATCGAAACGCTCATCCAATGGGCGATGCACAGTCCCGAAACCATCGAGATCGGCGCGCGCCGCACGCCGGCCGAGACGGTGAAGCACGTCATTTATCCCGTTTCTGATTCGCAGAAATCCGATTTGCTGCTCCAGTTGCTCGAACGTGTGAATTACAATTCCGTGCTGGTTTTCTGCCGGACGAAACACGGTGCGGATCGTATTGCCGGTCTGCTCAAGCGCCACAATCACGCCGTGGCCGTGCTGCATTCCAACCGCACGCAGAAGGAACGCGAACAGGCGCTGGAAGGTTTTCGCAACGGCAAATACGAGGTGCTCGTCGCCACGGACATCGCCGCGCGCGGACTCGACATCGCGGACGTCAGCCACGTCATCAACTACGACGTGCCGCAGCATCCGGAAGATTACATCCACCGCATCGGGCGCACGGGCCGCGCGGAGCATACCGGCGACGCCTTCACCATCATGATCGCCGAGGATGCGCCCCATGTCTTCGCCATCGAACGATTCATCAGCCAGAAAATCCCGCGTGTTAAAATGGAGAATTTCGATTACCGCTACACCGCGTTGTTTGAAGAAGCCAAAGCCGGTCAACCCGCCGGCGGATTCCCCGGCAAAGTGCGCGGCGGCCGCATTCACGGCGGCTACCACTTCGCGCCCGGCGGACGGAGAAAGTAAATTCCCGCAACGGAATTCAAGGGGCGGCGTTCATTCAATTGTATGAGTGAACTCAAGAATAATTCTTGTTCGGGCTTTACTCTTCTCGAACTAATTCTTTCGGTTTGTATAATCGGCTTCATAGTTGTGATTGCGATTAAAAACCGTGGCGGATCGCATACCAGTCCGGCAAACGCTTGCATCAATAACCTGCGTCAAATTGCTGCTGCCGCAGATCAGTTCGCCAAGGAAAAAGGCTTGAAGGCTGGAGATAAAATCAACTTCCCCAACGACCTGACGATATACATCAAGCTCAACAACGAATGGAAAATTCCTCCGTGTCCATCCGGTGGCATTTATTCCCTCAAAAAGATTGGCGATTCTCCAATCTGTTCTCTCGGCACCACCGTCACCCCCGCCCACGTTTTGCCTTGAAGCGCCGTCAGGCGCGAAATCTTTGCAGCCTCCACGTCCGATAAAAGCTCCAGTTCCGTCGGCGCGGCATTTTCCCCGCCGATTTCGCTCCGACGGAGCTTGGTTCGTTTTGAATGGCCATCCTGGCGAATTGCCGCAGCATTTTTTATTTTCCAGCAATTTCTATTGAAAAATAGTGGCGATGCGGGCGGCGAAAAATACGCCGGCCCGGTTATTTTTTTGAAGTTGTCCGCTCCGCGATCCAGTTCAAATCTGGATTGTTGGGCGAGGAAATGTTATGCGGGATGTAGGCTTGTCCGCCCGCGAGGTGCAACATGGTTCTGGGATCCAGCCAGCGATGGGGTTCCACATGGCCGTCGGCAAAGGCCAGCACACCCCGCTGCCGGTGCAAATCCGAAGGGTAATGAATCCAGCTCGACAGGCTCATGTCCACACCGAAGGCGGGTGTGCAGATGCTGGCCGGGTTGACATCAATGAACACAAACCGGTTGACCGGCGCGTCCGCGATGAGCTGGGAAGTTTTTGCGTAGGTTTTGTAGGCGGCGTTAATGCTGATCGGAGAAATTGCCCCGGCGGTTCCGACATAACTGTTCATGGCATAGCTGCGCAGTTCGGTGACAAAGGTTGGTTTTGAGTTCCACAACGGCCAGGTGGAACGATCCGCCGGGCATTTGTAAATCCGCTCGGACGGGAGAATTTTGGCGAACAACGCAAAATTTGCGCCCACCAAATATTGCTGGTTGGTCAGGGTGTCGGGCGAACCGTGGTTGCCGCCGTGAACCCACAAATGCGCCTGCGTGGAGGTCGTGGCCGCATCGCCTCCGTTCAAAACCAGTTTCTCATTGTTGTCGCCGGAGTAAATCGTCCAGGCCATGATCATCTGTTTCTCATTGCTCATGCACTGGATGCGGGCCGCTTGCATTTTGGCGCCGGCCAGTGTCGGCAAAAGTAACGCGGCCAGAATGGCAATGATCGCGATCACGACCAGCAATTCTACCAGCGTGAAAGCCCCCATGAAAAAAAACTTTCCCGCCGGCCGTCTGATGTTCCAGGCCGTCACCCGCCAACCCGTCGTTGAAAACTTCCGGGGCATTGGTTTCGCCGCCACCTTATACCGGTTCCGATTTTTGTAAATACCATGCTTGCCGCTGCCGGGCACTTTCCGCAAGCTTAGTGCGATGTCCGAACGACCGGTTTCCAACTTGAACAAACCCGACGTGGCGCTCGAAATGACGCTGCGGCCGTCGCTCTTTTCCGATTTCACCGGCCAGCCGAAAGTTAAAGAGCGATTGGAAATTGCCGTCGCCGCCGCCAAACAACGCGGCGAGGCGCTCGACCACATCCTGCTTTCCGGCCCGCCCGGTCTCGGCAAAACGACCATCGCCAACATCCTCGCGAAGGCGATGGGCGCGAATGTCAAGACCACCAGCGGCCCGACGATTGAAAAAGCCAGCGACCTCGCCGGCTTGCTCACGAACCTCGAAGAAGGCGACGTGCTGTTCATTGACGAAATCCACCGCCTGCAAAAAACCATCGAGGAATATTTGTATCCCGCGATGGAAGATTTCAAATTGGACATCATCATTGATCAAGGCCCGAACGCCCGCAGCGTGCGCCTGAATCTGCCGCGCTTCACGCTCATCGGCGCGACGACGCGCAGCGGTTTGTTGACCGCGCCCTTGCTCACGCGCTTTGGAATGCGCGAACGGCTGGATTATTATTGCGTGGCCGACCTGGACAAAATCGTCTTCCGTTCGGCGAACCTGCTCGACGTGGAAATTGACCCAGCGGGCGCGCATGAAATCGCCCGGCGCAGCCGTGGCACGCCGCGCATCGTGAACAATCTGCTCCGCCGCGTCCGCGATTACGCGCAAGTCCGGCACGATGGTCGCATCACCGCCGCCGTCGCGGACAAGGCGCTGGCGATGCTGGAGATTGACGAAAACGGCCTCGACGAAATGGACAAGCGCATCCTCGAAGCCGTCATCGTGAAATTCGGCGGCGGGCCGGTCGGGGTGAACTCACTCGCCGTCGCCGTCGGCGAAGAACCGGACACGATCGAGGAAGTCTATGAGCCGTATCTCATCATGGAAGGCTACCTCAACCGCACCTCGCAAGGCCGCGTCGCCACGGAATTGAGCTACAAGAAACTGGACTTGAAACCGGCGGCGGGAAATCAGTCGAAATTGTTTTAGCGTTGCGCGCTGGTTGAACCAGCCGGGCAGGCTTGACCCTTTCAACTCTGTGATACACATTTGTATCACTGTGAAAACAGCCACCGTCAGAGATTTGCGAAACCGTTTTCCGCGCGTGGCTTCGTGGATTGTGGAAGGCGAGCCGGTGGAGATAACCAAAAGCGGGAAACCATTCGCGCGCCTTTTGCCCGCTGTGCCGGAAAAACCGCGCCGGTTCAAAATGCCGGACATCATGGCGCGATTGACCGGAATTTTGGCGACCGTGTTTTCTCGTCCAAAGAAATTGCCAAAATGCGGGCGGCAGAATTGGAAGGTGAAAAAGGATGATTGCCCTTTCAGACACATCGTTTCTCTGCGCCTTCTATCGGCGGCAGGACAATTCACTGGCGGCGGCGGCACACGCAGCCACAATGAAAGAACCATTGCCTGTCACGGCTCTCCTTGCCTGCGAATTTCGTCAATCACTTCGATTTCAAGTCTGGCGGCACGCCGCCAATCCGCGCGAAGGCATGACGCCAGCGGAAGCGCAAGCCGCGTTGAATCAGTTTGAAGCGGATTTGGCAAATGGCGTCACCGTGCTTGCGCCGGGCAATTTTCAGGACGTGTTTCGCCGCGCCGAGGAACTTTCCAAACGCCACACGATGGCCGGCGGGCATCGCAGTTTTGATGTTCTCCATGTGGCGACGGCGTTGCACCTGGGTGCCCGGGAATTTCTGACGTTCGACGCCAACCGGCGCAAACCGGCCGCTGCGGAAAAAATGAAAGTGAAACCGTGAACCGCACGCCGCAAGGTCGCGCCGCCAAAGGTTTGACTCAAGTCAAGGAAATCGCGCCCGCAACATTTTAAGCTGCGAACGTGAATCAACTTTCACAATAACGCATGAACCGTCAAACGCCAGCGGATCAAAGTCAAATTCATCGGAGGCAATTTGCCCACCGTTCAAGTCACGTTTGGGAAGGTTTTGACAATTCCACCCGCTTAAAGTAAAAAATCCAATACCACGCTCGAAAGAAAAACTATGAATGAATCGTCCAAACAAAATTTGTTGATTTCCAAAGGGTGGATTCAAGCGGTTGCGCTCGTGATGCTCTTTGGGTTTTTCATCATGGGGTTGCTCGCGTATCGCACTTACACCGACGAGCCGCCGATTCCGGCCCAAGTCGTGGACGCCAACGGAAAGGTTCTTTTCACCGGGCAGGACATCACGGCCGGTCAGGAAATTTTTCTTAAAAACGGGTTGATGGAATACGGCTCGATTTTCGGTCACGGCGCGTATCTGGGGCCGGACTTCACGGCGGATTATTTGCATCGCGCCGCGGAAATGGCGGTTGATTATTATGGAGGAACTTCTTCGGACGCGGCGCGACAGCGAACGATTGACGATTTCAAAACCAACCGTTACGACCGCGCGACCGGCGTTTTGATTTACAGCGCGGCGCAGACCGACGCCTTCCAAAAACTCACCGCTTACTACGCCGGTTTTTTTGGAACACCCACGACCAAATTTGGTCTGCGTCCCAACGCCATCACCGACCCGGAAAAAATCCGGCAGCTCACGGCCTTCTTCAGTTGGTCGGCATGGGCGGCTTCGGCGCTGCGCCCGAACAAGGATTATTCCTACACGAACAACTGGCCGCCGGAATCGCTCGTCGGCAATCACGCCACGGCGGAAACGATTCTTTGGAGCGTGCTTTCGCTCGTCGCGTTGCTGGGCGGCATCGGCCTGTTGCTGGCCGCTTTTGGCCGGTGGAATTTTCTCGGCTGGCATGGCCGCGAGGAGCAGCGCATTTTGTTCCGTCCGTCCGATGAAGTGATGCTCACGCCCGCGCAACGCTCGTGCGCGTGGTTTTTCTTCGTCATGGCGCTGCTGTTTTTTCTGCAAACACTTTTGGGCGGCGCGACGCAGCATTATCGCGCGGAGCTTTCAGACTTTTTCGGCTTCGATTTGGGGCGCGTGCTGCCGTTCAACATCGCCCGCACCTGGCATTTGCAACTGGCGATTTTCTGGGTCGCCACGTCGTTTCTGGCGGCGGGAATTTTTCTCGTGCCGATGATCACGGGACGCGAACCGCGCGGGCAAAGCTGGCTTTCCTATTCGCTGCTCGGCGCGCTGGCAGTTGTCGTTTTCGGCAGTCTGGCCGGCGAATTCGCGGGCATCAGCGGTTGGATTCAAAACGGCTGGTCCTGGTTCGGCAATCAAGGTTTTGAATACCTCGACCTCGGCCGCTTCTGGCAAATTTTGCTGACAATCGGTTTATTCTTTTGGGTTATCATTTTGCTTCGCGGACTGCGCGGACGGCTGCGAATGGAACACCTGGGCAACATGCCGTGACTGTTTTTCTTTTCGTCGCTGGCCATTCCCGCGTTTTACGCCGTCGGTTTGCTCGCGCGGACGGACTCGAATTTTACGACAACGGATTTCTGGCGGTTTTGGGTCGTGCATTTGTGGGTCGAGGATTTTCTTGAATTGTTCACAACCGTCATGGTTGCCTATATTTTCGTGCTGCTCGGCGTCGTGCATCAACGCGTGGCGTTGCGTTTGATTTATCTGGACATCGTGTTGTATTCGGCGGGCGGCGTCATCGGCACGATGCACCATTTGTATTTCTCCGGCGAGCCGGCCATGCACATGGCGCTCGGCGCATTTTTCTCGGCGGCGGAAGTGATTCCGTTGACGTTCCTCACGGTCGAAGCGTGGAGTTTTCTCCAGCTCGGCGCGCAACAAGGTTCGCAGGCGCGCACGCCATTTCCGCATTTCTGGGCGGTGATGTTTCTGGCGTCGGTCGGTTTCTGGAATTTTCTCGGCGCGGGCATTTTCGGTTTTCTCGTCAATCTGCCGATTGTTTCCTATTACGAAATCGGCACCGCGCTCACCGCCAACCACGCGCACGCGGCGATGATGGGCGTTTATGGAATGCTCGCCGTCGGCCTCGCGCTGTTCTGCCTGCGTTACATGATCCCCGAAAAATTGTGGAGCGACCGCGCGGCCAAGATCAGTTTCTGGTCGCTCAACCTCGGTTTGGCGTGGATGGTCTTCGCATCGCTGTTTCCGCTGGGGCTGCTTCAACTTTACCACTCGGTGAGCGTGAGTTATTTTGACGCCCGCTCGCTGAAATTTCTGTCCAATCATACCAACGCGATGCTCGAATGGTTGCGGCTGCCCGGCGACGCGCTGTTCATCGTCGGCGGAACGTTGCCGATCCTTTACCTCTGCTGGCTCGGCGTGAGCCGCATGAAAATCCAGACACCGCGCGAAGAACCTGACGGCATGCTGTTCACGGAAATTCAGGAATCCAAAAAATTCGGCGAATGATTCACGGCGTCCACATCGAGGTCGTTTTGGCTGGCGCATACGCGCTGTTTCTGGTCGGCGTGGCGGCGGTGCTGGAATGGCTCGCACGCCATTCCCATCGCCGCTCGGAACATTTCCGCAACTCCGGTTTTACCTACAAACACAAGCTCGACGTTTGGGAATGTCCCACCGGCCATCATTTGACGCGCGCCAGCACGGACTTTGAACGCCGCATCGCGCATTACCGCGCGCCCGCGCACAAGTGCAACGTCTGCCACTGCAAAAAAGATTGCACCGATTCGGATGGCGGGCGCGAATTGGAAAGCCGTTTGGACGCCTGGCTGCAATCCGAATTACGCCGATTTCATCGCGGTATTTCGCTGACGCTGCTCGCGCTGGCCGTCCTCATTCTGGCGGCGGAAATGTTCCGGCATCAGGAAGCGCGCGATTGGATTGTTCTCGCCGGATTATTGATTCCCATCGGTTTTGCCGGTTCGAGATATTTTATTTTCTTTACCGAACCGAAACGGAAAAATTGAAAGTGAAACCATGAACCGCACCTCGCAAGGCCGCGTGGCGACGGAGTTGAATTACAAGAAGCTTGGCCTTAAAGTGTCCAAGAGCGGTCAGTCGAGTTTACCTTGAACAAGATTTTTCGAAACCGTTAAAACGAGACCCACGCGATGGACGAGCAGTCCAGTAATATTGACCCTTTTGCCGCCGCGCGGAAACGCATGGTGCAGGAGCAGTTGTCTGGCATGGCTCCACGCATTCTCGCAGCGATGAGCAAAGTGCCACGACACGAGTTTGTCCCCGAACTGAGCCGGTCGCTCTCCTACGAGGACATGCCCCTGCCCATCGGCTACGGACAGACCATCTCCCAACCTTACATCGTCGCCCTCATGACCGGGCAGCTTGACCCGAAACCAACCGACCGCGTGCTGGAAATCGGAACCGGTTCGGGTTATCAAGCCGCCGTGCTCGCCGAACTCGTCGCTGAGATTTGCACCATTGAAATCATCGAACCACTCGCCCTCCGCGCGGCAGCCGATTTGGAACGGCTTGGTTACAAAAACGTCCAGGTGCGCAAAAGTGACGGTTACGCGGGCTGGCCCGAAGCCGCGCCGTTCGATGCCATCATCGTGACCTGCGCGCCGGAACAAGTGCCGCAACCTCTGGTCGAGCAGCTCAAGGACGGCGGCCGGATGGTCATTCCCATCGGCCCGCTTTCAAATCAGGAACTGGTAATTTTTCTTAAACATGGAAACCAACTCAAAGAACGCACCGTGTTGCCCGTGCGCTTCGTGCCGATGACCGGCGAAGCCCAACAGTGAACCATTGAACCACGGCGGCTTTTTTTCTTTCGCTCCGTGTTTAATCCGTGTTCAATCCGTGGCCGCAGAATATGCCCAAGCGCACTGACATCCACAGCGTCCTCATCATCGGCGCCGGCCCGATCATCATCGGCCAGGCGTGCGAATTCGATTACTCCGGCACGCAAGCCTGCAAAGCCCTTCGCGAAGAAGGCTACCGCGTCGTCCTCATCAACTCCAACCCGGCCACCATCATGACCGACCCCGAGTTCGCCGACCGCACCTATATCGAACCCATCACGCCGGAATGCGTGGAGAAAATCATCGTCCGCGAGTTGGAAGAGATGAAGAAAATGGGCGTTCCTGTGGATTCCGGCGTAGCGGCGTCTCGGCAGAGCGCCGCAAACTCATTGGAAAATCAGCGGCGCTCTGCCGAGACACCGCTACAAGTTCCATACAAACTCGTCTTGCTTCCGACGCTCGGCGGCCAGACCGCGCTCAACACCGCGATGTCCCTCCACCGTTCCGGCGTTCTGGAAAAACACGGCGTCGAAATGATCGGCGCGAAAGCCGAAGCCATCCAGAAAGGCGAAGACCGCCAGATTTTCAAAGACCTCATGTTGAGTATCGGCCTCGACGTTCCCATTTCCGGCACGGCCCACAATATGGACGAAGCCCGCGCCGTCGCCGACAAGATTGGCCGTTTCCCGCTCATCATCCGGCCCGCGTTCACCCTCGGCGGCACGGGTGGCGGCATCGGTTACAATCAGGAAGAGTTTGAAGCGATTGCCAAAGGCGGCATCGAGCTTTCGCCCGTCAACGAAATCCTCATCGAGGAATCCCTCCTCGGCTGGAAGGAATACGAGATGGAAGTGATGCGCGACAAGGCCGACAACTGCGTCATCATCTGCTCCATTGAAAACTTCGATCCCATGGGCGTGCACACCGGCGACAGCATCACCGTCGCGCCCATCCAGACGCTGACCGACAAGGAATTTCAGATCATGCGCGATCAGAGCTTCGCCGTCATCCGCGCCGTGGGCGTCGAGACCGGCGGCTCGAACATTCAGTTCGGCGTCAGCCCGGAGAATGGCCGCATGGTCATCATCGAGATGAACCCGCG
>Ga0207932_1000296_pt1 | contig 16893 bp, 20 predicted proteins | sample NGESurdeep092012_FD_184480 | JGI IMG/M metagenome (GOLD analysis project Ga0207932, IMG submission 184480) | Arctic peat soil microbial communities from Barrow, Alaska - NGEE Surface sample 415-2 deep-092012 (SPAdes) | ecosystem: Environmental > Terrestrial > Soil > Wetlands > Peat ...
GCCAGGAGATGCAAAACATGTCCCCCGGGCAACTTGCCGAGCAACGCAAAGAAATTCGTGAACACTGGGAACAAATGCCATCCGGAGAGCGCGAGCAGATTCGTATAATACTGAAAGAGCACTGGAAGAACATCACGCCGGAACAACGCGAAGAGCGCCGCAAGGAAATGCGCGAACACTTCAAAGACATGTCGCCGGAAGAACGTCAGCAGTTCAAAAGCGACATGAACAAGCGGGATGGTATGCTTCCGCAGGGCGATGTTTACCCCGGTGGCAAGGCCGATGGTACCGGGAGTCCGGCCAAGGGGTAACTCTCCCCCACACCCGCGAAGCTCAGGAAAGCAATTTCGGCTGGACTATCTCGGCCCACAAATCGTGGGTATCGGAATCTGTAATCTTCACTTTAACAAAATCGCCGGTATTCAAGTGCTGTCCTTCAGATATGTACACCACTCCGTCGATTTCCGGAGCATCGGCAGAGCTGCGCGCAATCGCGCCTTGTTTGCCAACTTCATCGACCAGCACCTTCATCGTCTTGCCGATCTTGCGTTTAAGGCGCTGTTCGCTGATCTCCTCCTGCAGCAACATCAATCGCGCGAGGCGTTCCTGTTGTATTTCAGGCGGAATGTGGTCGGGCAATGCATTGGCCACCGCGCCATCCACCGGCGAGTAGGCGAAAGCGCCAACACGATCCAGCTGCGCTTCCTCCAGAAAATCCAGCAGTTCTTCGAATTCTTCCTCGGTCTCGCCCGGGAAGCCGACGATGAATGTGCTGCGCAGCGTAATGTCAGGGCATATTTCGCGCCATTGCCTGATGCGCGCCAGCACATTCTCGCTGCTGGCCGGACGCTTCATCAATTTCAGAATGCGCTGGTTGGCATGCTGGAACGGTATATCCAGATACGGCAGAATCTTCCCTTGCGCCATCAGCGGGATCACTTCGTCCACATGCGGATACGGATACACATAATGCAGGCGCACCCACGCACGCTCTCCACCTGGTGATTTCAGGTCACCCATCGCGGTTGCCAGTTCGGTCATGCGGCTCTTGAGCGGCTTGCCGCCCCAGAAACCGGTGCGGTATTTCACGTCCACGCCATAGGCACTGGTATCCTGAGAAATCACCAGCAATTCCTTCACGCCCGCGTTGACCAGATTCTGCGCTTCCTGCATCACATCGCCGACCGGGCGGCTGACCAGGTCGCCGCGCAGGCTGGGGATGATGCAGAAGGTGCAGCGATGGTTGCAGCCCTCGGATATCTTCACATAGGCGAAATGCTTGGGGGTGAGGCGTATCCCCTGCGGCGGAACCAGATCTGAATAGGGATCATGCGGCTTTGGCAGATGCGCATGCACGGCTTCCATCACCTCGTCGGCGGCGTGCGGACCGGTGACGGCCAGCACGCTGGGATGAGCCTGTTTTACCACGTCGCCCTTGGCACCCAGGCAACCGGTGACGATCACCTTGCCGTTTTCTGCCAGCGCTTCGCCGATCGCATCCAGCGACTCTTCCACCGCACTGCCAATGAAACCGCAGGTGTTGACCACCACCAGATCGGCATCCTGATAACTGCCGGAAATCAGATAACCCTCGGCGCGCAGACGGGTGAGGATGTGCTCGGAATCCACGGTCGCTTTCGGACAACCGAGCGAGACGAAGCCGACTTTGGGTATGGAATTTTTTTTCATCGCGGGGGTTGCCTTATTCGGATACAAGGAGCTGGACCAGGACTATCGAAGATATGCCCAGCGCGATCAGCACGACCTGCTCAAGCGTGTCGCGCAAAGTGGTGCGTTTATGCAGTCCGGGAATCAGGTCGGCGACTGCCACGTAGATCATGCTCGCCGCAGCCAATGCCAATAAAGTCGGCACGATATTCTGCATGGATTGCAAAGCGTAATAAGCCAGCACACCGCCCAGCAAGGTGGCCAGGCTGGACACCAGATTAAGCAGCAACGCCTGCGCCTTGCTGTAACCGGAATGCAGCAGGATCATGAAATCGCCGACTTCCTGGGGGATCTCATGCGCGATGATCGCCAGCGCGGTGACGATTCCAAGATTCACGTCAGCCAGGAATGCGGCGGCGATGATGATGCCGTCGACGAAATTATGAAAAGTATTGCCCACCATGATCATGGTGCCGCTGCGACCATGCTCATTAGGTGCAACGGGATCATGTGCTTCGCAATGATCATGGTGACAATGTCGCCAGAGCAATAATTTCTCCAGCGTGAAAAATATCAAAATGCCCGCCAGCACCGCGCCGCTGACCATTGAAACACTGGCGGTCAATTTGAGGGCTTCGGGCAATATCTCCAGAAATGCCGCACCCAGCAATGCGCCGATCGCGTAGCTGACCAGCGAGTTAACCCAGTGCGCGCGGGCGTTCAACGCGAACAGCGCGGCGCATGACACGCTCAATGTTCCGCCCAGGAAGCTGGCAGCGATGATCCACAACAAAACGCTCACGGGAATTATTCAGAAAAATTGCGGGCGCGGATTATACCACCCATAGGGTGCAAGAACCTCTGCGAGGCAAAGATTGGCGGCCAGTCCCGGCTATTCCAGCCAGATGAACGTGCCCATGCGCCCGGTCGCGCCGTCGCGGCGATAGGAGAAAAACCGCTCGCGCTCGCGGTATGTGCAGTAGCCGCCGCCGTGGATTGCGGTGATGCCGAGCGCATTCAGACGCAAGCGTGCCAGCGCGCAGAGGTCGGCGAACCATTTCCCGTTCCGGCCGGGAATGAATGCCGAAGCGGCTTGCGGCTGTATCGCCACGAAAGCCGCACGCACTTCATCACCGACCTCGAATTCATTCTGGCTGATGGCCGGACCCAGCCACACCATGATATTTTCCGGTGCAACATCCATCGCCTGCACGGTGGCTTCGATCACCCCGGCCGCCAGGCCTTTCCATCCTGCATGTGCCGCACCGACCACGCTGCCCTGCGTATCGCACAACAACACCGGCAGGCAATCCGCCGTCATCACCACGCACACCGCCGCGCGGTGCCGCGCGATGCAGGCATCGGCCTGCGGCAGACAGCTCGCCATGTCCGCATTCGCCACCCGAATGCCATGCACTTGCTCCAGCCACACCGGTTCACTCGGCAGCAGTCTGTTGAGCAATATGCGGTTGCGTTCAACCGCCAGTGGCGCATCGCCGACATGGTCGCCGAGATTGAGGCTGTCATAGGGCGGACTGCTGATGCCGCCTGCACGCGTAGTCTGCAGGGATTTCACATTGATCGGCGCGGGCCAATCCGGAATGATCAAATGTTCAGGCAGGCTCATTCACTATGGCCTGTATTTCTTTCAGCAGCTGTTGCATGTCCCGCGGCAGCGGCACATGCCATTCCATCCATTCGCCGCTGACCGGATGCTCCAGCGCGAGCCGCGTGGCGTGCAATGCCTGGCGGGGAAAACCTGCCAGCAATGCGCGCAATTGCGGCACGCATTTTTGCGGGCCCTTGAGATACACGCTGTCGCCCACCAGGGGATGTCCGATGCGCGCCAGATGGACACGGATCTGGTGGGTGCGGCCGGTTTCCAGCCGGCAGCGCAGCAACGTGCAACTCGGGAACTTTTTCTCGATCTCGTAGTGGGTGACCGCGGCCTTGCCGTTTTCCACCACCGCCATCTTGACGCGCTGGGTGGGATGCCGCCCTATCGGCGCATCCACCTTGCCGGCGCGGGTCAATTCACCATGCACCAGAGCCAGGTATTCCCGCTGCACGCTGCGCGCCTCCAGTTGGCGCACCAGTGCGGTTTGCGCGGGAATGGTCTTGGCCACCACCAGCAAACCGCTGGTGTCCTTGTCCAGCCTGTGCACGATGCCGGCGCGCGGCACCTCGGCCAACTGCGGCGCGTAATGCAGCAGCGCGTTGAGCAATGTGCCTTCCCAGTTGCCGCTGCCCGGATGCACCACCAGTCCGACCGGCTTGTTGATCACCAGCAAGGCGTCGTCTTCGTAAACGATGTCCAGCAAGATGTCCTCGGCCAGGTACGGCTGATCGGCAGGATGGACTTGCGGAAGCACTTCCAGTTTTTCGCCGCCCCAGACTTTTTGCTTGGACGTGGCAAATTCGCCGTCCACCCTGACCTGCTGCCCGGTGATCCATTCCTGCAAACGGCTTCGCGAATATTCGGGAAAGAATTTGACCAATGCCTGGTCCAGGCGCAGTCCGGCGTAATCATCCGGAACGATCAGATGCTGTGCACCGTCAGCCGCACGCTGTTCATCAGCACTCAAGGGATGCGCATCCGTGTCGGCTTTGCTTGCGATTTTCCGAGCAAGCCCACCGGCCCCGCGGGTGGTATAATTGCGCAAATTAATTTCTGGATTTGTCATGCGCTCTATTTTAGCCGTATTCATGCTATTAACGTTAACTGCCTGCAGTTTGTTCGGCTCAAAGTCCGATGCCGATAACCCGGCGAAAACTGCTTCTGCCGAAGTCATGTATAGCGATGCCAAGAAAAGCCTCGACAAGAGCAACTTCGAGGAAGCCATCAAACAGCTCGAATCCCTGCAATCGCGTTATCCATACGGCCGCTACGCGCAACAAGCTCAGCTCGATATAGCTTACGCCTATTACCGGCAGAACGAGCCGGAATCGGCCATCTCCGCCGCCGATAGCTTTATCAAGCAATATCCCAACAACCCGCACGTGGATTATGCATACTATGTGAAAGGTTTGGCCAATTTCAATCCGGGTATCGGAGCTTTCGGACTGACTTTCGGGCAGGACCCCACCGAACGAGATCCTCAGGCGGAGCAGGATTCGTTTGCCGCCTTCAAGGATCTGGTATCGCGCTTCCCTTCCAGCAGGTACGCGCCGGATTCCAGATTGCGCATGCAGTATCTGCTCGACGCGCTGGCAAAATATGAAATTCATGTCGCCAAATACTACCTGCGCAGAGGCGCGGACATTGCTGCAGTTAACCGCGCCAAGGTAGTGTTGACCCAATATCCTAATACGCCATCGATACAGGATGCGCTGCTGATACTGGTGCAAGGCTATGACGCTTTGGGCATGAACAAACTGCGCGATGATGCCCGGCGAATGCTGGACTTGAACTTCCCCCGGGCCGCTTCGACGGCAAACAAGGTCAGCGCAAGCTCTCAATAGCGAGTCTGAAAGCCATGTTGTTGCTCCAACCTTCCATGATGAGCTTTCCATGAAATATTGCAGCGTGTGCGGTGCCCCGGTCGAACTGCGTATCCCGCCGGACGATAACCGCGTGCGTCATGTGTGCACCGGCTGCGGCGAGGTGCATTACCAGAATCCAAAATTGATTGTCGGCGCCATTCCTGAATGGCAGGACAAAGTCCTGCTGTGCCGTCGCGCCATTGAACCTCGCCATGGTCTGTGGACACTTCCCGCCGGCTTCATGGAAAACGGCGAAACCACAGCCGAAGCTGCCACGCGTGAAACGCTGGAAGAAGCCAATGCACGCATTGCAATCGGCGACCTTTATTCGATGTACAGCCTGCCCTATATCAATCAGGTGCATATACTGTTCCGCGCCAGATTGCTCGATCTGGATTTTGGCCCGGGGCAGGAAAGCCTGGACGTCAAACTATTCAGTGAAGCAGAAATACCGTGGGATGAAATCGCATTTCGCGCGGTGCGCTTCAGCCTTGAACATTACTTTGCCGAATTTCACAGCGGAAAATTCAGCTTCCATATCGGCGAGCTGGCACCGCCCGCTCAAAACTGACAGCCGATTTTTCTCAACCCGTCCAGGCACCGTCAAGCACCCATTTATCCCGCTAATTCACAGCAACAAAATAACATGAACGCCATAAGCACTATTATCATAATCACTGCCGTTGCCTTGACCGGTTGCGCTTCGACACGCGCCAGCAATCCGGCCGACCCGTTCGAACCGATCAACCGCATCACCTACAAATTCAACGATACCGTTGATAAGGCTGTTATCAAGCCCGTCGCACGGGGATACAAAGCGGCAATGCCTACGGTTGGCAGAATCATGGTATCGAATTTCTTTTCGAATCTGGACGATGTCATCGTCACCGCCAACGATTTGCTCCAATTCAAACTGGTTCAGGGTTTTTCCGACGGGACGCGTTTCGTCGTGAATTCCACCCTTGGTGCTTTCGGCTTGATTGATGTTGCATCAGTTGGCGGTTTGAAAAAACACGACGAAGATTTTGGCCAGACCATGGGGAAGTGGGGAGTAGGCAACGGCCCCTATCTCGTCTTGCCCATCCTGGGGCCCAGTACGCTGCGTGACACTATCGGACTGTATGGCGACGGCTACGCCAGCCCGATGTACCAGATGAAAAACATGCAGACACGCAACCAGGCATACCTGACCAGGGGCATCAACCGCCGTGCCGAATTCCTGGACCAGGAAAAAGTTCTGGATGAGGCCATGATAGATCCCTACCAGTTTATGCGGGACGCTTACCTGCTTCACCGCAAAAGCCAGGTATATGACGGCAACCCGCCGCGTCCAAAATACAATTACGATGACGATCAGGGCGATGATAATTCCCTGCCCTCCCCGGCAGCAAGTACGCCTTCGACACCTTCTGATAATCCGCCCCCGATCGCGCCCCGTTAGCTGTCACGGCAAAAGCCGTCACATTGCGGCTATCTGTCATTTCACTTATGATGCTCGGCACATCCAACTGGATATTTCCGTTGCAATACTGCAACTTTCCGTCTCAGTCATTTTCAAATTGTTTTCCCTAACCTTCAGGAGAAAATCATGAAAAATTCCCGTCAAATTATAAAATTGTTATCCATGGCGCTTTTTGTGTCTGCCATCTCGGCATGCTCCAGCACGACCAAAGTCGAAAGTGACCTGGGGATCAAGGGCGCACCGGATTGGGTCAACCAAGGAACCAATATTCTCAGCGAGAAGGATGGCCGGCTATTCCACGGCGTAGGCTCCGCTTCCCCGATGGGCGATATGTCGCTGCAAAAATCCGTTGCCGATGACCGGGCGCGTGCCGAAGTGGCGCGGGTCTTGTCGTCCTATATGGACGTGGTTTCCAACGACTACATGTCTTCAGCCAAGGCTGGCGGTGCCAATACCAACGAGGAAGCTGTCTCCCGCCAGATCAATGCCCTGACCAAGGTCAACCTGGCCGGTGCCAAAGTGATTGGCAACTGGCGCGACCCCAAAACCAACATCATTTATTCCATCGTCGAACTGGACATGAAACAGGTGAAAAGTACGCTGGCCGGGACACAGAACATGAATGAAGACTTGAAGCGCTACATTGAATCCAGTGCCGATAACATTTTTGACCGCGTCGCAAAAGAGAAAAAATAATCTGCTTCGGACTGATGACACCCCGGCCGTATTGATGACGCTGGCGCAAGCGATGGCCGTTGCCGCTGTACAGCAACGGTAACCCGCAAAGTGCGCAACCCCTGCCTGATCCGGCGCTCGATACACAACGCCACTTGGAGATGACCATGAAACTCTCTGCCTTAGCCGCATTTGCATTCACGCTCTCGCTCCTGTCGGGTTGCGCCAGCAGCAAGCCGTCCACACCCGACTGGATCACCGGCGACAGCGCCCGGTTCAATAGCGCGCAATATCTGATCGGACGCGGACAGGCGTCCACGCAGGAAGAGGCCAAAGATCGTGCCCGTGCCGATGTGGCCAAAATATTCCAGGTGGCAGTGGTCGCAAGCAGCGAAGACCTGCAGCGCTCCAAAACCGGTCCCACCGGTACGCCGCAATATGAACAACAAGCCTCGCGCAGCATCAGCACACGAACCGACCAGATCATACGCGGCATCCAGATCGCTGAGCTGTGGCAGGACCCCGCCACCAAAAACTATTACGCGCTGGCCGTTTTGCCCCGCTTGCAGACCGCTGCCAGCCTGCGCCAGCAAATCAGCCAGCTGGATGAGGCTACCGCCAGCTATATCGAGCAGTCACGTAAAAACAGCGACCTGTTCCTGAAGATTGCCGCAGCCAGCCAGGCCGTGGAGACCGAGCGGGAACACGAGTCATTGCAGAAATCCCTGCAAATAGTGGACCCCACCGGGCGCGGAACAGCATCCAAATGGAATAGCGCAAAGCTTCAAAGCGACCTCGACGAGTTGCTGAAGCGGGTGAGGATAGCACCGCAGGTTACGGCGGATTCCACACCCGGCCTGGCTGAAGTGCTGGCTGGCGCGCTGGCCAATGCCGGCTTCATGATCGAAACCGGCCAGCATCCGGATTTCGTGTTGCAGGCGCGGATGGAAATGACTGATTTGGGATTACAGCAAGGCTGGTACTGGCAACGCGGGGTTCTGGAAATCTCCCTGTCGGAGACGGCCACTGGCCGTGAGCGCGGCACCAGGCGGTGGACTGTCAAGAGCAGTGCCGCCGACAGGGAAAGCGCAGTGCAGCGCGCCATGGACCAGGCCGATGCTATCCTGAAAAAGGAACTGCGGACAGCTATCATCGATATGGCCAACAGCCATTGACGCTGCCCGCTTGATGCGCCCTGTTCAAGTGCTTTTGATATTCAGGATGCGTTGGCAAACGTTATTTTGCAGCCGTTGATTTACTCAGGTAATAATCAGACACGAACACCTTCCGCTCCGCAACCACCCTGACCGCATCATAATCCCTGATGGCAAGAACGTTTCCGGAGTCATCGTAGTAGGTAACCTTGAGATCATGCTTGCCCGGCGGCAAAGCCAGACGCGCCATCAGGATATTTCCCGGCAACAACGACCAGCTTCGGGTATCGGCCCGTTCCGACACGATGGCGCCAACATCAGTCACTATGCTCAACAACAACGCGCCGGATCCATTATCCCCATTCTGATTTTTGACTTTTCTTGCCATGGCGTTCTTCAACACCATACGCGCCACTGCCCGTGCAGTTATGGCCGGCAGCCGGTCCTCCAGGCTCTTCCTGGCGATGGCGTTGACATCCTCGACCAATTCTGAAGACGCCGACCCGGAACCCTCGCTCAATTCAAAACGGGCCACCGGCACCGGACGCTGAACAAAGCTCGGCACGGCCACGCTCAAAATCGCTGCGCCATTTTGCGGGTCAGGGTTGACGATTCTGAGGATGCTTTCAGCCAATGTCGGTCCCAGTCCGTCGTGCAGGATGAAAACCACTTCGCCATTACTGGGCAAGTCCGAGGATTGCATTGCAATACCGGCCGATTTCTTTGCAGGAGCGAACTGTTCCTTTGCTTGCGGGTTCTCGAGCCTGTCCAGGTCGGACTTGAGGGCTGCGGGAGCGCCGAATCCGGTAATGCTGCTCTGCGCCTGGTAGCCATCAACCGCCTTGCGGCAATCAATGCGCGCAGAGTCTCTCTCGCCCGCTTCCTCGTAAACCATGCCATTCAGATAACGCACGAATGCGCCGGAAAGATATGCCGCAGACGGGTCTTTTTCGGCGATCAGGCGCTGCTTTATATCGAACTGCCTGGCTTCCACTGCCGCGTCATCGACATTACCGGACTGCAGATAATTAAGTTCCTTGAATGCATAGATCAGCAACTGCTCGTTGGCTGTGCCTTCGTAAGCCTTCACCGTGTCATTCACCACCACCGAACCGGTTTGTTCAGACACGCTGATCGCACTGAGATATTCCATCAGGCGCTTGGCTGATTCGAATTGCTGATTGGAAGCGGCATAGTCCCCCTGAAGACGGAGCAAAATGCCTTTGTTGAGGTAAGACAGCATCCGGTCGGAACCGGTGAGTTTCAACTCATCAAGCGATTTGAGAGCACCGGCCAAATTGCGGTTGCTGGTCTCATGCTCAACCCTGGCTATGCCGACACTATAAGTGGCGCAGCCAGGCAGGACAAAAACCGCCAACAAAACCAGCAGCCCGAAGAGCTGCCGGCTCAGCCCATCACAACCGAAGGCGCGACTTGGTGTTATTGCCATCCCTGCTAGCGGAACTTGGCATTTTTGATATCTTTCTTCAATTTTTTCTGGCCGGTCCAAACTATGCGATTGTCGGCAAGACTGACCAATGTGAGGTCAACCTGATAAAAACGAATCTGCTCACTGTCCGATGCATCGATAATGGTGTTGATCGTGCCCATCAACATGTAATCCGCACCGGCTTCCTTGCCCATCTCTTTGCGGGTGGCTTCCGCGGCGTTGAGATCCATGTCGGCCCGCTCTTCGCGTATATCTCCGCGCTCGCTCCGCGATGCAACCACATCGACACGGCCGGAATTGACAAAGGCACGTTCAAGGTCGTTTACAAATGTATTGGTGTTGATGTGTTCCTGCGAAAGGTTACGAATAGTGCCGATGATGACCACCGGAGTTTTCCTTAAGGACAGGCTGTAGCGATCGATCCAGCCCGCGGAAAGAGAATCGCGAATCATCTCCTCGGACACCAGACGTGAATCTGTGTCGTTCCAGGTACCGGAAATATCCCTCACTTGATTTACATCTATTCGTTTTACTTCGGTCGAACAACCCGCCAGGATCAGTGCAGCCACGACAGTTGCCGCCATCATCCAAACCCTTTTCTTCATTGCCATAATGCCTCCACGATATTCAAGCGGAACCTCTGTCAGATTGCCCGGTTATTATAGTCACAATGGCCAAGCAAAAAACAATAATTCAAAAATTTCAAGATGCTTTCCATGCACGTTTTCGTTGCTGAACCCGGCTGCAAGTCAGGCAATTCGGGGATGTTTAAATAATTTCTAACTTTGCCCGCTGCGCAACGCTGCGATACGCTCATCAAGCGGCGGATGTGTCATGAACATTTTTGCGAAGGCATGACCGCCGGAAATGCCGAAGGCAGCCATCTTTTCCGGCAAGCTGGCCTGTTCATGATTGATCTTCAAACGCTCGAGTGCCGCAATCATTTTTTTCCGTCCGGCCAGATTTGCGCCGCCCGCATCGGCGCGGAATTCACGCTGGCGCGAGAACCACATCACGATGACACTGGCCAGCACACCCAGCACCAGTTGCGCCGCAATTTCCGCAACGAAGGCGCCGATGCCGGGCCCATTCCGTCCATCATTCTTGAGCAACACGCGATCCACAAAGAATCCGAACAGCTTGGCAAAAAATATCACGAAGGTATTCACCACACCCTGGATCAGAGCCAGAGTCACCATGTCGCCATTGGCTACATGGCTGATCTCGTGTCCGAGCACCGCTTCCGCTTCTTCCCTGCTCATGTTGCGCAACAGGCCGGTGCTCACCGCAACCAGTGCATCGTTGCGATTCCAGCCTGTGGCAAAGGCATTCACATCCGGCGCGTCATAAATCGCAACCTCCGGCATTCCGATACCGGCAGCCTGAGCTTGCCGACGCACCGTTTCAACCAGCCATCGTTCCGTTGGATCAACCGGATTTTCGATGACCTGCGCACCGACCATGCGCTTTGCAGACCACTTGGACATGGCCAGCGAAACCAGCGAACCGGCAAAGCCGATCACGGCTGACAAAACCAGCAGCGCGCTGAAGTTGATACCTCCAGCCTGATCCAGCCAGCGATCCACGCCCAACAATCTCAGTGTGATGTTGATCACAAACACCACCGCCAAGTTGGTCAAAACAAACAGGAAAATCCGCTTCATGAATCTATCGCCTCCATTTTTAAAGTCGTGTTGATGTGTCTTCCATTGCGGCCATTTCGTACTGTGAAAGCTGGGGGTTCACCTGCGTGATTTCAAGAGTAGCGTCGCGGTGGTAAACTCGCATCAGTTCGATATTTAAACGGGGGTTAAGTTGCAAGAGCTGCTCAATAATCCAGCTGTACAAGCGGGCCTGGCTCCTTTTCTGGTTGCGCTGATAGCCGCTGTGCTATTCCAGCGTATTAAATTGAGCGGCCTGGCGATCATCGCCGGATTTGCCGTCACCGTATACCTTGCCAGCGACTTCACCATCGAACCATTCACCGCCGCAAGAAAAATCGTCCTGTTGGGATTGATCAGCGCAGCGCTCGCCCTGTTGCTCACCTTATTGAATTTACGCAGGTTTGGTTCGCTGCTTCCTGTGCTCGGCGGGGCGGCTGCCATCTGGACGGTGCAGCGTATCCTCCAGCAACAACCACTTCAGGCTGCATTGGTTTGGGGCGCGGGTTGCGCAGCCTATGTCGCGATTCTGGTATGGGGCATGGACAAACTATCGGACAAAGAACCGCTGCGCGCTGCCAGCGCTGCCAGCGCGCTGGGCATCGGCACCGGCGGCGCGGCCTTGGTCGGCGCTTCCGCCTTGCTTGGCCAGTTCGGCCTGGCGCTTGGGTCTGCCGCTGGCGCGCACCTGTTGATTCAGATGATAGGCAACAAACCGCTCCCGACCGGACGCACATTCACTTTTCCGCTCGCGATGATTGCCGGACTGACGGGTTGCGTAGCCGTGCTGAGTGCGCAACTTCCATGGTATGCGCTGCCCATCCTTGCCGCTATCCCCTTTGCAGCCTGGTTCGCGCCGCTGCCCAGACTGTCAGTCCGGATGCAAAGCCTGCTGCTCTCCATACTGACATTCGCCTTCGCGGTTGGCGCGATTTATGTGACATGGCGGGTGGCGGGTGACGTGCCATTCTAGTGCCGTAACTTTTCTGTAAATTTTTTCGTGTGACATCTGGCGCAGCATAACTTCAGCCTGAGCCGGCCATTTCCCGATTTCGTCCGGTTTTCTTCTGTCACCCGCATGGACGAGTCAGATCGGGCCAACCATGAGTACTCGCTCATGACAATATGGCAGCTCGCCACAACAAGTGCAGACGCACGCCAAAAGATTTATGATGGACAAATCTTTTACAGGAGTCCCGCCATGAAAGCACCCGTTCGCATCACCATCACCGGCGCGGCAGGCCAGATCGGCTACGCGACACTTTTCCGGATCGCCAATGGCGACATGCTGGGACACGAGCAGCCTATCATCCTGCAATTGCTGGATTTGCCGCAAGCGCAGCCCATGTTACGCGGCGTGGCTATGGAGCTGGAGGATTGCGCCTTCCCGCTGCTGCAACAAATCATCATCACCGATGATCCAAAAGTCGCTTTCAGGGATACCGAGATCGCCATGCTGATAGGCGCGCGGCCACGCGGCAAGGGCATGGAGCGCAAGGACTTGATCGAGGCAAACGGCGCGATCTTTTCCGTGCAGGGCAAGCTGCTCAACGAATATGCTGCTCGCCACGTCAAGGTACTGGTGGTGGGCAACCCCGCCAACACCAACGCGCTGATAGCGATGAGGAACGCACCCGACCTGGATCCGCGCAACTTCACCGCGATGATGCGACTCGACCACAACCGCGCGATCGCGCAGGTCGCGCTCAAGCTGTTCCAGCCGGTCCGCGACATCAAAAAGATGATCGTCTGGGGCAACCACTCCGGCACACAATATCCGGATCTCGACCACGCAGAGATCCGCGGCCGTCTGGTACGGGAACTCCTGCCTGAACAGGAATGGGTGGAACGCGAATTCATCCCCACCGTGCAAAAGCGCGGTGCGGCAGTGATCGAAGCACGCGGCTTGTCAAGCGCGGCGAGCGCTGCCAATTCTGCCATCTCGCACATGCACGACTGGATGCTCAGCTCGCACCACAACGACTGGGTGACCATGAGCGTTCCGTCTGATGGCAGTTATGGCATTCCGGAGGGCGTGATCTACGGTTTCCCCGTCACTTGCAAACAAGGTCATTTTCACATCGTGCAGAAACTAACTATCAGCGAGCTTGGACGCAGACACATGCGGGAGAGCCATCAGGAACTGCTGGAGGAACGTGAACACGTCAAGCATTTGCTGGGATAAACGCGCACACCACTACGATGAACGAAAAACTGTTAAACCTGCTGGGCGGCAAAGAATATCTCTACCCAAAAAATCTGGAGGAGCGGTATCCGCGAGTGCTGAACCATATCATTGACCTGTGGCATTCTAGGGAAATTGATGATTACTTTACGGATCTGATGATGAATACCCGCGATGTCGTCCGACAGGGGTTCCCAGGCGAGGCGGCGTCCGAAATTTTATCATTGAGCTTGGTGCACGCCAAATTACGCAGCCAGCAACAGCAAGGCTCTGCCGGGGTTAATGCTCAGAACGACGCGGAAGCATCGAAAAAAGCCACCATCGAACAGCAAGGTTATGCTTTTTCCCCCAAGGGTTTCATCCAGTCAGCCGAAAATGGCGACCGTAATGTCGTTGCGTTGTTCCTGAGCAGCGGCGTGGATATAGATACAGACGATGAGCACGGCTGGACACCGCTGATGCTATCGACCTTCAAAGGCAAGAATATCGAGGCCTTGCTCAACGCAAAATCCTGATTCGTCTAATGGTGAAACTGCCAACCATCCCACCAAGCAACCAGAATTCGGTTGCCAGGTGATTGGTTATAAACGATACGCCGGCCTCTTCTTGATTATTGCCTAGCCTCACTGGCAATCAGTTCGATGTTTGCTGGCAAAATTCGTCAATGAAAAACAAGGAAGTTCAGTTCGATGACTATCATATCAATCGCCTGAACCATCACTCTTATCAACGTTTCCCACCACCGCCTGGTCCCATTCCACCGCCTGGTCCCATTCCACCGCCTGGTCCCATTCCACCACCGGGGCCCATGCCACCTCTTGCCGGAGGATCGTCTGGAAGAGTCACTCCGCGTTCCTTGGCACGCACTTTCATGCGCTCGTGGTGTTCTGCACGGATTTGCTCACGTTCCTGTAAAGTTTTGGCAGAACGCATACGGGCACGATATTCGTTACGCTCTTGCTGTGTCATCATTTGGCTGCCGAATATCCTGTCGCGGGTTTGGGTTTGGTCCTGGGTCTTATCCTGAATTTGATCCCTGGTTTGGTCACGATCTTGTAGTCGAGTGCGATCTTGATCGGCCGCCAAAGCAAATTCCGTAGCAAACACAAAGACACCGGTTAATGCAGACACCATCAAAGTTTTTTTGAACATCATCGTCTCCTTAAAATCGAGGTTGTAAAAATACCCCAGCGCAACCAAAACAACCTCTTGTTTGATAGCACTTGAACTTTTCCAAATAAACCTGCCGGATGATTTCTCGTATAACGTAAATAATTATCAACTAAATTCAGCCTCTAACAACAATGTTGAGTTAAACCTTTCAGTGCTTTGCCGTCTATTTTCGATGCTGTTCAGGATAGATGATTAATTTGTGTTTGTATGTGACATTAATCACAGAACAATACTGAACAATCGATTGATTCGATTTTGAAATATCAACTTGGTTCCGGAACTTTTGTCAAAAAAGATATGTTTCACTAAAGTTTACCTGCTTCAGCCTCTGCTCACCTGGCCAGCATGCTCAATGCAGCGTCTGGTAGCTTTTATCCCCTTGATTCTGCCGGGCCAGCCCTCATTTAACAAACATCGCATGAATGGAGCCCGTTATGTTTGCAGTCCGTCAGCCTGCCGTTGCAGGCATGTTCTACCCCGCCGAAGCACAGCAACTTGCACACGACGTGCAGCAGTTACTGGCCGAAGCGAGCCCGTATGATCTGATTCCAAAAGCACTGATCGTGCCGCACGCCGGTTACATTTATTCCGGCGCGATCGCCGCCACGGCTTTTGCCACGCTTCAACATGTCGCCTCACGCATCCGTCGCGTGGTGCTGCTGGGGCCCACCCACCGCGTCGCGGTGCGCGGCTTGGCGCTGCCCGGTGCGGATGCTTTTGACACGCCGCTGGGCCGCGTGATGCTGGACTCTGCCGGCGCGCGCGCCATCGCCCATCTGCCGCAAGTCGGCGTCAGCGCGCAGGCACATGCACTGGAACATTCGCTGGAAGTGCAACTGCCATTCCTGCAAAGCGTATTGACTGATTTCACTCTGCTGCCGCTGGCAGTCGGCATGGCTACCGCCGAGGAAGTCGCCGAGGTGCTTGAGACGGTGTGGGGCGGCGAGGAAACGCTGATCGTGATCAGCTCCGACCTGTCGCACTATCTGCCCTACGACACCGCGCAGCGCGTGGACAAAGAGACCGCACAGTCCATCCTGGATCTGCGCCAGCCCATCGCACATGACCATGCCTGCGGCGGCACGCCGATCAGCGGGCTGATCGTCGCGGCGAAAAAGCACAACTTGGCACCTCATTTGCTCGATTTGCGAAACTCTGGCGACACAGCGGGGTCTCATACACAAGTGGTGGGGTATGCCGCGTTTGCATTTACCCCTGCAACATAATTTCCAGGAGATGAAGATGCCAGATCAACGAGGTGAAGTATTACTGCCGATTGCGCGCGCCGCGATTGCGCGCGTGTTGAACGTGCCGCACACAGCGGATGAATCGGCGCCGTGGCTTGCCGAGCATGGTGCGTGTTTCGTCACGCTCACTCAAGATGGTGAATTGCGCGGCTGTATCGGCTCGCTGCAAGCTCACCAGCCATTGCTTGCCGACGTAAAAGGCAACGCAGTGTCCGCCGCGCTGCGAGATCCGCGCTTTACGCCGTTGAGCGTCGAAGAACTCGACATCACCACGGTCGAGATTTCGCTGCTCTCGAGCACACAGGGGATGGAAGTCCGGGACGAGGCCGATGCGCTGGCGCAATTGCGCCCCGGCGTGGACGGCATCATTTTTGAATACGGCAGATATCGCAGCACATTTTTACCCCAGGTTTGGGAAAGCCTCGCGCAACCGCGCGATTTTCTCGGAATGCTCAGACGCAAGGCCGGGCTGCCCGATGACTTCTGGGCTCAAGACGTTAAACTGTCGCGCTATAGCGTGACCAAATGGAGCGAAAACGAATACCAGCATGGATGAAGCTATCAGCATCGCCGAGCAGTATCCAGCCAAGTACTGGCACAAGCTGGATGACGGGCGCATCCAGTGCGACCTGTGCCCGCGCGACTGCAAGCTGCACGAAGGCCAGCGCGGCGCATGCTTCGTGCGCGGGCGCGTTGATGACGCGATGGTCCTGACCACCTACGGGCGCTCCTCGG
>Ga0207932_1000297_pt1 | contig 16843 bp, 9 predicted proteins | sample NGESurdeep092012_FD_184480 | JGI IMG/M metagenome (GOLD analysis project Ga0207932, IMG submission 184480) | Arctic peat soil microbial communities from Barrow, Alaska - NGEE Surface sample 415-2 deep-092012 (SPAdes) | ecosystem: Environmental > Terrestrial > Soil > Wetlands > Peat ...
TTATCATTCCTTCAAACATCTGCAAAATATCTTCCTGCTCTACAAATGCCATTTCACAATCAATTTGCGTAAACTCAGGTTGCCTGTCTGCTCGAAGGTCTTCATCACGAAAACATTTTACGATTTGGTAATAACGATCGTAACCACTTACCATCAGCAATTGCTTAAAAGTTTGCGGTGATTGTGGCAATGCATAAAATTCTCCCGGATTCATGCGGCTCGGTACCACAAAATCCCGTGCTCCTTCAGGAGTTGATTTAATTAAAAAAGGTGTTTCAATATCAATAAAATTGTGCAGATGCAAATAATTTCTTGCAGCACGGTTTACTGCATAACGCAATTCAATATTTTTCTTAACTGTATTTCTTCTCAAATCAAGAAAACGATATTTCAGCCTGATATCATCGCCACCATCAGTATCATCCTGAATGGTAAATGGCGGCACTGCGGATTTATTTAAAACCTTAAATTCAGAAATTAAAATTTCGATATCCCCGGTCGCTAAATTTGCATTTTTATTGCTGCGCTCACTTACTTTCCCTTTTGCCGCAATAACAAATTCACGACCCAAAGGGTTTTTGTCGAGTTGTTCGGTAAGCTTTTCATTAAACAATAATTGTGTAATACCATACCTGTCACGCAAGTCAATAAATGTGATACTTCCAAATTTGCGTATGGTTTGTACCCATCCGGCAAGGGTAATTTCTTTATCCAGGTCAATAATCCGCAATTCGCCGCAGGTATGTGTTCTGTACATTTTTGTTGATGTTTTTTATTTTAAACGGCTGCAAAGATAAAGCTTATCAAAATTTTTTATTGGAATAAAAAACCCGGGAGGTTTTGGAAATTTTTCTGCCGGAACTATTTCAATCTAAACCTGGAAGGTTCCTTAAAATTATTTCATTTTGGATTCACAATTCTCTTCCTTTTTTTACTCTGCTACATTCACCCTCACCCCTTCACTATGCGCTGTAAATTCTGGTGCATACATACATTGAATAGTAGTAATGCCATTGCTGAAATTGCCACTGTGCGTTACAAACATCGGGTATTCAAAAACGTAAGTTCCTTTATTTAAATAGCCGAAGAAAAAATTGGTACTTACATCTTTTGTGGTTTCATAATAGCCAAGCCCATCCTGGTATTTATACTTGCTTATTACATTGGTTGGTTCCATGCAGGAAGCCCTCATATCTTTCATGTGCACATATTCCATGTCGCGGTCCACACGAAGTTCAATGCGCACTTTTATCTTATCACCGATGTGAATTACATCGCCATCATTTATTGGATAAAGCACTGGACCTTTGTCAGTATTTTTTTCAATGAATAATTTTTTGCTCAGCTTTAAAGGTGTTTCAGAAAAAGTTACTTTATCAAGATTTTCAAAATACTGCCAATAGATTGAACCCCATGAGGAAGAAGCGTTATTTGGTTTATTGGTTGATTGGTTATCTGGTGAAGAAACAGTCACGGAAATATTTCCCATTTCGGGTTTTACTTTATCGCCATCAATTTTTCTTTTGAAATAACCGGTACCTGCTTCCTGCTTTTCATCTTTACTATTGAATGATGTATTACCTGATTTTATAGTAACCATTTTTTCTTCCGAAAGCCAATCGGTTCCCTGTAATAATAATGCATAACAGGCTTCTGCTGTGGCTTTCGTTGTTTTCCAGTTATTGGTTTGTTTATTTTTTAGCAACCATGTTTTCAGGTCGTCAATGGTTTTTTTATTTTTTTCAATTTCAGAAAAAGCCTCTATCATCATTGACTGTGATTCAATCGGAGCCTGGTACCACCAATAACCGCCGCGGTTCCATTCTTTCCAGTACATTCCTAATTCTTCATTATAAATTGAATTCTCTTTTAATGATTTAATGATTGCCTGCGCATTTTGATTATCATTTGTTCTGCTGAGTGATAATGCAATCATCGGCTGCATGTATTTACTTTGGCTAAGCCAGTATTTTTTTGATTGCTCACGGTAATAGTTAAACGCAGTTTTAGTTTCCTTTGCTATTGGATATTCAGGAAAGAAACTGCGCATGTATAAATATTGAATAGCAATGGTTGAAAGATTGTTATTCTCCATTTTTGTGTTGTATTTTATCAAATCATCATAATCTTTTTTGAGCATTTTATCCAGGTAAGGAATCGCCTTATTTAAAATGAGTTTTAATTCACTTTCCTGGAATAGAGGAAGTGCATTTAATTTCTTAAGATGCCCGATTCCGGTTACTAAGTATTGAGTAATGTAACGGTCATCAGGTCCACCTTTGAACCAAACAAATCCTCCATTGGGAGATTGCATTTCAGCTAACTTATTAAGTGATGATTCCAATTGAAGGCTCATTTTTGCCATATCAAAAAGCAATGCAATATTTTTCTTTTGTTGGGCTTCACTTTGCGCCTGCAATACCCATGGGGTTTCCTGGAGTAATACAGATTTCAGTTCTTCATTCTTCTGCAGGTTACTCAACAATGCAGCAGTATCTGTTGTTTTCCATTTTTCAAATATGGCTTTTATTTCAGGAGACGAGTTAACAATTTTTGTAGCGATTGCATTAGCATAATAACGGTTGAAAGTTTGCTCTGCACATTCATATGGATACTCCATTAAATAAGGCAAAGCCTGTATTGCATACCATGCAGGATTAGTTGTGTATTCTACTGTGAGACCGTAATTGGTAAGTGTTTCACTCTTTTCTGAATTAATTAATTTTTCAAATTTAAAATTCTTAATCCCATCACCGTGCATAGGTAAAGGCATTGTTTCTGTTACCAGCATCCGGTTGGTTACCACAGGAATTGCTTCTTCTTCGCCATCACTTACATCGCCTGCTTTGGCAATAATTTTATATACAACAGCATTATTAAAATCGGCAGGAACTTCAATGCTGAATTTTACTAAAGTACTTTGCCCGGCAGCAACCTTAAAATTTTGTGAAGGAGAAATATTCTTAAACCATCCATCAACAGGATTCATGGTGGACGCATTTAATAAATGAAATTCTGCCTGCCCGCTTACTTCTTTATCCCCGGTATTTACAATTTTTGCAGTAAACTCCATACGGTCGCTTTCTCTTAAAAAGCGCGGGGCATTGGGTTGCACCATCAAATCTTTTTGCGTGATAACAGTCTTTGTTGCATAACCGCTTGCAAGATCTTTCGTGTGAGCCAATGTCATAAGCTTCCATTGCGTTAGCGCTTCAGGCATTGTAAAACTGAATTCAATATTACCCTCTTTATTTGTTCTTAATTCAGGGAAGAAGAAAGCAGTTTCATTAAAGTTTTTGCGGATTTGAATTTGAGATTGATCGATTGGTTTTTCCTGAGATTGATTCATTCCAAAAGTTGAATCTTCATTTTTTGTATTTCCGTTTGCTTTGTATTTCGCTTCATAACCTATAACTACCACATCACTTAAATTTGATTTTCTTTGAACTATCCCAGACGCAGCACCAGGAATACCTATATTGTTATTGTCGATTGCAGTGATTCCTCTAATTTGTATACCTGAGACCTTTCCTTCTAAATAATTATTGCCTGGAATATAATTCAGCGCATCATATCTCTTTTCTTTCTGCTGAATAAATTCTTCGTTCCAATATTTTTCAAAAGATTGAACGAAAGTAAAATTTTGGTTTCCTGTCCATGTGTTATAACCTGAATAATTTGGCCATATATTTAAATCACTCCATGAATGTGATTTGAATTGATCGAGCGATGCATCGTACATTGAAGCCAGCATTTCTGCTGCAACTTTTTCTCCTTTATTACCGGTAATTTTTACTTTCCATTTTTCTTCACTGCCGGGCAATGTTTTATCCCGGTATGTATCAAATGAAATGTTCAATTCTTTATTTGTCCATGGAACATATACATTGTTGGATACAGCATAAAAACGATTGTCTTTTACAAAGAATTGATTCACGCCAAATCCTCCTCGATCATTTTCTGATATATTAAAATCAAATGTTTTTTTATTGTTGCTTAAAGTATAGAAATTGGTTTGAGGCTCTCCATGTGAACGGCTTTGATCAACTTCCTGAATTAGGAATAAATTTTGCGCTGAAGTGCCTGTAACAAGATGTGCTGTTTCTCCTGGTTCCAAATAATTTTTTTCAGCAAAATTCCAGGCGTAAGCAGGAGCAGGTAATGAGTCTGTTTTTGCATCAAACACCTGGAAATATTTCACATCTTTTACTTCCTGTCCGTATTTATCTTTTGCTGTGGCTTCAATTACATACCAGCCTTGTTTAAAGTTTGATTGTTGAAGGTTGAAAGTTGAAGGTTGATTTGTTGAATCATTTTTCTGAAAAATAATTTGAGTTTTAGGCCATGATTCTTTTTTACTTTCATCAGTATATTCATCATGTGGAAAGTATTGAATGAATTCATTTTTGTTGAAAATAAATTTGTCGGGTTGTTCCCAAAGCCTTTGACGAATCAGTCTCTCAGGAGGTTGAAGTTTATAAATGTTTACTGCAGCATTTACATTTTCAGATTCGCCACTAAGGTTTTTACTGTTGATGAAAATATTTTTCAGGCTATCAATATTTACAACATCACCCTGGGGTAAAATGATTTGCAAATTCAATGCTTTATAACCTACAGGAATGGTAATATTTCCGCTTCTTGTTTCTCCATTAATATCTGTAACATCAGCTTCTACTTTATAATCAAAAACCGGGTCTGTATTTTTATCAATACTCATATCAGGAATGGCAGCAAATTTTATTTTGAATTTACCATCAGCATCAGTAGTAATTTCACCATTGGTAATTTCCAGTGGCTGAGTTTGAGGAAAACTTCTTCTCCAGAACATCCATGAATAAAGGAACCTGGCGATTCGGGTTACTCGATATTTTACTTTTGCACCATCAATATTATTTCCTGAATAAGCTTTTGCAAATCCTGTGATTTGCACCGTATCATTTACGCGATAACTTCCTTTTAATTTTTCAAATTCTATATAAAAGTTTGGTCGTTTATATTCTTCTACAGAAAAAGAAACAGATGAATTTTCAAGTTCTTTCACATCAATATTAAATTCACCGTTTAATTTATTTTCGGGCAAACGAAATTTGCCATTGAAGGAACCAAATTCATTCAGTAACAATTTTATAGAATCAACTTTCTGGCTGTTTGCATCAGATAGAATAATGGTTAGCGAATCTTTTGTTTCAAGCAACTTTGGTTTTTTTGTCTTCCAATCTTTGGTAACACCAATGCCTTTAAAATATACCAATTGACCCGGGCGATAAATACTTCGATCTGTAAATAAAAAAACTTTTGCATTGTCTTCGTCATAATCTTTTTGATCATCGTATTCATCGACTTCATCACTATTGTAATAATTATAAGAGTATTGGACATCATCCAAAAACAGCCTGTCTTTTTTATAAGATATCTCAAGCCTTACATTCGTATTCTCGTTTTTTTCCGGAGCAGGAAGTTTAAAAAATCCATTTTTGTCAGTAATCAGCAGCTCCTTTTTGTTCAATTTGTAATTTCGGTTATTATAATCATATTGCTGGTTCCATACCTGCACTCTTGCTTCTTCAAGAGGCTGTCCAGACGTGCGGTCCAGCACAAAATATTGTTGGCCACTGTTTATAAAACTAATATTTGAAACATAAAAATATTGGGCGGCCAATGGATTTTTATTCAGGCTGAAATCTGCTGATGCACTTCCTAATAAAACATATTCACCAACGGGTAATCCATCAATTTTTACTTCTGTAGAATGAGAAAGATAATCATCGCCGGGTGGTAAATCCTGTTTCCAGTTTCTTAGAATTTTTTCATTAGTCAGCTTTGAAAATATTTGATCACTATTGTAATTATTAGTGATTTGTTTTTTGAGTTCAGGAGTTAATAATAAAATCCTGAAATAAATAGTATTGAAATTTTTATAGGTAACCAAAGTGCGGAATGCAAGGCCCGGAACATTTACTTTTTCTGTAGTCAGTTTTATTTCAGGATGCAATATTTGATTGATAAGATTTTTTGCATTTATTCCTCCTTCACTCTCAGGAAATGTTTTAGCCATTTCGTCCAGCATTTGCATTGCCTGTTTCACCGGGTAAGGTGAAACCATTCCTTCTTGTTTTGATGCATGGAAGGCAGAGTTATAAATTATTTGTGCTACTAAAAATGCGGCCTGCGCAGATGCAGGATTATCAATATACTTTTTGCTGACAGCATTTAATGCACCCACATAGAGCGAATCTTTATGATTCATAACTCCATACTGTTGTACAAAATTAATGCGCTCAATATCTGCATCTATCAGGGTATTGGGTTTATTATCTGTTAAGTGGATTGACAGTAAATCCTGAAAAATTAATAATGCTTTTTGATGTAGCGATGCGGAATCTTTGGTGATAAATTTATGCTTTACAAATTCAGTTGCTGGCGCAAATGCATCTTCATCTTTTATTTCAAAAGCATAGGCAGGGCGTGAGATATCGCGTTCATCACTTTTAAAATAATCCAATGCACGATGCGCCAGCAAATCAAAAAGGGTAGGGCGCAAATAACGCGCATTGCCCTTTATAATGATGGCATCAAAAGGTTCCAGTTTTGTTTTTTGTAAAAGCGTTTCATTCTGTATAGACGAGAGGTATAGCTCCCCAATTCTTTTATGCAGATCATCGGCAGTCCATGTTGCAATATCTTTTTTATCAAAATTTATTGTATTGGTTCTTTTGTAAAGTTTATAACGGTTCTGTTGAAAATAATTCCAGTATATCTCAGCTGTGATGCTTTGCAGTATTGATTTTGAAGGCTCTCTTGCAGTTACAATTTCAAGTTCCAGAGAATCAATATTTTTTGCTGATGCATCTTCAGTAATATTTTTTTGTAAAGTTATTTTATACAATAATGCTTTAATGATTTGCGGCTCGTTGCTGCTTTTTTTAGCAGTAATGTAAATTTTATCAACTTCAATAAGGGCTGATTTTGTAAGGCCTTTACTTGCAAATTCATCAATTTGTTTCCACTGGCCGGCAAAATCATTTGTGGTTTTTTGTGCCTTTATAATTGAAGAACAAAAAAAAGAAAGCAGGATGAAAAAAAAACCGGGAAGCAAATAATATTTAAGTCGCATGGAAATGAATTTGTTTTAAAGATAAAAAACTATGCCCAGTGGTTGTATTGCTATAATCATTTTCATTCTAAAGATTCAGATTAATGTAGAATACATAAATCAATCGAATTAAATTTTTCTTATGACTGTTAAACCCGGTTATTTCTTTATAGTCGGAATAGTAATAATAAACACAAGAAGTAAATACCGCAAATGCAAATTTTGCGATTTGGTAAATGGCAGGAGGAATTAAGGCCTAAATGGAAATAAATAATGAATAAAATGAGCCAGCTTCTTTGCTCGAAAATAATAAGGGGGTCATAAGCAAAAATAGAGCCGCTGCCAATTTGATTGGGGCGGCTTTTTTATTTCAAATTATGATATACCTTTTGCACATCTTCATCCTGTTCCAAATGATCAACAAGTTTTAAAACATCATTTGCCTGGTCTTCAGAAAGTTCTACCGTGCTCGTTGGAATTCGTGTAAGCTCTGCGGTTATGAGCTCTAATCCTTTTTCTTCCAAAGCCTTACTCATATTGCCGAAATCGTTGAACGGGGTACGGATAACAATATTTCCTTCACTGTCTTCGCCAATTTCTTCAAGCCCGTAATCAATAAGTTCTAGTTCAAGTTCCTCAATATCGAGGTTGTTATTTTTTATTTTGAATTCACCAAGGTGATTAAATGTGAATGCCACACTCCCGGACGTACCCAGTGATCCATGAGCCTTGTTGAAATGCATACGCACATTGGCAACAGTACGTGTTGGATTATCAGTCGCGGTTTCTACAAGCAAAGCCACACCGTGTGGCGCATAGCCCTCGTACAACATTTCATGATAGTCGGTTTTGTCTTTGCCCATTGCCCGCTTAATAGCTGCATCTATGCGGTCTTTAGGCATATTAACTGCTTTTGCATTTATTATGCAGCGTCGCAAAGATGAATTGTTATCAGGATCCGGGCCTCCCTGTTTTACCGCAATATCAATTTCTTTACCAATACGTGTAAATTGTTTTGCCATTTTATCCCACCGGGCAAACATGGTGGATTTTCTTACTTCAAATATTCTTCCCATATCTTAATTACTTTCTATTCCGGCAAATCTAAAATCTAAAACCTGAAATTTAAAATCTAAAATCATATCGCTTACTTTTGCCCAATGTCAAAAACCTATAGTTATGCAGCCTTAAATACTTTTTCCCAACAAATATTTTTAAAAATCGGATGCAGTAAAGAAGAGGCAAAAATTGCAGCAAAATCATTGCTCATTGCTGATTTGCGGGGTGTTGACAGTCATGGCGTAGCAAGGCTTTCGGGCTATGTTCGCCTGTGGGAAGCCAAAAGAATTAATCCGGTTCCTGACATAAAAATTGTTCATGAAACCCCTTCAACTGCAGTTGTTGATGGAGATGCCGGGCTGGGGCTGGTAGTAGCTCCTTTTGCTATGCAGGTCGCTATTGATAAAGCAAAAAATGTAGGCACAGGCTGGGTAAGTGTAAAAAACAGTAATCATTTTGGAATAGCAGGCTCACATGCAATGATGGCATTGCAGCATGATATGATCGGTATTGCTATGACGAATGGTTCTGCATTGGTAGCCCCGACTTTTTCAATTGAAAGGATGCTCGGTACCAACCCAATTGCTGTTGCCATACCTACAGGAAATGAGCAACCTTTTGTAGCAGATTTTGCAACAACAACTGCTGCCAATGGTAAACTGGAAATATTGCAGCGTAAAAACCAAATAGCACCCGTTGGCTGGGTGCAAACGAAAACCGGTGAACCATCTGTTGATGCAAGTGAACTAAAAAAAGGCGGTGCAATGTTGCCTCTTGGCGGAGATAGGGAACATGGCAGCCATAAAGGTTATGCATTGGGCTCAATCGTTGATATTTTTTCTGCAATTTTAAGCGGAGCAAATTATGGGCCATGGGTTCCTCCATTTCCTGCTTATGTTCCAATGCCTGAAAATATGCCGGGTGAAGGAATTGGCCATTTTTTTGGCGCCATGCGAATTGATTCTTTTCGTCCTGCAGAAGATTTTAAAATTCACATGGATAAATGGATTAAAAGATTTAAAGCCTCAAAAACTATGGAAGGCCAGGATAGAGTTTACATTCCGGGAGAACCAGAGGTTGAATTTGAAAATGAAAGAATGAAAAATGGAATTCCTTTATTAAAATCTGTCATTGAAGACTTGGTTAATGTTGGAGATAAATTTGGGGTAACATTTTCAAACTGATTAAGCTTTGCCTGATAAATTGCCCCAAGAGAATAAATAATTGTCAAATTTAAATTTTGGAAGGTAACTTGATTTCTGTGTTATAAATTTGCGCAATTAATAAATTAAACTTAATAGTTTTAAAGAAATGAAAGTAATGAAGTTTGGGGGCACCAGTGTTGGAAAGCCTGAAGGAATGAATGAGATTGCCAGGCTTATCACCAAAGATGAGGAGCCAAAAGTAATTGTACTTAGCGCTTTAAGCGGTACCACTAATTCACTTACAGAAATAAGTAACTGCCTTTCAAAGGGCGATCGTATAGCTGCAAAACAAACCATTGATGCACTGGAGCAGCATTATCAGAATTTTATTAAGGAATTATTTAAATCAGAAGAAAGTTATAATAAGGCAAAAGGTGTTTTAGCAGAGCATTTTGAATTTCTTAATATCATATTGAAAATATCTTATAGTGAAGCTTTAAATAAAGACATACTTGCACAGGGCGAATTATTAAGCACAAAGATTTTTGGTATTTATCTTGAAGAAAAAAAGATTCCCCATATATGGCTGGCCGCACTTGATTTTATGACCATTGATCCTTCAGGCGAGCCGCAGGTGGGAAGCATAAAAGTAAAGTTGTCTCAAATATTGCAACGTCATAAAGACAATAAAATTTTTCTTACCCAGGGATACATTTGCAGGAATGCAAAAGGAGAAGTTGATAACCTGAAAAGAGGAGGAAGCGATTATTCTGCTTCATTAATTGCAGGTGCTATTGGCGCAACAGTTTGTGAAATATGGACCGACATTGATGGCATGCATAATAATGATCCTAGAATAGTAAAAAATACAAAACCTATCAGCCGTCTTAGCTTTGATGAAGCTGCTGAGCTTGCTTATTTCGGCGCAAAGATTTTGCACCCTGCAAGTATATGGCCTGCACAATATTTTAATTTCCCTGTAAAATTATTAAACACAATGCAGCCCGAAGCGCCGGGAACCCTTATTGAGATGGAAGCCGGTAGCGTTGGAGTGAAAGCAATTGCTGCAAAAGATTTTATAACTGCTATAAAAATTAAAAGCAGCAGGATGTTATTGGCTTACGGATTTTTGAGAAAAATATTTGAAGTATTTGAAAAATATCAAACTCCAATTGATATGGTAACTACTTCTGAAGTAGCGGTGTCACTCACTATTGATAACGATACTAACCTAAGAGAAATTATTAAAGAACTAGAATTGTTTGGAACTGTAGAGGTTGACAAAGACCAGACAATCGTTTCAATAGTTGGTAATCAAATCACAGAAACAAAAGATGTGATTGCGAAAATATTTACAAATTTATCAGGCATCCCTGTACGTATGGTAAGTTATGGTGGCAGCCAGCATAATATCTCTATTCTCATTTCTGGTGAGCATAAAGAAAAAACATTACAACTTTTGAATAAAGGCTTGTTTGGAATGTAAGACTAAAAAGAAATTCCCATCTTTTTATAAACAAAGCTCATCAGCCACATTGGGCCTATCAGTAGAAATTGAATATCCTTAAAAAATGAAGGTTTTTTGCCTTCAACCTTATGGCCATAGAATTGCCCAATCCAGGCTATAACAAAAATTAACAGGCAAAGCAGCCATAATGAAACAGGCAAAAATGTTTCGAATAGGTAACACAAAGCCAGGCAAATAATACCAAATAATACCATTCCTATTCCAATTTTTATTGAAAGAAACAGGTAGTAAATCGCTGTGAATAATAAAATAATCATCGCAACATTTAGTTGCAAACCATCAGTAATAAACAAGGGTAGTTTGATGCAGTAAAGCAAACCTGTTATGGAGAAAAAAATGGCAGGCACGCATATCCAATGAATCAATTTATTGGTTTTATTAGTGTGGCTCTCACCATATTCATTCAGCCATTGATTGATAGTTCTCATTGCAAATCGGTTGCTCTAATTTATTTAAAAAAAATGGATTGCTTCGACTTTTATTAAATTTTCATTTTTGAATTTTATGGCTTTTAGGATTTTTCAATTAGCCATTAAAGACTATTTTTAAATTATAGGCATAAAAAAAACTTCCTGTTTGTATGGGAAGTTTTTTCTTTTAAAAAAACTTATTATAAAGTTGAAACTAAATGATCAACATAGCATCTCCATAACTGAAGAAACGGTATTTATCTTTTATTGCTTTTTTATAAGCATCCATCATAAGATCATAACCTGCAAATGCGCAGGCCATGATAAGCAGGCTGGTCTTGGGCAAATGAAAATTTGTAACAAGTGAATCTGCAATATTAAATTGGTAAGGTGGATGAATAAAATGATTTGTCCAACCTTCTGAAGGTTTTAATAATTTTTGTGCAGTAAAAGAAGTTTCCATGGCACGCATGGTTGTAGTTCCTATTGAACAAATTCTTTTACCGGTTTCTTTTGCCTTGTTTACAATGCGGCAGGCTTCTTCATCAATATGATAATATTCTGCATCCATTTTATGCTTACTAAGGTCTTCCACTTCAATAGGACGAAAAGTTCCCAAACCAGTATGCAGTGTAACTTCTGCAAAACGGATTCCCTTTATTTCCAGGCGCTTTATTAATTCAGGGCTAAAATGAAGTCCTGCAGTTGGTGCAGCAACAGCTCCTTCATGTTTGGCATAAACTGTTTGATATCTTTCTTTATCTTCTTCATCAGGCTTACGCTTAATATATTTTGGCAAAGGAGTTTCGCCCATGAAATAAAGCATTTTCCTGAATTCATCTTCGGGGCCGTCCCATAAAAAACGTATGGTTCTTCCACGGCTTGTAGTGTTGTCAATTACTTCTGCTACCAGTTCGTCACTTTCGCCAAAATATAATTTATTGCCAACCCTGATCTTGCGGGCAGGATCAACAATTACATCCCATAAGCGGTTTTGCTTGTGTAATTCTCTCAAAAGAAATACTTCGATTTTTGCGCCTGTTTTTTCTTTGCGGCCATACATGCGTGCAGGAAAAACTTTTGTGTTGTTTACCACAAAAACGTCTTTGTCATCAAAATAATCCAGAATGTCTTTGAAATGTTTGTTTTCGATCTTTCCTGTTTTTCTTTCGATCACCATCATCCTGCTGTCTTCTCTTCTCTTGGTAGGATTTTGAGCAATGAGGTTTAGAGGAAGGTCAAACTTAAATTGACTTAGTTTCATGTGCAATTATAATTTTAAAGTTAATTGTCACATGCCATTTACTGTTTTTACAGAGATACGTACCCGCCTCAGCGGGCCACTTATCATGTTACGGCATGATTTTTTAAGGGTGCGAAGGTAGTAATTTGTAATGAAAAATTTGTTTAAAATATTTAGAACGGAATTGTGCATATGAGATGAGTGATGAGCCTTTATCTTAAAAATTTACTTTAGGTATAGATTCGATTAATTTCTGCGTATATGCACTTACAGGATGGTAATAAATTTCATCTGCCAGGCCGGTCTCTTCAATTTTACCTTTGTTCATAACCATGATGCGGTTGCTTATGTAATGTACGACGCCAAGGTCGTGAGAAATAAAAATGCAGGTAAAGCCAAGTTCTTCCCTCAGGTCATTCAATAAATTGAGCACCTGTGCCTGAACACTTACATCAAGAGCGGAAACACTTTCATCGCAAATAATAAATTCGGGGTTCAATCCAAGAGCCCTTGCGATGCAAATACGTTGGCGCTGTCCTCCACTAAACTCATGAGGGTAGCGGTTAAAATGTTCCGGCTTTAAATCTACTTTTTGAAGGAGGTCCATAATTTTTTCCTTCCTTTGTTTTTCTGAGGGAAGTATATCATGAATTTTCATTGGCTCATTGATAGCTTGCCCGATTGTAAGGCGGGGATTCAGCGAGCCATAAGGGTCCTGGAAAATAATTTGAATATCTTTACGCATTTTCCTGAGTTGCTCAGCGGGTATGTGGGCGATATTTTTTTTATTAAGAAAAATATTTCCTGATGTTGGTTCAATTAATCTTATCAAAGCCCTGCCCAGTGTAGTTTTCCCGCAACCACTTTCGCCAACCAAACCCAGGACTTCTCCTTTTGCCACAGAAAAACTGATATCATCTACCGCTTTAAATTCACTCAAAATTTTACCCGTAAAACTTTTCTTTGTAGGAAAATATACTTTTAGATTTTCCACTTTTAATAACTCAAAAGCAGGTTCAATAATTTCTTCGTAATTTTTTTTGACTAAAAAATTTTGCTTTGGTAAATCAAATTCTTCATTTAAAAAATCACTAACCACAGGGAGGCGTTTTCCCTTTGAGGATGGGGAAGGACGGCAACTTATCAGTGCCCTGGTATAAGGATGTTTTGGGTTTAAAAAAATTTCTTTCGTTAAATTGGTTTCAACAATTTCGCCTTTATACATCACAATTACCCTATCGGCAATTTCAGCAACAAGTCCAAGGTCATGTGTAATATAAATAACACCCATCTGCTGTTTCTGCTGCAACTCTTTGATGAGTTGTAAGATTGTTTTTTGAACGGTCACATCAAGTGCAGTTGTGGGCTCGTCTGCAATAAGTACTGAAGGGTTGCAACTCATAGCCATGGCAATCATCACCCTTTGTTTTTGTCCTCCACTTATTTCGTGAGGATAACAGTCAAGCATACCTGCAGCATCAGGAAGTTTTACCTGCTTGAAAAGTTCAAGTGCTTTTTGTTTCCCTTTTTTCCTCGTAATTTTTTCATGAAGCATTATTGCTTCCATTACCTGGCTTCCGCATGTTTGCACCGGGTTTAGTGAGGTCATTGGCTCCTGGAAGATCATGGAAATTTTATTTCCTCTTATTTTCCGGATGTACTTTTCAGGAAGAGTCAGCAGGTTGGATTGTTCATTCCCCTTTTCAGAAAAAAGAATTTCACCGCTTTTAAATTGAGCAGAAGCAGAAGGCAATAGTTGTAAAATTGATAATGAGGTAACCGTTTTTCCTGAACCTGATTCACCAACGATAGCAATTGTTTCTCCTTTGTTTACATCAAAAGAAATATTTTTTACTGCAGAAACACTTTCTGAATCTGTTACAAAATCAACACTTAAATTTTTTATTTGAAGAAGAGGATAAGTCATTAAAGCAAATTATACACAGGCTTTTAAACTTTATTTTAGAAAACAAATTCAACTATTGAAAAGAAAAATTTGATTTGAAATTATTATAATACTTAAAATTTTAAATGTCTCACAGTAAGTCCATCATTGATCAATTGTTTTAAAGAATCAATTCCAATTTTTAAATGTCTTTCTACAAAAAGTGCTGTAACGGTTGCATCGCTTTCGGTAGTTTTTACCCCTTCCGGGACCATAGGTGAATCACTTACCAGCAATAATGCACCCGTAGGTATTTTATTATAGAATCCTACTGTAAAGATGGTAGCTGTTTCCATATCAATAGCATAAGCTCTGATTTTTTCTAAGTAAGCTTTCAGGTTATCGTCGTGTTCCCAAACTCTTCTGTTGGTCGTGTAAACGGTGCCTGTCCAGTAATCAAATGCATGATCACGAATAGTAGTTGATATTGCTTTCTGCAAGGCAAACGCAGGTAATGCCGGAACTTCGGGTGGAAAATAATCATTGGAAGTTCCTTCTCCCCTAATTGCTGCTATTGGCAATATGAGATCACCGATTTTATTTCTTTTTTTCAAGCCGCCACATTTGCCAAGAAATAAAACAGCCTTGGGATCAATGGCGCTCAGCAAATCCATAATGGTAGCAGCGCCCGGGCTTCCCATTCCAAAATTGATGATAGTAATATTATCAGCGGTGGCACATTCCATTGCTTTGTCAACCCCTACGATTTTTACTTTGTGAATATCAGCAAACATCTTTACGTAATTGCTGAAATTGGTAAGTAGAATATATTTACCGAAATTTTCAAGCTTCTCACCGGTATACCTGGGAAGCCAGTTCATCACTATTTCATTTTTTGTTTTCATATTAATACAAGGCTGATTTTGCCTATTGTTATGAATAAAAATACGATTTTAGATTATAGATTGAAGATTTTAGATTTGTACATGTTTAATCTCAATACCTATAATAAATTTATCTTCAAATTATTACTCAGTGCCCCCCGGAAAAGAAAAACCAGAAATGATTAAAATTGAATTTCCAAAAGACCGGATTACGCTCAGGCAACGGGCAGGGGTAAACGAAGTTTTTGATGTAATAAGAAAAAAATGGCTACAGCTTTCTCCGGAAGAATGGGTGAGGCAAAATATGATACAATATCTTCTTTTAAAAAAATATCCTGCTACGCTGATAGCAATAGAAAAAGAAATTAAGTTGGGAGAACTATCCAAACGCTGTGATATAGTTGTCTATAACAGGGATGCAAAGCCATTCATGATAATAGAATGTAAAGAAATGAAGATGGCCCTTTCTCAAAAAACATTAGACCAGATTCTGCGGTATCATATTACATTACCTGCAGCATATCTTATAATAACAAACGGAAGTTATTGTTTTGGCTTTCAAAAAAAAGAAGACCAGTTTTTTGAAATAGATCAGTTTCCTGAATATGAGTTATGAAAAGAATTCAAAGAAAAATATTTTGAAAAGTTGAATCTCCCCTAAAAAAATAAATGATATTTTTTAAGGAAATATTCCGAGTTCAGCATAAGAGGTAGCTACTTTATTTATAGCACATACATAAGCTGCTGTTCGCATATCAGGTATAGCAGGTGTTTTTTGCCAGATGTCAACAATTTCTCGGGTAGCAGAAATCATTGTTTCTTCAAGACCACTTCTTACAAGATCTACTTCATCTGCACCATGCATAATGAAATCTCTTTCCAATACGCTCACGTTTTTTCCGGTAAGTTCTTCAAGTTGGCCAAGAATATGATGGTTCATATTTTCAGAAAATCTTTTTTCCAACCGGCCATAACGTACATGGCTAAGGTTTTTTAACCATTCAAAATAACTAACGGTAACACCACCAGCATTCAGGTACATATCCGGCACAACTACGATGCCTTTTAAATTCAGAATTTCATCTGCCTCCGGAGTAAGAGGTCCGTTAGCAGCTTCACCAATCATTTTTGCTTTTATCCGTGATGCATTTTCTCCATTCACAACATTTTCCAAAGCTGCTGGAATCAAAATATCGCATTCCATTTCCAATGCATCTGTATTTTTTGCAAAATTTTCTGCACCTGGATAATCAAGTATAGATTTGGTATTATTACGATGTTGAAATACTTTATCTACGTCAAGTCCATTATAATTAAAGATAGCTCCTTCATATTCTGCCAATCCTACTATTATAGCTCCGGCCTGTTGAAAAAATAATGCAGTATGGTAACCAACATTCCCCAATCCCTGTACACAAATTTGCTTCCCTTTTACACCTAATGTTAATCCGAGTTTGTCCATAACTGAAGGCATATTACAAACTTCATTAAGTCCATAAAATACGCCCAGTCCTGTTGCTTCTTTTCTGCCGCGAACACCTCCCTGTGTTACAGGCTTGCCTGTAACACAGCCAGCAGCATCGATTTCACCCG
>Ga0207932_1000300_pt1 | contig 16768 bp, 19 predicted proteins | sample NGESurdeep092012_FD_184480 | JGI IMG/M metagenome (GOLD analysis project Ga0207932, IMG submission 184480) | Arctic peat soil microbial communities from Barrow, Alaska - NGEE Surface sample 415-2 deep-092012 (SPAdes) | ecosystem: Environmental > Terrestrial > Soil > Wetlands > Peat ...
TTCTTCGTCCTCAACAAGGCAGACCGGTTGCCGGCCGACGAGTCGAACGAAGCGGCACGGTTCGCCGAACGGGTCCTGAAGGAGCGACTGGGCGCGCGCATCCAGAACGACCTCATCGAGAGGGTGCGCGAGAGCCGACGCCGCCTCGAGGCCGAGATCCGCGCGCGTCTTTCGGACGCGGTCCGCTCGGCGACGAGCGCGCTCGAGCGGGCGAAGGAGCGGCGGGCCGAAGGGGACGCGAGCGTGGCCGCCGAGCTGCGGCGGCTTCAGGAGTGGAGGCTGCGCGCGCGGCAGATCGGAGCTGCCGGTTGACGGAAGTCTGGAGCCTCCTCGGCTCTACGCCGGAGCGCGTCCCGCGTTACGTCGTGAGGACGCCGTACAGGTCGGGGCGCCGGTCGCGGAAGAAGCCCCACGACGCGCGCTCGCGTCTCACGGCCGCGAGGTCGACCGTCGCCACGGCGACCCCCTCCTCGTCGCGCGAGAGCTCGGCCAGCTTTTCGCCGCGCTGGTTCGCGATGAAGGACGACCCGTAGAAGACCTGCCCGTTTTCGTTTCCAACGCGGTTTGCGGCCACGATGGGCGCCACGTTCGACACGGCGTGCCCGAGCATGGCGCGCTGCCAGAGGTCCCGCGTGTCGAGGAACGGGTTCTCGGGCTCGGATCCGATGGCGGTGGGATACAGAAGCACGTCCGCCCCCGCGAGCAGCATGGCCCGCGCCGCCTCGGGGAACCACTGGTCCCAACAGATCCCAACGCCGAGCGCCGCGGGCCGCGTGCGCCACGCCCGGAAGCCCGTGTCGCCAGGGCGAAAGTAGAACTTCTCCTCGTAGCCCGGACCGTCGGGAATGTGGCTCTTGCGATAGATCCCCATCACGGTGCCGTCGGCGTCGATCATCGCGAGGCTGTTGTAGTACGCGTGCCCGGCTCTTTCGAAGAAGGAAACCGGGATGGCGACATGGAGCTCCTTCGCGAGCTCCGAGAAGCGGGCGATCGTGGGATGAGAGTCGGCAGGCTTCGCCCACGCGAAGAACTCGTCCTTCTCTTGCGTGCAGAAGTACGGGCCCTCGAAAAGCTCAGGCGGCAGGACGACGGTCGCGCCCCTCTTCGCCGCCTCGCGCACGAGCGCCTCGACTTTCGCGACGTTCGCGTCGAGCGGGCCCGGCAGCGCGCACTGCACTGCGGCAAGGGTGACGTTGTCGACCGTCTTGGGCGCGCTCACGCGGGCTCCTGCTGGCTGATGCAGTGAAAGGCCCCGCCGCCCTCGAGAAGATCCTTCGCGGGAACGGAGACGGCGCGGCGCGTGGGAAACAGCTTCGCGAGGGCCGCGCGGGCGAGCTCGTCGTTCGGGGCGCCGTACGCGGGCACGATCACGGTCGTGTTCGCGACGTAAAAGTTCACGTAGCTCGCGGGCATCGTCTTCCCGTCGCCGTCCGTGACGAGCCCGGGGGAGGGCAGGTTCACGACCTTCAGGCGCCGGCCGTGCGCGTCCCAGAAGGAACAGAGGTCGGCGTCGATGCCGAGGAGCGCCCTGCCGTTCGGATCGAAGCTGCCCGAGGGGCGCATGCACACGACGACTCCGGGCGCGACGAAGCGCGCGACGGTGTCGACGTGACCGTCCGTGTGGTCGTTCAGGAGGCCGTCGCCGAGCCAGAGGACCGACGTGCAGCCGAGCGCCTCTTTGAGGCCCTCCTCGATCGCCTCGATCGTCATCCCGGGGTTGCGATTCGGGTTCAGGAGGCACTGCCTCGTCGTGAGGCACGTGCCCTCGCCGTCCACGTCCACGGCGCCGCCCTCGAGCACCCAGTCGAAGCGGAAGGAGGGAAGCTTCGCCGCGTCGGCAATGCGCGACGACACGGCGTCGTCGTGCGGCAGGACGTATTTCCCGCCCCACCCGTTGAAGGCGAAAGACACGCTGGCCGTTTCGCCGTTCTTGCCCTTGAGGAACACGGGCGCCGTGTCGCGCAGCCAGATGTCCCCGAACGGAATGCGGTGGAACCGGGCCCCGAGGCCGAGGAGAGCGGCCTTCGCGAGGGCTTCGTTCTCCGGGTCGGGAACGAGGATCTCGAGCCTCTCGCCCCGGGCCTTCCCCGACTCGGGACCCACATCTGCGATCGCGGCGGCGAACGACGTGAATGCCGCGCGCACCCTCTCGAGGGAGTCGCCCCAGAGGTCTTCGTGGCTGGGCCACGCGAGCCAGACCGCCTCGTGGCGTTCCCACTCCGCGGGCTGCCGGAACCCCGCGGCGCGCGGGGTCGTCGTGTCGAGGGCCATTCTCGTCGACGTCATCGGCGGAACTATAGAGCAGGGGGTCGGCGCCCGAACCGGTCAGAGATAGCGCTGCTTGACGAGACCGACGTGGTGAGCGACATGCCCCGCGACGATCCACGCGAGCGCTCGCACCGTGAACGGGTTCCCGCTCGCGACGCCGGACCGCGTCCAGGCCGCGTCCGGCAGGTTGCGAAAGAAGTGCGTGGTCGCCGCCCGGACGGCCCCGAATTCCGCGACGTGGCGCGCCCACGAGACCTCGTGCGCCGACGAGGCGGCCAGCGCGATTTCCTGGTCGAAATCCGGAAGCGGGGAATCGAACCGGCGCGCGAACCAGAAGGCGCGGAACACGAAGAGCCGTTCGGTGTCGTTGATGTGGCTCAGCACCTCGCGGAGGCTCCACTTGCCGGGCGCGTACCGGTGTCGGGACTTCTCCTCGCCGATCGCGTTCAGGAACGCGCGCGTCTCCTCGAGCTGGGTTTCCAGGGTCGCGCGAATGTCTCCCGAGGGGACCTTGTCGATGTACGTCGAGTAGTACGGGATCGCCTCATGGGGGGCGGGCTTCGTGGATTCGGCGTGCGGCATGAGAACTCCTCATCCCCAACGGGAGAGGCGATAATCCGCCACCATGCACAAAGCTTCAAGAGTTCTCCTCCCGAGCCTTCTCGCGGTCACCGCGCTCACCGCCGTGGCCCAGGACGCACCGGTCACGGCCGCGCAGAAAATGGCCGCGAAGGAGATCACGCCCGAGCTCCTCCGCGCGCACATCCGCTTTCTCGCGTCGGACCTCCTCGAAGGGCGCGGGCCCGCGACGCGCGGCGACCAGTTTGCCGAGGCGTACATACAGTCGCAGATGGAGGGCCTCGGCCTCAAGCCCGGTGCGCCGGGCGGCGGGTGGATCCAGAAGGTCCCGCTCGTCGGTATCAAACGTACCTCGTCGGATCCGGCCGTCTTCAAGTCCGGCAGCGGCACGCTCAGCGGCGCGCTCGGCGAGAACTTCGTCGCCGTCTCCGGCGTCCAGAAGCCGGAGTCGAAGATCGACGCCGCGGAGATTGTCTTCGTGGGCTACGGCATCGTGGCGCCCGAATACAAATGGGACGACTACAAGGATGCGGACCTCAAGGGCAAGGTCCTCCTCGTGATGAACAATGACCCCGAGGGGAGTCCGGCCGAACCGAACCTGTTCGCGGGGAAAACGCGTCTCTGGTACGGCCGCTGGGATTACAAGTACCTGATGGCCGCGAAGAAGGGCGCCGCCGGCGCGATCGTCATCCACACGACGCCGTCGGCGGGCTATGGCTGGCAGGTCGTCCAGACGTCCTGGGCGGGCGAGCAGTTCGAGCTGCCGGACGACGGCGCTCCGCGCGTCGCCGCGAAAATGTGGGCGACGGACGAGCTCGTGAAGAAGATCGTCGAGCTCGGCGGGAAGAATCTCGACGCGCTTCGCGCCTCGGCCGAGAGCCGCTCGTTCAAACCGGTCCCTCTCGGCGTGACGATGTCCGTCGCGCTCACGAGCGAAATTGGCCAGAAGGAGTCCGGCAACGTCATCGGCGTCCTGCCGGGCTCGGATCCGAAACGCGCAGGCGAGGCCGTGATCTACACCGCGCATCACGACCATCTCGGGATCCGGGTGGGCGCCAAGCCGGGTTCCGACACGATCTACAACGGCGCCCTCGACAACGCCTCGGGCGTGGCGGCGGTCCTGTCCATCGCGAGCGCTTTTCAAGACCTCGAAAAGGCGCCCGCGCGCTCGACGTACTTCGCGTTCGTCGCGGGAGAGGAGCAAGGCCTCCTCGGTTCCGAGTACCTGGCGAAGCATCCGCCCGTGCCCGCCGGCCGCATCGCGGCGAACATCAACGTGGACGGCATCGGCTGGTTTGGCAGGACAAAGGACATCGTCCTGATCGGCAAGGGCAAGTCGTCGCTCGACGCCGACATCGAGGCCCTTGCAAAGATGCAGGGCCGGCGCGTCGAGGGTGACCAGTTTCCCGACCGCGGCACGTTTTACCGCTCCGACCAGTTCAACTTCGCGAAGGTCGGCGTCCCCGCCGCATACCTGAAGAAAGGCACCGACGTCATCGGCAAGCCGGCGGGCTTCGGCCGCGAGCAGGAAGAGCTCTTCGAGAAGAACGACTACCACCAGCCGTCGGACGAGTTCCGGGAGACGTGGGATTTCTCGGGAGCGATCGAGGACGCGCGGCTCGCGTTCTGGCTCGGCTGCCGTGTCGCGGACGCGGCCGGGATGCCGCGCTGGAACAAGGGCGACGAATTCGAGGCCGCGCGGCTGAAGGCGCTCGAGGCAGGCAAGTCCCGTAACTGAAGTACGATAAATGCACGGGAGGAATCGATGAACACCCGCGAATACTTCGTCCAGTGCTTCAAGTCGGAGGTCCCGAAGTTCGTCCGCGTCCTGAAGGCCGTCCCGGAGGGCGGAGCCGGATACCGCCCGCACCCGCGCTCGATGTCGGCGGGGGAGATCGTGTGGCTCCTCGCGGGCGAGCTCCACGACGCATGCGTGCTTCTCGACAAGGGCGAGGTCGGCTGGGCCCCGAACCCGGCGCCCGCGACGGTCTTGGAGGCCGTCAAGACCTACGAGAAGAACGCGGCCGCGCTCAAGAGGCGCCTCGCGAAGGTCACGGACGCCGCGTGGAAGAAGAAGGCCCGGTTCCTCATGGACGGCAAGGTCGCGTGGGAGACGTCCCTCGGGGACATGCTCTGGGGCTTCCTCTTCGACGGGATCCACCACCGGGGACAGCTCTCGACGTACCTCCGTCCGATGGGCGCGAAGGTGCCCTCGATCTACGGGCCGTCCGGAGACGACCCGGGAAAGTGACGGGCTCTGTTAAGCTCGCCGCATGAAGAGACTGAGTCTGACTCTCGCGCCCCTTCTCATCCTCCTCGCCGCCCCGTTCGCAACCGCCGCCGATCAACCCGCCGCCGGTGAGAAAGCGCCCGCGTTCTCGCTTTCGAGCCAGGAAGGGGCGGCGGTCACGCTCGATCAGAACAAGGGGAAGTGGGTCGTCCTCTACTTCTATCCGAAGGACTTCACGTCTGGCTGCACGGTGGAGGCCCACAACTTCCAGCGCGACCTCGCGAAGTACGAAAAGGCGAACGCGGTCATCCTCGGCGTCAGCGTCGACTCGGTGGATTCGCACAAGGGCTTCTGCGCGAAGGAAGGGCTGAGCTTCAAGCTGCTCGCCGACACCGACGCGGCCGTCACGAAGGCCTACGGATCTCTCTCGACGTACGGGGACAAGACGTACGCCGCGCGAAACACGTTCCTGATCGACCCTGCCGGCGTAATCCGGAAGGTCTACGTGAAGGTCAGCCCGGCGACCCATAGCGACGACGTGCTCGCGGATCTCGCCGCCCTCAAGGCTCCGAAGTAACGGCGGCGACTCTCGTCGTCGTGAATTCCGTTTGCGGCTGCGCCGCCGGCCAGGCGCGCCCCGGCGTCGCGCTCGCGGTCAAGCATCCGCTCCGCCCCGAGAGGCTCGTCACCGTATTCGCGGGGCAGGACCTCGAGGCGACGGCGCGGGCCCGCTCGTACTTCACGGGCGCTTCTCCGTCTTCGCCTTCGATCGGCATCCTCCGGGACGGGAAGCTCGTCTATCTCCTCCAGCGGCACGAGATCCAGATGATGGACGCGCGAGCCGTCGCGCTCGCGCTCGGCGCCGCCTTCAAGGCCGTGGCAGGCGGTAAGGCGGCCATAGCGCCCGCCGCCGGCCTCGAATTGCCCGCCCGAGTCTGAAGGTCGCGGGGCGAGACCCGCGTCCTTCAATCTCCCACCGCTGTCCAGCTCCGCCGCGGGACTCAGAGATGGGCGCGTGCGAAGAGCCGCATGAAGAGTGCGACGCCGAACCCCCAGGCGCCATTCAGAAGCAGCGCGCCGATGATGAGGTCCGGTTTCCAGCCTCCCCCGACAGGCAGGCCCTTCATCGGGAAGACGACGAAGAACGCGACGAGCGTCGGAAGGATCGCGCCGAGGACGACGGCCAAGAGCCAGTACTTCGACCCCGCGGCGCCGCGGATCATCAGCCACAGCGCGATTCCCCACAGGCCGCCCCAGAACGCGAGCGACAGCACGGAGGGAACTCCCATCGGGGGCGTCGGCGTCATGACCCACGGGTTGCGCGGGGTCAGCCGGAATCCATGGAGGAGCGCGAGCACGCCCTGATGGAACACGAGCGTCGAGAGGAAGCCGGCGAGGAAGGCCTTCGTGTATGCCATGGCCGGGAACACTATCGCAGCAGCGCCGGGCCTGAGGACGCTCAGTCCATGTCGAGCGCGGCTTTCAAGCCTTTCATGACGAGCGAGAGCTGCTCTGGAGTCAAGGAACCGACTTTCTCCACCAGTTTTCCACGATCAAGGGTCGTGACCTGATGACAAAGAGCGACACTCACTCTTCTCATGCCGCCCGCGCCCTTCGGCAAGCGGACGGCGGTCGGGCCCCTGGCACCCTGGCTTTCCGACGTGGTCACGGGAACCACGATCACAGAGCGCCAGCCCGGTGTCTCGTTGAACCCATCATTCGAGACGACGAGCACCGGGCGTCTTCCCCGCTGCTCGGAGCCCGAACGGGGCTCTACGTCGGCCCAGTGAACTTCGCCGCGCTTCAACGTTTCTTGCCGTTCTCGAGCAAATGTTCGACGGCGGCCTTCTCGAGTCCGGCATCGAGATCGGCCTCGGAGCCGGCGACGATCGCGGCGTAGGCGGCGATCTCTTCCCGCACGAACTGGCGGCGCCGCTCGCGGAGCCACTCCTCTATCGCCTCACGCGCGACGATGGTCGCTGGACGGCGCTCTCGAGCGGCTTCCTCCTTCAGGCGGTCATATGTTTCAGCGGTGAGAGGAAGGTGGAAATTGCGAAGAGGAGCGGAAGGCATGGCAGTTTACCTGCCATGAGATTATGGCCACTCTGCCGCCGTGTCAACGCGTTTCGAGACGCCGGGATCGGCCTTGACAGCCCGGCGGGGCATCGCGCTCAACGGGCGCCGACTCCGCGGACACGCTCCTCGACGGCCGCCTTTGTCGCGCCGAGCGCTTGTGCGAGCGCCTCGACTGCCGTTCGCGCGCGCGCGACGTCGCCGCACGTGAAGAGGTCCACCGCCGCTTCGCCGCGCTCGGGCCACGTGTGGATCGTGAGGTGCGACTCGGAGATGACGACGACGCCGCTCACGCCCTGCGGGCTCAGCCTGTGGATGTGGATGCCGAGCACCTTCGCGCCCATCGCTTTCACGGCGTCCACGAGCAGCGTCTCGACGAGGATGGGATCGTCGAGCGTCGCGAACGGCGCGCCCGCGACGTCGAGGAGGAAGTGGACGCCGAGCGGCCTCACCGGATCCCCAGCGCCGCGACGGCGGCGGCGTTCGCGGGCTTGACCTTCCAGAGGAACGCGTCCCACACGTAGTGCGTCGCCTGCGGGAGGGCGAGGAGCGGCACGATCAGCGCGAGGAGCAGCGTGCCGGGGTCGAGTGCGGGCCCGGGGAAGAGCATGGCGTGATCGTGCCAGACGAAGCGGTCCCAACCCCACTCCTCCAGGAACGCGACGAGGAGGAGGGGCGCTATGAAGGGGACGAGCCTCGGAACCATCCGGTCCACGAGGGAAGGCGCTTCTCCCGCGTCGCGGCGCGCCTCGGCGCGTGCCTTCGACGTGAACCATACGAGGCCCATGTACGGGATGCCGTGGACGAAGACGTTCAGGACCGTGAACGCGTAGTCCGAGTCGAACACGACGATGCCGAGGAACCACGTCGCGGCCGTCGAGAAGACGATCAGGATCTTGCCCCACGACACGGGACGGCCTGCGCGGGCCCGCGCGAGCTCGTTCCCGACCCACGCGGCGAAGATCCCCGCGTAGACCACGAAAGCGGCGCGGCTGACGCCTTCAGGAAGGCCCGACAGGAAGTCGCCCTTCAGGAACCACTGGAATTTCCGGGGAAGGTGCGCGTGCCAGAAGAGAAGCGGCGTCAACGTCGCCCCGTAGATCGCGGCGGCGTCGAGAAGGCGTCCGTCGCGGCCCTCGCCGTTCTTCCGGCGGTAAAGGGAGACCCAGCCGTACTGCTGCCGGACGAAATGAAACACCGCGAGATAGGCCAGGACGCGCCAGAAGAAGAGCGGCGAAACGGAGTACGCCGCGACCCCGACGCACCATGCCGCGACGGGTACGCCGGCGTAGAGCCAGAGGCGCCGGGAGGCCGTCCGGCCCTCCGAAAGAACGCGCCATCCCGTGGACCAGACGTGCACCACGTCCACGCCGACGACGGCGACGAGGAACAGCCACGGCGGAGCGTCTCCGTCGAGGAGGCCGGTCGCGTGGCCGATCCCGAGGAAGAGCAGCGCGACGCCCGCCGAGCCCCCGAAGAGGAGAAGGTCCGTGCGTTTTCCGAAAAGCCAGGGAGAGATCACGAGAAGAGCCATGTTAGCCCGCGGCCATCGAGGCGAACCGCGCGCCGCGCGCGGCGAGGATCCCCTCGGCCGCGCGGACTCCGGCGTCCTGCGCCTCCTCGAAGAGCGGGAGCCCGGCGGAGTCGGCGTGCGCGAAGAAGACCCCCCCCTGAGGGGCGAGGTGGCGGGCCGGGCTCGAGAGGAAGCCCGGCGTGGGCCGCGCCATCGCATGGCCCCAGCGCACTACGTCGAGGTTCGTGACGAGACCGGGAAGGTCACGGTGCGCGCGGGAGAGATCCGCGAGGGCGGCCGACGCGAGGTCGTCCCAGGAGGCTCCGAGAAGTTTCGTGCGCGCGGCCGTCGGTGCTTCATCCGTCAGCGGCAGGTAGTACGTGAAGACGGTCGGTCCGTGGTCCCGGCCGGACTGATGCGTCGCGACGACGTACCCGAGCGAGCGCGAATCGTGAAGGACATTGTCCCAGGCGAGGGGAAAGCCGCGTTCCTCGGGCCGGGCGCGGAGCGTGAGGTTCGCGACCAGCCACGGCGCCCACGACATGCCCTGGAGGAAGGCGGGCGGCGCCGCGCGCCACGGCGCGAAGACGCGCGCGGCGGCGAATTTCGGGAGCGCGAGGATCGCGTGGGCGGCCTCGACCGCGACGACCTCGTTGCGGGCCACGTCGAGGAAGCGAATCGTCACGGGCGCTCCCGTCTTCCTCGACGGCGCCACGTCGAATACGAGAGAGGCCGGCGCGAGGCGACCGGCGGCGCTCCTCGCGAGCAGGGCGACGAGGCGGCCGTTGCCCTCGGGCCACGTGAGGAATTCCGAAGGATCCTCGCCGTCGTCTTCGCCGGGCAGCCGGGCCGCGTGGTAGTGCAGGCCCGCCCACGCCGACGTGCCGTCGAGGTTCGTGCCGAAGTCGTCGCGGCAGCCGTACTCCACGAACCACCGGAGGCGCGGCGACGTGTAGCCCTTCGCGCGCATCCACTCGGCCATCGTGAGGCGGTCGAGGGCCATGAGGTCGGCGTCGTCGGACGAGAGGCGCGTCGGGATCGCGAACGCGCGCCGCCCTCGCGTGTCCCGGAGACCCGCGAGGCGGTTCGCCTCGCGCTGGAAGCGCGCGAGCTGGGCGAGGTCCTCGGGCGAGGCGCCGTCCCGCGGGTAGAGGCCCTGGCGCCACGTATAGCCGAAGAACAGGCGCTCCTCGGGCTCGCGGCAGAGCATCTCCTCGGCCCACTCGGGAGCGCCGTTCGCGTCGCGCGAGACGAGGGCGCCGGCTTCTTCGAGGACGGCCTCGAGGGCGCGGTTCGGCGAGGCGGGAACGGGCACGTAGTGCGCGCCCCACGGAAAGGCGGACACGTCGTTCGCGCCCGAGAGGGCGGTGCCACCGGCCCTGTCCTCTAGGTCGTAGACGCGGAAGTCCCGGTCGCCCGCCTTCGCGAGGCGCCACGCGGCCGAGAGCCCCGACACCCCGGCGCCCACGATGGCCGTGCCGACTCGCTCCGTCCGCACGGCGGGCCGCGAGAGAAGATCGTGAGACCGCAGGAGATGGCCGCGTGCAGGATCCGGCCCCACGATGCGCCCGCCGAAGGGCAGGCCGCGAATACCCGACTTTCCGCAGGCCGTGAGGGCCGCGGCGAGAGCGGAGAGCGCGGGGAGGCCGACGAGCGACGCGATCGCGTCGCGGCGGCTCAGTCGAAGCGCTTCCACTCTCCCTCGTACGTCCTCACGAGGACCTGGTCGTTGAGGCGGTTCACGGGCGCGTCCTCGACGCGTGCTACGTCCGGGCCGAAGACGAAGAGCGCCGGCAGGAGATCCGTCGAAAGCGCGCGCAAGCCCTCGGGAAGACGCGGCTGCACGTCGGGCGGCTTCGCGGCCGCGAGGACGAATCCCCAGTCGCCGAAGGACGGCACCGCGATGTGGTACGGGCGCGTCGCGAAGCCGGCCGCCCGGAGCGTCGCGTCCACGATCCAGAAGCTGCGGCGGGCGAAGAGGGGAGACGTCGACTGGACAGAGAGCACGCCCTCGGGGTCCAGCTTCCGTTTAACGAGGGAATAGAAGCGCGACGTATAAAGCTTGCCGACGGCGTAGCTGTTCGGGTCGGGAAAGTCGATGAGGACGACGTCGAAGAGGTCGGGCTCCTTCTCGATCCAGATCATCGCGTCCTCGTTGACGACGCGGACCTTCGGGGACAGAAGCGAGCCGCCGTTCAGCGCGAGAAAAAGAGGATGCGTCGTCGCGAGGTGCGTCATGGCGGGATCGAGATCCACGAGCGTCACGCTCTCAACTTCGGGGTGTTTCAGGATTTCCCGCACGGCGAGGCCGTCGCCGCCACCGAGCACCGCCACGCGCCGCGCGCGCGGCGCGGCCGCGAAGGCCGGATGAACGAGGGCCTCGTGGTACCGGTATTCGTCCACGGACGAGAACTGCAGGTGCCCGTTCAGGAAGAGCTGGAAGCCCGCGCGGTTGCGCGTCACGACGATGCGCTGGTAGGCCGTGGACTGGGCCACGACGACTTCGTCGGCGTACTGGTTCTCCTCGGCCACGGCCGTGAGGCGGTCCGCGGCGACGAACGCCGCGAGGAGGATCGCCGTGACGATTCCGGCTCGCGCGAAGAGGCCACCCGGCGGCCCAACCCGGTCGCGAAACAGGCGGATCGACCAGAACGCGACGGCCGCGTTCAGGAGGCCGAACAGGACCGACGTGCGCGTGAGCCCGAGGCGGGGAAGGAAGACCAGTGGGAAGAGGATCGAGGCGGCGAGGGAGCCGAGGTAGTCGAAGGTGAGAACCTGCGCCACGAGGTCGCGGAAGATGACGGTGTCCTTGAGGAGGCGCATGAGGAGCGGGATCTCGAGACCGACGAGCGTTCCGATCGCGACGACGACGCCGTAGAAGACGGGTTGGAACCAGCGGGGCGAGGAGAACGCGAAGAACAGAAGCGGCGCCGAGAGCCCGCCCACGAACGCGACGGCGATCTCGGCCTCCACGAACCGCCGCGCCACGCCGCGCACGACGTAGCGCGACAGGAAGGCGCCGAGCCCGAGGGAGCTGAGGTAGACGCCGATGACGAGCGAGAACTGCGTGACCGAGTCGCCGAGCAGATAGCTCGCGAGAGCGCCGGCGACGAGCTCGTAGATGAGGCCGCAGGACGCGATGGCGAGGACCGTGAGATAGACCGGCCCCGGCCGTTGAGCCGGGGCCGTGCCGGGACCGGACCCGGCGCCGTCCGCGCCGTCGCCCACGCGATCAGCCTCCCGTGACGGCGGCCGCGATGATGAGCGCCATGGCGATCACGATCGACCCGATCACGATGCCGAGCGCTATGTTCTGGTCTTCCTCCATCTCCTTCTTCAGCGAGAAGGGGAGGATCCGCGGCAGGACCGCGAAGAAGATGCCGAGAAGCACCATTCCCAGGACCGAGAACACGACCGTCGACGTCACCTGATGCCCGTGCAGCTGCCACCAGTCCATCACTTGCCTCCGCTCCAGAAGTGCCACGTCCGGTAGCCGCCCGCGTTGCGGGCTCCCGGAGGCAGCGTGTTGCGTTTCGTGTTTCCGGACATCTCCCACCCCGAGAACGCCGCGAGGCTGTACGCGAGGAGGAGCGTGCCGCCGAAGACCTGAAAGAAACGTTTCATCGGATTCATCCGGCCTCCCTCATTTGTCGTCCTCCCCGTCTTCGTCGCGCTCCGCGCCCGCGCTCGTGAAGTCGCTCTCGGCCCAGCGCCGCCCCTCGAACGTGAGCTTCGAGAAGCTGAGCAGCGTCGGAATCACGAAGAGCAGCAGGATGACCCAGACGAGATGCGAGACGTGGGGCACGCCGCTCGTGAGCCGCACGCGGAACGAGGGCGGCGCCTTGCCGGCCTCCGTTTCGGGATCCAGCCTCAGGACCCACTTGCCGGCCGGAATGCGCGGCACGTAGAGGCGCCGGTTCTGGCTGCCTTCGCTCCAGTGCTCGCCGCCGTCGATGCCCGCATAGCGGTCGGAAATCATGTCGAACGACCGGACTTCACCGGTGGCCTCGGAAATCAGGTTGAAGCCGACGGCAACCCAGTTGTTGTTCGTCGGCGCCCAGAGATCCACGGCGAGATTCGCGCCGCGCTTCGTCTCGAACGGCTCCGACACGATGGCGCGCGCGGCCGCGAGCGCGTTGTCGGCGGCCTCCCGGGCCGCGATGGGGTTCGCGGGCTTCGGGGCCCCCGCGTCGCTCTGCGACCAGTCGGCCGAGGTCGACGTCGTACTCCCGCGCGCCACGTAGATGCCGCGCGCGGAATCCGCGAGGTCGAACGTCTGATCGTAAACGACGGCATGTGGCGTAATGAGGCGGGCGAGGAAGTAGACGACGATCGACGCGAGGGCCAGGAACCAGGCCGTCTTCCACCAGAGCCGGGCCGTCTCGGCGTGGGGCCAGGGCTGGCAGGCCCCCACGCCCTCGGGTGACGGAAGCGGCTCCTTGAGCGCGAAGGCAGCCGCAATCTCTCCGGGCGGGACGTACGCGCCTTCGGTCCAGGCGATTTCCTTCTTCGCCTTCTCCTTGGAAAGCATGCGCGGCGGGCTGACGTAGTCCGTGGCCTCGGTGGCCTCGCCGGTCTTGACGGCCCAGTAGAACTCACCAAGCACCCCGGCGACGCGCGCCTGACTGCGCGAGAAGACGCGGTAGGTCTTGCTCCGGAAAGACGCCACGCGCGGTCCGTCTTTCACCTCTCCAGCGGGCACGGGCTCGAGAAGGGTGTAGTGGCCGTTCGACTCCGCGAGCCAGTGGTAGGCCTCCGACTTCTCTTCCTTGAGAAGGTATTCCGTCCAGAAGTAGTCCTCGCCGCCGGAGGAGCACGTCTTCTGGAGCGCCCCGAGGATCGCGTAGGTGTGGCCGCGGAGCGCGCCCGCGGCGCCGAGCGGCAGGCGCGGCTTGAACGGAACCGCCGCGAGCTTCTCGAGCACCGTGAACTTCGAGGGCGGGCCCTGGTCCTTCGTATCGGCCGAGCCGAGGAGCGAGCCGCAGGACGGGCATGCGATCCGCACCGTGTTCGCCGGGTCCTTCAGCTGGAGCGCGCCGCCGCAGTTCGGGCAGTTCAGAGCGAGGGCCTTGACGGAGACCGTGCGATCCGACCACGCGACGAGCTCCGCGATGCCGAGGCTCGCGAGCGCGACGGGCTTGCCCACGTAGAAGCCGTCGAGAGTGGGCCCGTCGCCGTAGTCGAGCGTCGCGAGACTTCCGTCCGCTCCGGAGAGATCCGCGTAGCGGAAGACGCTCCCGGGCGGCGCGACGAAAGGCAGCTCGCCCTCGGCGGAGGAATACGTGGCCTCGCGGACTTCGGTGATCGCGAAGCTGCCGTAGCCGCCGAGGTCGAGCGTCTCCCCGGGGGACAGCGCTTCGAACGCCGGGACCGCCGGCGGTTTGACCGGCATCATGAGCCAGAAACCGCCCTGCGCCTCGGCGAGCCATCCCCACGTTCCGTCCGTGAATCCGACGTACCACTCGTCCCACGTGCCCTCGCCCGTCGAGAGCTGGAGCCGCCCGGCGATGTGGAAAGGCCGCATCCCCTTCTGCGGGCGCGCGTCCATGCCCACCTTGAAGGGAGACGAGGTGGGTACGAGCTCGGCTACCGTGCCGATCGCCTCGAGATCCGCGCCCTTGCGCCCGATGGCGGACTTGCATTGCGGGCAGATCGAGACGAGCGACGCCCCGGTCCAGAACCGCACCTGTGCCCCGCAGTTCGGGCATTGGGCCGCACGCGCGCTCAAGGTGAGCGGATCTTAGACGAGAACGAGTCTCCCCCGAAGAGTCTCGCGAGCTATTCGTAGTGAGTCCACATCCGGATCACCTTCACGGTGCGTTCTCGTTCGAGGATCTCGTACACGAGGCGATGCTGCACGTTGATCCGCCGCGAAAAAGCGCCCGCGAGATCGCCGACGAGCTTCTCGAAGGGGGGCTGATTCCGGAGGGGGTTCTCCGCGAGAAGGTCGAGAAGGAGCTGTGTCTTCTCTTTGAGACCAGAGCGCGCGAGCTTGCGCGCGTCCCTGTGCGCCTGGCGGGTGAAGACGACCCGCCAGCGTTTCACCAGTTCAGCTCCTTCACGCACTCCGAAAGAGGTGTCTTGAGGCCCTTCCGGATGGACGCGCGCATGCCGGGAATCGACAGCAGGTAGAGCGTCTCCTGAATGGCGCGCCAGTCCGTCTCCGAGAGCAGTACCGCTCCCGCCCTTCGGCCCGTGATCTGAATCGGCTCGCTCGTGACCGCGACCTCATCCATGAGCCGGTAGAGGTTTTCCCGCGCCTTCGTAGCCGTGACCGTCTTCATGGGCGTAGCGTACGGAAAACCGTACGCTATGTCAAGATCGCGATCTCGGCGCCCTCAGCGCCGTGATGCCGCGTCAGGCGGCCGCGAGCTGCCTCAGCACATAAGTCAGGATGCCGCCGTGGCGGTAGTAATCGACCTCGTTCGGCGTATCGAGCCGGACGGTGGCCGTGAACGTCGTCTTCTTGCCCTCCGTGTCCGTCGCCGTGACCGTGAGCTTCTTCTTCGGCGCGAGGTCCTTCGCGACGCCCGTGACGGCGAAAGTCTCCTGGCCCGTCAGCCCGAGGCTCTTTGCGTCCTGCCCGGCCTCGTACTGGAGCGGGAGGACGCCCATCCCCGCGAGGTTCGAGCGGTGGATGCGCTCGAAGCTCTTCGCAATCACCGCCCGGATGCCGAGGAGCATCGTGCCTTTCGCGGCCCAATCGCGCGAAGACCCCGTGCCATATTCCGCACCCGCGAGGACGACGAGCGGGGTCTTCGCGGCCTGGTACTTCATGGCCGCGTCATAGACGGACATCTGCTCGCCCGTCGGGAAGTGGACCGTGACGTTTCCCTCGCTGCCCGGGATCAGGAAGTTCTTGAGGCGGATGTTCGCGAACGTGCCGCGCATCATGACCTCGTGGTTGCCGCGGCGGGAGCCGTAGGAGTTGAAGTCCGCAGGCGAGACTCCGTGCTCGACGAGGTACTTCGCGGCAGGGGAGTTCTTCGCGATGTTGCCGGCCGGCGAGATGTGGTCGGTCGTCACGGAGTCCCCGAGCATGACGAGGCAGCGGGCGCCCGAGAGGTCCTTCAGGGGCGCGGGCACCTTGGGAATGTTCGTGAAGAAGGGCGGCTTCCTCACATACGTCGAGGAGCCCTCCCAGAGGTACGTCCGGCCCTTCGGGATCTTGAGGGCCTGCCAGCTCTTGTCGCCGTCGAAGACCTCGCCGTACGCCTTCTTGAAGTGCGCGGGCTTCACGGCCGTCCGGATCGCTTCCTGGACCTCCTCCGGCGTCGGCCAGATGTCCTTGAGGTACACGGGCGCGCCGCTCCGGTCCGTGCCGAGCGGCTCTTTCGTGAGGTCCTTGTCCATCTCGCCCGCGAGCGCGTACGCGACGACGAGCGGGGGCGAGGCGAGATAGTTCATCTTGATCTGCGGGTTGATGCGGCCCTCGAAGTTGCGGTTGCCCGAGAGGACGCCCGCGACGACGAGGTCGCCCGCGCGCACGGCCTCGGACACCGCCTCGGGCAGCGGGCCCGAGTTGCCGATGCACGACGTGCAGCCGTAGCCGACGAGGTGGAAGCCGAGGGCTTCGAGGTAGGGCATGAGCCCCGCGTCCTTCAGGTAGTCCGTGACGACCTTCGAGCCGGGCGCGAGGGACGTCTTCACCCACGGCTTCGCGGAGAGCCCGCGCTCGACCGCCTTCTTCGCGAGGAGGCCGGCGCCGAGCATGACGGACGGGTTCGACGTGTTCGTGCACGACGTGATCGCGGCGAGGACGACCGCGCCCTGCGGGAGCTCGTACGACACGCGCCCGTCCGTGACGGGATGTGTCTTCGCAAGGACGCCGGGAGGAGATTTCTTAGAAGATGGTGACCCGCCTTCCTCGATCCACTCGGCGATCGCGGCCTGATCCAGCGGCGCACATTCCTTTTCCAGGAAATTCTTCAAACTCTCCCGGAATACCTTCTTGCTGTTCTTCAGCGGAACGCGGTCCTGCGGGCGGCGCGGGCCGGCGAGCGAGGGTTCGACGTTCTTGAGGTTGAGCGTGAGCGTGTCCGTGAAGACCGGGTCCGCCGTGTCCTTCGTGCGGAAGAGACCCTGCTTCTTGCAGTAGGCCTCGG
>Ga0207932_1000302_pt1 | contig 16753 bp, 16 predicted proteins | sample NGESurdeep092012_FD_184480 | JGI IMG/M metagenome (GOLD analysis project Ga0207932, IMG submission 184480) | Arctic peat soil microbial communities from Barrow, Alaska - NGEE Surface sample 415-2 deep-092012 (SPAdes) | ecosystem: Environmental > Terrestrial > Soil > Wetlands > Peat ...
TGGGCGTGGCCAGGTCCACCACGGGGGCAGCCTGCAAAGCGGCCGGCCTCACGGCGTGGGTGGATCCGCACAACAGCGACCCGGCATACGGTCGGGTTCGCGCGCGTGCGCTGCTGCCGGTTCTGGAGACCGAGCTTGGCCGGGGAACCGTTGCGGCGCTGGCGCGTTCGGCCGATCTGCTTCGTGAGGACGCGGATGCGCTCGATGATCTTGCGGCCCAGGCACGTGTTGAGCTCGCTGGCGGTCAGCTGGATGGGCTCGGGTCGGGGCAGATCGAGGCGACGGTGCTGCTGAGGCTGCCGAAGGCCATCCGCACCCGCGTCTGGCGCCTGCTTGCGCTGGAGGCCGGGTGTCCGCCCGGCGCGCTGATCGCCAGCCACATCGACTCGCTCGACACCCTTGTCACCTGCTGGCGGGGCCAGGGCCCGATCGATCTGCCGGGCCATGTGCAGGGCAGTCGCACGGATGGGCGGGTAGTGGTCGCAGCTTCCCGTCAGGTTGAATAGGTAGGCATGCGAGGGCGGCAGAACCGCTCGAACCTGCGCAGACTCGCAACCTATAGAGAAGCCAAGGAGTTGTTGTGGACGCCGCCGATATGGGAGCCGACCTCGAACGAGTGCTCGTCACCGAAGAGGAGATCCGGCTCAGGCTCGAGGAGCTGGCCGGCGACATCTGGCATGACTACGAGGGCAAGGACCTGTTGCTGGTGGGCGTCCTGAAGGGTGCCGTGATGGTGATGTCCGACCTCATGCGGGCCCTGCCCGGCACCGCCCCGATGGACTGGATGGCCATCTCGTCCTACGGCTCCGGCACCAAGAGCTCCGGGGTCGTGCGGATCCTCAAGGACCTCGACACGGACATCACCGGCAAGCACGTGCTGATCGTCGAGGACATCGTCGACTCCGGCCTGACCCTGAGCTGGATCCGGGCCAACCTCGAGTCCCGCTCAGCCGCATCGGTGGAGATCGTCACGCTGCTGCGCAAGCCTGAGGCCGCCAAGGTCAAGGTTGACGTGAAGTACGTGGGCTTTGACATCCCTAACGAGTTCGTCGTCGGTTACGGTCTGGACTACGCCGAGAAGTACCGCAACCTGCGCGATGTCGGCACTTTGGCGCCGCACGTCTACACCTGAGGCCGGAACGTCGGCACCTGGTCAGGCGTTTGGCCCATATCGGGCCTTTGACCGATAGAGAATACGACCACCCCTGTGCGGTGTACGGTCGTTATGACTGTCATCTCGCTAGTTTACGAACGCGGTTGACAGCGCTGAACCGACGTGGCTGAATCCACAGGGCCGAACGAGCAGGAGGGACGGGGCGCCAAGCCCCGCAAGATATACATGGACTTCAAGCGCATCCTTCGCACCCCGATCATCTGGGTGGTGCTCATCTTCGGCATCGGCCTGCTGTGGCTCTCTCTTGCCAGCTCCGACAGCTTCGTCCGCATCGATACCTCTGCCTCGCAGAAGCTGATCACCTCCAATCAGGTGGAATCGGCCAAGTTCGTCGGTGACGACCAGATCGACCTCACCCTCAAGGCCGGCCAGACGTACTCGGACGGTGACAAGGTCAAGGGCGCCACCAAGGTGATGTCCTACTACGTCGTCTCGCGCGGCCCGAGCCTGGTGAATTCGCTCACCACCCATCAGCCACCCAAGGGCTACACCGACGAGCCCCCGCAGACGAACTGGTTCGTCAGCATCCTGGCCACGATCCTTCCCCTGATCATCATCCTGGGCCTTTTCTGGTTCCTGATGAGCCAGATGCAGGGTGGCGGCTCCAAGGTCATGCAGTTCGGCAAGAGCAAGGCCAAGCTGGCCAACAAGGACACTCCCAAGGTCACCTTCGCCGACGTCGCCGGGGTCGATGAGGCCGTCGAGGAGCTGATCGAGATCAAGGAGTTCCTCGCCGAGCCGGCCAAGTTCCTCGCAGTCGGCGCCAAGATCCCCAAGGGCGTCCTGCTCTACGGACCTCCAGGCACTGGCAAGACCCTGCTGGCGCGCGCTGTTGCGGGCGAGGCCGGCGTTCCGTTCTACTCCATCTCCGGTTCGGACTTCGTCGAGATGTTCGTCGGTGTCGGTGCCTCGAGGGTGCGGGACCTGTTTGAACAGGCCAAGGCCAACGCCCCTGCGATCGTCTTCGTCGACGAGATCGACGCCGTCGGTCGCCACCGTGGCGCCGGCCTCGGCGGCGGTCACGACGAGCGCGAGCAGACGCTCAACCAGCTTCTGGTTGAGATGGACGGCTTCGACGTCAAGACCAACGTCATCCTGATCGCGGCAACCAACCGTCCTGACATCCTCGACCCCGCGCTGCTGCGCCCGGGGCGCTTCGACCGCCAGATCGCCGTTGACGCACCCGACATGATCGGCCGTCACAACATCCTGCAGGTGCATGGCAAGGGCAAGCCCCTGGCGACCGGCGTGGACCTCCTCGCGGTGGCCCGCCGCACGCCTGGCTTCACCGGCGCCGACCTTGCCAACGTTCTCAACGAGGCGGCCCTGCTCACTGCCCGTGGCAATGCCAAGCTGATCGATGACATCGCTCTTGACGAGGCTATCGACCGGGTGGTCGCCGGCCCGCAGAAGCGCACCCGGATCATGAGCGCCAGGGAGAAGAAGATCACCGCGTACCACGAGGGTGGACACGCGCTCGTGGCCTCGTCGATGCTCAACACCGATCCGGTCACCAAGATCACCATCCTGCCCCGCGGCCGTTCGCTGGGTTACACCATGGTGATGCCGCTGGACGACAAGTACTCCACCACGCGCAACGAGATGCTCGACCAGCTGGCTTATGCCCTGGGCGGTCGAGTCGCGGAGGAGATGATCTTCCACGACCCGACGACCGGTGCCGGTAACGACATCGAGAAGGCCACCCTGCTGGCCCGGCGGATGGTCACCCAGTTCGGTATGAGTGAGCGCATCGGTGCCATCAAGCTCGGCCAGGATGGCAGTGGTGAGGTCTTCCTCGGTCGGGACATGGGACATCAGCGTGACTACTCAGAGGCTGTGGCCGGCGTCGTCGACGAAGAGATCCGCCGCCTGATCGAGGCCGCCCACGACGAGGCCTGGCATGCGCTGAACGACAATCGCGACGTCCTCGACCACCTGGTCCTCGAGCTGCTCGAGAAGGAGACCCTGGCCAAGGCCCAGCTCACCGACATCTTCGCGAACGTGGTCAAGCGCCCGCCACGCCCGGTGTGGCTCTCCAGTGAACGTCGTCACGTCAGCGATCTACCGCCCGTGATGACGCCTGCAGAGCATGCCGCGATGTCCAACGGGCCAAAGCCCCAGGACACGGTCAACACGGCTCCCGACGAGCATCACTCCGTGACGGCTGTGATGGAGCTTCCCGAAGACGATCCCTCAACGGTTGTGATCGAGCGTCCCGAGGACGGTCATGTTGACCCCAGCTCTGATTGACCAGGAGCGCGTCGAGCACGCAGTCCGTGAGATTCTTTTGGCGATCGGAGAGGACCCCGATCGCGACGGGCTCGCGCAGACCCCTGCTCGTGTGGCCAGGTCCTATGTCGAGATCTTCGCCGGCATGCGGCAGGAGCCTGCGGACGTTCTCACGACGACCTTCGAGATTGGTCACGACGAGCTCATCCTCGTGCGCGACATCGAGGTCTACAGCACCTGCGAGCACCATCTCGTGCCATTCCACGGCGTCGCTCATGTCGGCTACATCCCGGGCCGCGACGGACGGGTGACCGGGTTGTCCAAGCTGGCCAGGCTGGTGGATGTCTACGCGCGACGTCCTCAGGTCCAGGAGCGGATGACCACGCAGATTGCCGATGCGCTGGTTGAGCACCTCAAACCCCTGGGAGCCCTGGTGGTCATCGAGTGCGAGCACCTGTGCATGTCCATGCGTGGAGTTCGTAGGCCTGGTTCGCGAACCATCACGTCGGCGGTGCGAGGCCAGTTGCGTGATCCGGCGACCCGCGCCGAGGCGATGGGACTGGTGCTGGGCGGTATCCGGTGAGTGATAGCGCTCCCTCGCGCACGTCCTCACAGGTTTCCTCACTTAGGGCCGGGCTCGCCAAGCGCCGTTCACGCGCCCCAAGGGTCATCGGCTCGTTCACCTACCTGGTCGGTTTCGCCGATATCGTCACTGGTCTGCGACCTGGCTGGCGGCATCGGCTGCTCCCACTCACGGATCTGTTGCCGGGCGCCGTCGCCGCAGCATCTGCGGCGACGGTCGTTTCGGGCATACTTCTGCTGCTTCTGGCCCATGCGTTGCGACGACGCAAGCGCCGGGCGTGGCGGGCGGCGATGGCACTGCTGGCCTTCAGCGTCGTTGCGCACACGGTCAAGTTCGAGCTCGTCCCGCTCGTCCTGTCGCTGGCGGTGCTGGTCGCGCTGATCGTCTACCGGGACGAGTTCCGGGCGTTGGGTGACCCGGGGACCCGTTGGCGGGCGGTGCGGGTGTTCTTCGTTCTGGCGATAGCGAGCTTCGTCGTGGGCGTGCTCATGCTGTTCGTGCTGCGTGATCACGTGGTAGGAGGGCCACCGAGCCTGGTGACCATCGTCCATGAGGTTCTTTTCGATCTGGTGGGTCTCAATGGCCCATTGACTTTCTTCCCCGACCGGATCAACGACCTGAACGACTTCGTACTGACCGCGCTGGGCCTGATGACCGCTCTGACGACCATCTACCTCGCTCTCCGGGCCCCGGAGCCGCGCCCGGAGCTGACCGACGCTGACGAGGCATCCATGCGCTGCCTGCTCGAACGCAGCCCTGACTCTCTCGGCTACTTCAACTTGCGTCGCGACAAGAGCGTGGTCTGGTCCGAGTCCGGCAAGGCTGCGATCGCCTACCGCGTCGTCTCTGGCGTGATGCTGGCCAGTGGTGACCCGCTGGGGGACCCCGAAGCATGGCCCGGGGCGATCACCAGCTTCCTGACCGAGGCCGAGCTGCACGCCTGGACGCCCGCTGTGATTGGTTGTTCGGAGCGGGCTGGCGTCATCTGGTGCCGGGAGACCGGCTTCAGTGCCCTGGAGCTCGGTGATGAGGCCGTGGTGGACGTGGCGGCGTTCTCTCTTGACGGTCGGCCGATGCGGAACGTCCGGCAGATGGTGAAACGGATCGAGCGAGCCGGCTACACCACTGAGGTTCTGCGGGCGGGCACCGTCTCCGAGGGGGAACGACGGCGTGCCCTGGTTGATGCAGAAGCCTGGCGGGGCACCGAGACCGAGCGTGGTTTCTCGATGGCACTGGGCCGGCTGGTGGACCCCGTTGACCCGGATTGTGTCTTCGTGGTGGCACGTCAGGATGGGGTCATGAGAGCTTTCCTGCAGTTCGTCCCGTGGGGCCATGAAGGGATGTCCCTGGATCTCATGCGCCGCGACCGTAACGCGGAGGCCGGCGTCAACGAGCTGCTGATCGTGGACGCGTTGCGGGCGTTTCCCGAGCTGGGCATCAACCATGTCTCCCTCAACTTCGCGGTCTTCCGGTCGACTCTCGAACGGGGGGAGCGGCTGGGCGCCGGACCCTTCCTGCGTGGGTGGCGCAGAGTGCTGTTGTTTGCCTCACGCTGGTTCCAGATCGAGAGCCTGTATCGGTTCAACGCCAAGTTCCAGCCGACCTGGGTGCCGCGTTTCGTCGTCTATCCGGCCACCCGTGACCTGCCACGGATCGTGGTGGCCGCACTTGAGGCCGAGGCGTTCCTCACCTGGCCGCATCTGCGGCGGCTCAGCGGGGCGTAACCATGAGCACCCTGGTGATGGGCGTCGTCAACGTCACCCCCGACTCGTTCAGCGACGGAGGTATGTGGTTCACCGCTGGTGCGGCGGTGGCTCACGGACTTGACCTGCTGGAGCAGGGCGCTGACATCCTTGATGTGGGCGGTGAGTCCACCCGCCCCGGCGCCGACAGACCGATCCGGGAAGAGGAGCTGCACCGGGTCATCCCGGTGATCCGTGAGCTGTCCCGGGCCGGCGCCCGGGTCTCGGTGGACACCATGAGGGCCTCGGTCGCAGCGCAGGCCATTGAGGCGGGTGCCTCCATCGTGAACGACGTCAGCGGGGGTCTGGCCGACCCGGAGATGGCGGGGGTGGTGGCTGCCGCCGGGGTGCCCTTCGTGGTCATGCACTGGCGTGGTCACAGCGACACGATGCAGGACCGTGCGTCATATGACGACGTGGTCGCTGATGTGTGCCGGGCGCTGAGCGAACGCGTCACCGATCTGTGCGATCGGGGAGTGGGCCGGGACCAGCTGATCCTGGACCCGGGGCTCGGTTTCGCCAAGCTGCCCAGGCACAACTGGTCGCTACTTGCCCATCTGGACGCTGTGCAGTCACTCGGGTTTCCGGTGCTCGTCGGTACCTCGCGCAAGACTTTCCTGGGCGCTCTTGGCGTCTCGGAAGGTGAGGCGCCCCGACCGCCTGCCCATAGAGACGTGGCAACCGCCGCGACCACGGTGGTCGCCGGACTCGCAGGAGTCTGGGGGGTGCGTGTCCACGACGTGGCATCAAGCGTGGACGCCCTCCGCGTGGTGGCCGCCGTGGAGGCTGCGCGATGACGGATCACATCGTCCTGCAAGGGATTTCGGCGCGTGGCTTCCACGGGGTGCTGGACGTGGAAAAGGCCGCCGGGCAGGATTTCGTTGTCGATGTGGTGCTCGAGGTCGACCTGCGGCGCGCCGGTCGCAGTGATCTCCTCGCGCACACGGTCAACTACGCCGAGGTGGCCGCCGACATCGTGGCGCTGATCACCGGGCCGTCGCTGGACCTGATCGAGACACTGGCCGACCGGATTGCCGGGGCCGCCTTGCGGCGCCCGTTGGTGCAGGGGGTCGAAGTCACGGTTCACAAACCACAGGCGCCGGTCGGAGTGCTGTTCGATGACGTGCAGGTGGTCGTCGAGCGCTCCCGTGATGAGCCGGTCGTGATCGCCCTCGGCGCGAACCTTGGCGCTGTGCAGGCCACGCTCGAGGCTGCCGTCCGGGAGCTGGCTGATGTCGATGGGCTACGGATCACTGCGGTCTCCGAGCTGTTCGAGAGTGATCCGGTGGGCGGTCCCGAGCAGCCTGTCTACCTCAATGCCGTCGTCCTCGCACGGACCCGCCTGGCCGCTTTCGCGTTGCTCGCCGAGCTCCATGGGATCGAGGCTGAGCATGGTCGAGTTCGCGAAACCCGCTGGGGCGCAAGGAGTCTGGATCTTGACCTCATTCAGTACGGAGATCCCGGGTCGGACTCCGACCTGGTCAGCAACGACCCGGAGCTGATCTTGCCCCATCCCCGAGCCCATGAGCGGGCGTTCGTCCTTGCCCCCTGGTCCGCCGTCGACGCCCAGGCGCAGCTTCGGGTTGGCGAGGCAGTGGTTCCGGTCACTGAGCTGCTCGGGCGAGCCGACGACGCGGACGGTGACGACGGGGCCGGCATACGGCCCGGTCCGGAGTGGAGTCCGTCATGGTGACCGGCGGAGTCCGTCATGGTGACCGGAGTCCGTCATGGTGACCGGCGGCCGGGGGGTCACCATCCGACTGGTGCTCCTGGTGGGTTTGGTCGCCACCGCTTTTGCGTATCTGGTCCTTCGTATCTGGACCGAGCAGGGTGGCGCATTGCCCCCGGCACCCTGGGGCGCACTCATTGTTCTGGTGTTCATGGCGTGTGGCGTCTTCTTCGCGGGGCTGCCGGTTCGACGCTTCCTGCGTGGACAGGCCAGGAAGCCGCTCAACCCCATTCGTGCCATGCGCACCGTGGTCCTGGCTCAGGCCTCGGCCCTGACCGGGGCGCTGGTCACCGGCTGGTATCTCGCACAGATACTGCTGCTGTTGCCGGACTTTGATATTGCTTCAGTTCGCTCTCTCGTATGGAGGCTGGCTGCGTTGGCCGCAGCCGGAGTACTGATGGTGGTTGCCGGGTTGGTGACCCAGGCGATGTGCCGGGTGTCCAAAGACCACGATGACTCCGACGGTGACCGCGACCGTGACGGCGACGAAGAGCTCGACGGTTCGCACGAACACTGATGCATTACGAACACCGGAGCATAACGAGCCAGCGAGCGCGAGCACGGTATATCCAAGCAGTGGGAACTACTTGTCGACGTCTCCCACGACGAAGAACATCGAACCCAGGATGGAGACCATGTCGGAGATGAGGCAGCCCGGCAGCACTGCCGACAGCACGGAGACATTGTTGAAAGAAGCTGAGCGCAGCTTCATCCGCCACGGGGTCTTCTCCCCGCGCGATACCAGGTAGTAGCCGTTGAAGCCCAGCGGGTTCTCCGTCTGGGTGTACCGGTGACCTTCGGGCACCTTCACAATCTTGGGCAGCTTGACGTTGACCGGCCCCTGCGGGAGTGATCCGAGGACGCCCACGCAGTGTTCGGCCAGATCGAGGCTCACATGGACCTGTTCCAAAAGGCATTCAAGTCGCGCGAGGGCGTCGCCATCCGTTCGCGTGACCACTCGACCGGGGCCACCTTCGACGAAGAGCTCGCCGTAGGCCAGGTACGGCTCATCGCGGCGTAGGTCCATGTCGACACCTGACGCGCGGGCAATGGGGCCTGAAACACCATAGGCCGCAATCATTTCGGGGCTGAGGTACCCCACGCCGCGGGCACGTGCGTGGATGATCTCGTTCCCGACGATGAGGCTCTCGAGGTCCGGCATGCGGCCCCTCACGGCCTGGATCGCCGAGTCGACCCGCCCCAGCCAGCCAGCGGGAAGGTCCGCCTTGAGGCCGCCAACCTGGTTGAACATGAGGTGCAGACGCCCGCCCGTGGCCTCCTCCAGCACGGCCTGAAGCTCCTCGCGCTCTCGGAACGAGTAGAAGATCGGAGTGATCGCACCTAGCTCGAGGGGATAGGAACCGAGGAACATCAGGTGGCTCAGAACGCGGGTGAGCTCGGCCATCAGCGTGCGGGTCCAGGTGGCGCGTTCGGGAACCTCCATGCCGAGCATGGCCTCGACCCCCAGGACGACACCGAGCTCGTTGGCGAACCCCGACAGCCAGTCGTGACGGTTGGCCAGGGCCATGATCTGCCGGTAGTCGCGCACTTCGAACAGCTTCTCGGCGCCGCGGTGCATGTATCCAATGACAGGCTCGGCGGTGACGATGCGCTCACCGTCAACGATCAGCCGCAGCCGGAGCACGCCGTGGGTGGCAGGGTGCTGGGGCCCGATGTTCAGCACCATGTCGGTCGTTTCGAGCCCGCTGGCGCCCATTCCGACGGTTAGCTCTTGCGACCCGGCGGGGAGTAGTTGCGACGTCGTCATGTCGGCAGTCTGTCATGCGCGCCGATCGGTCACGCCGATGGTAGGTGCGTCAAGGGGCTGGACGATCAGCAGGCGGGGTCGTTCTGGGCTTTGACTGCTTGCCCCTTGGCGTCGATGGTCAGCAGCACGACCTTCTCCGAGTCCTGCAGCCGGGCGAACTCGTCCAAAGTCGATGATCTCGTCAGAGGGGGCTGGTCGATGGCGACGCAGTGGGCGTAGGTGAAGACCGCGCCTTGGGCAACAGGGATGCGGTACGTGATCTTGTTGTTGTGGTTCTGGTAGGGCGCATCGGAGTGCACATGGATCGGAACGCCCTTGGCTGCGAGGGTGGAGTCCGTGACACCTTCCGCAGTCCAGCGGTCAAAGATGATGACGGGCACGCCTCCGTCGTCCTGAACCCTGACGATCGTTCCGAGGTCGAACTTGCGGCCGACGACATCGCTCTTGGCTGTGCCCGCCGCCCTGGTGGCGAGGGTCGAGGGGGAGGCCGTCGCGGTGACGGTTGGCGTGGTCGTCACGGTCACCACCGAGTCCGGTCCGGAGGATCCGCCCGCGCAGCCGCTCATCAGGGCGACTGTGGCGGCAACGCAGAGTCCGGCTGCCACGCGGTGAGCCGAGGCCACTGGCTGGGCGTTCTTCCAGGGACCTCTCCGAGACAGACTGTCGGTGATGTTCGACATATCGAGATCGATTCTTTCATCCCGCGTGCTTGAAGGCCCACAAGAAGTCGCCGAGCCCGCCCCGAGCCGTCAGTGCTGCTGCTGCAGAGGCGGTGCTCAAGCCCTGCAGGTATGCCGAGGGGTTGCTTCGTGCCAGATCATGAGGTGGGATCTGGCCGCTGACCCCGAGCCGCCGCAACGCACCTCGCTGATCCGAGAGCTCGTCGTGGGTGAGGGAGTCCATGGCGACATGCGCGGTCAGGTCACAGGACCCGTCGGGAACGGGCGCTACCTGACGCCCCTCTCTGAAACCGGTCAAGGTGCCCCATTCGGGCCGGGAGTCGATCGTGTGGCCGTAGTCGACCGCGATCGCCAGACCCGATCCGAGACGGGACAGCAGGTTGTCCCACGCGATATCCCGTGTCTGCCCGATCTCGACGCGGTCCCCGGTCTCGAGACTGTCAACCGGCCAGAACGTCTGGCTCCACTGACGGTTGGTGCCTGACACCGGATCGCCGAGTCGCTCATCTCCGGTCGAGGTGTTGACGAGGACCTCGCGGAGCTCGCCGTCCTCGTCCAGCTCGGCGATCGGGCACGGCACCACATCAAGCCATTCGTTGGCGAAGACCAGGGTGTCGGTCAGCCCGGCGAGCTCGTCGGGAAGCTGCTCACCGCCCGGGGACCGAAGCCAGCCGATGGGTCTGCTGAGCTGAGGCCGGGCGACGATGTCGACGCCCAGGCAGCGAACCTGCGGGGCAAGCCGGTGGATCTGCTCGAGCAGCTCGCCCCGGCCGCAGCCCATGTCCACAAACGTCTCGAGGCCGTCCTGGTCCATCAACGTCAGCAGGGCCCCGGCCAGCTGCTCGCCGATCTTCGGGACCCCCTGAGTTGCGGTCGAGAAGTGGCCGGCGGGTCCGGCCGCCTGCCGATAGAAGCCACTCTCGCCATAGAGAGCCCGATGCCACGCCTGCTGCCACGGAGTCCACGTCACGGGCCGAACGCTACGTGTTCAGCGGACACGCTAGCGTTTCGGGCGTGAGTGATGTGCCCGCAACTACCCAGCGACCCGCCCGGCTCGACGTCGGCATCGTCGGTACCGGCAGGGTCGGTGCCGTCCTTGGTGCCGCCCTCCACCGGGCCGGTCACCGTCTGGTGGCGGTCTCGGCGGTGAGCGAGCAGTCGCGCGAGCGCGCCGAGGCCTTGCTGCCCGGCGTACCCATCACGCCCGTCGAGGAGGTCATCGCGAGGGCCGAGCTGGTTCTGCTGACGGTCCCGGACGACGCCCTGCCCCCGCTGATCTCCGGCCTGAGCGCCACGGGCTCTTGGCAGGCTGGACAGCTGGTGGTGCACACCTCCGGGCGTTACGGTACGGCGATCTTCGAGGCTGCAGCCGGTCATCACATCCTGGGGTTGGCTTTGCATCCGGCGATGACCTTCACAGGTACGTCGATGGATCTGCTGCGGCTTGCCGACTGCTGCTTCGGCATCACCGCTCCGGAGGCGTTGCGGGCCGTTGCTGAGGCGCTGGTGCTCGAGATGGGTGCCGAGCCGGTCTGGATCGAGGAGCAGGACCGGCCGATGTACCACGCAGGGCTCGCCCACGGCGCCAACCACCTGGTAACCCTGGTGGCTCAAGCCATGCAGGTCTTGGGCTCGGCCGGGGTGCAGGACCCGCAGCGGCTCATCGCGCCTCTCCTGCATGCTGCGCTCGACAACGCGCTTCGGCTCGGTGACGGTGCTCTCACCGGGCCGGTTGCCCGAGGTGATGCGGGTACGGTTGCGGCGCACCTGGCACAACTGAACCAGCAGACCCCAGACATCCGGCCGACCTATGTCGCGCTCGCCCGGGCGACCGCAGAGCGGGCGCTCGCCAGTGGACGGTTGACGGCGGCCGACGCCGAGCCCCTGCTCGATATCCTTGCCGCCCCGGAGGAACGCCCGTGACTGAGACCTTTGACAGCCCCCACAGCCCAGAAACCGCAGCGGGCGCAGACGCGACAGCCGACGCAGCCGGTATGCCGGGTGCCTCCGGTGAGGCCGGTGTGGAGCCGGTCGTCGTCCAGACCCGGGCTCAGCTGAGGGCCGCTTGCGCTGGGCTGGGTGATGGCGACGTCGGCGTCGTCATGACGATGGGCGCCCTTCACGAAGGGCACGCCACGCTGATCCGTCAGGCCAGGGCCAGAGCCCGGCACGTGATCGTGACGATCTTCCTCAACCCGCTTCAGTTCGGCCCGCGTGAGGACCTTGCGCGCTATCCCCGCACCAACGAGGCCGACCTGGAGATCTGCAGGCGTGAAGGGGTGGATCTTGTGTTCATGCCGACGCCGAGTGTCGTCTATCCCGATGGTGATCCGGGGGTTCGGGTCTCAGCCGGGCCGCTCGGTAACGTGCTCGAGGGTCAGGCCCGGCCTGGCCATTTCGACGGGGTGCTGACCGTGGTGGGCAAGCTGCTTCACCTGACCCGCGCTGACCACGCTTACTTCGGCCAGAAGGACGCCCAGCAGCTGCTCCTCATCCGCCGGATGGCCCGTGACCTGGACTTCCCGGTCGAGGTCGTCTCGGTGGCGACGGTCAGGGAGGCCGATGGCCTGGCTCTGAGCAGTCGCAACATGTACCTCGCGGAGTCGGACAGGGAGACGGCACTGTGCCTGTCCCGGGCGTTGCGAGCCGGCGCAGCCGCCGCTGTGGAAGGGCCCTCGGCCGTACGCCGCGCAGCGCGGGCAGTGCTGGTCAGGGAGCCTTTGGCGCTCATCGACTACCTCGTTCTGGTGGATCCTTCGACGTTGGAGGACGTGCCCGAGTGGTACCGCGGCGAGGCTTTGCTCGCGGTTGCGGGCAGGGTAGGGACCACAAGGCTGATCGACAACATCCCCGTCAATGTGGGACCAGGCGGCGGGGCGCTCGAGATCTTCTCCGAGGACGCCGGGCGCGGCAATGACCTACCCGACCTCACGAGCCCACCGAGCTGAAGGACATCCCAGTGAAACGCAATATGCTCCACGCCAAGCTCCACCGGGTCACAGTCACCCAGGCTGACCCGGACTACGTCGGCTCGGTGACGATCGACCGTACGTTGCTCGAGGCCGCCGGGCTGCTGCCCGGTGAGCGGGTGGACGTCGTCGATGTCACCAACGGCAACCGGTTGACCACGTATGTGATCGAGGGCGAGGCCGGGTCCGGGCAGATCTGCATCAACGGCGCTGCCGCACACCTGATCGATCCCGGCGACATCGCGATCATCATCGCGTACGCCCAGATGGACGAGGCCGAGGCACGGACGTTCGTGCCCCGCGTGATCTTCGTCGACGGCTCCAACTGCATCGTCGACATTGGCGGCGACCCGGCGCTCGTCCCCGCCGGGTTCGGGCTTCAGGCATCTGGCATGCCTCGAGGTCAGCAATGACCCTCCGCATCCCCGCTCGCCTGACGGCGCCGGAGCCGGGGTGGGTCATCTCGGCCGACGTCATCGTCGTCGGCTCGGGTGTGGCCGGCCTCACCGCGGCGCTGCGTCTGCGCCAACGGGTCGACCGCGTGCTGCTCGTGACCAAGACCTTGCTCCCCGAAGGGTCGACGCAGTGGGCCCAGGGTGGAATCGCTGCCGCTCTGGATCCTGCGGACTCGGCGGACGAGCATCTTGCGGACACCCTGGTCGCCGGCGCCGGTGTCTGCGACGAAGAGGCCGTGCGGATCCTCGTCTCCGAGGGGCCGGCTCGTGTTCGTGAGCTCGCGACTCTCGGAATGAAGTTCGACCGTGGGCCCGACGGCGAGATCTCGCTGACCCGGGAGGGCGGTCATGGCCGGTACCGGATCGCCCATGCCGGCGGCGACGCGACCGGCAAGGAGGTCTCACGAGCGCTTATCGCGGCGTTGGACCGCGCTCTGATTGCAGTCAAGGAAGATCCCGGCATCGAGGTGCTCGAGCACGCGCTGGTCGTGGATCTGTTGCAGGACAAAGATTCTCGCGTGTGCGGCGTGACACTGCACGTGATCGGCGAGGGTCAGATGGACGGCGTGGGCGCAGTTCGTGCCCGAGCCGTGGTCCTGGCCACCGGCGGGATCGGGCAGGTCTATTCGTCTACCACGAACCCGTCTGTGGCCACCGGGGACGGCGTTGCGGCGGCTTTGCGGGCAGGTGCCGTGATCGCCGACCTCGAGTTCGTCCAGTTCCACCCGACGGTGCTTTGGCTGGGTGAGGGGTCGAGCGGCCAGCAACCGCTTCTCTCCGAGGCCATGCGGGGCGAAGGCGCCTTCCTGGTGGATGGCGATGGCGTGCGGTTCATGGCGGGGATACACGATCTCGCTGATCTCGCTCCGCGCGACATCGTGGCCAAGGCCATCGTCGCCCGGATGGCCCAGACGGATGCTGATCACGTCTATCTGGACGCCCGCCATCTGGGCAAGGAGTTCCTCGAGAAGCGGTTCCCCTCCATCGTCGCTCGCTGTCGCGAGCTCGGCTTCGACCCGGTGACCGAGTTGCTGCCTGTCGCTCCGGCTCAGCACTTCGCCAGCGGGGGAGTGCGTACCGACGTTGTCGGCCGGGCCAGTTTGGCTGGGTTGTACGCCTGCGGTGAGGTCTCGTGCACCGGTGTCCACGGCGCCAACCGGCTCGCCTCCAACTCCTTGCTCGAGGGTCTGGTCTTCGCGTATCGGATCGCCGACGACATCACCTCACGCCTGTCCGCGGGCGATCTGACTTCGACCGAACCTTTCGTGCGGAAGGAGGACACCGCACTCGTTGCCGGGCAGGACCGCACCGCGATTCAGCGGGCGATGACGCTCGGCACCGGCGCCGTGCGCTGCGCCCACTCGTTGGCCCAGGCAGCCAAGAGCCTCCAGGTCATCGCCGACTCGGCACCCGGGCTGTCTGCCGATCCTGAATCGTGGGAGACCTCGAACCTGCTGCACGTCGGACAGCTCCTGACCGCGGTGGCCGCGCTGCGCGAGGAGACCCGCGGAGGTCATGTCCGCTCGGATTTCACTGAACGCGACGACGCCCACTGGCTTGGGCACACCTATGCCGTTCGCGCGGCGGATGGGTCGATCAGGACGTCGTTCCACCCGATCACGCCCGAGTACGTCTCGTGAACGCATTCCCGGAGGCCCGCGCTCAGGCCGTTGTCGATGGCGCCCTCGACGAGGACCTCGGCGGCTTTCCCGGTCTCGACGTCACCAGCTCCTCCACGATCCCCGCGACCCAGCGCAGCACCGCGCACGTGGTGGCCAGGGCTGACGGTGTTCTAGCCGGGGTTCCGTTGATCTCGCTGGTCTTTCGCGCGGTGACCGAGCGCATCCGATCCAGCGAGGTGGACGTGGAGCTGCTTCGCCAGGACGGGGACGTGGTCCACCAGGGTGACGTCATCGCCATACTGCGGGGTTCGACCCGGGGGACCCTTGTGGGGGAGCGCACGATGCTGAACCTGATCAGCCGGCTCTCAGGAATCGCCACTCACACCAGGGCGTGGGTCAAGGTCCTCGAGGGCACCGGCGCCATGGTTCTGGACACTCGCAAGACGACGCCAGGACTGCGCGCCCTCGAGAAGTACGCGGTTCGCTGCGGAGGTGGCACCAACAAGCGGATGGGCCTGCACGACGTGGCCATGATCAAGGACAACCACAAGCTTGCGGCTGGTTCGGTCTCAGCGGCCTTCGCGGCCGTTCATCTCGCCTATCCGGCCGTGGAAATCCAGGTCGAGGTCACTACCACGGCTGAGGCCCTCGAAGCCGTGGCTGCCGGGGCGCGGTTCCTGTTGTGCGACAACATGTCCGTCGATCTCCTGCGTCGCACCGTCGAGGCTGTGCGGAGCACTGGCGAGCGCGTCGAGATCGAGGCCACCGGGGGGCTCACTCTGGAGGATGCGCGAGCGTATGCCGAGACGGGCGTCGACTTCCTCAGCGTTGGTGGGCTGACCCACTCCTCCCCGATCCTGGACATTGCCCTGGACCTCGTGGACGCCAACAGCTGAGAGACAAGACCTGGGCGAGACAAGACCTGAGCGAGACAACAGCTGACAGAGACGACCGGACAGGGCCGATCACGCCTAACTGTCCTTTGGATGCCTGAATCGTGAGGGGCAGCGTGAGGCCTCAGCGTCAGGCGGCGAGCTCGTGGTGGTTGGTGGGGTGGGTGGCGTATTGCCGGCCGTGGGGGTCGGTCCAGGTGCAGTCGCCGTCGTGGGTCATGGTCAGGGTCCAGGCGGCGTGGTGTTTGACCCGGTGGTGGTGTTTGCATTATGCGGATCGGTTGATTATGCCGACTGGTGTCTGGGTTGGGTTGCCGTGTATGAGATCGCCTCCGGTCCGGGTCGGCATAACGCGGGAGCTGGGATCACGCTTGTTTCTTCCGATCGAAGGAGGAAGCGTGATGACGACGAAGGCAATCCCGGTAACGGTCAGGGGCCCGTTGGCCAGCTACGCGCAGGGGTTCAGCGGCGAGCTGGCCCGGTTGGGTTATACCCCGCTGTCGGCGGCTAGGCAGTCACGCCGGATGGCGCAGCTGAGCCGATGGTTGGCCGGCGAGGGTCTGGGTGCGGCGGATCTAACCGACGAACACCTGAAGCAGTTTTTGGAGGTCAAACGGGCTAAGGGCGACACCAATGGGGTGTCCGTGCGCGGATTCGAACAGTTGGTGGACTACCTGAGGGCCCGTGGCGCTGCCCCGCAGCCGGTGCCCGCGGCGGTCTCGCCCGTAACAGGGCTGTTGGCCGACTTCCGGACGTACCTGTTGCAGGAGCGTGGGCTGGTCGAGGCGACCGTGTGCAATAACGAAAGAGCCGCGCGGCTGTTCCTGGACCGGCGGTGCTTGGAACATCGAGGAGACCCGGCTCTGGAGGAGCTGAGCGCCCAGGATGTGGCGTCCTTCGCCCTAGCCA
>Ga0207932_1000305_pt1 | contig 16696 bp, 15 predicted proteins | sample NGESurdeep092012_FD_184480 | JGI IMG/M metagenome (GOLD analysis project Ga0207932, IMG submission 184480) | Arctic peat soil microbial communities from Barrow, Alaska - NGEE Surface sample 415-2 deep-092012 (SPAdes) | ecosystem: Environmental > Terrestrial > Soil > Wetlands > Peat ...
GACGAGCATGAGCGTGAGTTCGCGTTCCTCGACGAATTTCTTGATGAACGGATGGTTCATCCGCGCAGTGACGTTCCAGTCAATGGCGCGCACGTCGTCGCCGGGCTGATACTCGCGCACCTCGTCGAAGTTCATGCCCTGGCCCTTGAAGACGCTGTGGTATTGGCCCGCGAGCGTTTCGGTCACGACGCGGTTCGTGCGAATCTCGATCTGCCGGATTTTTTTGAGGATTTCTCGCGGAATCATGGGTGGCGTGATGCGTGATGCGTGATGCGTGATGCGGAAAACCCTGCTTGCGCGGGCAAATCAACGGGGTAAATTGCTGCCATGACTGCCGATGAAATTCTCGAACGCATCAGGAATTTGCCTAAAAACGAACGACGCGAACTCGTCCAGCAAATCTTGGATGAATTCACTGAATACGACGATGAATTAACACCGGAACAAATCGCCGAGTTGGAACGGCGTGCCGAAGAATTGCGCAGGAATCCGCATTCTGGAATTCCAGCGGAACAAGTGTTTGCCAAAGTTGAAGAACGGCTCGCAGCTCGTCGGAAAAACCCTGCTTGCGCCAATGGGCCAACGGAGTAAATTGATGCCATGAGTGCGGCCCAAGCCCAAGTTTTAGAGCAACTAGACCGGCTTCCGTTTGAAGAACAACGCGAAGTCTTCGAGCAACTCCGTGATAAATTCGATGACAAACTGACGCCGGAACAAATCGCCGAACTCGACCGCCGCGCGGAACGTGCCTTGGCGCATCCTGAACGCTGCCGCCCGCTTGACGACGTGGTGACTGACATCGAAAAACGATTCCGCGCCAGGCGATGAGTTTTCGGGTAGTCATTGAAGAGGAAGCCGAACGGGAATTCGCCGAGGCGGTTAATTTCTATGACGAACGCGAACGGGGACTTGGCCAAAAATTCGCGTACGAAGTCCGTAATGCCTTCAGAAAAGTTTGCGAAAATCCTAAACGATTTCCTTTCGCGAGCCGTTTGACCAGAAAAGCAAAAATGCCGCCGCCGTGGCCTTATTCGATTTATTTCGCAGTTAAATCCGAAACGGCTGAAGTAGTAATCTCCACAGTTTGGCATGGCGCGCGGAATCCTGCCGAACTGCGCCGCCGGCTGAAATGAAAAGCCCGCGAGCGTTTCGGTCACGACGCGGTTCGTGCGAATCCCGATCTGCCGGATTTTTTTGAGGATCTCGCGGGGGATCATTTTTGAGGCAATGGAGAGCGGTAAATTGGCTTGTTGGTCGGTGAAGCCATCCAATTCGTATCCATGTCGCTGAATGCTCGAAGCCAAATAGCGCCGTGGTCTTGTCGCATCTCGCTATTAACCGTGTTTGTTCCACCGATCTTCAGCGAACAAGTAACTGAATTGAAATTTGAAATGGAAAGCGCAACGGCATCTTGATTATTCGTCAGAACGGGTTGAGCAACTCGAAAGAATACCATCACACCTTGGTCAACACCAAATCTGTCCATGATGACATATGGCGTTGTATCCTGCTGGCCACGCGTCACGGCGCTGCACCATTTATCCCCGGCAAAGATTTTGGTCAGCACGGCGTAGCCATGCGGATTTGAGGTGCTTTCAAGCCGTAATCCAGAAAAGTTTGTGACATCCATTCCGTCGCGCACAGGTTCAATTGAAATTCCTGCGTTGGCGCTGTCAGGTGTGCCATCTGTCGCTGAATCAGGAATCAAAAACTGAAAGCTTTCAGAATTACTGTTCACAAGATGGTTTTGAAGAATCCAATCTTTCGGCGCATCAAAGGCAACTAATTTTCCGGCGGGCGAGTTTGAAGATTCATTCAGCGGTTGATCGTGTTTCGCTTTACTACAGCCACAAATCACAAGCGCCACGAGCATGGCGCTCATGGGCAACAATTTGTTGGCTGTTCGATTCACGCTGGATTTCATTCTGCATTCACTCACGGCACGGACAGTTCATCAAAGATTTTCTGGATGACTGTTTCGCTGGTTTTTTCCTCGGCTTCGGCTTCGTAGGTGATGGCGACGCGGTGGCGCAGCACGTCCATGCCGATGCTTTTCACGTCCTGCGGCGTCACGTAACCGCGGCCTTTCAGGAACGCGTAGGCCTTGGCCGCCAGCGTCAGGTTGATGGTCGCACGCGGCGACGCGCCAAGCTGGATGAAATCCTTCACCGCAATTTTGTAGTGGTCCGGGTCGCGCGTGGCGCAGACGAGGTCCACGATGTATTCCTTCACCTTGTCGTCCACGTAAATGTCGTTGATGACTTCGCGCGCCTTGAGAATTTGTTTCGACTCGACAACGGCACTCGTGGTGGGCGTGCCGCTGGTGCGCGCCATGAGGTCGAGAATCTGCCGTTCCTCGGCGCGCGATGGGTAGCCGATTTTCAATTTGAGCATGAAGCGGTCAACCTGCGCCTCGGGCAGTGGATACGTGCCCTCGTGCTCGATGGGATTCTGCGTGGCGAGCACGAGGAACGGTTCCTCGAGCTTGAAGGTCTGTTCGCCAATGGTGACCTGTTTCTCCTGCATGGCTTCGAGCAGGGCGCTTTGCACCTTGGCGGGCGCGCGGTTGATTTCGTCGGCCAGGATGAGGTTGGCAAAGATGGGGCCTTTGCGTGTGGTGAAGCCGCCGGACTGCGGATTGTAAATCTGCGTGCCGATGACGTCAGCAGGCAGCATGTCCGGCGTGAATTGCAGCCGGGAAAATTTCACGTTGAGGCACGCAGCGAGCGATTTGACGGAGAGCGTCTTGGCCAAACCGGGCACGCCTTCGAGCAGGACGTGGCCGTTGGCGAGCAGGCCGATGACAAGCCGCTCGACCAGATAATTTTGTCCGACGATGACTTTGCCGAGTTCGTTAAACAGCGGGCGCGTGAAGGCGCCGGCTTCCTTGACCGCTTCGTTGATGGCAGAAATTCCTGTGTTCATGTTTTTTAAATTTTACAGACAGATGGACAATGAATCCAGCTTCTGTGTTCAAGGAAATTTTCCCTCACCCCGGCCCTCTCCCATCCGATGGGAGAGGGTGAATCATCGTCAGTCTGTTGACAAAACATGTGTCTCTGAAAAGATCGAAAGATGTACGAGTGCTGTTCCCTCTCCCCGGGGGAGAGGGTCAGGGTGAGGGTGAGCGTGTTGTCTAATCAGAACCGGATCCGCGCCCCGGCAACGTCCCGTGCGATCTGGGCTTTCAGTTCTTCGAGCGAACCAAATTTCCGCTCGTCGCGCAGCTTTTCGCCGATTTCGATTTCCAATTCCTGGCCGTAAAGGTCGCCGGTAAAATCAAGCAGGTGCGCCTCGACGCGAAGCTGTGGCCCGCCGGTCGCCAGCGTTGGACGGAAGCCGATGTTGAGCGCGACCTGTCGCGATTTTTTTCCGATTTTGGCGAGACCGAGGTAAACGCCGTTGGGTGGCAGAACCAGGCTCCCCGCGTCGAGGTTCGCGGTCGGAAACCCGAGTTTACGACCCACGCCATCGCCCGCGATCACGCGGCCGGAAATCGCGTAAGGCCGTCCGAGCATCTGGCTCGCGGCGTCGAGATTGCCGGAGCGAATGGCTTCGCGGATGCGCGTGCTGCTGACGATTTGATTGTCGAGGGACACGGCGGCCAGTCCGTGAACGGTGAAACCGAGTTCGCCGCCGAGTTTTTCCAGCAAGGCCACGTTGCCGCTGCGTTGGTGGCCGAAGACAAAATCCGCGCCGACACAGAGGCTTTGGATCTTTCCGAGGTCGCACGCCAGACTGCGAATGAAATTTTCGCCCGTCTGACCGCTGAATTTTTCGTCGAAATGAATCAGCAACAGCGTGTCCGCGCCGAGCGATTCAATCGCACCCAATTTTTGCGGCAGCGAATAAATCAGCGGCGGCACGTGGTCGGGCGCGACAACAACGTTCGGATGCCGGTCGAACGTAATCACCAGCGCCAGGGCGTCGTGCTGGTGCGCGTCGGCGACGGTCTGGCGGATGATCTGCTGATGACCGAGGTGGACGCCGTCAAAAAAGCCGATGGCCACGCAGACCTTGCGGCTGCCGTTGCCAAGTTCGTTTGTCGCGTGGACAATGTGCATGGCAGCAAGATTTTTCTAACCGATTAGCGCAACAACAAAAATCAACACCAGTATTCCCCAACTTGTAATTCTCAATTTCTGGCTTTTGGAAAACCAAATGAAAGTTATTGGCACAAGAATTAGAGGCAACCAAAACAACAACCATATCTTGCCTCTCGGAATCAGACCTTGCCAAATCATTCCAAGAACAATTAGGCCAAATATCATGGAAACTATTCGATTTATCCACTTCATATTTTGTTAAGCGGTTGCCAGCTTCAAAAACGGAATCACTTTTTTCTCCAATTCCGCCGTCGTCAATTTCAATATGTCGTCCAGCCTCGTCGCGTCGGCCACATCGAATTTGCCGGAAACGCTGCGGCGGAGCGCAGCCAGATGTGCGCCGCAGCCAAGTTTTTGGCCGAGTTCGTGTGCGATGCTGCGGACATAAGTGCCCTTGGTGCAGGCGACTCGAAATTGGCCGAGTGGTGGCTCGTAATTCGTGAAACGGCAATTGTAGATGTGAACCAGCCGCGGTTCGCGCGCCACCTCGATGCCTTTGCGGGCGAGCTTGTAAAGCGGCACCCCTTTTATTTTGATGGCCGAAACCATCGGTGGCGTTTGCATCTGGTCGCCCATGAACGTGACGGCGGCTTCGTTCAATTGGTCGAGCGTCAACGGCGGCACAGGCTTAGTTTCGAGGATTTCTCCATCAGCATCGTAACTGTTCGTTGTCTCGCCGAATTTGATTGTGCCTTCGTAAACCTTGTCGTCGCCCATCAATTTTTCGGAGAGTTTCGTGCCGCGACCGAGCACGATGATAAGCAGGCCGGTGGCATTCGGATCGAGCGTGCCACAATGGCCGACTTTTTTGATGCCAAACTTGCGGCGAATGGCGTCCACCACATCGTGCGATGTTGGGCCGGAGGGCTTGTCAATGAGAATGGCGCCATCGAGCGGGGAAAATTCTTGCATGAGAAATTACCTCGTGGAACCCAGCGCGAGCTTGATGGCGGCGATGACACGGCGCTGGACGGACAGCGGTTTGCCGGCAATGCGGGCGCCCGCCGCCGCCGGATGGCCGCCGCCGTCAAATTGCGCGGCGATTTCATTCACGTTCACCTTGTCGCTTTTGGAGCGGAGGCTGATGCGGGTCAGTTCGGGTTCGATCTCCTCAAAGACGCACGCGACAACGACCGGTTCGATGGCGCGGATGTGGTCAATAAGTCCTTCGGTGTCCGCGCTTTCCGCGCCGGTGCGGGCGAAATCAATTTTCTTGAGCCAAAACCACCCGATGCGGTCGCCATGGGTCAGACGAAAACGGCTGTAAATGTGTTTGAGCAGCCGCGCGCGCGAAAGCGGGTAGGATTGGTAAACCTCGTCGCAAATTTTCGCGAGATTCGCGCCGCGCGTGACGAGTTCCGCGCCGGCGTGAAAGGTGCCGGGCCGCGTCGTGGAGTATTGGAACGAGCCGGTGTCCGTCGAGATGGCGGTGAACAGGCAATCGGCAATCGGCCTGGTGATCGGCCAGCGCGCGACTTTGAGCAGACGGTAAATCAACTCGCCGCAGGAAGGCTCGCGCACGGAGACCCAGTTCACGTCGGCATAGCGCGTGTTGCTTTCGTGATGGTCAATGTTGATGAAAACTTTCCGGTGCGCGATGCACTTGCCGACCTTTCCCAGGCGCTCGAAGCTCGCGCAATCGGTGGCGATGACACAGTCGAATTTCCCGCCGGATTTCGGCTTTTGAAACAGTCCGTCGGGGTTGAGAAATTTGTATTTTTGCGGAAGGAAATCCTCGTTCCAGCAGACGACTTTTTTGCCTTCATTTTGGAGCGCCAGCGTGAGGCCGAGTTGCGAACCCACGCAATCGCCGTCGGGCCGGAGGTGACCGACAACGCAAAAAGTTTTGTTTTCGCGGATGACTTCGAGGATGCGATCAATGATTTTCGGATAACTTTTCATCAGCAATGGGTGGGGCGGGCAGCCTGCTCGCGACCTGCTCGCGATTTATCGGAGTTCATCGGAGTCCTCTGCCCGCCGCTCGTCCGCCAACCAAGGACGGCGCGCACGGAGTGACGCGCCCTACCTTCAAAGCGCTTGTATGACAGAAACATTTTCATTCTTCGGAATCCTCTGCCGCCGGCGCGGATTTTTCCAATTCCTCCATGATTTGCAACACGCGGTTGCCACGCACGATGGAATCGTCGAATACAAATTTCAGCTTCGGCGTGTATTTCAAAACGACGGACCGGCCAACGAACCCTTGAATGCGGATGCGATGCTCGTTGAGCAATTGAAAGCCGCGCTTTTGCTGGTCGGGATTGCCGAGGATGCTGATGAAAACCGTCGCCGACCTGAGGTCGCCGGCCACGTCCACGTCGTTGACCGTGATCAGGCCGGCCTCGCTGACGTGAAATTCGCGGCGGACGGCCTCGCCGATTTCGCGCTTCAAAAGTTCGCGCACGCGCTGGAGTCGGAGGGATGACATGGGAAATTGGAATATTGGAGTATTGGAGTATTAAGTCGGGGTGTGATCCCCATCACTCCACTACTCCATCACTCCATTTAAGTTTCATAATTTTGCCGCGACTTTCTCAGTCGTGTAACATTCGATGGTGTCGCCAACCTGGAATTCGCTGTAGCCCTCGACGCGGATGCCGCATTCCATGCCCGCGCGAACTTCGTTGACTTCGTCCTGAAACCGGCGCAGCGATTGTATGATGCCTTCGTAAATGACATCCTTGCGGCGGCGCACGCGCATTTTGCCTTTGACGATGCGGCCATTCGCGACCATGCAGCCGGCGACCGGCACGCCTTTGGACAATTCAAAAACCTGCCGCACTTCCGCCGAGCCAACGATGCTTTCCTTGACGTCCGGTTCAAGCAATCCGGCCATCGCTTCCTTCACCTGATCAATCAATTCGTAAATGATCGCGTAAAGCTTGATCTGCACGCCTTCATGTTTCGCCTTTTCGGCGGCGGTGCTGTCCAACCGCGCGTGAAAACCGAGAATGACGGCGGCGGACGCGGACGCCAAAGCCACGTCGTTTTCGGTAATCGTGCCGACGTCGCTGTGAAGAATTTCGAGTGAAACCTTGTCGGACTCGATTTTCTTGAGCGCCTCGACGATGGCCTCGACCGAGCCTTGCGTGTCGGCTTTGACGACGATCTTGAGAGCCTTGCTCTGCGCTGCCGCCAGCGAAGCGAACAAATTTTCAAGCGTGACCTTCGAGCGATTCTCCAAATCCTGCGCTTTGGTTTCGTGGGCGCGCTGTTCGGCCAGTTCCCGCGCGGCTTTTTCGTCCTCCACCACGCTGAATTCCAGGCCCGCGTCCGGCACGCCGTTCAAACCAAGAACTCTCACCGCAACCGATGGCCCGGCTTCCTTGAGTCGCTGGCCCTCTTCGCTGATCAGCGCGCGGACACGTCCGTAAAACTCGCCGCACAGGATGATGTCGCTGACGCGCAACGTGCCTTTGCGCACGAGCACCGTCGCCGTCGGACCGCCCGGCTCAACGCCGGATTCGATGACGTTGCCCTTGGCGCGGCGGTCGGGATTTGCCTTGAGTTCGAGCAACTCGGCCTGGAGCAAAATCATTTCCAGCAGTTTGTCCACGCCCTGCTTGGTGAGCGCGGAAACATCCACAAAAATCGTGTCGCCGCCCCAATCGTCGGGCACCAGCCCCTTGTCCTGCAACTGCTGGCGAACCTTCATCGGGTTCGCGTTGGGATGGTCCATTTTGTTGACGGCGACCAGGATCGGGACTTTAGCGGCCCGCGCGTGACTGAGCGCTTCGAGCGTTTGCGGCATGACGCCATCGTTCGCGGCGACGACGAGCACGACGATGTCCGTGACGTTCGCGCCGCGCGCGCGCATCGAGCTGAACGCCGCGTGGCCGGGCGTGTCGAGAAAGGTGATTTGCGCCATTTCGTTTTTGCGTTCCGGGTGCGGCACGGAAATCGTGTAAGCGCCGATGTGTTGTGTGATGCCGCCGGCTTCACCCGCAGCGACGTCTGACTTGCGAATCACATCGAGCAACGTCGTTTTGCCGTGGTCAACGTGACCCATGATGGTGACCACCGGCGCGCGCGGTTTGAGCTGTTCCAGTTTGTCCTCGACGTCGAGTTCAACTTTTTTGACCGGCGCGTGAACCACCCCGCCGCCGCGCTCGCGTTTTTCCACTTCAAACCGGAAACCGTATTTCGCGCAAAGTTGCTGGGCGATTTTTTCGTCAATCGCCTGGTTCACGTTGGCAAAAACACCCAGTTCCATCAAATCGGCGATGATTTTGAACGGCTTCTGCTTGAGTTGCGCGGCGAGTTCGCGCACGACAATCGGCGGTTTGATGACGATGATTTCGCCGGTTGCGGGCGCGACAAATTTGGGCTGCGGAGCAACGGCGGGCTTCGCCGGTTCGCGAGCGGGCGGCGCAGATTGACGACCGCCGGATGAACGTTGAAATGGTTGTCTGGAATCAGTTCTTTGCGGCCCACCTTGACGCGATGATGGCAGTTTGGCCGGGCCGGTTTTGTCTCCAGTGCGCGGCGGCGGGCGCGTCGGCAATTGAATAAACCCGACTTTTTCGCCAACCTTCGGTCCCGTCGGTTTGGGCGGTGGCGGAGGCGGTTTGGGTGCTTCAACGACCGGCGGCGGTTCTTCTTTGACTTCCGGTTTGGGCGGTTCCGGCGGCGGCGCGGTGATGAAAACAACCTTTTCCTCTATGGGAGCGGGCTTGGGCGTCTCGACCACAGGCGGTGCCGCAAATTTGGCGGCGAGTTCGGGGTGATCCGCGAGCAGGTGATTTTCGAGATCCTCGGCGGTGATTTTATCGAGCGAGCTGGACGGGACTCTGGCGGCGGCAATGCCCAGCGCCTTGGCCTTGGCTAGAATTTCCTTGTTCTGCAAGCCAAGTTTCTTCGAGATGTCGTAAATCCGAACGGGCATAAATTTTTATCTTCGCTAAACCGCACCGGTCACCAAGCCGGCCCAAACTGTTCCCGGCGGCATTCATCAGGCCACCGCTGCAGCGGAATCATTTCCGCCAAGCTGAATCTTCCGGTTTTCGGCTTCAGCGCGCGCGGCTTTCAAAATTTCCGCCGCCTTTTCGCCGATTTGCGGAATGCTGCTCAAATCACTTTCATCCGCCGACAACAAATCCTCGATCCGCGTCAAACCGGCATGCACCAGTGCATCGGCCTGTTCGCGTGAAACACCCGGAATGGCGGCGAGTAATTCAACCGCTTCAGCGACCTTTTCATCAAAGCCCTTGGTGACAACAACTTCGGCGTCAATGTCCACTTCCCAGCCGGTCAGCTTGGCCGTCAGGCGCGCGTTCTGTCCGCGCTTGCCGATGGCGAGCGAAAGCTGGTCTTCCGCCACCAAAATTTTCACCCGCTTGCGCGCTTCATCAATTTCAAAGCCCTTGAGCTTGGCGGGCGACAGCGCGTTGGTGACGAACGTCCTGACGTCGGATGACCACGGGATGACGTCCACCTTTTCGTTGTTCAGTTCGCGGACGATGTTTTTTACACGCTGGCCGCGCATGCCAACGCACGCGCCGACGGGGTCCACTTTGTGGTCGCGCGAATAGACGGCCATCTTCGTGCGGAAACCCGGTTCGCGCGCAACGCCCTTGATCTCAATCGTGCCGTCGTTGATTTCCGAAACTTCCAGTTGAAACAGTTTGATGACGAACCGCGGGTCGGCGCGGGACAAAATAATTTCCGGCCCATGCGGGCCTTCTTCAACCGCCTTGACGTAGCAACGGATGCGTTCGCCGACCTGATATTCCTCGGTGGGCACGCGCTCGCGGTTTGGCAGCAGCGCCTCGTATTTGCCCAAATCCAGAATCACGTCCGAACGCTCGAACCGCCGCACGGTGCCGCTGACGATGTCGCCGACGCGATCCTTGAATTCGGTGAAAATCAGCGCCTTCTCCGCCTGGCGGATTTTTTGCATGAGCGCCTGCTTGGCGTATTGCGACGCAATGCGGCCAAAGCCGGTCGGCGTCACTTCCTTTTCGATTTCGTCACCGACTTGCGCGTCGGGCTTGATGCGGCGCGCGTCAAAGACGGAAATCTGGTCGTGCTTGGAAATGACCTTGTCGGAGACGATGAGTTTGGCGAACGCTTTAATGTCGCCGTTTTTTTGGTCAATTTCGACGCGCAACTCCCGCGCCGCGCCGACCGCCTTTTTGGCGGCGGACAACAACGCCTCCTGAACAGCGCCGACGAGGACATCACGATTGATGCCCTTTTCGCGCTCCCAAAATTCCAGAACTGCCAAAAAATCCGCATTCATACGCTCGACGCTGCGTTCGTATCCGGCGAACAAAAAAGTCGGCAGATATGCATCTTCCGACTTTCGCGCGCTGGATGACCCAGCAAACTATACCGTTCTTAAAGGATAGCTTAAGAAGTTAACCTGAGCGCGTCAAGCGCAAACAAACCGTGCTAACTCAGGGTAAAATGGAGTTTTGGAATGAAAAACCGGCGTTCGCCTGCTTCCGTGGACTGTCTCACAACCGGTCGAAGGGCGTCTGCACGAGCAACATTTGAACAACCAAGCAAAACGCCGCTCAAAACGAGCGCGAGGCAGAGGATAGTGTTCCGAGCGGTTCGGAAATCAAACTCCAGCGGGAGCGGTCAAGTTGAACTTCCCTCCGGGCTGCCGGTGTCTTCCTGACATTCCTCTTCCAGGATGGCGTACCAGATGGAGTTGGCCCAGCCGCCTTCGGCCTCCGGTTCGCTTTTCACAAACTCCCCCTCGCGCCTCATGCCGACGTTCGCGAACAGCCGGCAAGCGGCCGTGTTCCGGCTGTCGCAACTGGCCGATACGCGGTGCAGCTTGATTCCCCAAAAGCAAAAGCCGAGCAGCGCCTTCACCGCTTCCAACGCGAACCCCTTCCGCTGATAATTCCGGTGCAAATTGATGTTCAACATCCCTTGGGACGGTTTGGGAAACCACAAGCCCAGATGGCCGATGAGCTGGTGGCCGTCCTGGAGTTCAATGGCCAGACGGAAAATCTGGTTTGGCGTCGTCAGTTTGATCGTGCCGTCGCTTTCGAGCCAGCGCAACACTTGCTCCTCTTCGTTCACCGCCAGGCCGTCCGTGTATTGAAGAAAATCCTCATCGGACAGCAATCCCATCAATTCCTTCCAATCGTTCATGGCGAACCGCCTTAAAATCAGTCGGGGGGTGGTGATGGGGATGGGAAGCTTTTCGCCCGTTTCGCTGCCGGCCTCCGGCACAATGAGGCTTTCCATGCAGTTGGGACACCCCTGGGCGGAGGCAATCGCGTTTTCGGGAAAAGAAACCGGTTCGCCGCAATAGGGACACTTGAAATCGAGGAAGTTTTCTTCGGTGATCATGATAATTTTAGGGCCGCACGCAGGTGAATTAATACGAATTTTTCAACCTTTCGCCAACTCCTTTCAACTGCGGAGACAGGACGAAATTGGGTTTCACAGCGAAATTGCAGGTGAATCGCCCTTTCTTATCGCGAGTGAACTGCAACGACCGCAGTTGAACGCGTCCCCGGAGGGGACCCCGTGATAATAGCCCGGCGATTTATCGCCGGGTTTCCATCGTCCATTTTTTCTAGTCCCGTAGGGACGGCTGAGATAAACCAGCGTCATGGCCAACTCCTATATCAGTTGTCACGTCCATTACATTTTCAGCACCAAACAACGGCGACGTCTCATCACACCCGAAATCAGACCGCGGCTTTGGGTTTACCTTGGCGGCATCGCCCGCGAAAACAAGATGAAGGCTGTGGCCGTCGGCGGCACGGATGACCATGTGCATATTCTGCTTTCGTTGCCTGCCACTATTACGCTGGCGAAGGCGGCACAATTGATCAAGGGTGGTTCGTCTCTGTGGATTCATGAAACGTTTCCCAACCAAAGGAATTTCGCGTGGCAGGAAGGTTACGGCGCGTTCACGGTCAGCGTGTCGCAACTGGACAAAACCATCGCCTACATCAACAACCAGGAAACACACCACCGAAAAAAAACGTTTCAGGAAGAGTATCTGGAGTTTCTCAAAAAGCACGGCGTGGAATATGACAAACGGTACTTGTGGGATTAAATCGGATGGCCCGCGTAATTCAGGTTCTTCAAGCGTCCCTACGGGACTTATCCCCATTGGCCCACGATTCCCGGCGATAAATCACCGGGCTATTTTCACAGACTCCTACGGAGTCAATTCAACAGCAGTGAAATGGTTCAACTCACGGTCATGCCGAGCAGGAACTCGATGTTGGTCTTGGTTTTCTTCAACTTGCCCAAAAGCAGTTCCATCGCCTCGACGGGCGGGACGCCGGTGAGCGCGCGGCGCAGCAGGACAATCCGGTCCAGTTCATCCGGGTGGTAGAGCAGTTCCTCTTTGCGCGTGCCGGAGTGTTCGATGTTGATGGAAGGGAAAATGCGGCGGTCCACCAGCGCGCGGTCCAGATTCACCTCCATGTTGCCCGTGCCTTTGAACTCTTCAAAAATCACTTCGTCCATGCGGCTGCCCGTGTCCACCAGCGCGGTCGCCATGATGGTGAGCGAGCCGCCTTCCTCGATGTTGCGCGCCGCGCCGAAAAAGCGCTTCGGCTTGTGCAAGGCGTTCGCGTCCACGCCGCCGGACAGAATTTTGCCGGAGTGCGGCTGAATGGTGTTGTAGGCGCGCGCGAGGCGCGTGATGGAATCGAGCAAAATCACCACGTCGCGCTTGTGTTCGATCATGCGTCGCGCTTTTTCGATGACCATTTCGGCGACCTGCACGTGGCGTTCCGGCGGCTCGTCGAACGTCGAACTGATGACTTCCGCGCCTTTGCAGGAGCGTTCCATGTCCGTGACTTCCTCCGGCCGCTCGTCAATGAGCAGGATGAACAGGTAGGTCTCCCGATTATTTTTGAGAATCGCGTTGGCGATTTTCTGCATCAGCACCGTTTTGCCCGTGCGCGGCGGCGCGACAATGAGGCCGCGCGTGCCTTTGCCGATGGGGCAGACGAGATCGAGCACGCGTGTGCTCAACTCGTCGGCGGCGGTTTCCAGGATGAACCGCTTGTTCGGGAACAGCGGCGTGAGATTGTCGAAATGGGTTTTTTCCTTCGCCTTGTCCGGGTCTTCACCGTCCACGCCCTCGACCTTGAGCAGCGCGAAAAATTTTTCCTTTTCCTTCGGCGGACGGATTTGGCCGGCGATCAAATTTCCGGTCTGCAAATCGAACCGGCGGATTTGCGAGGGCGAAACATAAATGTCCTCCGGGCACGGCAGATAATTAAAACTCTGCGAACGCAGAAAGCCGAAACCTTCCGGCAGCACTTCGAGCACGCCCTCGGAAAACAGCACGCCCGCGCGTTCGGCGTTTTTCTGGAGAATGTGGAAAATGACCTCGTGCTTGCGCATCGTGCCGAAATTCTCCACGCCGAGTTCCTTGGCCATGTGATTCAACTCGCTCATCTGCATCGCCTGGAGCTTGGCGATGTTGAGGGAGGTGACGATCTTGTCGCGCAGCGGGCCGCGGCGCTCTTCCGACCTTGGTTCCTCCACTTTGGGCTCTTCGGCCAGTTCAACCGGCGTGGACGGCGGCTGCAAGGAGGCGGAGCCGGACGGTTCGGGCGCGACGGCGATTTCGACCGCGCCATTGGTCAATTCAGGCGATTCCACGGCGGGGGCTTCTGCCGCCGGTTTCGCCTTGGGCTTTTTCGTTGAGACTCTTGGCATAAACAAAATTAAATTGGCTGGATTAACTGGCTTTTAATTGCCGGTATGAAAGGTCGTCACGCATTGGACGCCCTGCGACCGGAATAGTTCAAACTGGGATGACCACCAACCGGAGCGTATTGAAACTGTTGTGTCCTCAATACGGCAAGGGAAATTTCGCAGTCAACTCACGCACACGTTGACGCACCTCGACCGCCATGTCAAGCCGCCAAATCAGATTTTTCTTGTGCGATTTTCGGTTCGGTGGATGCTGGATAGAGTAGATGAAAAACTTCAAAATGGGATTGGTTGTCGCGATTTTGACGATCGGTGCGGCGATGCTGATTGTGATTCAATACGAGGCTCAAATCAAATTGCGTGCGGAAAACGAATCCTTGCGGCAACAACTCGCGCAATTGAAAGCCGACAATGAAAGCCTTTCCAATCGTCTGGCGACGGCAGGCAATTCCCATTCACTGGCGGATGACCAGCTCAATGAGTTGCTGAAATTACGCGGCGAGGCAACGCGGCTGCGCGCGGACGTGGAATTTGCGCCGACGGAATCCGCCATGAAGGCCTGGGCGGTAAAAGTAACCTTGCTGAAGCAGAAACTTGAACAGATGCCGGATAAGAAAATTCCGGAGCTTCAATTCGCCACTGAAAAAGATTGGGCTGACGCGGCATGGAATGCCGATTTGAATACCGAGGACGGGGTTCGTCAGGCGTTGAGCAAACTACGGGAAGAGGCTAAAAACACTTTTCTGAATGACATGATGAAAGCCGCCATCAAAAAATATATTGCAGCCAATGACGGTATGTTGCCTGCGAATCTCTTTCAACTTAAGCCATACTTCGATGCGCCGGTCACTGATGCGATGCTTCAGCACTATGAACTCCTCCAAACTGGAAAACCAAGCAGCGACACGTCGGAACCATTGGTAAAGGAGATAGCACCGCCGGTAGATGACGAATACGACTCGTATCATGCAATCTCCATGAGCGGCGCTGGCGGATCCGGCGTCAACAGGGTTCAATCGGCAATTTTCACTGCTGCGAACGCATTTGCCAAAGACAACAATGGCCAGAAGCCCAGCGAACCATCCCAAATAGCGTCTTACCTCAAGCAATCGATTAATACTGCCACTGTGCAGAAGTATCTAAACAAAATGGCCGCCGACGCCGCGCTGCCCAATCAATAGGCAGCGGAAATTTCGCCGCCCAGCACCACACTTGCCGAAGTGTCGTCTTGGAAACCGGCTATTCGGATTTTTTCTTGTGCGATTTCCATTTGGGCGGGTGCTATAAGTTGAACATGACGCCCGATTGCGAACTGCTCCGCCGCTATGCTGACACCCGTTCTGAAGAAGCCTTTGCCGAATTGGTGCAGCGGCACGTCAACCTCGTCTATTCCGCAGCGCTGCGGCAGGTCAACGGCGATGCGCACCTGGCGCAGGACGTGGCGCAAACGGTCTTCACCGATCTCGCGCGCAAGGCACCGTCACTCTCGCGCCGAGCCACGCTGACCGGCTGGCTTTATACCAGCGCGCATTTTGCCGCCGCCAAGGCCGTGCGCACGGAACAACGCCGCCGGGCGCGCGAACAGGAGGCTCACAATATGCGCGAAACACTTCACACCCCGGCACTCGACCCAGGCTGCGCCGGAGGCTTCGCCGAGGCGAGACCCGATTGGGGAAACTTCGCCCGGTGCTGGACGAAGTCATGCACGAACTCAACGAAACCGACCGCGAAGCCATCCTGCTGCGCTATTTTGAAAACAAAAGTTTCGCCGAGGTGGGAACGGCATTGGGAGCCAATGAAGACGCCGCCCGAAAACGAATCGCCCGCGCCGTGGAAAAATTGCGAAACTATTTTTCCAAACGCGGCGTGACGCTGACGGCGACGATTATCGCCGGAGCAGTTTCGGCCAACCCCATTCAAGCCGCGTCCGCTGCGCTGGCAAAAACTGTGACCGCCGTGGCGATTGCGAAAGGCGCGGCGGCCAGCGGTTCGACCTTAACCATCATCAAAGGAGCATTGAAAATTATGGCATGGACAAAAGCGAAAACGGCGATTGTTGTTGGCGTGAGCGTCCCTTGCCGGAAGATATGGCAGACGGTTTTCACGGGGGAAAGTCGGCGGGCAGATAACGCCAGGGGATGCCGCTCTTGACCACCTAGCGGATGGCCTCAAGGAGGCCCCGGCGGGCGGTGGGCGGGCGGTGGATTCGCCGCATTAGGTATTAAAGAATTACACAGTGCATTTTCAAAACGACAAGACCTTAAACGGCTTCCATTAGGTGTTTTCTTAAATTTAGAAAAAAAATCAAAAAGTTGAAAGCCGCCACTCGATTTTTTATTTTTCAACCGTATTTTATCCGTGTTTCATCCGTGACTAAAAAGGTTTTTCGCTTGGCTAAAAAATTTGCCCTGCGCTTTTGGATGTGGCACTGTGTTGCCATGAACAAACCAAAAATTGTTGCCTATTTGAAACCGACCTGCGGCTGGAGCCAGGGCGTCCGCGCCGTGCTGCGCAAATACGACCTGCCGTTCGAGGACCGCGACGTCATCAACGACCCGTTGCAGCGCCAGGAAATGATCGAGAAGAGCGGCCAGATGTTGAGCCCGTGCGTCGAGATCAACGGCCAGATGCTGCCCGACATCAGCGGCGAGGAAGTCGAAGCGTGGATGCTCGCGAACAAAATCGTGTCGCCCAACGACCGCACAGCCGACGCGCCTATCAACCAGCCTTGCGCCCACGAAATGCCGCAAAGCGCGCCGCTGGATTTTGTGCGCCGGTAAATTTGTAGCGGCGCTCTGTGAGCGTCGCTGGGTTTCGGCGGTCAACAGACCCGCCGCTACAAGTCGCGTGGAGCAATCTGTGCGGCTTTTGTTTTCAAAATGGGGCGCGCGGCAGCGCGTCCCTACCTTTATTGGTGGGGCTGACCTGCCGGTCAGCCC
>Ga0207932_1000306_pt1 | contig 16649 bp, 18 predicted proteins | sample NGESurdeep092012_FD_184480 | JGI IMG/M metagenome (GOLD analysis project Ga0207932, IMG submission 184480) | Arctic peat soil microbial communities from Barrow, Alaska - NGEE Surface sample 415-2 deep-092012 (SPAdes) | ecosystem: Environmental > Terrestrial > Soil > Wetlands > Peat ...
GGAGCGAAATACACAATAATTTTAGCAGCCGGCGCAACTGCCCCTGCCACTTCAATATCAAGCATTACTTCTCCATCCGCAGTATCAGCAGTTGAAGGATTATTTTTTGCATTATCAACAGATACTGCGGTTACAGATGGGTTGGCAATGTTAAGATCAGCAAAATATTTTTTCAGATCTTTGGTTCTGTAGCCACCGCCTAATTCTATAATTGCAATGCATTGACCTTTGCCATCTGCATTTTTAGGAAAGCCATATATTTTTGCAAGCTCGTTTGGCCAATAGCTTTGAGATGATGTATGGGCAATAATTTTTCCTTTATTTTTTGCCACCTGAAACATCGGTCTTGAATGTGGACGATCATCTAAACCAAACACTCCTTCCACAATATTTTTTAATTCTTCAGGAATGCTTATTTCACCTGACCTTCCTCTGAATGTATGACCATCACTATTTTGATAGCAAGACATTTTTACTTTAAAAGCATTTTCAAAATCACTAACTTTTCCTTTCAGCATCACGCTTCTTCCCGCCTTTTCAATTGTTGCAACTGTAAGATGATGTGTATGCGCAAACTCCTCTACTTTTTTTATATCCTCCTCAGCAGCACCAAACATTTGCCCGTATTGCTCACGACTATATCTTTCACCGCTTTGCAAATGATTTTCTATTGATTGTTTTCTGCGAATCCTTACCGTCACTTCCATGCTTTGATCAGAACTAAGATCATCGGTCTTAATAGCTTGTGGCGCTGCTTTGGCGCTATCTGCTAATTTTACATAAGCAGATTTTTTAGTTTTTGACATATTAATTATATTTATTGGTTTGTAAATGGAATATAAAAATTTAAAAAATGCCTACTCTGTTTCCCGTTTTCGGCTCCCCGGTTGCTGTTTATAAAAGCTCAGCTTGCTTTTGATGAGGTGTAATTGAGGTTAGCGCACTTTATATGTGCAGATGTGATTCGCAGAAGGCAACGGCTTTTATTTTCGTTTGTTCTTTACACTCTTAAAAAATAAAGAACGGATATAGGTTATTGCAAACCTCTGAAACGCAAACCGCATTTCATACGGGGAAATCACCCTATTTTTAGCTTTTTTTTAGGGTGTTTTCCCCCTTTTCAATGAATGATTTTTGGGTGCCTTAAGTATAAAGCCAATATTATTTAGAGCCGGATATCATCAAAAAATCCCGTTTATTCGTATGTCATACGGGGAAAACACCCTCTTTTACCCCCTGTTTTAGGGTGTTTTCCCCGTATGCATTCTCAATTTATTGTCGCTATATTGTGTTGTTAGTGTATACGCATTGCTATACACAATTTTTTCTTTAACCAAAAAACAATTAATATGCAACCCACTTCCAAAAAAACTGTAATGAAAATGAGAGAAGCGTACGAAAGAACAATTCGTAAAACCTCTACTGAAAATTTAAAAAAGAAATTTGCGGACAGACCATGGATAGAAGAAGCATCTTCAACATGGATAAGCCGTAAAGAACTGGAGGCATTGTTAAATGCCAATAATGCCGATGGGCTTAGAATTTATTATGGCTGCCACCATGAGCGCACACACAATGATCCAAAACTTGATTACCATGGATTGCATAATTTAATTTTTGTGGCAACAAAAGATTCGGTTGATGCACAAAATCCTACAACACAAACTAGTGTTGATCAGTTGCGGGATATAGCAGTTACAGGAGACACCAGTGTGGAGCCAACAAATTATGAAGGCTCTGCCGGTGATGTTACCACATTATGCCCTCCCTCTTGTCCACTGCCCCCACCCGAAGAATGAAAACTATAATAATAATAGGCTTTATACCCACTTTAATAAGTTTGCTGACTGTTATTATTTTTTACAAAAAGCTGCAACCAAAATGGCTGCAGCTTTTTTTTTATGCTCTGGTTTTTACTTTGGCATCAGATATAGTGTCTGCTTTTTATTCACAATACTTTAAAAAAAGCAACCACTTTATTATAAATATTTATTTGATTGTAAATTTCAGCTTTTACTTTTTAATTTTTTCTAAAGCTTTTGAAACAAAAAAATTAAAAAAAATTATTTATACAACATTTATCATATACCTGTTATTCGCTTTGTATGATATTGTTTTTATTGAAGGGTTTTACTATTTCAATACTTATTCATATTGCCTGGGCGGTATATTAATTGTAATATGCTGCCTTTTATATTTTATGTGGCTATTCACATCTGACAGGCTTATGAATTATTTTACCCTGCCTATGTTCTGGATATCAACCGGCTTACTGTTTTTTTATGTGGGAAGCCTGGTGTTAATGAGCTTAATGGGTTATATAATTGAAAATCATCTTGACCCTGCCGGGCACATTTATCAATTTATTATGGTTACTTTGAATGTACTATTATATGGCTCATTTACAATAAGTTTTTTATGTAACCAAGTATGGAAAAAACCCAGGTAATATTTGCGGTTCTGTTTGCTACAGCGGTGCTGGTACTGCTTGCGGGCTTCCTGTTATTTTTTTTAGTGAGGTACCGGTCAAGGAGCAATCAATATATTCGTGAGAGAGAGAATTTAAAAAAAGAATTTGAACAAACACTGCTGCAGTCACGGGTAGAAGTACAGGAAAATACTTTTGCCACACTTGGGCAGGAGTTACATGATAATATAGGGCAGCTACTGGTTAGCGCCAAAGCGCTTATTGGTGTAACACAGCGTAACCTGCCATGCTCACCGGAAACTTTAAATATAGCGGAAGAAACTTTGGGAAAAGCAATTAATGAGGTACGCTCACTTTCCAAATCACTTGATAAAGAATGGCTGCAGCAGTTTGATTTTATTAACAACCTGCAAACTGAAGTTAACAGGATCAATGCTGCAAAAACTTTACAAATAAACTTTTCGCATCCTGAAAAATTATTATTACAACCGGAAGAGCAAATTATTCTTTTTCGTATTGTACAGGAAGCAATACAAAATTCTGTTAAGCATTCACATGCTCAGCAAATTGATATCAGTGCCAGTCATTCTGTTTCTTCATTAATTATAAGTATTATTGATAATGGTAAAGGCTTTGAAAAAGATCTGATGATCTCTTCCGGCTTAGGGCTTAAAAATATGAAGCATAGAACACAATTACTGGGTGGTACAATTGAATGGATTTCTTCACCCGGTAATGGTTCAACAGTTATTCTTAAATTACCCGTTAAAAAAAGTGAACAATGAAAATTACGGTAGGCATTGTTGATGATCACCAGCTTTTTTTAAAATCGCTTGGGCTTATGCTTTCATGCTTTGATAATTATACGGTTACCATTGAGGCATTGAGCGGAAAAGAGCTTCAGCAAAAAATGCAGGCAGCAGAAACATTCCCGCAGATAATATTACTTGATGTAAATATGCCTGTAATGGATGGCGTAGAAACCGCATCGTGGTTACATACACATTACCCGGATATAAAATTAGTTGCCCTCTCCGTGAATGATACGGATAAAGCTATTATTGGTATGATAAGAGCTGGCTGCTGCGCCTATTTATTAAAAGATATTCATCCCAATGAACTGGAAAAAGCATTGGATGAAATTAATAGCAAAGGTTATTATAATGCCGATGCAGGCAATATTAATTATCGGCGTCTGCTTATGTATGAGGATAAAAATGATCCCCTGTACATTACAGATAAGGAAAAACAATTTTTGCAATTGGTCTGCAAGGCCATGAGTAATAAACAGATTGCTGATGCAATGTCAGTGGCAGAAAGAACAGTTGATGGCTACTGTAGTAGCCTGTTTACAAAACTGGGGGTACACTCCAGAGTTGGGTTAGTGTTAGAAGCTTTAAAAAGGGATCTGGTAAAAATATGAGTGGTGAATAGTGAATGGTAAGTAGAAAATTACCCGAAGTGAATTAAAACAAAACCCCCACTCTTATGAATGGGGCTTGTATTTAAGGTTTTATTACTGCTTAATCTTCAACTTTTACTTTACCTTTTTGTTTTGCTATTACTTCTTCTGCTATATTATTTGGTGCAGGTGCATAATGGCTGAATTCCATTGTTGATGTTGCACGTCCACTGCTTAAAGAGCGAAGTTGTGTTACATAACCAAACATCTCACTCAAAGGAACTTTTGCTTTTATAACCTGAACACCATGCTTGCTGTCCATGCCTTCCAACATACCGCGGCGGCGGTTAAGATCGCCTGTTACATCACCCATGTATTGATCGGGAGTTAATACTTCCACTTTCATTATTGGTTCAAGCAAAACCGGTTTTGCTTTACGGCCACTCTCACGGTAACCTTGCTTAGCACACAGTTCAAAGCTCATGGCATCAGAGTCAACCTGGTGAAATGAACCATCAAATACTCTAACCTTCATGTTCGCCATCGGGTAACTTGCCAATACACCGGTTGTCATAGCCGTTGCAAATCCTTTCTGTATTGCAGGAACAAATTCTTTTGGAATTGATCCACCAAATAATCCATTAATAAATTGGAAATTTCCTTTTCCTTCTTTTAAAAACTCTTCATCAGCAGGTCCTATTTCAAATATAATATCAGCAAATTTACCACGACCACCGGTTTGCTTTTTTAATATCTCTCTGTGCTCAATTGTATTTTGGAAAGCTTCTTTATAAGCAACCTGCGGGGCGCCCTGGTTTATCTCAACTTTAAATTCACGCTTCATCCTGTCCACAATAATTTCAAGATGCAGCTCACCCATTCCGCTTAAAATAGTTTGTCCTGTTTCTTCATCTGTCTTTACTTTTAAAGTAGGATCTTCTTCAACAAGTTTAGAAATCGCCATTCCCATTTTATCAACGTCAGCCTGTGTTTTAGGTTCCACTGCAACAGAGATAACAGGCTCAGGAAATGTCATTGCTTCCAAAACAATAGGATGGTCTTCATTACACAAAGTATCTCCTGTTTTAATATCTTTAAAACCAACAGCAGCGCCAATATCGCCTGCCTCAATAAAATCAACCGGATTTTGTTTGTTGGCATGCATCTGCATAATACGTGATATTCTTTCATTCTTTCCGGTACGTGTATTCAACACATAACTTCCTGAATCTAACCTGCCTGAATAAGCACGGAAGAATGCAAGACGACCAACAAATGGGTCTGTCATAATTTTAAATGCCAATGCACTAAATGGTTCTTTAGGATCAGCATGACGCAAAATTTCTTCACCAGTGTCAGGATTGGTTCCTTTTACTGCTTCAATATCCAAAGGACCAGGCAAATATCTAATGATAGCATCCAATGCTGTTTGTACACCTTTATTTTTAAAAGATGAACCACACATCATTGGGATTATTGAAATATCAATTGTTGCCTTTCTCATAGCAGCATGTATCTCATCTTCAGTTATCGTGTTTGGATCATCAAAGAATTTTTCTAATAATGCATGATCATAATCAGCAACCGCTTCTATAAGATGTTGTCTCCATTCATTCACTTCTTCAATCATGTCTTCGGGAATAGGAACTTCTTTATAGGTCATTCCCAGTGTTGCATCGTCCCAAACCATTCCCTTCATTGTAACAAGGTCAACAACACCTTTAAAATTATCTTCAGAACCGATTGGTAATTGAATCGGTACGGCTTTAGCGCCCAGCATTTCTTTAACCTGCTTAACAACATTTAAAAAATCTGCACCTGCCCTGTCCATTTTATTTACAAAACCAATACGGGGTACTTTATATTTGTTGGCCTGGCGCCAAACAGTTTCACTTTGAGGCTCTACACCACTCACTGCATCAAACAATGCAAGTAATCCATCCAATACACGAAGTGAACGCTCTACCTCTACTGTAAAATCCACGTGACCGGGAGTATCAATAATATTAAATTTGTATTGTTTTGTTTCCGGTGTTTTTGCACCCTGCACTGTTGGAAAATCCCAAAAGCAGGTGGTGGCAGCTGAAGTAATAGTGATACCTCTTTCCTGCTCCTGTGCCATCCAGTCCATTGTTGCAGCGCCATCATGCACTTCACCAATTTTATGGGTAACACCGGTGTAATACAGAATACGCTCTGTAGTGGTTGTTTTGCCGGCATCAATATGAGCCGCAATTCCAAAATTTCTTTGATACCTTAAGTCACCCATGATGTATTTATTGAAAATTGAAAATTTAATATTTATGATCTTTGATAATAGGATTTTTATCGCAATCAATAATATAATTTGGAGGCGCAAAGCTACAAATAATAAGTGAAAATATTTCTATTAAGAAGAGTCTATTTTGCTTATAACATGAGTTTCACAACCTCACCCCTGCCCCCTCTCCACAAGTGGAGAGGGGATAAGAACAAAATAAAATAAAAATCCCTTCTGTTACGAGAAGGGATTAAGCAATTAGTTCTTATTTATACTATATCCTGAAATGCGCAAATGCTTTGTTAGCATCTGCCATACGATGAGTATCTTCTTTCTTTTTAAATGCTGCACCTTCTCCTTTGCTTGCTGCTACAATTTCGTTTGCTAATTTTTCAGCCATGCTTCGTCCGTTCCTGTCACGACTATAGCGAATAAGCCATTTTATGGCTAACGAAGTTTTTCTGTCAGCACGAACTTCGGCAGGTATCTGAAATGTTGCACCTCCGATGCGACGGCTCTTAACTTCTACAGAAGGAGTTACATTAGCTAATGCTTTTTTCCACATTTCATAACCATCTTCACTGGTCATTTTATTTACTCTTTCCAGAGCATCATAAAAAATATTAAAGGCTCCGCTTTTTTTACCTTCCCACATAAGATTATTTACAAACCTTGTTACCAGTTTATCATTAAACTTTGGATCAGGTGCTAAAGGGAGTTTCCTGGCTTGTGCTTTACGCATTCTTTATTAGTTTAAAACGTTTAACGTTTAAAAAGTTTAAGGTTATATTTATTTCTTAGCTTTTTCTTTTTTAGTTCCGTATTTAGAACGGCTTTTTTTACGGTCTTTTACCCCTGCTGTATCAAGGCTTCCGCGTACTATATGATACCGTACACCCGGCAGATCTTTAACTCTTCCGCCACGTATTAAAACGATTGAGTGTTCCTGTAAATTATGTCCTTCACCAGGGATATATGCAATTACTTCGAGCTTGTTGGTTAAACGAACTTTGGCAACTTTACGCAAAGCAGAGTTAGGCTTTTTTGGAGTTGTAGTATATACTCTCGTACACACTCCACGCCGCTGCGGACAGCTATCCAGCGCCCTGGATTTACTTTTTGCTTTTATGATATCTCTACCTTTTCTTACTAATTGCTGTATTGTAGGCATTATGTAACCTTAATTTTTTGGACGGCAAAGGTAAGAGAATTAATTAAAAAGTAAAAATTAAAAAGAAAGGAATTGTGCGATTAACTACACTTTATACATCCAGTCGTATTTATCAGGGATCCTTCCTTCTCTAATTGCACTTAACCGGGTTTTTACTTCAGGAGCGGTTTTCCATTTATCTACATCAAAATGCATTGTAAAATCTTTATAACGCAATTCTTTTATCATAGAAATTGTGGCTGCGGTGCCGGTTCCAAAAACTTCATATAGAATACCGGCTTTATAAGCATCTACAATATCATTAATACTCAACGGTCTTTCTTCTACTTTCAAACCAAGTTCTTTTAATAAAACAATCGTACTATTCCTTGTTACACCATCCAGAATTGTTCCTGCTTCCAGGTCAGGTGTGATAGCTGTATTACCAATGATGAAAAACACATTCATAGTACCGCACTCCTGTACATATTTATGCTCATACGCATCCGTCCATAAAACCTGGTCATAGCCTTTCTTTTTAGCCTGTGCGGTTGCATACATGGCAGCTCCATAATTTCCGGCAGCTTTTGCATATCCTACTCCACCAGGCACAGCACGTACATATTTTTCTTCTACATATATTCTCATAGGAGCATTGTAATAAGGGCCTGTCGGGCTTAAGATGATCATGAATTTATATTTATCACTTGGCCGTACTCCTATTACTTCATCGCTGCTGAACATAAAGGGCCTGATGTATAAAGAATGATCTTCCTGCTGAGGAATCCAGTTCTTATCAAGATCAACTAATTGGCGCATGCCCTCCATAAAAATCTCTTCAGGGATTTGTGGCATTGCCATTCTTTCTGCAGAAATATTAAAGCGTTTAAAATTATCAAAGGGACGAAATATATATGCTTCACCCTGCTGATTTTTATAGGCTTTTATGCCTTCAAAAATGGCTTGTCCGTAATGCAAAGCCGCTACAGATGGTGATAGAAGCAATGGCTGATAAGGCTTAATCTCTACGTTTTTCCATTCCCCATCTTCATAATCAACCTCAAGCATATGATCAGTAAAATATTTACCGAAAGGAATATTTTGTAAGGTCAGATCATTCACCTTACTTCTTTCAACCCTTGTAATATTAAAATCAGCAGCTGCAATCATATCAGTAAATTTGTAACAAAGAAACGAAAAAAAAGAATGCAAATTAATTTATGAGCTTAGATAATATTCAGCTTCCCGGGTTTGTAATTCAAGATTTGTTCCAAAAAACTTTGGTTGATCTGATTAGTAATGAAAAGAAACAATCAATATCGGGAACCAAAGAACTAAACTTTTTTGGTGGCAATAAACAACATATAATATTACTTGTAAATAATCCTGATGCGGCATTTGTAACCGACCAGCAACTTACTTTTTTATCAGGTATATTAACTGCATGCAAATTATCATTGGAAGATATTGGATTATTAAATATTGCTTCCTATCCCGCAATCTCTTATAAAACCATATCAGACACTTTTAATCCAAGAATAGTAATGATGTTCGGTATTTTACCCGATGCAATACAATTACCTTTTGTAATGCCCAAATTTCAAAGACAATCATATAACAACCAGGTTTATTTAGCTATTCCCTCATTAAATGAATTAGAAAACAATAAAGATCTGAAACGAAAATTATGGATAGTGCTTCAACAAATTTTTTCTCTTTAGTATGCATAAATTAATCTTTGCCACTAATAATCAGCATAAAGTAGATGAAATAAAATCTATCCCCGGAATAAACTACGAAATCATAAGTTTAAAGGAGGCGGGAATAAACATTGATATTCCTGAACCATATAATACATTAGAAGAAAATGCTACAGAAAAATCCAGCGTTATATACAAACTTACAGGCATGGATTGTTTTAGTGAAGATACGGGTCTTGAAGTGGAGGCTTTAAATGGAGAGCCTGGTGTAAAAAGTTCCCGATATGCAGGCGAAGGTAAATCTTTCGTCCATAAGGACTCCATTGGAGAAAAAAATATTGAAAAATTACTATTCAAAATGCAGGGAATTGAAAACCGCAATGCACAATTCAGAACTGTTCTTTCCTTAATGCTTAACGGAACTGAATATAAATTTGAAGGAATATGCAAAGGCATTATTCTTGCATATAATAAGGGGGAAGGAGGCTTTGGGTACGATCCGATATTTTTGCCTTTAGGAGCACAAAGAACTTTTGCAGAAATGGATATGGAAGAAAAAAACAGGTTTAGTCACCGGAAAAAAGTTATGGATAAGCTGGTTGATTTTTTACATAATTCTACTGAAAAAAATAAATAAACATCTGAAAAAAATATTACTAAGAAATTGAGCGCAATAAGCAACCATATACTATCTGAATCCGACTTAATAGAAGGATGCATTAAAGGAGATAGACAAATGCAGAAACTGCTTTACCATAGATTTTCACCTAAAATGTACGCTGTTTGTCTTCGTTATTCAGGAAATTCTGAAGATGCCCGTGATCTTTTACAGGAAGGATTTATTAAGATATTTAAAAACTTATGTAAATATCGGGGAGATGGTTCGTTTGAAGGATGGATAAGAAGAATTTTTGTAAACACTTCTATTGAACATTTTAGAAAGAAAGTGCATTTACAAAATGTAACGGAAACGCAGGAAACATCAATTGAAGATAAAGAATGGAATGTGCTGGATAATCTTGCTGAAAAAGACATCATGAAAATGATCAATGAATTATCACCGGGATACAAAGCGGTTTTTAATATGCATGTTATTGAGGGATATTCTCATAAAGAAATTGCCGATATACTTGGCATAAATGAAGGCACCAGTAAATCTCAATTGGCAAGGGCTAAAATGGTATTGAAAAAAATGGTTGAAAACAGGTTAAATAAAACAAGCAACAACACTGTGAATTTATAGATATGGATAATGTAAAAAACAGAATGTACAATTATGAAACAACACCTCCTGAAGGAGTGTGGAAGGCTATTGCTGCTGAATTGGACAGGAATGAAGTCAAAGTTATTCCTATGGTCAAAACGAGGAATAATACCTTCTACTACATAGCTGCGGCTTCTGTAATTATCATATTATTTTGTTTGATCTTTTTTACTAACCGGTCCTCAAAATCTGCAAATGAACAATTAGTTACTTCATCTTCTAATGATAAAACACAAAGCGATACCGAAGTAAATAACAACGTAATAATGACTGTTCCGATAGAAGAAAAAACTATACTAAAAAATAATACTGATACTGATGAATTGCTGGCACAAAATAAACTTCAAAAAAGCGGACCTAATCAAAAACAGAACAAGGAAGTAATAAAGAAAACTGACTCAACAGATAATAATTTAATCTTAAGTAATACCACATCCAGGTATATTACTATTGAAGGTCCACAAGGTCAGCCGGTAAAAGTATCTTCTAAAATGGCAACACTCATTGATTCATCTGAAACAAAAGTATCTTCAAAACCTGTCTGGAATAAAAAAATTAATGAATGGCGGGAGATAATGAAGAGCAATACCCTGACTCCTACGCCGGGGAATTTTTTAGATATAGTAGAACTTACCAAAACATTAAAGGATAATAAATAAGCTTAATTAATTTCTTTCTTTTATTTTTATGACAAATAGTTTTTAATGCCAAGAATTAAAATAGATCTTCCTGAAAAATTCTTCAATATTTCAATAAATATCCCTGTAAGAATTACCGATATTAATTATGGCGATCATGTTGGCAATGATTCTCTGGTTGCCATTATTCACGAAGCAAGAATGCAATTTTTACAACATTATGGTTTTACAGAATTGAATATTGAAGGAATTGGTTTAATAATGTCTGACATTATTGTTGAGTTTAAAAATGAATCTTTTTATAAAGATATTATTGATATAAAAATGGGAAGAGGCGATATTTCCAAAGTAAGTTTTGAATTATTTTACCGGCTTATTACTATTAGAAATAACGAAGAGATTATTATTGCAAATGCAAAAACAACAATGGTTTGCTATGACTATAAATTAAAAAAAGTTGTTGCACTTCCTGAAAAGCTAAAAGATATTTTAATTGCTTAATCTTCCTTCCAGATCTTCCAGCTTTCTTCCGCCTGTATAATCAGCATCTCATAACCGTTTTGAACAACAGCCCCCATTTGTTCACCTTTTTTTAAAAACAATGTTTTTTCAGGTTTATAAATCAGATCAAACAAATAATGTTTTTCAGAAATAAACTGATAAGGCAATTGCGGATATTCTTTATCGTTTGGATACATTCCCACAGGAGTGCAATTAATTATAACCCGATAATCATTCATTATTGTTTCATCAATCATTGAATAATTTATTATTCCTGGTAAAGGTTGATGACTTCTTGTAACTAATAAAAAATTAATATTTAATTTTTTAAATACATATTGAATTGCTTTTGATGAACCACCTGTTCCTAATACCAAAGCTTTTTTATGAGCAGGTTTTAATTTTTTTATAAACGAATTTTCAAAACCAATTACATCAGTATTGTAAGCGATTAGTTTGTCTCCCACAATTTTTATGGTGTTAGCTGCGCCGATATCTTTTACAGGGTCTGTTGTTTCTGTAACATATTCCAACACCTGTTGCTTGTATGGTATTGTAACGTTTAATCCTTTTAAAAATGGATTGGAATTTATTACTGATGGAAGATCTTTTATTGATGGGATTGGAAAAAGTTCATACCTGCAATCTATTAAACCTTCTCTTTGAAACTTCTCACTAAAATATTTTTTTGAAAAGGAATGACCCAGCGGATAACCTATCAATCCATACAATTTCATTAAGCTGTTTCTTTATCAAGATATAAATGAAAAGTGTCGCCCCGTAAACCTATCCTCATTGATTCCAAAGGAATAACTTCGGATGGAGCGATATTTCCAAGGTTTACATTGCATCCTATCAATTCGATAAAATATAATTGCTGAGCTTTTTGCGGAGCTTCCCATATAATTTTTTCTTCCGGTATCTGTGTTAATATCTCCTGTACTAAACCTTCTCTCACTTCACCGGTACTGCGGTAAATACCAACATTTCCTGCTTCTCTTGCTTCGGCAATCACATAAGTAGAACCGGCTTCCAGCTCAGCTTTCATTAATTCTATCCATTTATAAGGTGGAATAATGTGAGCAGCATCCTTACTTCCAACTTCGCTAAGCACCGTACCAATCTTAGCAAGCTTTTCTATGTAGCCGCATTTTTCAGCATGAGGAATATCGATTGACCCATCGCTTACTTCCACATAGGTTATGTTGTATTCTTTACAAATATTTATATAATCCTGAAACTGGTTGCGGATAAGAAATGCCTCAAACAAAGTGCCTCCAAAATAAACAGGAATGTCGTATGCCTGGTAAACTTCAATTTTTTGTTTTAGATCAGGGGTTACAAAAGCAGTTCCAAAACCTAACTTTACCACATCAATATGGGGATGGGCTATACTTAAAAAATTTTTTGTTTCTTCAATGCTAAGCCCTTTATCCATTACCATGGTTATACCATGTGTACGTGGCTTCTTATTCCTTTCTGGAATTTGTGATAGATTAAAATTCATGCTTACTTTTTTTAAGGGTGCGGTAAAGATAAGTTGTGTAGATACAACACGCAAAAAATCATTAACAAAAAAGAATTATTTTGAAGAACGGTTATTTTTATATTTAGCAATTAATGAAATAACCTGATGGTTTTGTAATAACGAAGGTTCCAATTCAACCAGTTGCTTTATCATCTTTGGAGATTTTTCCATTGCTAACTCCAATAATAATAATGCTTCTTTTGACTTTCCCATCGCAAACAGAACTGCAGTTTTATAAAAAATCAATAATGGCTTGTTGGTGGTATTTTTTAAAGCATTGTGCACCTGCTGTAAAGCTTCTTCATAAAAGCCGGCATCGTAAAGGCAGTTAATTAATTCTTTCCAGCCTTTAATATTTTTTGGTCTTGCTTTTATAAAGTTTGAAAAATAAATAATTGCATCTTTTGTTTTATTTAACTGTACATAACATTGAGCCAATGCAAAATTATAATCAGGACGGGAGCGCTGAATACGCATTGCATTCTCAAGATTTTTTATCGCACTTTCCCACTGGCTTTCATTCATATAGGTGCAGGCAATTTTATAATGCAAATGACTGTCTTCAGGTGTTAAATGCGAAGCTTTGCGATAATGAAATCTTGCCTGTGCATAGTTCTTTAATTTATCATAACAATGTCCCAATGCTTCATATATCACATCTTCCGGTCTTGTTAATTCTAAAACTTTTTGTAGTACCTCAATAGCTTCTTTGTATTTACGCATACGTAAATATGCGTCTCCCATATTGCGATATGCATAATCAAATTTTTCATCAATTGCAATAGCATATTGATATGCATCAATTGCTTTTTCGTAAAGCTTTACACCTTGGTATGCGGCACCGAGGTTAAACCATGCAAGCTCTGTAAATGGATGCTCATCAATAATTTTTTGATGCAGTTTGATACCTTCTTCATTTCGGCCTGTATAATCTGTCCAAAAACAAATTTTATAAAGAGCTTCTTCATTGGTTTGATCCTGCTCAAGAATTAATTTAAGACAATTAAAGACTTTATCGAATTCTTCATAATCATCATATACATCTGCCAATTCAAAAAGTAATTCTATTCTTTCTTCTCCTTCAAATAAATGAATTGCTTTCTCTAAAAGATCAGCGGCTTTCTTTTGTTGATCCAACGCCAGGTAAACATCCGTTTTAAGAATGTATAAATTAATATCTCCCCTATCTAACAACTCCGCTTTTTCTAACAACACTAATGCTTCCCTGTAATGCCTTTTCACAATTAAAAGATCTGCTTTTTTAATTTGTAGTATGGAAGAATAAGGATATTGCTGTATACCATAATCAGCTGCCTCAAGTGCTGATGATAAATCATCTTTCTCATCGAAATAATCTATAAGTTGCTCAAAGGCATCTTCTTCAATAAATGCATAACCATTGCCTTGCTTCATGCTATTATATTGCTGAAGCAAATCCATCATTCCTTCTCTGTCCTGCCGATATTGGTTTTCCCTCATTTATAAATAGTTAACTGAAATTAATACTATTTTTAAAAGGTACATACGATTTCTTAAACTTCTTCGTTAAATTAAGGTCTAAAAAATTATAACATTTTATATAGGAATTTCAGTTTTTATTGTTAAATTTGTTAACTAAATCTAAATTAATAATGATCAAAAAATCCAAAATAGCTGCAATTGTACTGCTCTTTTGCTTTGTAACTTATGTTGCAATAGCAGATAGAGGTGGCTTTGGAAGAAGGAATAAGATCCATTTTAATATAATAACTCTTAATACTTTAAAAAATTCTATTGCCTTTAATTTAAAATCAGGACTTACCTACAGAGGTAATACAATATTAAATCAACAACAGATTAGTAATTCTATTTTTACTAACACTATAGTTAGCTATCAAAAGGGAAATACAATTTATATTCTGCCTTACAAACAAAAAGTTTTAATTCAATCGTATTCTCCGGCTTCAGGATATAAACTAATAATCAGATCCAAATAATTATAATTCTTTATAATAAAAAATCCCGAAATTCTTCGGGATTTTTTATTATTTGTTACTTTTTCGAGTAATTATTTTTTTGTTTCTCCATATGTCATAATTCGATACCCGGATTTGGGAATATCAAACTTTGATGCAGGAACAATATCAAAATTTATTTTTGCCAATGTATATTTAAATTTCCTGTTGCCAGATTGCCATTCGTACTGCATCGCTAATCCTGGCAAATTCTTAAACTGAGAATCATAACCTTTATCTGCAACTTCCAGTTCAGTTGTATAGTAAACTACAAAAGAACTTCCATCTCTTAATTTAGCAATAGCTTTTTTACAATTATATCCGGCTATATCCATTGTTTCATTAGTTGTTTCAAAAGTTATACCCTGATATTTACTGTTCTTTTTATCCCAGTCTTCTTTAGTAAGTGTTATCATAAGTTTTTGCCCGCTGTAATCTTTTAAAATAACACCTGTGCCATTCCTTGAATCATGAATAGTTATATCGCTGCCTAAACCGCTGATAATTTCACTTCTGCTTTGGCTGCCTTTAATATAAATAGTATTGGTAGCGCCGTCCAGCATATCAGCCATTGTAGGCTCTTTGCTTGATGTTTGAATAGACATGTTATAAACCAATGTACCCTCAAAAATTGTTTTCTGTGCAATAGCTGCAAAGCTGCTAAAAAAAAATATTATAATAAATCCTGTCTTTAAAATTTTCATTTATCGTATTTTATAAACTCTAAAGAGTCAATTAAAAGACTTCTTAATTTAATAAATAGTTGCAAATCAAGGTTTGGCTATTTCTTGCCTTTATTGGTTTTTTGTTTCATGGTTTGCAATTTTTGATTATTCGCCTGCATAGCCTGAATTCTTTCCTGCCATTTACTTTTTACTGCAGGTTTCTTTTTGTTCGCTTCCAGTTGCGCTAATATCTTTTCGTGATTAATTATATATTTCTGTATAACAAATTGAATTATTAAAGTAATAGCATTAGAAACAGTATAATACCAGGTTAAGGCAGCAGGCTGAGTATTAAAAACACCTAATAAAATAACAGGAAAAATAAAAGGCATGTATTTCATCACAGGATTACCCGTATCCTGCATATTACTCATTCCATATAAAGAAATAAGCAAACTGGTAACAACAGCAAAAATGGTAAATAGGCTTATATGACTTCCATACAGCGGAATATTAAATGGAAGATTATAAATGGAATCATAAGATGAAAGATCTTTAGCCCACCAAAAGCTTTGTCCGCGTAATGCAATATTTGAATTAAAGAAATTATATAAAGCAAAAAATATTGGAATTTGTAACAACGCCGGAATGCAGCCGCCTAAAGGATTTACACCGGCAGTTTTAAACAATTTCATTTGCTCCATTCCAAACGTTTGTTTATCGTCACCATACTTTGTTTTTAAAGCATCTATCTCTGGTTTTAATAATTTCATTTTTGCGCCACTAACATAGCTTTGGTATGTAAGTGGAGAAATCAATAACCTGATGATGATAGTAAGAAGTGCTATTACTAATCCAAAACTTGCAATTTTACTGCTCATGTAATTAAATACCGGCATTATAAAACCTCGATTAATATATTTTACAAAAGCAAAAATTCCAGTTCCTAGAGGAACAATATTATGCATCTGATTACCATACGATTTTAAAATTTTATAATCGCTCGGTCCATAAAATAATTGCAAAGGAATACTGGCTGCAGTGCCAGATGGTATATTAATTTTTAAATTAGCAGTTGTTTGGGCAATGATATGAGTGGTGTTTGTATCAGAAGATACC
>Ga0207932_1000307_pt1 | contig 16613 bp, 18 predicted proteins | sample NGESurdeep092012_FD_184480 | JGI IMG/M metagenome (GOLD analysis project Ga0207932, IMG submission 184480) | Arctic peat soil microbial communities from Barrow, Alaska - NGEE Surface sample 415-2 deep-092012 (SPAdes) | ecosystem: Environmental > Terrestrial > Soil > Wetlands > Peat ...
CCCCGACGAAGTCCTGGTCGAAATCGCCGGTTGCGGCGTTTGCCACACCGACCTCGGCTATTTTTACGACGGCGTGCGTACCAAGCACGAGCTGCCGCTCTGCCTCGGGCATGAGATCAGCGGCCACGTCATCGAGACCGGCGCTGATGTGCTCTGGTACACCGACCGCGCCGTCATCATTCCGGCCGTGATTCCCTGCGGGCGCTGCGATGCCTGCCTGCGCGGCAAGGCGACGATCTGCCCGAACCAGAAGATGCCGGGCAACGATATTCAAGGCGGCTTCGCCACCCACATCATCGTGCCGGCGCGCGGCCTGTGCGTGGTCGATGAGCATCGCCTGGCGGCCGCCGAAATCGACCTCGCCGACCTCTCCGTGATCGCCGATGCGGTGACCACGCCCTACCAGGCGGTCGTGCAGGCCGGTGTAACGAAAGGCGACCTCGTCGTCGTCAATGGCATCGGCGGCGTCGGCGGCTATTGCGCGCAGATCGCGGCCGCCATGGGCGGCGTCGTGATCGCGATCGACGTCAGTGACGAGAAACTCGCGGCCATCGGCAAGCAGGGCGCTTCGCTCACGCTCAACGCCAAGACCATGACGCCGCGCGACATCAAGGCGGCGATCCAGGCCTACGCCAAGCAGCACCATCTGCGCCAGAGCGAGTGGATCATTTTCGAATGTTCCGGCTCGAAAGCCGGGCAGGAGACCGCCTTCAGCCTGATCAATCACGGTGCGACGCTCGCCGTCGTCGGCTTCACCATGGACAAGGTCGAGGTGCGGCTGTCGAACCTGATGGCCTACCATGCGCGCGCGCTCGGCAATTGGGGCTGCCCGCCTGAGCTTTATCCCGCCGCGCTCGAACTTGTGCTCGATGGCCGCGTCAAGGTCGGCCCGTTCGTCGAAAAACATCCGCTGAAAGACATCAACAAAGTATTCGAAGACGTGCATGCCGGCCTCGTCAAGCGCCGTGCCGTTCTCGTCCCGTAATCGATAAGGAGCGTGGTCATGAGCGCTGCTGCACAAACCGCCAAGGATCACGGCCTGGTCGCGCCGCAGGTTTGGCTCGCCAACAAGGGCGTGCGTTACGAAAAGCGCCCGGTCAAAGGCGAAGACGGCCAGCCGGTCGCCGGGCTCTACAATGCCTGGATCACGCTCGACAATCCGAGCCAGTTCAATTCCTACACCACCGAGATGGTGAAGAGCGTGATCTTCGCCTTCCGCGAGGCGAGCGCAGCGCGCGACGTGGTCGCCGTCGTGTTCACCGGCGCCGGCGACAGGGCGTTCTGCACCGGCGGCAATACCAAGGAATACGCCGAATATTACGCCGGCAATCCGCAGGAATATCGCGGCTATATGCGGCTGTTCAACGACATGGTGTCGGCCATCCTGGTCTGCGACAAGCCGGTGATCTGCCGCGTCAACGGCATGCGCATCGGCGGCGGCCAGGAAATCGGCATGGCTTGCGATTTCTCGGTCGCACAGGATCTCGCGCGCTTCGGACAGGCCGGCCCCAAGCACGGCTCCGCCCCGATTGGCGGCGCCACCGACTTCCTCCCGGTCATGGTTGGCGCCGAACGGGCGATGGTCGCCTGCGTGCTGTGCGAGCCGTTCTCCGCGCACGAGGCCTATCAGATGGGTGTTCTCGCCGGCATCGTTCCGGCGCTGAAGGTCGACGGCAAGTTCATCGCCAATCCGCTGGTCGAGACCGGCCGGATGACCGATGAGTTCGGCCGCATGGTCTTCGGCAAGCAAAAGACCGGCGATGCCCTCAAGGCCGGTCAGGAACTGATGAAGCGCGGCGCCGTCGATCTGTCGCTGCTCGATGAGTATGTCGAGGGCCTGTGCACCAAGCTGCTGTACACTTTTCCCGATTGCACGACCAAGACCATCGAAGAGCTGCGCAAGCCGAAGCTCGACATCTGGAATCGCAACAAGGAAAATTCCAGGGCCTGGCTCGCGCTCAACATGATGACGGAAGCCCGCGCCGGCTTCCGCGCCTTCAATGAAGGCACCAAGGAAACCGGCCGCGAGGTCGACTTCGTCGCGCTGCGCCGCGCCTTGGCCGCCAATACGCCCTGGTCGGACGAGCTCACCCAAAGCATCCAGCCGCGGGCCAAAAAGTCATGACCTCGCCGCTCAAGGTCTGGTTCGAAGCGGAAGGGCGCCTGCTGCGCCTGCGGTTGAGCCGGCCGAAGGCGAATATCGTCGACGCCGCCATGATCGGCGCGTTGCGTGGCGCGCTGACCGAGCATCTCAACAATGCCGGCCTCGGCGCCATCCTGCTCGATGCCGAAGGTCCGCATTTCAGTTTCGGCGCCAGCGTCGAAGAGCATATGCCGGCGCAGTGCGCGGCGATGCTCAAGAGCATTCACGCGCTGGTGCTGCAACTGGTCGACTCGACCGTGCCGGTGCTGGTGGCCGTGCGCGGGCAGTGCCTGGGCGGCGGGCTCGAAGTCGCGCTCGCAGGACACATGATTTTCGTCGCGCCCGACGCCAGCCTCGGCCAGCCCGAGCTGAAGCTCGGCGTGTTCGCGCCGGCGGCGTCCTGTCTGCTGCCGGAGCTGGTCGGTCCCACGCGCGCGATCGATCTGCTGTTGTCCGGGCGCAGCATCAGCGGCGCCGACGCCGGCGTCATGGGCATGGCCCAGGTCGCGGCCGATCCGGAAGCAGCCGCTCTCGCCTATTTTACCGAGCATCTGAAGCCGAAGAGCGCGAGTTCGTTGCGCTTCGCCGTCAGGGCGGCGCGTTGCGATTATGTCGCGCGCGTGCATGCGAAGATCGAGCGTGTCGAACGCATGTATCTCGAGGAACTTATGAAGTCGCACGACGCGGTTGAGGGCCTTGAGGCCTTTGTCGGAAAGAGGGCAGCGCAATGGCAACATCGGTAAACGGCTCTGGCTCGACCGTGTCCGCGATTATCGGACGGGCGCAGGCCTTGTTCGACGATCTCTCGTTCACGACGGCGCGCGCATGGAAGGCGGCATCGCCCGACCGCAAGGTCATCGGCTATATGCCGATCTACGTGCCGCGCGAACTCATTCACGCCGCCAACATGCTGCCGCTCGGGATCGTCGGCGGCGGCGACCAGCTCGAAGTCATCCACGGCGACGCCTACTACCAGAGCTACATCTGCCGCATTCCGCGCTCGACCATCGAACTCGGCGTCACCGGCCGGCTCGATTTCGTCGACGGCATGCTGTTCCCGTCGATCTGCGACGTGATCCGGAACCTGTCCGGCATGTGGAAGATGATGTTTCCCAAGGTCTACGTGCGCTATTTCGACGTGCCGCAGAACTACAAGGACGAGATCGGCGGCAACTACTACACCCAGGAACTGGTCGAGCTGAAGGAAGCGCTGGCGGAGTTGCGCGGCAAGCCAATCACCGATGACGAGCTGCGCCACTCGATTACGGTCTACAACGAAAATCGCCGTCTGGTGCGCGACCTTTACGCCTTCCGCGCGCAAAAGCCGTGGCAGACGCCGGCCTCGGAAATCTATCTGCTGATGCGGGCCGGGCTGGTGCTGCCGGTCGAAGAGCATACCGTCATGCTGCGCGAGTATCTCGCCGCGGTGGCCAAAGAAGAGCGCCCGCGCCGCGACAATTGCCGCGTCGTGCTCACCGGCGTGTTCTGCGAGCAGCCGCCGCTCAATCTGATCAAGTCGCTTGAACTCGCCGGCTGCTACGTGGTCGACGACGATCTGCAGCTGGTGACGCGCTGGCTCACTTCCGATTGCCCGATCGAGGGCGACCCGCTGAAGAATCTGGCGCTCGCCTTCCTGCATCACTCCGAATCGACGGCGGCCAAATACGAGCCCAATCTCGCGGAAAAGGGCCAGCATCTGGTGCGCGCGGTCAAGCGTACCAATGCGGAAGGCGTGATTTTCGCCTGCCCGAGCTTCTGCGATCCCGCGCTGCTCGATCGGCCGATGCTGCAGCACGTGCTCAAGGACGCCAATATCCCGTTCATCGCTTTCAAATACGCGGAAAATTCCGGACAGATGCAGCCGATCCGCGAACAGGCCGGAACCTTTGCCGATTCAATCAAACTGTGGAGCGGAACATGACGGTCATCGTCACGACGCCTAAAGGCGCGCCGGCCAAGACGGTCGCCAAAGACGATTCGATGCTCAAGCAGAAGGCAATGATGGCCGCTCATTTCGATCGGCTGACTAGCTCGGGTGAGACCGGCAAAAAGGTTTGCAACACCTTCGTGCCGGGCAATCTCAACGAACTCATCATGTGCTTCGGCCTCTTGAACAATCTGCCCGAGGTCAACGCGATTCAAAGCGGCCTGCGCCGCCAGTCGGGCGCCTATGTGCTCGAGGCCGAGAAGATCGGCCATTCCGAGGACGTCTGCACCTATGTGAAGTCCGACATCGGCATGATGGCGAAAGGCAATATCGGTCCGAACGGCAAGCGGATGCCGGATCCCGACGTGCTGCTGCTGTCCTATACCGGCTGCTTCACCTTCATGAAGTGGTTCGAGCTCTTACGCGAGCAGTACAAGTGCGAAACGATCATGTTGCACACGCCCTATATGGGCGACGGCAAGGTCACGCCGAACATGATCCAATACATGGTCAAGCAGCTGAAGGAAGAGGTGATCCCGAAGCTGGAACGCGTCTCCGGCGTCAAGTTCGACATCGACCTGCTGCGTGAATATCTCAAGCGATCGGTCAAGGCGGAAGACGATCTGGTCAAGGTGCTGCAATCCGCCAAGACCAAGCCATCGCCGATCGACGCCTATTTCGGCGGCATCTACTATATCGGTCCGATGTTCGGCGCCTTCCGCGGCACCCAGGATGCCATCGATTATTACGGCTTCCTGCGCGCCGAAGTCGAGGATCGTGTCGCCAAGGGCCTTGGGCCCGTCACGCCCGACGGCGATATGGGCAAGGAGAAATACCGGCTGGTGGTCGAAGGGCCGCCGAACTACACCAACTTCCGCCAGTTCTGGAAGATGTTCTACGACGAAGGCGCCGTCGTGGTCGCCTCCAGCTACACCAAGGTCGGCGGCGTCTATGATCTCGGCTTCCGCCACGATCCCAACAATCCGCTCGAGACCTTGGCTGAGTACTGCCTCGGCGTTTACACCAACCGCAACCTGCCGCAACGCATCGACATGCTGGCGAACTACATCAACGAGTATGAAGCCGACGGCCTGCTGATCAACTCGATCAAGAGCTGCAACAGCTTCTCGGCCGGCCAGCTTCTGATGATGCGCGAAGTGGAAAAGCGTACCGGTAAGCCGGCGGCTTTCGTTGAATCCGACCTGGTCGATCCGCGTTACTTCTCGGCGGCCAATATCAAAAATCGCCTGGAGAGCTATTTCCAGATGATCGAGCAGAAGCGCGCCGGCGCGAGCGCGGCGGCCTGAGGGGAATTTCCATGAAAACCTTCGTCGGTATCGATCTTGGTTCAACGACGACCAAGGCTGTTCTGCTGGACGACAACAGCAACGTCATCGGCCGCGGCATCACCAATTCGCGCTCGAATTACGCGACGGCCGCCCGCGTCGCCGGCCAGGAAGCCAAGGTCGACGGCCAGTTCACGCTGTTCCGGCGCGCCTTGCGGGGCACCGGCAAGCTCACGACGCAGCTTGACGATTTTCTGGGCGCGCTTGAGCGCGCCTTCCGCCTGGAACAGTTCGTCGACCAACTCGCCGACCTGCAAAAGACCTGTGTCGGCTACATCCAGGGCGATCGCTTCAAGACGATGGAAGCTGGGATCAAGGACGCGGTTGGCGAAATCTTCAACCGCTTGCGCAGCGAGGCGCCCGAGCTCTATGCGCCAGGCGCCAAGCGCAAGTCGGATTTCTTCCGCGATATCGCCGGCTCGCGCTACCACATCCACGCCGAGGAAGTGGCCCGCGCGGTGACGCTGCCCTACGATCTGCTGATCAACCTGTACGACAAGTCGATCATCGAGGTCGAAAACCGGCCGCCGGAAGGCGACCTCAGCGATAAGTTCCGTCGTGCTTTGGCGCGCGTCTTGAAAACCGAGAAATCGATCCAATCGTCCGCGGAGGTCGTCCAGAAGACGATCGAAGATACGCTGGCGATCGATCTGGAAGAGACCTACCTGGTCGGCACCGGCTATGGCCGCGTCACGCTGCCGTTCTCGAAGGAGCACATCCGTTCGGAAATTCTCTGTCACGGGCTCGGCGCCCACATGATGTATCCGAATACGCGCACCGTGCTCGACATCGGCGGCCAGGATACCAAGGGCATCCAGATCGATGCCAACGGCATCGTCGAGAACTTCCAGATGAACGACCGCTGCGCGGCGGGTTGCGGCCGCTATCTCGGCTACATCGCCGACGAAATGAACATGGGCCTGCACGAACTGGGCCCCATGGCCATGAAGTCGAACAAGCCGGCGCGCATCAACTCGACTTGCACCGTGTTTGCCGGCGCCGAATTGCGCGATCGCCTCTCGCTCGGAGAAAAGCGCGAGGACATCCTGGCCGGTCTGCACCGCGCCATCATCCTGCGCGCGGTCTCGATCATCTCGCGCTCCGGCGGCGTCACCAACGAGTTCACCTTCACCGGCGGCGTCGCCAAGAACGAAGCCGCCGTGCGAGAGCTGCGCAAGCTCATCAAGGAGAACTACGGCGATGTCGTGATCAACATCAATCCGGAATCGATCTATACCGGCGCACTCGGCGCGGCCGAATTCGCGCGCCGGGCGCATTTGGGCGAGACGACGGAGAGCGCACAATGACCATCGCAGCAGGCATCGACATCGGCACGTCCACCATCAAGGCGACGCTGTTCAGGGTCGAGAACGGCAAGGAGGAATGGCTGGCGCGCTACGCGTTGCGCATCCGGCAACGCGATCCAATGGAACTCGCGCGCGTCGCCTATGACGCCGTGCTGGAAGACGCCAAGCTCAAGCCCGAGGACGTCAATTACGTGGCGACCACGGGCGAGGCCGAAAGCGTGCCGTTCCATACCGGCCATTTCTACTCGATGACGACGCATGCGCGCGGCGCCATCTATCTCGATCCGGAAGCGCGCGCCGCGCTCGACATCGGCGCGCTGCACGGCCGCGCGATCAAGACCGACGAACGCGGAAAAGTGCTGACCTACAAGATGACCAGCCAATGCGCATCGGGCTCCGGGCAGTTTCTGGAGAACATCGCCCGCTATCTCGGTATCGCGCAGGAAGAGATCGGTTCGTTGTCCTCGCAGGCCGACAATCCGGAGGTCGTCTCCAGCATCTGCGCCGTGCTGGCGGAAACCGACGTGATCAACATGGTGTCGCGCGGCATCACCGCCCCCAACATCCTGAAGGGCATCCATCTGTCGATGGCGGCACGGCTATCCAAGCTGCTGAAATCGATTGGCATGGTCAAAGGCGTGGTCATGGTCACCGGCGGCCTAGCACTGGACAAGGGCCTGGTTGCCGCGCTTGAAGAGGATATCGGCCATATCAAGGATATGACCACCATGGTGGTGCGCAGCCACCCGGACTCCATCTATGCTGGCGCCATCGGCGCGGCGCTTTGGGGCGCTTATCGGTTCGACAAACTCGCCGCGCAGGGTAACCTGCCGCGAGCGGCCTGAGTTGGAGCAACATTATGGCACTGATGATCATCGACACCTGCACGGCTTGCGATGCTTGCGAGCCGGTCTGCCCGAACAAGGCGATCACCGCCGGCAATCCGATGTACGTCATCGATCCGCTGAAATGCACCGAATGCGTCGGCGCCGAGGACGAGCCGCAATGCAAGCTGGTGTGTCCGGCCGATTGCATCGTCCCCAACCCCGATTGGGCCGAAAGCCAGGACGATCTGATGGAAAAATATAAACAGTTGCACGGCTGAGGAAACCCATGAACTTCCGCAACCGCGTCTGCCAGACCCTGCACGACGAGCACGTCGCGTCCATCGCGTTGATGGAGCGGCTGGAGCAGGTCTTCGCGCGCTACCGGAATAAAGCGCCGGACGCCAAGGACCCGGCCGTCGCGAAGCTTTTGGCCGATCTCGCCACTGAAATTGAAGGCGATCTCACGCGTCACTTCGCGTTCGAGGAGGAAGATCTTTTCTCCTATCTGAGCGCGGCGGGCGACCAGGCGATCGGCGCGCATTTGACCGGCGAACATGCGGTGATCCGCCCGCTTGGCGGTGCGTTCGTCAAGCTGATCGGCGAGATTCGCGCGCAGGGCTTCGATGACGCGCGCTGGAACGAATTTCGGCAGCTCGGTCAGGAGCTGAGCGAACGCCTGGTGTCGCACGCCCAGAAGGAAGAAATGGCGCTGCTGCCGATGCTCGACGAGATGATGGAGCCTGAAATCGAAGCGCAGCTTTATGAAAAATATGTCGAAACCGCATGAGGGATCATGGTCACGCCCACAGCCAATCATAGCACACGCCCGATCACCGTCGCCGATCTGGAACAGGTCATCGCGATCGATCGGGTGCACACCGGCCATAGCCGCCGGCACTTCTTCGAGAAGCGCTTCGCGGCCGCCAAGGCGCGGCCGGGGGATTTCGTCCATGTCGGGGTCGTCGCCGACAACGTGCTGCGCGGTTTCGCGATCGCCCGCATCCTGCGCGGCGAATTCGGCCAGAAAGACGCGATTGCGGTCGTCGATGCGCTCGGCGTCGAGCGGGAAAGCCGCGAGCATGGGCTGGGCCATCGTCTGATGGAGGGTCTAGTCGAGACCGCGCGCAAGCAGGGCGCCCATTCCGTGCAGTCGCTGGTTGACTGGAAGAACGCCGACCTGTTGCGGTTCTTCAACACCACGAACTTCAAGTTGGCGCCACGGCTGGCGCTGGAATGTGCGATGGCTGAATTGCGCGTAGAGGCGGATGAGGAACCATGACCGACACATCGCGGACCAAGTCTCAACAGATGCGCATCCCGGAGCGGGTCGGGGCCGAGGCCGAAGTGAACTACGGCAAGGAGCCGGCGCCCGATTTCGGACCGCTGGCGCGCGACCGCATCCCCGTGCGCGCCATGAAAGAAAGCGATCTGCGCAAGCTGATCGACATCGATAGCCGCATCACCGGACGCAATCGCGCCGATTATTTCAACCGTAAGCTCGAGGAAGCCCTCTACGAGTCCGACGTGCGTGTCTCGCTGGTGGCCGAGCGCGACGGCGAACCGATCGGCTTCATCATGGCGCGGGTCGATTTCGGCGAGTTTGGCCGCGTCGATCCGATCGCCGTGCTGGACACGATCGGTGTCGATCCGGATTTCCGCAATCAGGGCATCGGGCGCGCGCTGCTGTCGCAGCTGTTCGTGAACCTGATGACCTTGCGGGTCGAAGGCGTGCGCACCGTGGTCGGCTGGTCGGACCAGCGGCTCATTACTTTCCTCGATCGCTGCGGGTTTCATCCGTCGCAACGGCTGTGTCTTGAATTTGCCGTCAAGTGACAGCCAGCCGCGGTTTAATTTCGCCGGCCATCGCGCCATTGTCACCGGCGGTTGCCGTGGCATCGGCCGGGCCATAGCCGACGCGCTTGCCGAGGCCGGCGCCGAGGTCGATGTGTTCGACGTCGGCCAGCCGGAGAGCGGCGAAGAGCTGGCGCACCGCTTCCTGCGCATCGATATCACCGATGCCGCAGCGGTCGCTCGGGCGGTCGCCGCCCTGCCGACACCGGCGAGCCTCTTGGTCAACAATGCTGGCATCACGCGCGATCGCTCGATCATGAAGATGAGAGATGACGATTGGGCGAGCGTGCTGAGCGTCAATCTGACCGGCGCGTTCAACATGATACGTGCCGTCGCCCCGGCCATGACCGCGGCGGGATTTGGCCGGATCGTGAACATCACCTCGATCAACGGGCTGCGCGGAAAATTCGGCCAGGCCAATTATGCCGCCGCCAAAGCCGGCCTCATCGGCCTGACCAAGACGGCGGCACGCGAGTTCGGCAAGAAGGGCGTCACCGTCAACGCGGTCGCGCCCGGCATGGTGATGACCGACATGGCCAAGGTGCTGCCGGCGGAGGTGCTCAAGCGCGCGGTCGACGAGGCGGCGCTCAACGAGTTGGCGCATCCCGAAGACATCAGCAGCGCGGTGCTGTTCCTGCTGTCGAATGCGGCGCGCGCCATCACCGGCGAAGTGCTGCGCGTCGACGCCGGCCAATATATTTAGGTTTCGGTACGCCGTATTACTGCTGCGGGCTCGTCATGCGCCGCATGACGTCGACGGTGAACCAGGCGAAGGCGATGGCCCCGACCAGGCCGATGGCGCTGCCAATTCGCATCGGCCAGACATTGCCGATCGCGATCGCGGCAAAGAGCAGCACGAGCGCGGCCGCGTGACAGGCGGCGTGGACGTCGAGCAGCCGCGTATCGGCGAGTTCGGACATCAGCGGCATGCCGCCGGCGGGCCGGCTGACGAACATCGATGCCAGGAACGGCACGATCCGCTCCAGCACGCCGAGCAGGAACGTCAGCAGCCAGGCAAACAGCAGGAACCCGAACAAGGTTGGCCCGTTCGGGCCGGCGAGGCCATAGATCGCGGCCAAGCCGACAACCATCGTGGCGAGCAGGATCAGCCAGGCGGCGCGGATCAGCACGAATGACAGGCCGAGCCGTTTGCGCATGCCCGCTTTCAGCGTGTCGTGCATCAGGCGCACATGCAGGCCGGCCGCCACCAGCCCGATGAGTGCCGCGACCGTGAGCACCGCCGGGGACTTGGCCAGCGCGCCGGCGGTGCCCAGCGCGATGGCGGCGGTGGCGAGAGCGAACGCGATGATCGATGGCCGGTTCGATGGCGCCGACGCCAGCGCGAACATCGGCACCAGGATATGGCTGAAGCCAAGCGCCAGCAGCCCCATGAAGCCGAAGCCGCCCAGGATGAGATGTGCGAGCGCGGCGGCGTTGTGATCGGGCAGCAGGTTGACGTGTTCGTTGAGCGCGAGCAGGACGCCGAAGACCACCAACAACACCAAAGCCGCCAAGGCCGCCCAACCATAGGCCGCAACCACCGGAATACTCTGCGCCCTGCGCAGATTGTCGGCGAGCAGTCCGCCAAACAGCAGCAGTCCCGTCGCGGTGACGGCGGCGGCCACGATAAGGATTATCGGCTGCGCCCAATACATCCCGGCGATGAGCGCGATCATGCCGGGGACCGCCAGCCAGAACACCAGCTTGATCGGCCAGACCGCGACGATGGCGCGGCGGGTGGCCACCGGCAGCAATTGGACGGAGGCGCCGATCGCGGTGGTGACGAGGACGCCCAGCGCCAACAGGTGCACCGCCGCCAGCGTCGAGCCGAGGCCGCCGCGGAAGCTCGCGACTTCGCCGGCGCCGATCAGCAGCACCAGCCACATCGCGACGTGAAAGCCGGCCGCTGCCGCGAAGAAGCGGAACGGGATCGAGGGCGGCAGCAATCGGCTCTTGGCGCCGCCGAGAAAGGTCGCGGCGATGGTCATGGACCCCAGCGCACCATGCGCAGCATGACGCCACCCTCGCAGTCGCCGCACTGCGACTCGACGAGTTCATGGCTCCAGCCGCGTTCTTCGAGTTCCGGATAGAGGAAGATCGGCTCGCGGTCGAAATGGCCGACCAAAGCGGTATCCACATCGCCGCTTTCGATGGCGCGCAAGACCGTCACCATCGGCTCCGGCGGCTCCAGGCCGCGCAGATCGAGGTGGACGCCGTCGGCGGTCCGCCACATCCGGGATCCATCCGGCGGCGCGGCGTGGTCGTGGTGATGGTGCACCGCAAAGCTCCTTCTGGCCGTCAGGGTTATAAATCGGTACCACAATGCCTAATTATGCGCTATGGATTGTTGATCAGAATCAAGGATCAGCCCTTTTGGCGACCGCGAAAAAAAAGCGCGTGAGCAAGGCCGACGCCGAAGTGCGGGTGCGGCGCGTGCGGGCGTCCGACATGGCGAACGTGATCGCGCTCGACGCCCACATCACCAAGCTGCCCAAGCCGGACTATTGGACCGACGTGTTGCGCCGTTACGGCCGACAGCGGCTGCACGAGCGCTTCTTCCTGGTGGCGGAGGATCGCACCGAGCGGACCAACCCGCGCTTGCTCGGCTTCATCATCGGCGAGGTACGCGCCTGGGAATTCGGCTCGACGCCTTGCGGCTGGGTATTCGCACTGTCGGTTGACCCGGATGCGCGTTTGCAGGGCAGCGGCAGGGCCTTGCTGGATGCGATCTCGGCCGAATTCAAGAAAGCCGGTGTCAGCAAGATGCGCACCATGGTCGAGCGCAACACCATCCTGCAAATGCTGTTCTTCCGTGGCGAGGGCATGATGGCCGGGCCCTATCTCCAGCTCGAGAAGGACCTCGATTGAACAGGCAACGCGGCTTCGACTTGGCCGGCAAAACAATGGCGACATCATGAGACTGCAGATATCGACCCAGCTTGCCATTTTCGCGGTGCTCGAATTGAGCGCGCGCGAAGGCCAGCAGCTCTCGGTTGCCGACATTGGCGCGAAGTATGGCGTCTCCAGTCACCATCTGGCCAAGGTCATGCACGTCATGGGCCGCGCCGGGCTCGTGCGCTCGGTGCGCGGCGCCGGCGGCGGCTACCAATTCGCCGGCAATGCGCGGCGCACGACGCTGCTGGACGTGGTCCAACTGTTCGAAGATGCCAACTCCGCCGAGCCGGACGGCGGGGCTGGCGATGCAACGCCCGAGGGTCAGGCCTTGCGGCAGGTGCTGAGCGAAATCGACGATATTGCCCGCGCAACGCTCGGCTCGATCACCATCGCGACCATGCGCAAGCTGGTGGACCGCCGTGCGACCGACAATGGGCGGCAGCCGAAGGCCGCACGCGGTCTGGCCGCAGCGAAAAATGCGGTCTAAGGTCGCAATTCAGCCGCTGGGCCATAGCGACTGTGCACTGCAGCATAAATAGGCGGATGGTCGCCGGGCAATTCTTGATCAAGATCAAGGCGGCAAGGACTACCGCCTTCATGAGTAGGCCACTTGTGGCCTGAGGCGTTCCACCCATGTCCTCAAAACTGACGGCCGGCGATCTCCAGATCATATCGCGTATCGCGGTATTCCGGGGACTGAAGGCGGAGACCGTCGAGCAGATCATTGCGCCGGCGACCGCGATGATGTTGCGGCCGCACGAATGGATCGCGCGCCAGGGCGACCCGGCCACGTCATTTTTCATCATTATCGACGGCTGGGTGAAGCTTTATCGCAGCGCTCCCTCCGGCGACGACACCGTGATCGAAATCATGACCAAGGGCGAGAGCTTCGCCGAGGGGGTTGCGTTCACCGGAAATCGATATATCGCGACCGCCGAAGCGGTGACCGAAGCCCGCGTCGGCCGCATCCCGGCCGATCATCTTGTGCGCTGCATCCGGCAAAGTCCCGATATCGCCCTGGCGATGATAGCGTCGATTACGCAGCACCTGCATTATCTCGTGCAGCAGGTCGAGCAGCTCAAGGCGCAAAGCGGCGTGCAGCGGGTGGCCGAGTTCCTCGCCTCGCTGTCGCCGGCGGAGCAGGGCCACTGCTCGATGGCGCTGCCCTACGACAAGATTCTGATCGCCGGCCGGCTCGGCCTGACGCCCGAGTCGCTGTCGCGCGCCTTCGCGCGCTTGCGCACGATCGGCGTCGTCGTCGACGCCTCCCACGTCGTGGTCAGAGACGTCGCCAAGCTACGGGCGCTGGCCGCCGACGATCGCAGCGCGGTGCGCGGCACTTTGCGCCCGGTGCGCTGAACCAAAGCAAACCGAACCGCAGGGACGTACCAATGTCACAGCAAGTGCTTCTTCCGCCCGGCTGGCTGCCGCCGATCGGCTATGCCAACGGCATCAGTGTGCCGGCCGGCCGCATCGTGTTCGTCGCCGGTCAGGTCGGCTGGGATGCCAATCAGAAATTCCAGAGCGCGGAGTTGGTGCCGCAATTCGAACAGGCGCTCAAAAACATCCTGGCGATCCTGGCGGAGGCGGGCGGCAAGCCAGAGCATATCTGCCGCATGACCGCATTCTGCATCGACAAGCCGGCCTATCTCGCCGGCCGGCGCGAGCTCGGGCGCATCTGGAAATCGCTGATCGGCAATCACTTCCCGGCGATGAGCATGATTTTTGTCGCCGATCTGCTCGATACGCCGGCCAAGATCGAGTTGGAGGTGACTGCCGTTATTCCGGAAAAATAGCGGCTCTGTCCTATCAGCCGCTCGTCCCCGCGAAAGCGGGGACCCAGAGCAAGAATTTTCTGACACTAAATCTTATTTCTGGATTCCCGCTTGCGCGGGAATGAGCGGAGTTTAAACGTTCAGGCAGCGGCTTCCGCGAACAGTTGTGTCGTCAGGCGGCGCGCCAGCGCGGCGGCGGCGATACGCCGGTAATTGGCCGAGGCCAGCGTGGTCCGCATCGGCTGCACTTGTTTCTGCACCAGCCGGTCGATGGCCTGCAGCAGCTTGTCGTCGAACGCTTGCCCGGCGAAGGCGTCGGCGCCGTCGAGCAGGAAGGGCCGCGAATTGGTGCCGGTGAGCGCGATGCGCAGCGAGCCGATTGTCTTGCCCTTGACGGTGAGCGCGACCGCCACGCCGGCGAGCGGGAAGTCGATGGCCGCGCGCGTCCGCACTTTTTCATAGCGCGAGGCCGGTGGCTTTGCCGGCAGGTGGACCGTGACGATGAGTTCGCCCTCGGCCAAAGTCAGATGGGCCTTGCCGTCTTCGACATAAAGCTCGCTGAGCGGAATGCGGCGCTGGCCTTGTGAGCCGGCAATGTCGATTTCGGCGCCGAGCACAAGCAAAGTCGGCGCGAGGTCGCCGGAAAAGGCAGCATGACAGCGCTGGCCTTGCGGCGCGACGTGACAGGTCTCGCCGCGGTTCTTCAGGCAATAGGCGTTGGCGCTCCGCCACCATTCGCTCTGATTGTAGTAGATGCAGCGGGTATCGAGGCACAGATTGCCGCCGACGGTTGCCATATTGCGGTGACCGGGGCCGGCGATGGCCTCGGCGGCTTGCGCGAGCGCGCGATACTGGCCGGCAACGATGGTGTTGCGGGCAAGCGCGGCGATGGTGACACCGGCGCCAATGGTGACACCGTGGCCGTCGGTCGTGATTGCGGTCAGTTCGTCGATACCGGACAGGTCGACCAGCAGATCCGGGCTGGTGATGCCGCGCCGCATATTGACCAGCAGATCGGTGCCGCCGGCAACGTATCGGCTGCCCGGATGCTTGGCACAGGCCGCGACCGCTTCGTCGACGGTGCCCGGATGGGCGAGATGGAAATCGGCCATGGGCGCGGTCATGAGGCGGCCTTCACGCTTTTGGCAAGCCGCGCCTGCCGCCGGCGCTGGACCAGCGCCTCGATGACCCGGTCCGGCGTCACCGGTATCTCGTTGAGGTCGAGGCCGAGCGCGTTGGCGATGGCGTTGACCAGAGCCGGCGGGAAACCGGCGAGGGCGCCTTCGCTGGCTTCCTTGGCGCCGAACGGGCCGTAGGGATCGTGCGTTTCGACGATCTGCACCTCGATCGGCGGGGATTCCGCGATGGTCGGCATGCGGTATTCGAGAAAGCTGGCATGCGCCGGCAGGCCCTCGAGGTAGCGGGTCTCCTCGCACATCGCCTGGCCCATGCCCATCCAGACTGAGCCCTCGATCTGGCCTTCGACCGCCAACGGGTTGATGGCGTGGCCGCAGTCGAGCGCCACCCAAACCTTGTCGACCGTGACCAGGCCGGTCGCATCGTCGACGCTGACTTCGACCACCTGGGCGGCATAGCTGAAGCCCATGGTCGAGCCGACGGCGCCGCCGCGGTGCTTGCCGCCGTGGAAATCCGGCGGGCAGGTGAACGAGCCTTTCACGGTGATGGCGCCCTCGTCGACCAGCGCCTCGGCGACCACGTCGGCGAACGGCAGGCTCGATTGATCGCCACTGCCGACGCGGAACACTTCACCGCATTCGACGTCTTCGGGCTTGGCCTCGAGCTTCTTGGCGGCGGCTTTGACCAGGATGGCCTTGAGGTTCTTGGCGGCGTCGATGGCCGCGTTACCCACCATGAAGGTGATGCGCGACGAATAGGCGCCATTGTCCTTGGGCGTGATGGCCGTATCGGCGGCGATGACGCGGATGCGATCGAGCGAGATGTCGAGCGTCTCGGCCACCGCGATCGCCACCATGGTGGAGGAGCCCTGGCCGATATCGGCGGCGCCGGTGAGCGCGGTCACGCCGCCATCGAAGTCCAGCTTGAGGTTCACCACCGCGTGCGGCTCGCCGGTGCGGTGAATCGGCTTGGCGGCGCCGCTGACGTAATGCGAGCAGGCCATGCCGAGGCCCTTGCCCGGCGGCAGCTTGCCGAGACGCTGGCGCCATCCGCTGGCGTGCTCGACGCGGTCGAGGCATTCCGGCAGCCCGTAACTGTTGACCACAAGGTCATTCATGGTGCGGGTCGGCGCCTGTAGTAGATTGGCGCGCCGCACGGCGAACGGGTCGAGCCCAAGTTCGCGCGCCATGCGGTCGACGAGACATTCGAAGGCATGGCGGGTGTTGACCCCACCGTGACCGCGCATGGCGCCGCAGGGCGGCAGATTGGCATAGACACGGTAGCCGTCGTATTTGATAGCGGGAATATCGTAGATGCCGTGCAACAGCGCGCCGGCATAGAGAATGGTAATGATGCCGTAACCGGCATAGGCGCCGCCGCGTTGCACCACCTGCAATTCGCAGGC
>Ga0207932_1000308_pt1 | contig 16608 bp, 15 predicted proteins | sample NGESurdeep092012_FD_184480 | JGI IMG/M metagenome (GOLD analysis project Ga0207932, IMG submission 184480) | Arctic peat soil microbial communities from Barrow, Alaska - NGEE Surface sample 415-2 deep-092012 (SPAdes) | ecosystem: Environmental > Terrestrial > Soil > Wetlands > Peat ...
ACTTTCAAATTATCATCTAAAATACCGCTAAGAAGATGATCTGAATTCTTTTCTGAATTGATGAGATCATACAAAGTAACTTTATCTAATAACTGATCAATTGAAAATTGAATCATTTGCCAAAGTGATCGTACTGAACAATCCACTGAATTAGTACAAAATTTAAGAGTACCAGAATAGTCGCCACAAAAACCTTTATCAAATAAAGGGCCACCTAAAGTTTTCAATATCTGATTCAGATTAACATGATTGGCCGATTGCGCCAAAACATACCCACCTTTATTTCCTGGTGTACTATTGATGTATCCAAATATGCGAAGTTTACGGGTAAGTTTAGCAACATACGCTGCAGACAAACCTTCAGCCTCACTTAACTGTGGAATGCTCATACCATCCTGATCCCGGCACCTGGCAATCCTGAGTAGTATTCGTAAACCATATTCTTCCTGAGCTGTGATTTTCATATACCTGAGATTTATTTTATTAAGCGCCTAACGGATCAACCTGGAAACGGGCTATAAAATGAGAACGCATTTCGGAGATTGATTCACTTGTGTTTTCCTTATTACATTCTTTATTAAAAATTGTAATTAATTCGTCTGCAATTTTGCCTGCTGATTTTCCTTCAATCTGGTGCCTTTCCAAAAGGGCAACTATTTCTCCATCTTTAAATACAGCAATATTGGGAGAAGAAGGAGTTATTCCAGGAAGAAAATTTTGACGGAAATAAGTAACAGCCTCTTTTTCCATACCAGCAAAAATGGTTACCAAACTATCAGGAACTACATCATTAAATAATGATAAAAGAACTCCGGGCCTTGCCGCTCTCGCAGCGCATCCGCATACAGAGTTCAACATTGCCAAAACGATTTTTCCATCTTTTTTATTAAGTGCATTTTCTACTTCCTGCGGTGTTGTTAATTGTTCAAATCCTGCTCCCGTTAATTCTTCTCTGAAAGGAGTAACAATATCTTCTCTATAGCTGGGAGTTGAAGTTCCCATTAAAGAATTCAGACTAATCTGTGCCATGATTTTATATTTTATTTGATTAATTTTTTTACATAAATCCTAATTCCAACTGTGCTACTTCGCTCATCATACTTCTGTCCCACGGTGGATCCCAAACTACTGAAACATGAACGTCGTTAACTCCTTCTATCATTCTCACTTTCTGGTCTACTTCAATTGGAATTTCCTGTGCTGAAGGGCAACTCGGTGCAGTAAGCGTCATTACAATCTGTACATTGTTGATTGGTAAAATATCAACTTCATATATCAATCCCAGCTCATAAATACTTACGGGAATTTCAGGATCGTAAATGCTTTGCAAACAATCAATAACTTTTTGCTTTAATGCTTCTTCATCCATAGCTAGATTGTTTTTTCTACTGTTTCAATTGATTTATAAACCAGCGCATAATTTTTAATTTGCTTTATCATTGATAGCAAACCGTTGGAGCGGGTTTGAGCCAGATGCGTCATCATTCCAATCTCACGGATGAAATCAATTTTTGAATTGATAATTTCATCTGGTGTATGTCCTGATAAAACTGCAATAAGCATACTCACCAATCCCTTTACAATCATTGCATCACTATCTGCTTTAAAATATACTTTGCCATCATAATAATCGGAAGCGAGCCATACAGTTGACTGGCATCCTTTAATTATATTTTCTTCCACTTTATATTCTTCATCCAATGGCGGCAACTTTTTGCCGAGCTCAATGATGTATTCATATTTTTCTTCCCAGGTTTCCAGATAAGAAAATGCTTCTATAATTTCTTCTTCTGTTTCCTTTATTGATTTAATATTCTCCATTTTTACGAAAGCATTTTAATGGCTTTTTGTAAGCCTGTTACAAGCCTGTCTATTTCTTCTTTTGTATTATACATTGCAAAAGATGCACGTACTGTGCCCGGTATTCCAAAATGCGCCATGAGTGGCTGTGTACAATGATGCCCTGTTCTTACAGCAATTCCCTGGTTATCTAATAAAACACCAATATCCTGCGGATGAATATTTTTTATTACAAAAGAAACAAGACTCACTTTTTCTTTGGCTTTACCAATAATCTTTAATCCGGGAATTGCTTCCAATTGTTCTGTTGCATATTCCAGTAATTCATTTTCATGTTTTCTTACAAAAATTTTTCCTGTTTCTGTAATGAAATCCAATGCCGTTCTTAAAGCTATAGTGTCAGCAATATTTGGTGTACCCGCTTCATATTTATAGGGCAAATCATTATAAGTTGTTTTTGCAAATGTTACTTCTTTAATCATTTCACCACCGCCCATAAAAACAGGCATACTTTCTAAAATTTCTTTTTTACCATACAATACACCTATTCCTGTCGGGCCATAAACTTTATGCCCGGAAAAAGCAAAAAAATCGCAATTCATTTTCTGTACATCAATATCTAAATGAACCGTAGATTGAGCGCCATCAACCATTACAACAGCGCCAACATTATGTGCTGCATCAATAATTTCTTTAACCGGATTTACTGTTCCCAATGCATTGGAAACATGAACAATTGAAACTAATTTTGTTTTTGATGAAAGCAAATTTTTATATTCATCCAAATCAAGTTCGCCATCATCAGTAACAGGAATTACTTTTAATATTGCTTTCTTTTCTTCACAAAGTATTTGCCATGGAACGATATTGGAATGATGTTCCATTCCTGAAATAATAATTTCATCTCCGGCATAAATATTTTGTCTTCCCCATGTGTAGGCAACAAGATTTATTCCTTCAGTAGTTCCTCTTGTAAAAATTATTTCTTCTGCTGATGCGGCATTAATAAATTCTTGTGCTGTTACCCGTGTTGCTTCATAAGCTGCTGTTGCTTCTTCAGCCAGTGTATGAATACCCCTGTGAATATTAGAATTATAATTAGAATAGTAATTAGTGAGTGCATCTATTACACTTTGTGGCTTTTGAGAAGTTGCTGCATTATCCAGGTAAACCAGGAGTTTGTTATTCACCTCACGGTTAAGTATTGGAAATAATTCCCTGGTAATATTTACATCAAAAAATGGCGATCTGGCGGTTAATGTTGTCATTGTTAATTTACAGATAAGCGTTCAATAATTAATTCCTCTACATGTTTGCGCAAAGGCTCTAGTTTTATTTGCTCAACAATGTCTTCGGCAAAAGCTTCCAGCAACATAGATTGAGCATGCTCTTTTGAAATGCCGCGCGTTCTTAAATAGAACAATGCTTCCTCATCCAATTGTCCAACAGTGCAACCGTGAGAACATTTTACATCATCTGCAAAAATTTCTAATTGCGGTTTAGTATTAATAGTAGCGTCCTCAGATAATAAAATATTTTTATTGGATTGATATGCGTTTGTCTTTTGTGCATCGGGCCTCACGAAAATTTTTCCGCTGAATACACCGGTTGCACTATCATCTAAAATTCCTTTATAAAATTCATTGCTGAAGCAATTGGGTTTGGTATTATCTACCAATGTATGGTTATCTACATGCGTGTTGCCTTTTAATAAATACAATCCATACATATGCGCTTCATTGCCCGGCGCTTCCATGATAAGGTCCATATTATTTCGAATAACTCCGCCATTCAAAGAAATGGTTACTGCATGTACATAGCTTTTTCCTATTTGCCTTACATGAGTGGTTCCTACCTGGCTGGCAGTTATTACGTCATTTTGAATCTTGTAATATTCAACGATGGCATTGGTATTTACTATTACCTCAATTACTTCATTCGTAAAACTATCCATAGAGCCAATGGTAGTGTAAGATTCCACCAATTGCAATTTTGCACTCTCATCAACATATACCAAACTTCGTGGTTGCGAAAGCGTGTGATTATTTCTTGAATCAGAAAGGTGATATAAATAAACAGGATGCTCCATCACCTGGTTTTTATTTACATGAATAAAAACACCACCAAAAATAAAAGAAGTATTCAGCGCATGAATTCCATCCTTAATAAAAAGACTGCTTTTATCAAGATGTTCGTTTACCAATTCTTTATTAATTCCTTTTGCAGCTTCTTCCAAAGGCAATACAGTAAATTCTTTTTCTGAAGAACGAATGGTTGAAAGTTCGGGCACAAATCTCCCGTTTACAAAAACCAATTCATTGGCATTTTCATAACCCGGTAAGCGAATAGAATTAATATCTGAAGTGGTAATTGAAATGTTTAATTCATCTTCTGATAAATGATATTCTTTTTTAAATAAGTTGCTGATGCCTGTATATTTCCATTCTTCATTACGAAGTGAAGGAAGCCCGGTTTTATTAAAAGTATTAAATCCTTCTTTCCTGATGTTGCTTATGAAATCATCCGGATTTGAAGATTGTAACTGATTGAATTTTTCGCCGAAATAATTTATATTAATTGTTTCCATGATTTCCTTTTGATAACAGTTATAAAGCTGCTGTTAAACTAATTTCATCTTTAATAAAATCGTATCCTTTTTCTTCAAGTTCCAATGCAAGATCTTTTGTACCTGATTTCACAATACGGCCATTAACAAGAACGTGTACAAAATCAGGCTGCAAATAATCCAGCAATCTTTGGTAGTGGGTAATAATAATAATCGCCCTGTTTTCATTGCGTAATTTATTTACACCATTGGCAACAATACGTAATGCATCAATGTCCAAACCTGAATCGGTTTCATCCAAAATAGCCAGCTTTGGTTCAAGCATTGCCATTTGAAAAATTTCATTTCTCTTTTTTTCGCCGCCGGAAAATCCTTCATTTAAAGAACGTGATAATAATGATTTATCTATTTCAACCAATTCCATTTTTTGTTTCATTAGTTTCAAAAAAGAAACGGCATCCAATGGCTCTTCATTATGGTATTTGCGCTTTTCATTCAGGGCAGTTTTAATGAAGTTTATAGTGCTTACACCGGGAATTTCAACAGGGTATTGAAACGCCAGAAATAAACCTTCTCGGGCCCTGTCTTCAGGCGACATTGCGAGCATATCTTTTCCCAGAAAAGTAACAGAACCTTCGTTCACTTCATATGCTTCTCTTCCGGCTAAAACAGATGCCAATGTACTTTTACCGGAACCGTTTGGCCCCATAATAGCATGAACTTCTCCTGCCTTTATTTCAAGATTAATCCCCTTCAATATTTGCTTTCCTTCTACAGATGCGTGAATGTTTTTAATTGATAACATGTCTCTTATTATAATAATTAGTAAATGATATTTTTGAATTTAACCAACACTGCCTTCAAGGCTGATGGCCAATAATTTTTGGGCTTCAACTGCAAATTCCATTGGCAGCTGGTTCATCACTTCTTTTGCAAAACCGGTAACAATCAATGCTACGGTAGTTTCCGCATCAATGCCACGTTGCTGGCAATAAAAAAGCTGGTCTTCACCAATTTTTGATGTAGTTGCTTCATGTTCAATAATAGCAGTTTTATTTTTTGATTCAATATACGGGAAGGTATGAGCGCCACATTTGTCGCCAAGTAATAATGAATCGCATTGAGAATAATTGCGGGCGTTTAATGCATTCTTTCCTGCACGCACCAAGCCGCGATAACTATTCTGGCTTTTTCCTGCAGAAATTCCTTTTGCTACAATCCTGCTTTTAGTATTTTTTCCAAGATGAATCATTTTGGTTCCTGTATCGGCCTGTTGCATATGATTGGTAAGTGCAACAGAATAAAATTCACCGATAGAATAATCTCCTTTCAAAATAACACTTGGATATTTCCATGTAATTGCAGACCCGGTTTCTACCTGTGTCCACGATATTTTCGAATGATCACCCTGGCATATTCCTCTTTTGGTAACAAAATTGTAAATGCCGCCTTTGCCATTTTCATCTCCGGGATACCAGTTTTGAACTGTAGAATATTTTATTTCTGATTTGTTCATTGCAACGAGTTCCACAACTGCAGCGTGCAATTGATTTTCATCACGCATTGGAGCCGTACAACCTTCCAGGTAACTTACATAAGATTCATCTTCAGCAACAATGAGCGTACGCTCAAACTGCCCGGAGTTTTCTGTATTAATCCTGAAATAAGTTGATAATTCCATTGGGCAACGAACTCCTTTTGGAATAAAGCAAAATGAGCCATCAGTAAATACAGCAGAGTTTAATGCGGCAAAATAATTATCTGTCATTGGAACAACAGAACCCAAATACTTTTTCACCAATTCAGGATGTTTCTGAATGGCTTCGCTCATAGAACAAAAAATAACTCCAATTTCTGAAAGCTGTTCTTTAAATGTAGTCGCTACAGAAACACTATCCATTACCACATCAACTGCAACGCCGGTGAGCCGCTTCTGTTCATTGAGAGAAATTCCCAATTTTTCAAAGGTCTTTAACAACTCAGGATCAACTTCATCGAGGCTATCTAGTTTCTTTTTTTTCTTGGGAGCAGCATAATAAATTACATCCTGGTAATTGATAGGAGGATAGGTAACATTGGGCCACTTTGGTTCTTCCATTTTTAACCAATGGGCGTAAGCCTTAAGGCGCCAGTTGAGCAACCATTCCGGTTCATTTTTTTTTGCAGAAATGAGACGAACAACATCTTCACTAAGCCCTTTTGGAACTACGTCGGTATCAATTTCGGTAACAAACCCATATTTATAATCACTGGAAACAGTTTGCTCCAACACATCCAATTCTTCTTTCATTATGCCATTATTTTTTTGAAATATCAATGATATTAATTAGCAAAGATAATGGGTTTACCCGTTTATACAAAATAGTATAAACAGATTTATAAAAGTTTAGGATTTTTTCATTCATTCTGCTAATCAAATCAAACCGTCGGGTTGCCAAATATTGTTTTTGGCAACCAATTGATTCTCATTTAATTTGTTGAAAACTTCTATTTTAGGTAACTTACATGCATAGTTTTTAAAATAAAAACTTCATCCCATTAATCACACTTAATGAAGAAGTTAATTTCTTTGGTTTTATATTTTTTTTTACCGGCATTTCTTTTTGCTCAAACGGTTGTTTCAATAAACATTAACGGGAGTATTAATCCTGCATCTGCTGAGTATATTCATAAGTCTATTGAAAAAGCAGAAAGCCAAAAAGCGGAATGCCTACTTATACATCTTAATACTCCAGGCGGCTTATTAGCATCAACAAGGGACATTGTGAGTGATATGTTTAATTCAACCGTCCCTATTATTGTTTATGTATATCCTGCCGGCGGACATGCGGGTTCGGCTGGTGTTTTTATAACGCTGGCTGCTAATATTGCAGCAATGGCACCGGGAACAAATATAGGTGCTGCGCATCCGGTATCAATGCAGGGAACGCCTGATACAATTATGAATGCAAAGGGAACCAATGATGCTGCCGCATTTATAAGAACTATTGCTGAAAAACGGCACCGCAATGTTCAATGGGCTGAAGAAGCCGTTCGCTATAGTGTTTCAATTACAGAAGAAGAAGCAATTCAGGATAAAGTAATTGATTATATAGCCAATGATGACCGGGAACTTCTTGTTCAGATTGATGGAAAAACGGTGGAAGTAAATGGTGGCCCTAAAATATTACATACTAAAAATGCCCAAATTCAATCACATCAAATGGGATTTTTCCAAAAAATATTAAATGGGATAAGTGACCCCAACATTGCATATATGTTGATGATGCTAGGCTTTTTCGGAATATTATTTGAATTGTTTAATCCGGGAGCAATTTTCCCAGGGATTGCCGGTGTCATCTTTCTTGTTTTAGCATTCTATTCCATGAGCTCAATGCCTGTAAATTATGCGGGATTATCTTTAATAATTTTTGGCATCGCTCTATTTTTACTGGAAATAAAAATTATAAGCCACGGCCTCCTAACGGTTGGCGGAATTATATCAGTATTATTGGGTTCTATGTTTTTGTTTCGCGAAAGCCCGACAGAAAATATTGTTGCAGTATCATGGGGTGTAATTTTTGCAACAACTACTGCCACTGCTTTATTTTTTCTTTTTATTGTGGGGATGGGTTTAAAGGCGCAACGTTTAAAACCAGTGACCGGAATGCAGGCTTTAATTGGAAAAAAAGGAGAGGCCATTAACGTAATTGATCCTACTGGTATGGTACAGGTAAATGGAGAAATGTGGAATGCAGAATCTCTATCAGGAAAAATAAACCCGGGCGAAAATATTATTGTTAAGGAAATAAAAAACCTGACATTATATGTTGAGCAGGCGTAGGTTTCATTAATCATTTATACAAATTCAAAATAATATTTTATCAATTAACCCTTAAAAAAAACAGATATGCCACAACAGTTTCCCTTAATACTGGTAATTATAATTGTATTTGCCTTGTATATTCTTGCAAGCGCCATCCGTGTTCTACGTGAATACGAGCGTGGTGTGGTATTCAGATTGGGAAGGGTATTAAATGGTGGGGTTAAAGGCCCCGGCCTTATTTTGTTGATACCCATTATTGATAAGATGGTAAAAGTAAGTTTACGTACTGTGGTAATGGATGTTCCGCCACAAGATGTAATTACGCAGGATAACGTTTCCATAAAAGTAAATGCCGTAATTTATTTTCGTGTTGTTGATCCACAAAAAGCAATTGTAGAAATAGAAAATTTTCTTGTAGGTACTTCACAACTTTCGCAAACAACTTTAAGAAGTGTTTTGGGCCAATCAGAACTTGATGAACTTCTTTCTCAAAGAGAAAAGATAAATATAAGGCTGCAACAAATTATTGATCTGCAAACAGAACCCTGGGGAGTAAAAGTTACACATGTAGAAGTAAAACAAATTGATCTTCCCCAGGAAATGCAGCGGGCAATGGCCAAGCAGGCTGAAGCAGAAAGAGAACGCAGGGCTAAAGTAATTTCTGCTGAAGGAGAATTTCAGGCTTCACAAAGGCTTAGTGATGCAGCAAAAATATTGAGTGAACAACCCAGTGCATTGACCTTACGTTACCTCCAGACTTTACGCGAAATAGCAACAGAAAATAATTCAACTACCATTTTTCCTGTTCCGATTGATATTCTAAAACCATTTATGAAAATAAATGAGGATGAACAAAAGAAGAAGGAAAGTTAGTGCACCACTATTATGCTTTTCAAAGAAATAAGATTAAAGACTAATCATCTTTCAGCATTATATCATTTCTATAAAGATGTTTTGAAATTGGCAACAGTTTATGGAGATGAGAAAAGCATAACAGTTACAGCAGGGAAATCGCAATTAATTTTTGAGGAAACCAATGATACAGGAAATCCCTTTTATCATCTTGCGCTCAATATTCCATCCAATAAATTTGAAGAGGCATTTCAATGGATGAAAGAAAAACAGGAACTGCTATGGCTTGATGATTATAAAGGGTATATCGCCGACTTTGTTAACTGGAATGCAAAATCATTTTACTTCCTGGACCCGGCTGGAAATATTCTTGAGCTGATTACAAGATTTGATTTGAATGATTCTGTTGAAGAAATATTTTCGTCTACGCATATCCGTAATGTAAGCGAAATAGGATTGGTGATTCCTAAAGAATATTTCGATAGTGAAGTGAAGAATATTATGGAACAATACCCGCTTTCTTATTTTGCAAAACAGCCTCCAATGCCGCACTTCAGAGCGGTTGGCGATGATGAAGGTTTATTTGTTATTGTTCCTGAAACCAGAGTTTGGTTTTCTACAAAAAATACAATATCTCAAATTTTTCCAATTGGTGTTTTGTTTATGGAGAATGATAAATTGTATGAGTATTTACGATAGAAACTAATTATTATCTTATTTGATTTGTCAAATGATTATATTTTATGTATGTACAATCTGACCATAGAATCATTTCGTCGAAGTAATTATCAATAGAGTAAAAATCGTATCCTTTTTTTGGAAAGTCATCAATTTTACTTACTGTTACAACATGAGATACCCCTTGCTTAAAAAAAGCATTTGCAACCGATAAGTTTTTAATTTCTGAATAATATCGTCCCAAAATAAAATAAGCATGAACATTATTTTCATAGGAAACGATACTTTTATTTAAGTTCTGAATAAAAGCTTGAGTGTCATTTTTTAAATAATATATTCCTATATACATTTCAATACATGACTTTATTTTAAAAGCGCTTGATTCTAATTTAATTAGCTCATTAAATAATGCTTCGTGTATGCCTCCCTGGTAGTCATCCAAAATGTAACATATAAAAACTAATGCACGCTCATCTCTGCAATTTTCCCAGCACTTTTTACAAATTTCCATAGATCCATATTCATCATGGAAATCAATCATATTGAAAATCGCATGAATTAAGTACATATCAGCTTCAAGAAGATTTTCATCCAGATAAGTTTTGAATTTTTCATCCAGAGAATTTATAAATTCATTATAACTATCTCTATCTTTTTGAAATGAATATTCATTATTATTTAATTTCTCCAGATCTTCAAATAATTTCTTCTTTGATATATCCATGTTTATTTTTTTCCTAATTAAAATTATTGAAAGTAATTATATGATCTGCCACTATTCAGAGTTTATTTTGAATCAGGAAATAAATACAATCAAAACTTAAACGCCACGCTTGCCTTAATTCCAAATTTAGAAATGCCCGGATTATTTAAGTAATTTAATCTCCATACAGCATCAACTCTTAAGAAGTGAAAAATATTATCTATCCCAACACCCGTTTCCATATATGGATCTTTATCCGGAATTGTAAAATGATAGCTTATGCTTGAATCGTAATAACCATTGGCAATTTTATTTGCCTGTGACATGCCGCCAATGACTCCTTTGAAAGTTATAAGGGAACGCCATTTTAATCTCTTCATCAAAGGGATATATTTAAAAGGAAAACTTCCAAATGATTGCTGAACAGATAGACTTGCATATTTATCGGTTACAAACTCAAACCTGTTCATATTGTTAAAAGCATATTTATTGAAATAGTAAGTATCATTGCCTTTAAGCACATTTAATAAAACTATTGGCAATACACCATTGGTGAGTCCTGCATCAATTATGTAAGAAAGCTGTCCAATTCTTCCATCCGGAAAATCATGCTCCAAATATAAATTCCACTTACTGAAATTAAGATCACTTTTAAAAAGGCCATTATTTACTTTTATTCCTTTTGTATAACTCAGGGTTATAATCGGATAATAACTACCGAGACTTCCTCTGCGATAATGTTGCGTTATGTATCTTTCTTTATGAGACCATCTCAATGAAATTGTTGCATCATTCACTGTATAATGATTGGATTCTGAAAGACTATCAACGTATGGTTTAAAATCATTGTAAGTGTAATACACATTGAAGAAAGGTGTAAGTACATTGTGATTGATATCTGCACCAATTGCCCAGTCGTTGCTTAAATATTTCAGAAAAGAAACATCAGTGTATTTACTATTTATGAGTCTTGACTGACTATATTTAACCCTTCTTAAAAAGGCTGCAAATATTGAGTTTTGGTCCAGTTCATCACTGTGATTATAAGTGCCGGAAATATCATTACTATATTCTAAACTTAAGGTGGACCATTTCCTCGGATTTAAAACAAAAACGGAGCGCAACAGGTAACGAAATTGTTTATCTCTAAAAGCATATCCGGCGTATCCTTTTAGTTGAATATGGCTGTTAAATTTGTAATTCGTTTTTAAGCCAAAAGTAAACCGGTTGCCTTCAACAATATTGTTGGTATATAGATAATAAATATCACCAAGATCTACATGGCCGGCAGTGTAATAACCCGTGCTTAACGCTGAAATAATTTTAGTATATGTAACTACTGCCGGAATTTTTGTAAGCGTATCCATTAAAATATAGACTGATCTTTCGGATTTACTTAACGGCTCAAACCTTTGAATGGGCGTTGATTTTGCTGAATCAGAAGCATATGCAGAAATGCGTATGTATTTTTTATCGAATGCGGTATCAATAGAATTATTATTAAGAATAATGTTTTTGTACAGTGTAGTTTTCTTTGCAATTACACCGGTTTTTCTCTTTAAGGGTACAATAAGATCCATGTACAAAACAGTTTTTTCAGGAAAAAATTTTACCTGGTTGTCCGCTTCAAAGAATTGAGAAATTTCAAACTTTTTTACAAAATTGACGTTGGCGTTTTTATCCATGTGCATCACCAAAGATTTGATGGCAAACGATGTGTCAGCTATCCATAAATATCCATTGAAAGTGTTACTGCCAAAATGAGCCGGAGAAAACTGTACCTGAATGCAGCGGTGATTACCGAAATAAAGAGTGTCTAAAATATGATAATCATAATAACTTAAAGCGTTATCTGCAATCGGGCTTACAAAATTTACATCAACGAGCCTGATGTTGTTATCATAAACATTTATTTTTTTGTAAAGGCCATCTATATAAGTTAATATCGATTTATTATCGAAGCCAGAACTTTTAATAGCTGTATAATCATACCGGTCTCTTTCAGGATTCTTTTGATAATAATAATTAGAGTTGGTTTCTGATAAAAATACCGGCAGAATTTTGTCGTGATCGGCGGTAGAATCCTGGTTATTAAAAGCAAAGGCCAGTGGTCGCATTAACCTGTTATTTTGCAATTTTTCTGGTAGGTTTTTAAGATCAGCTTCCATTTTGTCATATACCTTGCACTCAAAAGTTTTATTATTAAAGACATCATTGATGCCCTTATTTTTTATTACTTTAAGAATAAGTCTTTGTGCTTTCGTATATTTTGATTTGAAGGCTACAATAACTGCCGCCATTGAGTTTTCGGCTGGTTCTGCCTCAAAATTTATAACCTGTTCAGGCGCTTTAGATATTTTCTTTGAAATAGTTTTATAACCAATCATTGAAATAGCGATCGAATCGGTTTTATTATTGACAACTAAAGTAAACTTTCCATTTTCATCAGAGATTACTCCATTTCCTGAATTAAGGGAATAAACACTGCAGGAAAATAAGGGAAGCTTAGTTTTAGCATCAATAATTTTACCAGTGATACTGCGATCCTGCGCCTGTGTTTTAATACACAAGGCGAAAAGTAGAAGGCACAAAATCTTATATGGTAAAAGTTTTTTTATGGAAGGGTAGGTATTTATATTAGGAACGCAAAATTAGATTACAAAATCCATTCAAAGAATTATTCCTGTTAACGGAACAATCATCAAACGACAATATCGTAAAATATATTTTGCGTTTCTCATGAGCCTGAATTAAATCACAATTTTTATAGAAAGAGATGATAAATAAGAAAATGGTTGGGTGAAGAGAAATTTCTAAATAAAAATTGGCATTTCCTTTTCTTTCAAATCAATTAATAAAAACTTTGCGACCGCTGCACCTAATGGGAAAAATTACTTTCCTTTTCTATATGTAAATATAGGCTCTATACTTCCATCTTGCCGGTAATGCAATTCTGTTACCTTAACATTTCTCAAATGCGTTTTGCCCGAGAGTTGTGTATCATGATAAAAGATATACCATTTGCCATTGATTTCAACAATTGATTCATGGTTGGTCCATCCCTGAACCGGATTTAGAATAACGCCCTGGTAAGTGAAAGGTCCATAAGGATTATCGCCGGTAGCATAACAGATAAAGTGTGTGTCACCGGTTGAATAAGAAAAATAATATTTGCCATTGTATTTGTGCATCCATGAGGCTTCAAAAAATCTCCTGTTATGATCTCCGGCTAATAATTGTTTACCGTCTTTATCTACAATTTTTACATCCATTACCGGTCCTTCAAAATGCAACATGTCTTTACTAAGTTTTGCAATCTTTGGGCTTAGGGCAGGCACTGTTGAATCTGTTGGTTCCTGGCCATAGGTTGAATCAAATTTTCCGGTCTGCCACTTCTGAAGCTGGCCACCCCAGATGCCGCCAAAATACATGTATGAATCACCGTTAGTGTCAGTAAAAGCAGCCGGGTCAATACTGTAGCTGCCTTCTATAGGCTTAGGTTGCGCTTTGAATGGCCCTGTAGGTGAAGTACTGGTTGCTACTCCAATTCTGAATATATCCTGTTTATCTTTTGCTGGAAAGTATAAATAATAAATACCATTTTTATACGCCGCATCAGGTGCCCATAATTGTCTGCCCACCCATGGAATATCTTTTATATCCAATGCAATACCATTGTCTGTAACTTTTCCATTAATGCTATCCATTGAAAGTACATGATAATCTCTCATTGCAAAGTGTGAGCCATCATCTTTTTCCGGAATCCCTGATTCAATATCGTGAGAAGGATAAATATAAATTTTACCATTAAATACATGTGCTGACGGATCCGCAGTATAAATAGAACTAGTGAGCGGTTGAGACAAATACGATATAGTATCATTTGAGTCGGATTTTGGTGTTAAGGCAGCACTCTCTTTTGTACTGCTGTTATTGCATGATGCAGTAAGTGCCGCTGCAAAAATTAAACAAACACAAATATTTTTAAAACGGGATTGAATATGCATATTTTAAGATTTGATTTTAATTGTTATTTATTTTTAATACACAAAATTTAAAAATTCACTACTTCCAAATAAGTTTTCTTTGGCCGTAAATTTACATCAAACAATAAAGGATAATTTTTTCTTCCTTTCACCTGAAAGGTGTCTAACGATCTATCCCTGTTAGGCAACTGAAATAGCTGCATTATTAATATTGGTATAGTTTCACTCTTTGAATATTCCATTCATCCACCGGTATTCTCACATGTCTTCCCTGGTGGTCCTGATCACCATTCATCCGGCGATCTGGAATCCATTTCTCATTTTCAAATTTGCCTTCATCTATACTGATAAATCCAGCTCTTTTACCACTGGTGATTGATTCAAATGTGATGACCAAACCTGTGCCTGCAACATAAAATTCATCCGGGGCAACTGAAATAATAATACGACCTGACAAAGGCCATGAGTCATTTTTTGAACCAGGTGACCAACCCAATGTATAATCATGTTTTACAGTTAAACGATACTTTCCGATAGTGACTACTTTAGACGAAGAATCTTTGCTCAATAAAAAACCACTAACATTTCCTGCAGGTTGATATTTTGTAATAAGATGACTTACCTGTTTTAAAATATGGTACGTTTTACTGATCGGCTCTTTTTCCGGATGATCTGTTGACTCAATTGAAAACGGCGAGAACGAAAGGCAATTATAATTTCCAAAAGCAAAGAAAGCTTTTGCGTCATCCCCTTTTTCAAAACGAATTTCAGGAATGAACAAAGGATAAAAGTTACGAGTGTATAAATCACACCAATGTTGAAAATCGGGAAAGTAAATATCCGGCACCAACAAATCAATATCAGGAGCACCAGCTTTCCATATATCTACCAGGTGCGGTACCGGACCGCCACTCGGATATTGACCGGGTTTCCAATTGGGACGATTTAATGCAGCATTTACATACATCGGCAAATCATAGACAGCTTTTCCTGCGGCGGCAATTTCATTCGCAAACCTTGCATAATTCCAGGCCATAAAAATTTCATCGGTAGAAAGATTTTTTCCAAAAATCTCTTCCCAATTGCCTGAAGTCTTATAACCATTCTTTTCCCAAAGGGATTTTAATTCCCGAACAAGGTTTTCTTTATTTTTCTGCAAATAGTTCAACAACTCTTCCGGCACCGGTTGATTAAATGCAACGTTGGCAGCTTCATCATAAGTGCGGGCATCGGGCAGCATACCAATTTCATTTTCTATCTGTATCGTTATAATGGTGTTTTGTTTGCTATCCTCCTCTTTTATGTGCTGCATCAGTTTTACAAATGCTTTCTTATCTGCTTGCAGGTTATTTTTATTGAAAGGAGTTTCTATTTCCTGCTGCACAGTGTTTTTATCAAGGGCTCTTGGAAATCTTTCTGTATTGGTTTTTACCCAGGCTGGAGCATAGCAGGACATACTATTTTTCCACGAGCCAAACCACAATAAAACCAATTTCATTTTATTCACACGGGCATTCTTAATCAAGCTATCAACAAGAGAAAAATCAAATCGTCCTTCAGTTGGTTCAGTCAATTCCCAATAAACAGGTGCGATGACGGTATTGAGATTCATCTGCCTCAACTTAGGCCATATAGGTCTCATGTATTCACTGCTGGATGCACTCGAATTGCCCAGTTCCCCTCCAAAAATCAAATAGGGTTTATTGTTTACCAGCAATTGTACGGAATTACCATTCTTTACAAGCCGGGGAATAGTTGATGATAACTGCTGTGCATCGGATTGCACCTGGCTAAAAATGATCATCACTATGATGAAAAATTTATTCATTGTACTAATTTTTAAACGTATCATCTTACTTCCATTTTATATTCAAATATTAGTTTTTCAATTTCATGTGTCATTGATTGTTCTTTTAATGTTAATCTACTCACTCCCAATTCTGAACCAGTCAAAATCAACATAACCGCCAGTGTCTTTCGTTGCATAATTAAACAGGCAGAATTTATTACCTGTAAATATTTTTAAGTTGAACTGCATGTTTAATTCATCACCGAGCGGTTTGAAAGTTTTATTATCAGTACTATATTCAAAGCTTGCTTTTCCGGATGCATTGGAAGCAATAGTTTTTAGATATATAGTTGAATTATAGATAGCAAGAGAATCGATGGTCTTTCCATTATTCACCATGATGACGTATTTTTTTCCTCTGGATTTTTC
>Ga0207932_1000309_pt1 | contig 16499 bp, 14 predicted proteins | sample NGESurdeep092012_FD_184480 | JGI IMG/M metagenome (GOLD analysis project Ga0207932, IMG submission 184480) | Arctic peat soil microbial communities from Barrow, Alaska - NGEE Surface sample 415-2 deep-092012 (SPAdes) | ecosystem: Environmental > Terrestrial > Soil > Wetlands > Peat ...
CCGCCCCGCGGACTGTACCCGGGCGCGTGGCGCGGCGGGCAGCGCCGCGACATACTTCCCCCCGATTGAATTTCCTATCCCACACGCCGGTCAGCGGCAGCGCCGATGGGGACGATTCGGCCATCAGAGCGCTCGACCCTTGACCCTGGCTTCGATCGCCTCTTGCCGCCGAAGCGTCGACATCGCCATTCGAAGATTCGCCGCGTCGATCATCTTGCCTTCGACCACGACCACGCCGCGGCCCTGCTCGACGGCCTCGTCGTATGCCGAGGCGACTGATCGCGCCCACGCGACCTCGTCGGGACGGGGGGAGAACGCGGCGTTGGCGACCGGAAGCTGGCTTGGATGAATGCATTGCTTGCCGTCGAATCCAAGCGCCCGGGCGGTCCGGCAGGCGCGCTCGAAGCCAGCCAAGTCCTTGAAGGCGGCGTAGGGGCCATCCAGCGCCCGGAGCCCGTTCGCCCGCGCGGCCGCGACGATGCCGTGCATGACGGCATGCCATCGGTGGCCTGGGTAGGCGGCATCGTGCTGGTCATCGACGCCGATGCTGACGAGCGGCATCCCCATCGAGGCGGCGTAGTCACCGGACCCGAAGATGAGGGACTCGAGGCGAGGCGAGCTCGCGGCAATCTCGCGGAGCCAGAGGAACCCGCTCGCCGTCTCGATCTGGGCCTCGATCCCTATCTCACGGCCGATCCCGACTCTCGCTTCGATCTGGCTCAGGAGTGTGGCGACGAACCCGACATCGGCGGCGGTTCGCGTCTTCGGTAGCATGACGAGATCGACCGCGCGGCCGGCCGGCTCGAGGACGTCGATCAAATCGCGATAGGCGTACGCGGTATCGAGCCCGTTGATCCTCACCAGGCGCGTGCGGGGGCCGAAGTCGAGCTCGGTGAGGGCCCGGACGACGTTGCCGCGGCTGGCCTCCTTCTGGTCGGGGGCGACCGCGTCCTCCAGATCGATGCAGACGGCGTCGGCCTCGCTCCGAGCAGCCTTGGCAATCATGTCGGGGCGCGAAGCTGGGACGAACAGCATACTGCGCGAGAGGCGGCGTGGAGGGGATGTCATCTCAGGCACTCGTCAATTGCCTCAGTCGTCCAGGGCGCCGGCGGCGCCGAGGAGCTCGGCCCGAACGCGGTGAGCCAGGTACGGACCATCGCGCGGCGGCAGCGCCCGGGGCTCCGGATCAGCCGCGACCTTGATGACCGCAAAGAGCAGCCCGACCGCGCCGTGTACATCCATCCGCAACCGATCGACATCGTCAATCGCCGTGATCGTACGCACGTCGGCGATGCCGCAGGCCATGGCGACGCCCGCGAGATCGGTGCCAAACGCCGTGTGTGTCGCTTGATTGCCCGTCTCGCCGAACCGCTCGTTGTCGAGCACGACGATCCTGAGGTTCGCCGGGCGCTCGACGGCGATCGTCGCGAGGCTTCCCAGGCCCATCAGCATCTCGCCGTCACCGGTCACCACGAGCACAGCGCGCGACGGTTGGGCGATCGCCAGGCCCAGCCCGACCATCGCGGCGCCACCCATGGCACCCCAGAGCGGAAAGTCCAGCGGCGTGTCGCCGCAGGCGGCGACATCGTACGCCGAAGCGCCGAGTCCCGCGACCACGACAAGGCCCTCCCGCTCGGTGAGAAGCCGGCGCACTGCCTCGCGACGATCGATGACCGTCATCGCGCGGCCTCCTCGAAGCGCTTGGCGCCGATGAGCCGTTGCGACAAGAGGACCGCCACCCGGCGCCGGCTTTGCCAAGCGAGCTGCGACGCACCCTCGATCGTGGGCCCGACCTCGTCGGGAGTGTCGGCGCGGAACACAGTCACGCCGCTCGCCTCCAGCACGGCCGGCGTGCTCTGGCCCATCGGGACCTGCCACGGATTGAACTCGCCCCACTCTCCACGCACAGTGACGAGCACGAACAATGGAAGGTGGCAGATCCGGGGCAGCGACAACATGTTGACGCAGTTCCCGACGCCGCTCGACTGAATGAGGAGCGCCGAGCGGGTGCCGCCGAGCCAGGCGCCCGCCGCGAGTGCCACACCCTCCTCTTCCGTCGTGAGCGTGACGGTCCGAATCCCCGGGTCTGCCTGGCACAATTCAATGAGCCGCTGATGCCCTGCGTCGGGCACCATCGACACGAGGGTGATCGTGTGGGCTCGGAACAGCGCGTGGATGTCGTCGGCCCAGTGGGCTCGGTGGCCGCCCGTCACGGTCATCCGAGGCCCATCGATATGTACTTGATGTCGAGGAACTCGTCGATTCCCCAGTGGCCGCCTTCTCGACCGATGCCCGACATCTTGACGCCGCCGAAGGGCGCCTGCGCCGTCGACGGGATGCCGTCGTTGACGCCGACGATGCCGAACTCGAGCGCCTCCGACACCTGATACGCTCGACGGAGATCGGCGGTCCAGAGATAGGCAGCCAAGCCGAACGGCGATCCGTTCGCGAGGCGGAGCGCTTCCTCCTGGGTCTTGAACGTGAGCACGGGCGCCACCGGGCCGAAGGTCTCCTCCTGCATCAGCTTCATCTCCGGGCGAATGCCGGTCAGCACGGTCGGCTGATAGTAGAGTCCCGAAAGGGCCCGGCCACCGGTCGACACCTTCGCGCCCAGCTTCACCGCGTCGTCCACGTGCTCGACGACCTTCGCGAGCCCAGCCTGGTCGACCATCGGTCCGATCTGAACCGTCGGATCGAGCGGGTTTCCGACCTTGAGGGCGGCCACTGCTGCGGTCAGGCGCTCGGTGAACGCCGGCGCGATCGACTCCTGCACGTAGATGCGGTTGGTGCAGACGCAGGTCTGGCCGCCGTTGCGGAACTTGCACGCCATCACTTCGCGGATGGCGGCGTCGAGGGCGGCGTCTTCGAAAACGAGAAACGGCGCGTGCCCTCCCAGTTCGAGCGCGAGGCGTTTCATGGTGTGCGCCGAGCGCTCGTAGAGATGGACGCCGACCTGGATCGAGCCGGTGAACGTGAGGACCCGAACCCGCAGGTCATCGAGCAGCACGCCGGACAACGGCTTCGGGTCGAGCGCGGTGACGACTTGGAACACATCGGGCGCGCCGCCCGCCTCGCGCCAGAGCTTCGACAGCGCGAGGGCCGAAAGAGGCGTCTGCTCCGCCGGCTTCACGATCACGACACATCCGGCGGCCAGCGCCGGCGCGATCTTCCGGGTCACCGTGGCGATGGGGAAGTTCCACGGAGTAATCGCGTAGACGACGCCCGACGGCTGCTTGATCGCGTGGAGCCGCTTGTGGGAAAACTGGCTTTCGATCGTCTCGCCGGCGATGCGCTTGGCCTCCTCGGCGTACCATTCGACGAAGGAAGCGCCGTAGCGGACCTCGCCGATGGACTCGGTGACCGGCTTGCCCATCTCGAACGTCATCAGCTCGGCCAGGACCGGCTCATTCGACTGGATGAGCCCGTGCCACTTCTTCAGGATGGCGGCTCGCTCGTACGCCGTCGTGCGCTTCCACCCTTCGAACGCGTTCGCGGCTCGGTCGAGCGCCAGCCGCGCTTCGGCCGCACCGCAATCCGGCACGTCGGCCACCACATGTCCGTCGATCGGACTTCTGACCTCGAAGGTCGACCCCGCCGGGGCGGCGACCTCGCGAATGCGCTGGAGAAAACTGGCGTCGACCACGGTCACTCCTTGGGGGTTGGGGTGGGGAGGACTGGAGCGTGCCCGCGCTTGTAGACGAGGATCGTCCGCCGGAACGTCATCACCACGGTTCCGTCGGATTTGTATCCGGTCGTCCTGACCTCCACGATTCCCATCGTGGGCCGCGACGCCGATTCGCGGGTGCTCAGCACCTCGGTCTGCGCGTAGATCGTGTCGCCTTCGAACACGGGCGCCGGCATCCGGATGTCCTGCCACCCGAGATTCACGGCGTTCTGCGACACGTCAGCCACCGTAAGCCCCAGGACCAGCGCCAGGGTGAACGTCGAATTGACCAGCGGTTGGCCGAACTCGGTCTGAGCCGCGTAATGGCGGTCGAAGTGGATCGGGTTGCTGTTGTTGGTGAGCAGCGTGAACCAGATGTTGTCGGTGGTCGTGACGGTACGACCCAACGAATGCCGGATCACCATCCCGGTCTCGAAGTCCTCATAACACGGCGCGGCGGTCATCGACTCCCGTCCTTGATCTTCGGTGCGATCGCCTCGGCCCGGTGAAGCATCGTCAAAACGACCGTGGCATGCCGAGGACGTGCTCGCCCACGAACGAGAGAATCAAATTAGTCGTAATCGGCGCCACCTGATAGAGCCGCGTCTCCCTGAATTTCCGTTCGATGTCGTACTCGGTGGCGAACCCGAATCCGCCATGAGTCTGGAGACAGACATTGGCGGCCTGCCACGAGGCGTCGGCGGCCAGCAGTTTCGCCAGATTGGCCTCGGCCCCACAGGGCTCTCCCGCGTCGAACAGACGCGCTCCCTCGTACCGCATCAGATCCGCCGCCCGCACGTTGGCGTAGGCCTGGGCGATCGGGAACTGGACCCCCTGATTCTGGCCGATCGGCCGATCGAACACGATGCGTTCGGTCGCGTACTTCCGGGCCTTGTCGATGAACCAGTACCCATCGCCGATGCACTCCGCCGCGATCAGGATCCGCTCCGCGTTCCATCCGTCGAGAATGTATCTGAAGCCCTTGCCTTCCTCGCCGATCAGGTTCCCCGCCGGCACCTCGAAGTCGTCGAAGAAGAGCTCGTTGGTCTCGTGGTTCACCATGTTCTCGATCGGGCGGACGATGAGGCCCTTGCCACCGCCCTCGCGGAGGTCGACCAGAAAAACCGACAGACCGTCCGTTCGCTTCGTCACTTGCTCGCTCGGCGTGGTACGCGCCAGAAGGAGCATCAGGTCGGAATGCTGGACCCGCGAGATCCAGACCTTCTGGCCGTTGACGATGTAGCGGTCGCCGCGCTTCTCGGCAAAGGTCTTGGTCCTGGTGGTGTCGGTGCCGGTGGAAGGTTCGGTGACCGCGAACGACTGCAGACGCAGTTGCCCCGCCGCGATGGGCGGCAGGTACTTGCGTTTCTGGTCGGGCGAGCCGTGCCGCAGCACCGTGCCCATGATGTACATCTGCGCGTGGCACGCGCCCGAGTTCGCGCCGGAGCGATTGATCTCTTCCAGGATGACCGAGGCTTCGGTCAGGCTGGAGCCGGCCCCGCCGTACTCTTCGGGGATCAGCGCCGCCAGCCAGCCCGCCTCGGTCAGCGCCTGCACAAACGCTTCCGGGTAGCCCGACGATTTCTCGATCTTCTGCCAGTACGCACCGTCGAACGTGCGGCACACGTCGCGCACGGCCCGGCGGATGTCGGCATGCTGTTGTGCGCGCGGGTTGATATCGCTCATCTGTCGCTGCTCCTCAGGCCAAATCGGCAAACGCCCGCGTCCAATCACGGCCCGACTCGATCTGCCGAACCGCTTGAATTGCCTTTTCGGCCAGCATCGGGCTATAGCGCGGGGCAACCAGCGTCCGGAACTTGTCTTCCAGCGCGGCGGTGGACACCGGGTTCTCCGGATGTCCGCGCGGGAACGCGGCAGACATCGTCCGCACGCTACCGTCGTTCAAGGTGAACGTCATGCGCGTGCCCCACTCGGCGGGATACTTCGCCGTCACGTCGGGCGCGACGGTCACGCGCACGCGCTGCAGGAGGGCGGCTATCTTTTCGTCGCGCACACCGCCGGCGTCGAACCGCTCAGGCGAGAATTGTTTCAGCCCAACCCAGCCTTCGAGCAGTCCGGCGGCGGCGCAATAGGCCAGGCTGAACTTGCCCTGATAGGGTGTGCGCGGGTTCATCTCTTTCACGATCTCGTAGCCCGGGGCATACGTCTCGATGTGGACGGCCTCCAGGCGCGCCAGCGCCTCGTCACCCTGCCACCCCTGTTCCCCGCGAAAATCGATCGCGGTGTCAATGGCCGTGTGCGTGTGCCCGCAACACGAGTAGAGCTTGTAGCAGTTCTCGCTGATCTTCCAGCGCGCACCCAGGCCATCGGTGATACGCGTTGCGTCGTGGCCGGCACTCGTGGCGCGGAAAAAACCACGCTCGCCTTCGAGGATGCGCGTGGCTCCGGTGAAGCCGATCCGCGCCAGATCGGCGGCCAGAATGCCATTGAATGCCGCCTTGCCAGGATGCAGATGCTTGCTCATCGCGCCGTCGGCGTTGAACTCCCACAGCCCCGCCGCCTGCGTGCCTGCGCTGCCCAGCGCATCCAGCATCTGCGCGCTGTTGAGTCCGAGCAGCGACCCGGTCGCCACCGCCGCGCCGAACGTGGCCGCCGTGCCGGTTGGATGCCAGTAGCGATAGTGGCTCGGGTTCACCGCCTCGCCCACGCGCAGGGCCGCATCGTAGCCCAGCGTAACCGCCAGCAGAAAGGCCCGCCCGTCGGCCCGTTCCCGTTCGGCCACCGCCAGGGCCGCCGGAATGATGGGCGCGCCCGGATGCAGGGTGCTGCCTTTGTGCACGTCATCCAGTTCGAGGATGTGCGACGAGACGCCGTTGGCGAATGCGGCCGCCGCGGCTGAGGCCCGATGCGCGCCGAACACGGTGGCCTCGTCGCACTGACCCCACCCCGCCACGACCCGGTGGACCATGCGGGAGGGAGGCTCCACCGCGCCCGCCAGGCACGAGCCTAGCCAATCCAGCACGGACCGGCGCGCGTCTTCAATCACTGGAGGCGACAGGTCTTCATAACGCGTGCGCGCCATCACGTCCGCCAGCGCGCGACTCACGTTCAGTTCGTCATCGCTCATTTGACGCTCGCCCGCCGCCGCCGCTCCGTCTCCGGCAGGTCAAGCGCATAATGCTCGGGCAGCCGTACCAATTGGTCACTCTGGCCGAGGTAACGAATGACCACACCGTAGTCGCGCGCGGCGGCCTCCATCGAGAGATAGCCATATACCACGTCGTTGAACGCCGCTTGCGGGTCGCGCTCGAACGGATCGCCGAAGCCCCCGCCGCCGGGCAAGTTGAGTTGCACGCGCTCACCAGCTTGCAGAGCCAGTCGCGCCTTCGGTTGCGGGCGGCGGCCATCGCTCACGATGAACTCGCCACACGCGCCCGGCAGCCCTCCGGCCAGGCCGGCCCCGGGAAATTGAATACGGTCCACCATGGCTGATAAGCTCCATGGCTGATCCCCGTTCAACCCCATGGTGGTCCACTGGCCCAGGCCGCCACGATAACGGCCCGCGCCACCGGAATCCATTCGCAATTCGCGCCGGTGCATCACGAGCGGGGTAAGCGACTCGATCACTTCGGCCGGCACACCACCCACGCCGCTGGGGAAACCCGTGGCGCTCAGGCCATCCTTCGTGGCCCGCGCGCCCGCGCCGCCGCACTGGAAGACGGTGAGGTTGAACGGCTCGGCCGTCTGAGGAAACTGCCCGCGCCAGATCGTGATCCACACCGGCTCGGCGCCGCCGGCCATGAGTTGCCCCGGCATGGCTTGGGCCAGCGCGCCAAAGATCACGCCGGGCAGGAAGTGGCCGATGATGTGGCGCGACGCCACGGCGGCCGGCTCGACGCAGTTCAGTATTGAGCCGCGCGGCGCGGTGACATGCACCGGACGAAACGCCCCTTCGTTGTGCGGCACCTCCGGGCTGACGGCGGCTTTGATGGCGAACGAGGCATAGGCGCGGGTGTAGTTCATCACCACGTTGATGCCGCGCTCGCTTTGCGGCGACGACCCCGTAAAGTCGATGTCAATGTCCTCGTCGCGCACGGTGACCGCCACCCGGATGCGTATCGGCGACTCGAAGCCATCGCTCCACGTCTCGTGCTCGTAGCGCCCGTTGGGGATGGCGCGGATCGACTGACGCATGCTCCGTTCGGAGCGGGTGATGATTTCGTCGGCCAGCGGGTCCACCGTTTCCAGCCTGAACTCCTCCATGAAGTGCAGCAGGCTGCGCCCCCCGACCTCGTTCGACGACGCCTGCGCATACAGATCGCCCACCGTCTCTTCGGGCGTGCGCACATTGGCGCGGATCAGCTTGATCAGTTCGTGATTGGGTTCGCCGCCGATGAACAACTTGGTAATGGGCACGCGCAGGCCTTCTTCGTACACCTCATGTGCTTCGGCGGAGAGGACGCGCCCGCCCACGTCCGGCGAGTGGCAGGTGCAGGCGAAGTACGCGACGATGCGCGCGCCCCGAAACACGGGCGTGAGCACGGTGAAGTCGTTGACCTGCCCGGCGGTTTGCCACGGGTCGTTGGTGAGGAGCACGTCGCCCGGCTGCAAGGCTTCGGGCCGATAGGTCGTGAGGAAGTGCGTCACGCCGGTGGCCATGGCGTTGATGTGCCCCGGCGTGCCCGTGAGCGATTGGGCAATCATGTAGCCGCGCGTGTCGAACACGCCGCAGGCCAGGTCCTGCGACTCGCGCACAACCGTGCTGAAGGCCGTGCGCATGAGCGTGACTTGCTGCTCGTTGCACACCGAGAGCAGGCGATTCCACAGAATCTCGAGCGAGATGGAGTCCAGTGCTCTGCTCATCGCGTCATCTCCACCACCAGATTCCAGTGCGCGTCCAGCGCGCACCGGCCCTCGGCGCCCACGATCACGGTGGACTCGCGTTCCTCGACGATGGCCGGACCGTCGAACGTCGCGCCGGGGTTGAGGCGGTAGCGGTCGTACACGGGCGTGTCCACAAAGCCGCCGCATTCCGGAAAATAGGCGCGGCGCTTTGCTTTGATGGCCGAGGCCGCGTCGGCTGCCGCCCCGTGCTCCATCCGCAAATACACATTCGGCTTGGGAGCCGCCGACACCACTCGCCAGTTGATGATCTCGACCGGCACCGGTGGCCCCAGCCGCCCGTACAGTTGGCGGTATGTGTCTTCGAAGGCGGCCAGCAAGGCCGGTCGCGACACCTCGCTCAACTCACCGGCAGGCAGCGCGGTGCGAATTTCGTGCCCCTGGCCCACGTAGCGCATGTCCGCTTCGGCGGTGTGACGAATCTCGGCCGGAGCGACGCCCGAGGCCTGCAACAGCGATTCACCTTCGGCCTTCATTTCTGCCAGCAACGTATTGACCCGTCCCCAGTCCAACCCCTCCAGCCGCGCGCGCCACGAGCGCACAAAGTCGAAGGCCAGCGGCGCGGTGAGGAAGCCGACGGCACTGATGATGCCCGCGCCAAACGGCGCCAGCAGCGCGGGCGAGCCGAGGGCCTGTGCGATCCGGTAGCCGTGCACGGGACCTGCGCCGCCAAAGGCGAACACCGGAAAGCGCTGCGGGTCCTTGCCACGCTCCAGCACATGCACGCGAGCCGCGTTTGCCATGCCCTCGTTGACCACCTCATGAATGCCCCAAGCCGCCGCTTCAACTGTTATGCCCAGCCGGTCGGCAAGGCGGGTCTGGATGGCGCGGCGCGCGGCGGCGAGGTCGAGCGTCATCTTGCCGCCGAGAAAGTAATCGGGATCGAGGTAGCCCAATACCACATCGGCATCGGTGACCGTCGGTTCAGCGCCGCCGCGCCCGTAGCACACCGGGCCGGGCTCCGCGCCCGCCGAGTCCGGCCCCACCCTCAGCAAGCCCAGACTGTCCACCCGCGCGATCGAGCCGCCACCCGCGCCGATCTCGACCATTTCGATGACGGGAATCTTGGCGGGCAACCCGGAGCCCTTCTTGAAACGGTACACGCGATCAAACTCGAACTCATGAGCGATGAGCGGCCGGCCGTCGTCAATCACGCAGAACTTCGCCGTCGTGCCGCCCATGTCGAACGAGAGCAGGTCGCGGCGACCGCAGTCTGTCCCGTAACTGGCCGCCGCCAACGCACCCGCCGCCGGTCCCGATTCGAGCAGCCGGATCGGGAAGCGGATGGCCGTCTCCACAATGGCCACCCCGCCGCTCGACAACATCATGAGGAAATTGCCGTTGCAGCCGAGCCGCTGCAGCCGCGCCTGCAACTCGCGCAGGTAGCGCTCGGTGCGCGCCTGTACGTACACGTTCGCCACCGTCGTGCTGGCGCGTTCAAACTCCCGGATCTCCGGCGACACCTCCGACGAGATGGACACGCGCATGTGCGGCGCGGCTCGCAGCACGGCCTCGCGCGCGGCCCGCTCGTGAGCCGGATTGGCAAAGCTGTTGAGAAAGACAATGGCAATGGCTTGCACGTCGTTCGCCGCCAGTTCGGAGGTGAGCTGCTCGACGAACGCCGTGTCCAATTCCTCCAGCGTCGTGCCGTCGCTCAACGTGCGCTGTGGCACGTCGAAGCGCAGGTAACGCGGCACCAGCGGGCGCGGCAGGTCGATCAACAGATCGTACAGGTCGTAACGGCTCTCGCGCCCGATCTCCACCGCATCGCGGAAACCGCGGGTGGCCAGCAGGGCGGTGCGGTCGCCTTTGCGTTCGATGATGGCGTTGGTCACCAGCGTCGTGCCGTGCACCACGGTCGTCACGTCGCTGGCGGCGATGCCGGCCTGCTGCAAAGTCCCGGTCAGGACTTGTTCGATGGCTTCGGAGGGATCGTGCGGTGTCGTCAACGTCTTGCCGACGGCAAACGCGCCCGTGTCGTCGTCCACCACGATCAAGTCGGTGAACGTACCGCCGATGTCCACGCCGACGCGAAAGCGAGCGGGCCGCCGCGTCATCTACTCGGCCTCGATCCTGGGGAAACGGCTGACGGGGAACGTGTCCACCGGCACCGAGCGTTGCTGCACGAGCACGCCGCCATCCACCACCAGACATGCGCCCGTCATGTACCGGGCGTCGTCGGTGGCGAGAAACACGGTCGGCCCGGCGAGGTCGTCGGGCAGGCCGAGGCGGCCCAGCGGCACGACCTTGCCGCGCTCCGCCGCGTCTTCCTCACTCACATCGTAGGTGCGGATGAGGCCGGGGACGACCGCGTTCACGCGTACACCATACGGCGCGAGGTCCAGCGCCATCGCACGCGTCATGGCTTCGATGCCGCCTTTGGAGGCGTCGTAGGCCACATTGCCGCGATGCGATCTGGTGGCGCCGCCGCTGGACATGTTGATGATGCAGCCGCGACGTTTGCGCGCCATGACGTGCGCCGCGCGGTGTGAACACAGGAACGCGCCCTTCAAATTCACCCCCTGCACTCTATCCCACCAGGCTTCGTCGCCATCCAGGAAGTGGCGGTCTTCGTAAATCAGACCAGCGTTGTTCACCAACACGTCAATCGTACCGAAGCGTTGCAGCACGGCGTCGAACATCGCATCCACTTGCGCCTTGCTGGAGACGTCGGCGGCGAGGACGATGGCCTCGCCGCCCACAGAGTGAATCGCCCGGACCACTTCGTCGGCGCGGGCGGAGCTCACGTCGTTGACGCCCACGCGCGCGCCTTCGGCCGCAAACCGCTCGATCACTGAGCGCCCGATGCCGTGACCGGCGCCCGTCACCAACACGACTTTGCCTGCGCAACGTTTCAGCTCACTCATGTCGTCCTCCTATGGGGCTGACAGCAAATTCTCTGTTGACGTACGGCATGAACGAACAAGGAAACTGCCCTAACCCCGCAACGCTTTCATCGTTGGCCCATACGTCTGCGGATCGATCTCGGCGGCAATCAACGCCGGCCCGGGGATCGTCGCCGCTTCACTCAGGCAGCGCGCCAATTGCGACTCATCGCGGGCACGAAAGGCCGTAAGGCCGAGGCTGCCGCCCAGCGCCACCCAGTCGACTGCGCCGAGTGACACGCCGTCCGTGTGATAGCCGCGCTGCACTTGCTTGATCCTGATCAGGCTCAGGTTGCCATCGTCGAACACCACAACGCGCAGCGGCAGGTTCTCGCGCGCGGCGGTGCGCAATTCGCCCAGGCACATCAGCAGGCCGCCGTCGCCAGTGAAGGCGGCCACGGGCTGCACCGGTTCGAGCAGGGCCGCGCCGATGGCCGCCGGGAGGGCAAAGCCCATCGTCGCCAGCCCGTTCGAGATCAAAATGCCGTTCGGTTCGCGCGCCGGCCAGAGCGCCATGACCGGGAACATGTGCGCCCCGGCGTCCACCGTGGCCCGCATACCCGGCCAGGCCTGCGCCGCAATTTCAACCACCCGATGAGGCACGAGCCGGTCGGCCTCGGCGGTTGGGCGCATCGCCTCGCGCTGGGTCTGAGCGGCGCGAGCCACCTCCGCCGTGTCCCAATCGCATTGGGCCCTGAGCAGGCTGGCGATGACTTCGAGCCAGCCCACCACGTCCCCCACCAGATCGACGGCGAAGGGCACCTGCACCTGCTGCAGTTGCCAGGCGCTCACGCTCACGACCTGCTGTGGAAAAGTCCACGGGCGCGGAAGCAACTCCACCGGATCAAGCCCGACCGCAATCAGCATATCGGCCTGCGCCATCAGCGGACGCTCCAGTGCGCCGTTGGTGAGCACGCCGCCGAACCACGGATGGTGATCGGGAACAACGCCTTTGGCCTTGTACGTGACCAGGGCGGGAAGGCCGTGCCGCTCGCACAGCGCTCGGATCGCCAACGCAATCGGCAAGGCGCGCGCACCCAACCCGACCAGCACCAGCGGGCGGCGCGCTCCGCGCAGGGCGGTTTCGAGAGTGGGTGTCAGAGCAGAGACGGACGGGGCGGGTGCGCGGTCGAGGGCGACGGGCGGAGGAGCAGAGGAGGCAGCGAGTGCGTCCGTCACATCGGCGCTGATGTCGAGATGCACGGGCCCGGGCGGCAGGCTGGTCGCGGCTTGCATCGCACCCTGCAAAGCACGTTCTGCATCGTCCACCGTCAGCCGTCCGTTCCATTTGGTGATGGGCGCGAACAGGTCCGTCTGCGGCAGCGTCTGGTGTTGCATGACGCGCTCGACAGCGGCGCTGTGGCGATCGGTGATGGCAATGAGCGGGATGCGATCGAGATAGGCATTGGCGACGCCGTTCATCAGCGCGGTTGCGCCGGGACCCAGGGTGGCCAGACACGCGCCGGGCTTGCCGGTGATCTCGGCTTGCGCGCTGGCCATGAACGCGGCGGCGGTCTCGGTGTGGGCCAGCGTGAACGGCAGTCCGGCCCGCGCCGCTGCTTCGATCAAATCAGCCGGGCTGCCGCCCCCGGGCATTCCGAAGAGACGCTGCACGCCCGCGCGACGCAGATGCTGAATGACTCGATCGGCGATGAGGGTCATGGCTCGTGAGAGATGGTGCTGGGCCGAGGCGGCTTCTTTGAAGCCGAAGACATGGCTTCATCCATTGCCGCGACGCCATCGCTCGGATCTAGTGTACGTCGGCGGGGTGAGCAGGGAAACGTATGACGCGCCTTCCTTAATATGTATGAACCCCTTGGAGTGCTGTAGGAACCTGCGACCGACGTCCGGAATCCGCAAATCCGCGCGGAGAACACCCGGTGGTGAAAAATGGACCGCGGCTCGTGTACGATGGACCGCGGCTCGTGTACGATGGACCGCGACGTTGATCGAACGCACCGCGACGCCGACACGATTGGCACGCGCGCTCCGTCGGTGACCTCCGCGTCCCCTGGTATGGTGGGACGTTCGTGTCGTGGCCCGCGCACGACACCGCGCGCTTGACCGAGGCGTTTCGCCGCGCCGTACTTCGACTGTTCGTGCGGCTGGAACTCTTCGCGGAGGACCAGGCCGCTGGGATGCTCGCGTGGCCGCACTCGGGGTTCCACGTGCATACGGCGGTGTGGGTCCCCGAGGACGATCGACCGTTCGCGACACGGCTCGCGCGGTACTGCGCGCGCAATCCCGTCGCCTTGGAGCGGCTGACGTACGACCGCGCCGCCACGACCGTGACGTATCGCTCCGACAAGTCCGAGGGCCCCACCGCCGGAACGGAGACGGCCGACCCCTTGGAGTTTCTCGCGCGGGTGCTGACCCACATCCCCGACAAGGGGCAGGTCACCACGCGGTACTACGGGTGGTACGCCAACCGTCCGCGCGGCATGCGCCGCCGAGCGCAGCCCGCGGCGGCCGATGCGCCCGTGCCGATCATGACCGCGCCGCGGGTCGCGCCGACCGAGGCCACGCGCCGATGGGCGGCGCTCCTGCAGCAGATCTTCGAGGTCGACCCGCTGGCGTGCCCACAATGCGCCGGCCCGATGCGGATCGTGGCGTGCATCACGCAGTCCGCGGTGATTGACCAGATCCTGACGTACCTGCGCACGCGCGCCGCCTCGGGTGCCGCAGCCGCTCGGTCAGGGGCGCGCAGTCCACCCTCGACCGGCGCGTCCGTCGCTCGTGGCACGCGTCGACGACCGACGGCGAGCCCCGCGCCTCTCCACGCGTCCTGAGGTAGCTGCATATCGCTCCGCGCGCGCCGGCTCACTATCTGGTTAGTACTGGTCGGGGCCGTTCGGTGCGCGAAGCGGTTCCAGATCGGCCCGAAGCCACAGGGCGTCGGCCCCGGCGGGGCCGACCGGACGACCCGCGACGCTGGCAGACGAGCCCACGACCGCCCCGCGGACTGTACCCGGGCGCGTGGCGCGGCGGGCAGCGCCGCGACATACTTCCACAACCCCGATTGAATTTCCTATCCCATCACCTGGCCGCACTCGGGGTTCCACGTGCATACGGCGGTGTGGATCCCGGAGGACGATCGCGCCTTCGCGACCCGGCTCGCGCGGTACTGCGCGAGGAACCCCGTCGCGCTGGAGCGACTGACCTACGACCGGACCGCGAAGGCCGTGACGTATCGCTCCGACAAATCGGAAGGCCCCACCGCCGGCACCGAGACCGCCGACCCGCTGGAGTTCTTGGCGCGCGTGCTGGTCCACATCCCGAACAAGGGGCAGGTGACCACGCGGTACTACGGGTGGTACGCCAACCGCCCGCGCGGCATGCGCCGCCGGGCGGCGCCCGCCACCGCCGATGCCCCCGTGCCGATGGTGGTCGCGCCGAAGCTCGCGCCCACCGAGGCCACTCGCCGATGGGCGGCGTTGCTGCGGCAGATCTTCGAGGTCGACCCGCTCGCGTGCCCGCACTGCGCCGGCCCGATGCGGATCGTGGCGTGCATCACGCAGGCGGCGGTGATCGACCAGATCCTGACGCACCGGCGCACGCGCGCCGCCGCAGGGGCGCAGCCTGGGGCGCGCAGCCCGCCCTCGACCGCCGCGTCCGTCGCTCGTGGCGCGCGTCGACGACCGACGGCGAACGCCGCGCCCCTCCCCGCGCCCTGAGGCTCCCGAATGACGCCCCGCGCCCCCCGGCTCACTGGTCGGGGCCGCGCGGTGTGCCCGCTCGTCCGGAATGGAGCCCCCGCCAGCCGACGACGACCCGCAGCGGAGCCGACCCGCCGACCCGCCGACCCGCAACGCAGGCAAACGGACGACAAACGGACGAATGACCCCATCCGGGCCACACGCAGGCCACACGCGGGCAGCCACACGCAGGTTCACACGCGGGTTCACACGCGGGTTCTGGCGCGGCGTGCAGCGTCGCACCATACTTCCACGACCTCGATTGAATTTCCTATCCCGAACTACTAGACCACACCACTACGCTGTAGGACTCCTTCATGAAACAGCTATCGTTCGCCGAGTTGTTAGACAAGCGTGTCCCTGCCGCGCGGCTAACGGACTTCATCATTCATGAATTGTCAGTATTTAATTTGGGCAAAATTGTCGATTTCAATTTCTTAAGTCGTTCATCCGTCGGTGGCTATTGCCGTTCGCTAGGATTTGCAAAGAACCGCAACTGGTCAATGCTCGCACTCGAGAAGATTGCGCCCAAGTCCCCACTAGGCCCAAATGTCGTGCCGGAACGGGAAGCCAAAGCGGTATTGGCCCAGCTACACTACTCCCTCGATATACGCTTGCTGCAACCTAAAAACAAAAACAAGCCACAACCCGACATACTTTCTGACTTTTTACCGAAAGGAAGACGATACAAGCGCGCCAAGACGCTTGGCCACCTTTGGGAGTTTCAATACGCTTTAGCCGTTGAGCTGGAGCATGGTAAGACGCGGGGAAGTAACGTCACGAACAATCATCCGCTATTGACCGCATTGGTGGTTGTCGCACATCTAACCGAGGACAAACTGTACTACGCGAGACTTTGGGAAATGGAGACTAGTGCGGCGTTGTTCAATGCACCCCTTGAGAAAGTTCCGACGCTTCCAATCATGAAAGAAAATATGCGCGCTAAGACCTACCTGCTGCAGCGCCTGCAGGAGCGCGTGAAGAATGTATAGGCCGTGGTCTAACAATTCATTCAAGCAGAAGCCGCTTCGCGGCTCGGCTTAATTCAGGCGTTCGTTGAGCGATCTCGTGCGCGGCCTTGGCGAAAGGGGCACGAGGAAGGTGGATGTAAAGTCCTACTGACTTTGATGTTGCCTGGATCTATCTGCGACCTCAACGTGAGCTTCCATTGGTTTCAACGGCGACTTCCGGCTTCGCCCAACATCGGCAGTGGGTCGGGTCCCGTAGTTGGCGAACGACAGCTTTAGGGCCGCGAGAAAAGGGCTCGGGCCGGTGAGCACCGCCGGCCGCGCCGTGCTGTGGCCGACGTCGGGAGGCAAGCCATGAATCGCCGTCGCACTCTGGTGGGCGCCACGCTGCTCGTCGCGGCGATCGTCGCGCTCGGCGCGGGCC
>Ga0207932_1000312_pt1 | contig 16425 bp, 14 predicted proteins | sample NGESurdeep092012_FD_184480 | JGI IMG/M metagenome (GOLD analysis project Ga0207932, IMG submission 184480) | Arctic peat soil microbial communities from Barrow, Alaska - NGEE Surface sample 415-2 deep-092012 (SPAdes) | ecosystem: Environmental > Terrestrial > Soil > Wetlands > Peat ...
AGCCCGCCCAACACTCCCCGGTCCAGCAGGCCGCAACTGCGAGGTTTCTTGAAGCAATCGAGTTACGACGCCAAAGACATCCAGGTCCTTGAGGGTCTCGAGCCGGTCCGCGAGAGGCCCGGCATGTACATCGGCTCCACCGGACCGCGCGGGCTCCACCACCTAGTTTTCGAGGTCGTCGACAACTCCGTCGACGAGGCGCTCGCCGGCCGCTGTTCCGCGGTCACGATCACAATCAACCCCGACAACTCGATCACGGTGATCGACGACGGCGCCGGCATCCCGGTCGGCATCATGCCCAAGTTCAAAAAGCCCGCCGCCGAGGTCGTGCTCACCATGCTGCACGCCGGCGGCAAGTTCGGCGGCGAGGGCTACAAAGTGTCGGGTGGCCTGCATGGCGTCGGCGTCTCCGTCGTCAACGCGCTCTCCGAGTGGCTGGAGCTAGACATCTACCGCGATGGTTTCCACTGGCACGAGCGCTTCGAGCGCGGCGCCCCCGTCGGCACCCTCGAGAGGCTCGGCAAGCTCGAGAAGGGTGCGCCGACGGGCACGACCGTCGCGTTCATGCCCGACCCCGACGTCTTCGAGGAGGTCGACTTCGACTTCCGCGTCCTCTCGCAGCGCCTGCGCGAGACCGCGTTCCTCACCAAGGACTTGCGCATCGAGCTCGTCGACGACCGCGCCGGCGGCGAGACGATCAGGTACCAGTACGCCGGCGGCATCCGCGACTTCGTCGAGTACGTCAATCGCGACAAGGACGCGATCCACCGCAGCATCATCTTTTTCGACAACGAGACCGCCGACGGCCAGGTCGAGGTCGCCTGCCAATGGAACTCGTCGTACAACGAGTCGATCTTCACGTTCGCCAACAACATCAACACGACCGAAGGCGGTACCCACCTTTCCGGCTTCCGCGGCGCGCTGACGCGCACCATCAACGACTATGCCCGGCAAAAGGGGCTGCTCAAGGAGAAGGAGGAGAACCTCTCCGGCGAGGACGTTCGCGAAGGCCTCACGGCGCTCGTCTCGGTGAAGCTCAAGAGCCCACAGTTCGAGGGCCAGACCAAGTCCAAGCTGGGCAACACCGAGGTGCGCACGCTCGTCGAGACCACGGTCAACGCTAAGCTGGGTGAGTTTCTCGAGGAGAACCCCACCGAGGCCCGGCAGATCGTCGAGAAGGCGATCAACGCCGCCCGGGCGCGTAACGCGGCGCGCAAAGCGCGTGACCTTACGCGCCGCAAAGGCCTGCTCGAGGGCTCCACGCTGCCCGGCAAGCTCGCCGACTGCTCGATCCGCGACCCGCACGTCTCCGAGCTGTACCTTGTCGAGGGCGACTCGGCCGGGGGCTCCGCCAAGCAGGCGCGCGACCGCTCGTTCCAGGCGATCCTGCCGTTGCGCGGCAAGATCATCAACGTCGAGAAGGCGCGTATCGACAAGATACTCGCCAACAACGAGATCCTCACGATGATCAGCGCCATGGGCACCGGCATCGGCGAGGAGTTCGACCTCACGCAGGCGCGCTACCACAAGATCATCATCATGACCGACGCCGACGTCGACGGCTCGCACATCCGCACGCTGATCCTCACGTTCCTCTTCCGCCACATGATGCCCCTCGTCGAGGCCGGCTACGTGTACATCGCGCAGCCGCCGCTCTACCGGCTCAAGCAGGGCAACCAGGAGACGTACATTCACAAGGAGAGCCAGCTCGAAGAGATCCTGCTTCGCGGTCGCCTCGAGCAGATCAAGGTCGACAACACCAACACCAGCTTCGCCTTCTCCGAAACCAAGTACCAACGCTTTCTCAAGGTCTATGGCGAGTACGAAGGCTGGGTGAAGAAGCTCAAGAGTCAGTGGGGAGGCGAGCTCATCGACTGGCTCAAAAACGGGCCGATGGTCGAGACCGAGGTGCCGGACTTCAAGTCGCTCGAGCGGGCGCTGCGCGAGGGCGTCGACGAGCGCTACGTCATCGACGTCGTCGACATCGACGCCGAGAGCGAGACCATCGACACGCGGCTGGTCGAGCGCCGCACCGGGCTCGCGCTCAACCTGCGCGTGCCCTTCGCCGCGCTGAGAGGGCGCGAGTTCCAGGCGCTGCGGCGCGTCCACTCGCGCATCAAGGAGATGGTCGGCAAGCCGCCGTTCACGCTGCATCTCGGGCAGCGCAAGGCCGAGGCCGGCAGCTACGAGGAGCTTCGCGTGCAGATCGTCGAGCTCACCAAGGAGGGTATCCAGCTGCAGCGCTTCAAGGGCCTCGGCGAGATGAACCCGGACCAGCTATGGGAGACGACGATGGACCCGATGCGGCGCACGTTGCAGCTCGTCTCGATGGAAGACACGCAGGCCGCCGACGAGGTCTTCACGATGCTCATGGGCGACAAGGTCGATCCGCGCCGCGAGTTCATCGAGAAGAACGCCAAAGAGGTGCGCTTCCTCGATGTCTGAGCAGCTCCAGACCCTCGAAGGCAAGATCGAACCGGTCGAACTCGAAGAGGAGATGCGCTCATCGTTCATCGACTACGCGATGAGCGTCATCGTCGACCGCGCGCTGCCCGACGTGCGCGACGGCCTCAAACCTTCGCAGCGGCGCATCCTCGTGGCGATGAACGACCTCGGCCTGGCGCCGAACAAGCAGCACCGCAAGTGCGCCAAGATCGCCGGCGACACCTCCGGTAACTACCATCCGCACGGCGAGGCGGTCATCTATCCAACGCTCGTGCGCATGGCGCAAGACTTCAACATGCGCTACCCGCTCGTCGACGGCCAGGGCAACTTCGGCTCGGTCGAGGGCGACTCGGCGGCGGCGATGCGCTACACGGAGGCGCGCTTCTCCAAGATCGCCGTCGAGATGCTGCGCGACATCGACGCCAACACCGTCGACTGGGTGCCAAACTACGATGAGACGCGACGTGAGCCGACGGTGCTGCCGAGTCGCATGCCCAACCTCATGGTCAACGGCTCCAACGGCATCGCCGTCGGTATGGCGACCAACATCCCGCCGCACAACCTCGGCGAGGTCGTCGACGCCACGCTTGCGCTCGTCGACGACCCCAACGCCACCGCCGACGACCTGATGCAGTTCATCAAGGGACCCGACTTCCCCACCGGCGGCATCATCCTCGGCACCGGCGGCTTCAAGGAGGCCTACAGAACGGGGCGCGGACGCGTCCGCGTCCGCGCCAAGGCCCACACCGAGCAGCTCAAAGGCAATCGCTCGGCGATCATCGTCACCGAGCTGCCCTATCAGGTGAACCGCGCGGCGCTGATCGACAACATCGTCGAGCTCGTCAAGCAGAAGAAGATCCACGAGATCAGCGACCTGCGCAACGAGTCCGACCGCGCCGGCATGCGCCTCGTGATCGAGCTCAAGCGCGAAGCGGTCCCCATGGTCGTGCTCAACAAGCTCTACAAACACACCCAGATGCAGACCACCTTCGGGGTGATCAACATCGCCCTCGTCGGCGGCGTCCCGCGCACGCTCACGCTGCCCGAGATGCTCAAGGCCTACATCGCCTTCCAAAAAGAGATCGTCATCCGGCGCACCAAGTTCGAGCTGGACAAGGCCGAGACGCGGGCGCACATCCTCGAGGGTCTGCTGGTCGCGCTCGACAACCTCGACCAGGTCATCAAGATCATCCGCAAGGCGGCCGACGTCGACAGCGCCCGCGACGCGCTCATGGACACCTTCGAGCTCACGCGGCCGCAGTCCCAGGCGATCCTCGATTTGAGACTCCAGAAGCTCACCAGTCTCGAGCGCGAGAAGGTCAAAGAAGAGCATCAGAGCCTTCTCGCGCTGATCAAGGAACTGCGCGACCTGCTCGGCGACGAAGCGCGCATCTACAAGGTCATCAAAGACGAACTCGTCGAGATCAAGCGGCTCTACAACGACGATCGCCGCACCGAGATCGCGCTCGACGAAGGCGAGCTTGACCTCGAAGACCTCATCGCCGACGAGCAGATGGTGATCACGATCACCAAGACGGGTTACGTCAAGCGCCTGCCGCCGGCCACCTACCGCCAGCAGAAGCGCGGCGGCATCGGCGTCGCCGGCATGGATCTGAAAGAAGAAGACGAGGTCGAGCACCTGTTCATCACCACGACGCATCACTTCCTGTTGTTCTTCACGAGCGTCGGCAAGGTCTACAGGCTCAAGGTGCACGAGTTGCCGCTGGCGGCGCGGACCGCCAAGGGCAAACACATCGCCAACCTGTTGCCGCTGCGCCAGGACGAGCAGATCTGCGCCGTCATCGCGACGCGCAACTTCGACCCGGCCGAGGGCAAGCACCTCATCTTCGGCACGCGCAAGGGCATCGTCAAAAAGACCCTCTTCGCCTCCTACAACACGCCGCGCAAGTCCGACGGCATCATCGCCATCGCCATCCGCGCAGGCGACGAACTCATCGCCGTGCGCCAAACCTCGGGTGACGATGACATCCTCATCGTCAGCCGCCGCGGACAGGCGATTCGTTTTCACGAAAACAAGGTGCGGTCGATGGGGCGCGGCGCGTCGGGTGTCATCGGCATGCGCCTGCGCAAGAGCGACGAAGTGATCGCCATGGACATCGCCCGCGACGACTCCGACCTCTTTGTGGTCACCGAGAACGGCTTTGGCAAGCGCACGCCGCTCACCGAGTATGCGGTGAAGGGCCGTGGCGGCCTCGGCGTGCGCACGGTGGCGCTTACTGACCGCAAGGGTTACCTGGTCGGCGTGCGCGTCGTCCGCGACAACCACGAGATCATGCTGCAGAGCCAGGACGGCGTGGTCATCCGCATGCGCGCCGACGGCATCAGCCGGCACGGGCGCGCCACCCAGGGCGTCAAGGTGATGAACATGCGCGAAGGCGACAAAGTGTCGGCCGTCGCGCGCATGGTCGTCTCCGAATCCGGTGCCACCGACGAAGAGATCGACGCCGACTGAGCCAAACCCTCTTCGGGCGGGCGCCCGATGCGCTACACTCCCATGTGTGACCTGTTCCTTGTGACGTTTCCGCCGACCGAAGGGGTGGTGGGGCGATGGTCATCGCCACGTTGCGCAAGCACGGCCGCCGTGGGAGCAAGACCGTCGAGTACGCCAGCGGTGTCTATCGCAGCGGCGGCAAGACGCTGTCGGTGCCCGAGCTCGCCGAGCTCGACCGCAAGGGCGAGCTCGAGTGGGCCGAACCGAGAATGCGCGCCTGGGTGCTTGGTCTGCCCGACGACGGCGAGTTGCCGGCTCCATCGGCCTTCCCCGTTCCGCGCCGGCGCCTCACGGCGGAGCAGATCCGCATCATCTGCTACATCGTCGTCGGTATGGTCGCCGTCGTGCTGATCCTCGTTCTCGGCCCCTCGTCAGGGACGGAGGGAGCGCCTTCCGCCCCAGCGTTGCTCCTGGTCTCGTCGTCGCCCGGCGCATCGACTGAGGTCGTGCACATGAGAGGCATCGCCGATAGCAAGTCAAGCACCTTCCAGATCGGCGGCACCGTGCAGGAGTTGGCGTGGCAAGCCGCGGCCCGCGGCCCCGGCATGCAGGCGCTCTTCTGTGTCGTGCCCAGCGGCACGACACAGCCGGAGCGCGACTTCGTGCGCGTCGCCGCCTACGCCGACGGGAGCGGCGTGACGACCCTGCGGTTGGCAGCCGGCGCGTACTACGTCAAGGTCTTCGCGACCGACTGCAGTTGGTCGCTGAGCGTCACCGACAAGAAGTAGACACCGCGACGCTTGCTCCCCGCAGGCCTTGCTGTGGCCGCGTACGGCGGCCATGAGCTAGACTCCTGTGCCATGACCGCTTCTCGCGACAACGAAGAGAGACCGGCGCGCCGGCCGCGCGTCTTTAGCGGCACCCAGCCGACCGGCGCCCTGCACCTGGGCAACTACCTGGGCGCCATGCGCAACTACGTCGCCCTGCAGGAGACTCACGACTGCATCTACTGCGTAGTCGACCTGCACGCGATCACCATTCGCCAGCCCAGGGCCGAGCTCAAGCGCAACACGATCGAGACGGCCAACATGTTCCTCGCCGCAGGGGTCGACCCGGAACGCTCGATCGTCATCGTCCAATCGCACGTGCCACAGCACACCGAGCTCGCCTGGGTCCTCAACACCGTGGCCTACATGGGCGAGCTGCGGCGTATGACGCAGTTCAAGGACAAGACCGGCGGTGTCGAAGGCGAGAGCGTCAGCGTGGGACTCTTCGACTATCCGGTGCTGATGGCCGCCGACATCCTGCTCTATCGCGCCGACGCGGTGCCGGTCGGCGAGGACCAAAAGCAGCACGTCGAGCTCACGCGCGATCTGGCCGAACGCTTCAACAACGCCTTCGGCAAGACGTTCGTCGTGCCCGCGCCGATCATTCCGCCCGAGGGCGCGCGCATCATGGGGCTCGACGATCCCACGAAGAAGATGAGCAAGAGCGCCGGCTCGGCCTACAACTACATCGCTTTGACCGACTCACCCGACGAGATCCGCCGCAAGATCAAGCGCGCGGTCACCGATTCGGGTACGGAGGTGCGGCCCGGCGACGACAAGCCGGCGCTGACGAACCTTGTCGCGATCTACGGGCTGCTGGCTGGAGAAGCGGCCGAGACGATCATCGACCGTTACGCGGGCAAAGGCTACGCGGACTTCAAGGCGGACCTTGCCGAGGTGACCGTCGATGCGCTTGCGCCCTTTCAGGCGCGCATGCGCGAGCTCGCCGACGACAAGAGCTTCACGCTCGACGTGCTGCGCCTCGGCGCCGAGCGCGCCGAGGCGATCGCCGCGCGCACGATGCAGAAGGTGCGCGAGCAGGTGGGACTGGTGCCGCGGCCGGACTGACGTTCGCGCGGCGTTGCCTAAGCTACGCCGGGCAGCCTGCAGCCTGGTCAAAGCTGACCGCCGCAAGGCGCCCGAGCGGGCCCCCCGCATCTCGCTTGAGTCGCCGCCACCTACGGTAGAATCGGGGGTAGAGCGACAAACCCAAGTGGGAGATCGAGCGTGATCCTCAACAGCCAGGTGGCGGCCTATTTGGAGCGGTTGTCCCCGCCGCGCGATCCCCTGCTCGCCGAGATGGAGGCATACGCGGCGGAGCACGACGTGCCGATCGCCGCCGCGGAGACGTCGGCGCTGCTCGCCATGCTGGCGCGTGGCTGCGACGCCCGCCGCGTCCTCGAGATCGGCATGGCGATTGGCTACACGGCGCTGCAGCTTGCCCGAGTGTTGCCGGCCGACGGCATCGTCGTGTCGCTCGAGATCGACCCGAACATGGCCGCGATCGCGCGCGGGTTTCTCAAGCGCGACCCCGCCGGCCGCCGCGTCGAGGTCATCCGTGGCGACGCGAAGGAGTCGATCGTCAGACTTCAGGAGGCGTTCGACCTCGTCTTCATCGATGCGGACAAGGCCGGCTATCCCGTGTACGTCAATCTGGCGCTGGAGAGTCTTCGCCAACACGGGTTGATCGTGATCGACAATCTGCTCATGGGCGGCCGGGTGGCCGCGGGCAAGGGCGACGCGCACTGGTCGCAGCGCTCGGTCGACACCGCCGTGGCCCTCAATCGCCGCCTCGCCGAGGATCCGACGGTCGAGTTCGTGCTGATGCCGCTCGGCGACGGCGTCGGCCTCGTGCAGGCGCGCTGACGACACGGTCGCGGTGGTCGGCTGCGGCCGCGCGCGGATAGACTGGGGACGAGCGCGGCCCGAGCCGATGCAGAACGCGAGGAGGAAGCATGCTTACAGTCGAGACGGCGAAGTGGCGCCTGGAGCGCATGGAAGGCGCCGAGTTCCCGCTCGTGTTCTGGCGTGGCAGCGGACGCGTGGTCGACGTTGGCGAGAGGACGTTCGCGCTGCAGGTGCGCGGCAAGCGCGCCGACTACACCTGGGACCGCCTGATGAACGTGTGGCAACGACTGGAGACCAACCACAGTGTGTCCGTCGACGAGCTCGGTGGCGGCCACGACGCCGTCGGTCTCGTGTCGCTGACGGCGCTGTTGCAGGCCGACGACGTCGACAGTATCGCTGCCGATGGGCTGCTCCGCCTGCACGACGCGCAAGGCGTGCCCGTGCACCAGGACGCGCCCGCCCTCAAGCCACGCACCTGGAGTGTCTGGCGCCGCAAGATCGACGGGAGCTGATCGATCCGGCGCGCCGGCTGCGCCGGCGCGCCCACGCCCTACATGGGGCATCAACGAGGAGACGATGACCGCGCTTCCGCATGGCTATACCCTGCGTCACCCATCGGCCGACGAGCTACCTGCCGTGCAGCTCGTCCTCGACGCGGCCGAGAGCGCCGACTGTGGCGAGCCGCGCCGTTGCGAGATGGATATCGTCGTCGTGGCGGCGACTACGCAGATCGACCTCGAGCGCGGCGCCTGGGTGGTGGTCGCCCCCGACGGATCGTTTGCCGGCTGCGGCTGGCTGTGGCAGCCGCGCGCAGGCGACACGCAGTTCGTCGCCGATCACTACGTGCACCCGGCGCACCGTGGGCCGGACGTCGACGACACTCTCATAGACGCGATCGAGCGTCGGGTCGCGGAGCTGCGCGACGAGTGGCCCCCGAGAGACCGGCTCGTTCTCTTCAGCGAGGATTTCGACGCGCGGCGGCGCACTTCACTGCGGCAGCGCGGCTACGAGCACGTGCGCGACTTCCACGGCATGCGCATCGACCTCAATCCGGGTCGTCCACCCGCGCGTTGGCCCGCCGGCATCGAGGTGCGACCGATCCGGCCCGGCGTCGACGACCGCGCCGCCCACGCCGCCTCCGAAGACGCCTTCGCGGAGCACTACCTTTTCGGGCCGACGCCGTTCGACGATTGGCACACCTGCACTCTGGGTCGCGACGAATGTGACCCCTCGCTCTGGCTGCTCGCCTGGGATGGTGACCAGATCGTCGGCCAGGTCTGGGCGGTGGCGCGCGACGAGGGCGGGCCGGCCTACGTCGGCCTGGTCGAAGACCTCTCGGTGCGCAAGCAGTGGCGCGGCCGGGGCCTCGGTCTGACACTCCTGGGCGAAGTCTTCAGGCTGCTTGGCGATCGGGGTTGCGCGTCGGCGCGGCTGTTCGTCGATGCTCAGAACGCGACCGGCGCGCTGCGGCTTTACGAGCGCGCCGGCATGCGCGCGGAGCGCCGCATCCTGGGGTTCGAACGGCGTCTGGAATAGAGCGGCGGCGGGGTGTGAATGTGCACACCCCGCCCCCCGCGACAAAGCCCGTGCGCCGTGCGAAAAGCCGCTCGGCGCACGCTCGCTTCTAGTTGATCTGCCGGTCGAACTTCATCGTCACCGGCATCTCGCGGCGACCCATCTCGGCGATGAACTCGTCGCGCACCGGGCGGTCGAGGAGCTCGGGCGCGATCACGCCCGGGTCCTTGATCTTGCCCTCGACGATGAGCTCGGCGTAGATTGACGCGGGAGTACTGGTGCCGTACGAGACGCACGTGGCGCCAGGGATCAGCTGGTTGACGCGCTTGATGTCGGGGCCGACCACCGTGTACGTGTAGCGTGCGGGTTTGCCGTCCTTCTCGCCGATGCAGTCGACGACCTGCACGCCGATGTCGAGGATCTTGCCCTCGAGCGCCAGCCGCGCGAGCTCCTCGGCCGGCGGGTTGGGCGTAAGGGTGGCGACGTACACGTCGATCGGACGCACTTTGGTGCCGTCCTTGAGCGAGACCGGCTGCTTGCTGACCATGCCGCTGCCGACGAACGCGAGGTCGGCGTCGATCGCCTCTTCCAGGGTGCCCATCTTGAAGTCGACGTACTTGAGACCCTTGTCGCCGAACTTCTTCGGCAGCAGGCGCGGCAGCGTCGTGACCTCTTCGTGGTCGTGGCAGATGCAGCAACCGAGGCCGAACGGCTCGGGGAACTTGTAGAACTCCTTGCGGCCGAAGATCTCGACGCGCTTGAACTCGCCGTCTTCGAACAGCAGCGGCGGCTGGGCGCAGTCGGTGTAGTAGGTCTCCTGGCTCCAGACCTGCAGCGGCACCGGCGAGTCGAAGAGCGCGAAGTCTTTGATGCGGATCTCGAAGCACCGGTCGAGGTCTTCGTAGCCGTTGGCGGCGAAGGTGTTGGTGACGCCCGGATCCATGCCGGTGCTCTGGAGGGCGGTGAGGCCGGCCTTCTTGAATTCATCGTCGAGCGCGGACTGCTCGAGCCATGCCTCGTCGATGGTCTGGGTGGGCGTCTGGCCGGAGGCCATGTCGAGGTAGTCCGCACCGGCCTTGAGGCAGGCGCGCATGATCGACATGTTGAACGTCGGGACCACCGCGTTGACCACCAGCTTGGCGCCCGCGGCCGCGGCGGCGACCGCGTCGCTGTCGGATGCGTCGATCTTGATGGCGGTGGTCTTGCCCGCGCCGACTTGGCCGGCGACGAACTTGGCACGAGCCTCGTCGTAGTCACCGAGGACGATCTCGGACACCGCCTTGTTGCGCCCGAGGTTCCAGGTGATGACCTGGCCCTGCATACCTGCTCCCACGATGAGTACCTTCATAAATCTATCCCTCCTCATGACCCCGCGCTCGACCAGCTTCCGGTATCCAACGACCTCGGGACCTGATTGCAGAGCTCGCCTCCGTGGGGAGAGGCGGCACACCGGTGGTGTGACGTGATTGTCTCAGACCGGCGTGGGCGGCGGCAACTGCCTAAGTTGACCATCGTGCGAAGTTCTGCCGGTGGTCGACAACGGTGGCCGCGAAGGGTAGAACCTGTGGGACGGCGAGAGCAGGAGGCGAAAGTGCACGAGCTCGGCATCACCCAGGGCATCATCGATCGCGCCCGCGAGGCCGCGCACGGCGCCGGCAGCGAGCGCGTCAGCGACCTCTACATCATCATCGCGCCGGCGGCCGACTTCACGCAGGAGTCGATCGAGATGTACTTCGAGATGCTCGCCGGCGAGGACCCGCTGTTCGCCGGCGCCAAGCTGCACTTCGAGGAGCGACCGGTGGCCGCACTGTGCCTCGCCTGCGGCGAGGAGTTCGTCACCGACGCGCGGCAGCCGGCGTGCCCGATGTGCCGCTCGTTCGAGGTGCGGCTCGACGCGACGGCGCCGATGATCCAGCTCCGCGAGATCGGCGTCGACGATGACACGGCCGCGGAAGACGAGGCTTAGCGGATGATGCACGCGCGTCAGTCGATCGGTTCGAGGAAGTACGACATCTGCGGGGCGCGACCGAGGCACGCCTCGAGGCGAGCGTAAGGTCGCGCCGCAGTCACAAGCGCGAGGTAGGCGCCCTTCTTGGCGGCGAGGCGCGCCTGCGACTCGCCGACGTCCAGGTTGAAACGGTGCTTCTGCAGCGCCGGGAACAGCGACGAGACGAGCATCGCGGCGCTGTGCCGTTTCGAGTAGGCGCGCGTTGCCGCCACCCGAAAGCCGTTGGCCGAAGCGAGGCGGCGGAAGCTGCGGTCGTCGAAGTGATACAGATGACGCGGCAGATCGAGCGCCAGCCAGCGCGGACCGAAAGAGCGCGCCTGGGGTGAGTCGAAGCGCGGCAGCGAGATGATCGCGACCAGCCCTCCCAGGGCGAGCAAGGCGCGAGCACGGGCGAGATCGGCGACGGGGTCGTGCACGTGCTCGAGCACGCCCGAGAGAACGACGGCGTCGAATGTGGTCGCGGGCAACAGTGCGTCCTCGAAGCGACCCGCGATGACGTCGAGGCCGCGTTCGTCGCGGGCCCGCGCAGCGCCGTCCGGTGTCGGCTCGACGCCGCTCACGCGCCAGCCGTCGGCGCGCGCCGCCAGCAGCAGGTCGCCGGCGCCGCAGCCGACATCGAGGAGTCGACCGCGCTGTGGCCGCAGCGCGGCCAGCCAGCGCACGATCTCACGGTGCTGGCGGCGCTGGTACCACTCCTCGAGGCGGCGCAGCTGGCCATGCCGCCCGGCGTGGTAGTGCGGATAGTAGTCGCCGATCTCCTGTGGCGTCGGCCGCGGGTTGGTGTAGGCGAGCCCGCAACGGCGGCAGCGGACGACGGTGAAGCGCTTCGCGCTCGCCCCGTCGTCCGCGCCTCGTCCTTTGGCCGCACCCCGGCCGGCGGTGAGCCGGTCGACGGCGGTCACGACCGGGTCGCTCTCGATCGAGCCGCAGAGGATGCAGGGTACGCTTTCCAAGGTGGCGCTACGCGCGACGCCGGTAGCCCGGCGCCGTCATCGCCGGTTGCACCGCGTTGGCGATCAACAGGAGCAGCACGAGGTTGAAAATCGTGAACTGGCCGATCTCGCGCTTGCTGAACAGGCGCAGGCCGACGACGATCGAGAAGTAGATGATCGCCGACCGCAGGCCATCTGCCAGAGCGGCAGGGCGGAGTGGAACACCGCTCACCTCCAGTTCAAGGCTGGAAATGGTGGAGCATAGCGGAATCGAACCGCTGACCTCCTGGGTGCGATCCAGGCGCTCTCCCAGCTGAGCTAATGCCCCACCGACAAGAAATCCCCGCGAGGGGAGCCTTTTTATACCCCAGATCGGCCGCTCTGAGCAACATGCGGCCGGAGCGGCCCCGTGGGAGCGCTGGCACAACGGCGTGAGCGGCGGGGCGCCCAGGCGCCCCGCCGCTCACAAGACCGTCTTCTTTGCCGTCAGCTCAGGCCGTAAGGGGGGTATTGGTCGCAGAGCCCGTAGGTGAACGCGTTGATGCGGGTCGTCCAACGCATCACGCCGACGACGAAACCGTGCATGCCTGCCGGGAACCTGCCGGTGAAGAGAACGACGATCTGGCTTTGGAACCACACCATCGCCATCGCGAGCATCACGAAGAGGAAGACGATCCTCTGCGGGAGCAGCGCCAGCATCTTGATCGGGATGATGGTCATGATCGCCCAGCCGCGCGAGCTCTGCTTGGGATAGGGGATCGTGAGACCGACCGACGACGGATCGTCATTCGGTACGAACGGCGGAAAGTCGTCGCGCAGCCCGTACAGGAAGACGCTGATTTGCATGTTCCAGCGCATCACGTTGACCATGAACGCGTGCCAACCCGGCGGGTACTTGCCGGTGAAGAGCACGACGATCTGACTGATGAAGAAGATGAATCCCACGGCGATGCCAAAGACGGTGAGAAGAATGGAGTGAACGATCAGTGCGATGAACTTGAGCGGGATGATGTTGAAGAGCGCCCACATGCGTGAGCTCGTTTCTGGGCGCTCGATCTGCAGGTCGACCGGGTAGGTGGTTGTTGTCATCTGTGCCCCTTTCGCTTGGCCGCCACGTGCCTACGGGCCGGCCACGCGTTTTCTGACCGTCCTCGTACCACTGTTCTCTGCGAGCGCGATTCCCACCCTGCCGTCGGCGGCTCCTTTTGGGCTGCGCGACCCATGGCGTAGACTAGCCCGAAACACAAGGGGAGCCGCCCGTGAAGATCACCGCCGTCCATGTGGAGAATCTGCTCCTCGACTACGACGAGCCGTTCGTCATCGCCTCGTCGGCGCTCACGTCCGGTCCCTGTAACCTGGTGCGGGTCGAGACCGACGAGGGCCTCGTGGGCCTGGGCGAAGCCTGCGCCGGTTTCGAATTCACGGGCGACACGCTGTGGACGGTGCAGGATGTCATCAACGAGTACCTCGGGCCGGCGATCCTCGGCAAGGACCCTTCGCGCATCGAAGAGATCGTGCGTATCTGGGAGCGCGAGCTCTGGGCGGTCGGCAACCAAGCGGCGAGGGGCGGTCTGGAGATGGCGCTCTGGGACCTGCTCGGCAAGGCGACGGGGCGCCCGCTCTGCGATCTCATCGGTGGGCGCACCCGTGACGCCCTCACCGAGGTCGTCGCGTTTGGCTGGGACGAGTCCGAGGCGCTCGCCGCCAAGACGCGCGCGATGCGCGCCGAGGGCGTCACGATCTTCAAGATCAAGGTCGGCGACTTGCCCGAGAGGGACGAGCAGCGCGTCGCGGCGGTCCGCGAAGCGGCCGGCCGCGACGCGCGCATCACGGTCGACGCCAACCAGGGCTGGTGGAACGCCAAGACCGCGGTGCGTGCGATCAAACTGCTCGACCCGTATGGGATCGAGTTCGTCGAGCAGCCCGTGCGCATGGACGATCTCGATGGCGCACGCTGGGTGCGTGAGCGCGTCGACGTGCCGATCGCCCTCGACGAGAGTGTGCGCGGCCCGCGCGAAGCGCTCGCCTGTGTCAAGGCCGGCGCCTGCGACATGTTCGTCGTCAAGCTGATGAAGACCGGCGGCATCCTCAACGCGCTCAAGGTGAACGCCATCGGCGAAGCCGCCGGTGTGACGATCATGATGGGCAACATGGGTGAGAGCTCGCTCGGACTGGCGGCGCATCTGCACGTCAACATGGCGCTCGCCAATGCCGTGCACGCCGACGCCGACGTGCCGGGGCGGCCCGGCGGGCTCAAACGGGACATCGCCGCCGGGCTCACAACCGAGCTGCGCGACGGCGTATCGGTGGTCAAGGTGTCCGACGACCCCGGCATCGGCGTGACGCTCGACCAAGAAGCGGTGGCCGCGCAGCGCGTCGCGCGGCCCTGGCAGTAGAGGAGGCAGGGTGGACGCCGACAAGGTACGCAAGGCCTGGGAGCGGGCGGCCGCCAAGGCGGCGACGGCTGGCGGCCGCCCGGAGCGCACGATGGCGCCGATCCTGCGCGACGATGTGCCCACCTTCATCGAGGCGCCCTTTGCCGGCTCGGTCGCCGAACTCGAGGGCGCCGGCGTGGCCGTGCTCGGCATCCCCTTCGAGGGCGTCAAGCTGCTCGATCCGGTGACGTATGCGCCGGCGCCGGCGGCGCCGGCGCCCGACGGCTCGATCTACTTCCGCTCCGGCGCCGACAAAGGGCCGGAGGCGATCCGCCGACACTCCGTGTTTTACTCGCTGCGCCACGGACGCGGACTGATTCCCGAGACCGATCGCGACCTCGTGATTGCCGACCAGCTGAGGGTCGTCGACTACGGCGACGTGCTGGTCGTGCCGGGCGATGTCGAGGCGAGCTTCATGCGTTGCCACGAGAAGCTCGCCGACATCTACGCGGCCGGCGCCGTGCCGATCGTTTTCGGCGGCGATCACTCCATACCGATCCCGGTGCTCCAGGTGCTCGCCGGCAAGCTCAGCGGCAAGCTCGGCATCGTCGCCTTCGACTCGCACTTCGACATGAGCTTCGAGCCGAAGTACTGGGCGGGCTCGCAGTGGGCGCGCGCCTTCGAGCTCGGCGTTGTCGAGCCGGAGAACTTCGTGCAGATCGGCATCCGCGGCGTGCGCGAATCGCTTGCCGACAAAGCCGTCGCCGACGAGCTCGGATACCGCTACTTCACGATGGCGGACGTCGACGAGCTCGGTATTGAGACCGTTGCTCAGGAGGCTCTGGAGGCGGCCACGGCGGGCACCGAAGCCTTGTACATCTCGCTCGACATCGACGTCGTCGACCCGGCGTTCGGTGGCCAGAAGTACCCCGACCCCGCGGGTCTCGGCGCGCGCGAGCTGCTGCGCGCGTTGCGCGTGCTCTCGCGCGGCCATGTAGCCGGCTTCGACATCTGCTGTCTGGCGCCGCGCTACGACCTGCAGGGGCACCTCAGTCAGCTTGCCGCGCGGGCCGCCGTTGAGGTGATCGCCGGCCTCGCGCTGCAGAGGCCGTAGACGGCGCTGCAGCGATCTTGGCCGGCCAGGCGGCGCCCCGCTCCACCCGCTGCCGTCTTACGGTCGACCGCGGTGCCGGTCCCTGCCTGCCCGCAGTCGTTGCCGACCTGGCAACGTAGGCACTCGTTCTATTCAGCGGTCTGGGCTCGCGACGATACCTGAACCAGAGCTGGAGAAGAAAGGAGGATCGCGATGACTCGTGAAGAGAAGAATCAAGCCGTCGACAACCTGCTCGCTCGCTACGAAGACGTGGGAGCGACGCTCGTCGACGATGATCAGAGTCTTTGTCGCCTCCTGAGGACCCTCCACACGGACGTCGCCGACCGTGAGGTCGGCGAGTACCTCTGCTCGTTCTTGACAGCCTAGGGTCACGGGGCGGCGATCGCTGCCTCTAGGCTACTCCCTGCCGGCGACTACGCTGCGTAGTGCGGCGACGATGTCTGGGTCGTGATGAGGAGCCGCCGTCGCGAGGAACTCGTTGAGCGCGGCCGTGTCGGAAGCGAGACCGCGCTCCAGGCAATCGAGCACCACTTGGTGGTAAGCTTTCGCCACGGTCGCCACCTCTCCCGGCATCCCTTCATCGGCGCCGTGGTCATCGCCATGCGTCACAGACTCGACCACGGCGCGCACGCCGGCTTCGTCGAGGGCGACCCGTGACGCGATTGCGCTGGCAAGCCGCGTGAGCGCGTCTGACGCCCGCTGTTCGAAATGGTCACGCGCGTCGCTGAGTTCGGTGAAGGCGACGAGATAGTCCTGGTGCCCGCTGGGTGCCTCCGCCGCAGAATCGGCCGCCTCCGTGCTTGCGAACGCCATCACCCGGTTGCGCCCGCGGCGCTTGGCCAGGTACATCGCCCAGTCGGCCTTGTCGATCAGCTCTTCCTTGGAGACCGCATCGGCGGGCGCTACGGC
>Ga0207932_1000313_pt1 | contig 16414 bp, 15 predicted proteins | sample NGESurdeep092012_FD_184480 | JGI IMG/M metagenome (GOLD analysis project Ga0207932, IMG submission 184480) | Arctic peat soil microbial communities from Barrow, Alaska - NGEE Surface sample 415-2 deep-092012 (SPAdes) | ecosystem: Environmental > Terrestrial > Soil > Wetlands > Peat ...
CGCCCTCCGCGGCGAGCCGTTGCACCAGCCGCAGCCCGGCGCTCCCCGCCTCGCGCCGCACGCGATGGAGCGGGACCGTCCCTCCCGCGCCCAGGAGCCGGCCGAGCGCGGGACCGGCGCCCCCCTCCGGCAGCACGGCGGAGGGGTCCACCTCCACCACCGGGCGGCCCACCGAGAAGAGGGGCGGCGGGAGCATCGCGCGGAGCACGAGTCCGGGCGGGGCCGCGTAGTGGCGCGCCACGTGCGCCGCGAGGGCGAGGAGCTCGGCGCTCAGTACCGGCGCCGCGTCGGGCACGGCGATCACCGCCCGCGCCTCACCCGGCGGCGCCTCCTCCCCCGCAGCCGTGACGATGCCCACCATCTCGCGCTGGCGGACCGGCACGACCACGCGCATGCCCGGTCCCGGCGACCCCGAACCGAGGTCGCCAGGCACCGAGTACCGGAACGTCTGACGGAGGGGGAGCGGGAGGGCGACGGCGACGAACGCGTCGCTCATCTCTTGGTGACGCCGAGCCCCGGACCGGTGGGCAACGTGACCCGGCCGCCCTCGATGCTCGCGCCCCGGAACGGGTCGTGCTTCAGCAGCGCCGCGCCGTCGAGGTCCACGTAGTCGAGGAGGGGCGTGAAGTGCGCCGCCGCCGTGATCCCCAGCGACGACTCCATCATGCAACCGACCATCACCCGCATGTGGTGCGCCCGCGCCACGGTGATGATGCGCAGCGCCTCCCGGAGCGAGCCGCACTTGGCCAGCTTGATGTTGACGCCGTCCACCGCCCCCGCGAGCCGCGGGACGTCCGCCGCCACCTTGCAGGATTCGTCGGCGATGATGGGGAGCCGGGACGCCGACCGCAAAGTGCGGAGCCCCTCGATGTCGTCCGGGGCGAGGGGCTGCTCGATGATCTCCACCCCCATCTCCTCGAGCAGCGGGAGACGTTGCATCGCCTCCTTGAGGGTCCACCCCGCGTTGGCGTCCACGTACAGCCGCTTGTCGGTCTCCTCGCGGACGACCTGCAGCACCGCGCGGTCCTCGGGCGTCCCGACCTTGATCTTGAGGATCGGGTACGCCGCGGCCTCGCGGACCTTGGTGCGGATCACATCGAGGGTGTCGAGCCCGATGGTGAAGCTCGACGGCGGCGCCGCCGCCGGATCGAGCCCCCACAGCTTCCAGAGCGGCACGCCGAGCCGCTTCCCCACCAGATCGTGGAGCGCCGCCGAGAGGGCCGAGCGCGCGGACGGGTTGTACTTCAGGGTCTTCGCGAGCTTCGCCTCCGCCGCATCGAGGTCGAAGGGATCGGCGGGAAGCGCCGGCGCGTACGCCGCGAGCGCCGCGAGCACGGTGCCAGCCGTCTCACCGTAGTAGTACGAGGGGTCGGCCTCGCCCCAGCCCTCGACGCCGTCGTCGTCGGTGAGGCGCACCCACACCCGCTGGTACTTCTGCACCGTGCCGCGGGCGATGCCGAAGGGGTACTTGGTCTCGAGGTCGAGGATCTCGGTCGACAGGCGGAGCGTCATCGTCAGACCCATCCCTGTTTGCGGAGGAACCAGAGCATCACGAGGGCCAGCAGGACCATCATCCCGACGGCCCAGAAGAAGCCGAGCGGATGCTGGCTCAGGGGGATGTGTGCGAAATTCATGCCGAACATCCCGCCGATCACCACGAGGGGCAGCGAGATCGTCGCCACCGCGCTGAGCGACTTCATGGACTTGTTCAGGCGGTTCGACGCCTGGGAGAGGTACGTGTCGAGCACGCTGGTGAGGAGGTCGCGCGTGGACTCGACCGACTCCACGATCCGGATGGTGTGGTCGTAGACGTCGCGGAAGTACATCTGCGAGGCTGCATCGATCCCCGCCTGCGGCCGGTTGGTCAGGATGTTGAGGACCTCGCGCAGGGGGCCGAGGTGGCGCCGGATCTGCACCACCAGCCGCTTCACGCGGAAGATCTCGTGGATCGCCGAGTCGTCGAACTTGTCGAAGATGCGCTCCTCGAGCTCGTCCACGAGGTCGTCCACCCGGTCCACGATCGGCAGGTACGCGTCCACGGTGTGGTCCACGAGGCCGTGCAGCACCATCTCCACACCGCGCTGCAGGAGATCGGGACTGCGCTCCAGCCGCTGGCGCATCTCGGTGACCGTCGGCGAGGGCGCTCCATGCACCGTGACCAGCGCGTTGCCGCGGAGGAAGCAGTAGAGGTTGGCGGTCTCGAGGTCGTACGGATCGGGGGTGGAACCGTCGAAGGCGATGCCGCGGATGACGAGGAAGAGGTGGTCGGGGTATTCCTCGAGCTTGACGCGGGTCCGCGGGTTGAGCGTGTCCTCGATGGCGAGGTGATGGTAGTGGAAGACCTTCTCGAGGAGGGCGTGCTGCGCGGGGTCGGTCGCGTCGACGTCCACCCAGAGCTGCCCGCCCTCGCGGACCGCCCCCGCCAGCAGGGCCGGCGCGAGGTCCCGCGCGAGGGTGCCGTCGGGCGCGAGGTAGATGCTGGAGGGGGCGCCCCGCTGCGGGGCCGGCTGCGCGGTCATCGGGTCGGAACCTACAGCCCGAGACTCACCCGGCAAGCGCGGCGGCGTGCAGCGCGGCCGCTTCGGCGACCCGGGGCGGATCGTAGCCGCCTTCGAGCACCGAGACCACCGCCGGGCGCCCCGCGCGCTCGACGATCCCGCGCGTGAACGCCGCGACGTCGGCCGGTTCCCACGCGAAGCCGCCGAGGGGGTCGCCGCGCAGCCCGTCGAATCCCGCCGAGAAGATGAGGAGCGCGGGGGCGAAGCCCCGGAGCGCGCGGTCCACGGCGTGCAGGAGGGCGCGGGTGGTGGTCGCCGCGGGGAGCCCCGGCGGCAGCGGCGCGTGGAACAGGTTCCCCGCGCCGGTGTCCTCGGCGGCCCCCGTCCCGGGGTAGTGCGGCCACTGGTGGCTCGAGACGTAGCGCACCCGCGGCTCGGCGCGGAACGCGTCGGCGGTGCCGTTGCCGTGGTGCACGTCGAAGTCCACGATCAGTACGCGTGGCGCCCCGAGACGCTCCAGGGCGACGCGCGCGGCCACGGCGGCGTTGTTGAGGAGGCAGAAGCCCATCGCCTCGCCGGGCGTGGCGTGGTGACCGGGAGGCCGCACCGCGCAGAACGCCGGACCGCCGCCGGAGAGGGCGTGCTCGGTCGCGAGCACGGCGGCGCCCGCCGCGCGCCGCGCCGCCGCGAGGGAGCCCGGCCGCATCGCGGTGTCGGGATCGAGCACTCCGCCCCCCTCGCGGTCCACCCGCGCGAGGCGCTCGAGGTGCTCGGCGGTGTGGACCCGCAGCAGGTCGGCGTCCGCGACGTCGGGCGCCTCCCGCCAGGACGCGTGGCCGGTCGCCACGAGGTCCTCCTGCAGCCGCGCGCGCACCGCCTCGAGCCGCCGGGGGGTCTCCGGGTGGCCCGGCGCGTTCTCGTGCCCGAGGCAGGCGGGGTGGGTGACGAGCGTGAGCACTATCGCTGCGGTGGCCGGCCGGTCCGGCCCTCGGCGACCGCGCGGCGCAGCGCCTCCACCTCGCGCCGCATCGCGCGCTGGGCCGCGTCCACCTCGTCGAGCGCCTCCTGCCAGCGCCGGTGCAGGATGGCGAGGCCGAGCGCGGCCGCGACGAGGACCACGCCCACGCCCACGACGAGCCCGTGGCCGGAGACCTGGCCGAGCCAGATCGCCGCGGCGCCGTCCACGAGGAGCACGACGAACGCCACGAGGAAGGTGGCACGGCCCCGCTCGCGGAGCGTCATCGCACCGGCCGCCGGAGACGCGGGAGCACCACCAGCGCCGCGCCGTCGGGCACCCCGGCGTCGTCGAGGCGCTGCGTGTCGGGGACCAGGCCCCCGCCGAACTTGAGCTCGTAGCGCCCTTCGAGCCGCGGGTCCAACCCCGCCAGGTACAGCGCGCGCCGCTTCAGGTCGAGCGCCGCCGCCCCCGGCGCCAGCCGCACCTCGACCGTCCGCCAGACGTCGCTCACCGTGACGCGGAGCCCGAGCGTCGCCGGCGCCGCCGCGCTCACGCCGCCCCCGCGGGCGCGGCGCCCGGCAGCGTCGAGAAGAAGCGCAGCACCTGCTGGTCGAAGAGCAGCGTGGAGCCCCGCACCGCGCTCCCCCCGGGCGCCGGCACCGCCGCGATCACGAGTTCCTCCCCGCCCTGCCCGCGCAGCACGATGTGGCGCGCCGTCTCCGTCTCCACGAACGCCCCCGTGGCCGGCACCCGGCGCAGAAAGAACTCCTTCGCCCGGCGCACCACGTCCTCCGGCGCGAGCGCGGTCACGGTCTCGTGGGTCATCGTCGGCTCCGTCCCTGGTCCGCTGAGGGTACGTGAGAGTTAGCAGGCCGCGGCGTGCGGTTCAATGCGGCGTGGCCCGCGCCGTGTGGCGGCCGGCGGCCGGCTTCCGGAGCAGGTCCCGCGCCCCCGCCTTCCGCCGCACCACCAGGAGGAGGTCGCCGGCGGGCGCGGGCTCCACGCCCTCCACCGTCACGAAGAGCACGTCCGGCAGCGGCGCGGGGAGCGTGACCTCCCAGCCTCGCCCGTGCCACGCGAAGGGGCAGGCGCGCCCCGCCGCGGCGATCCAGGCCTTCCGCGGCAGCAAGCGCTCGATGAAGACGTCGTCCTCTACCTTCCACACGCCCTCGCCCACCGCCTCGCCGTCGCGGTAGAAGAGGGGCGGGAACGCCTCGCCGTCGTGCCGCGCGTAGTTCGCCTCCGCCGCGTCGTCGAGCTTCTCGAGCTCCGGCACGCGCGCCCGCCACTCCAGGTGGTGCCGGACCTCGTGCGCCAGCGTCTCGAACGCCTCCTCGCGCCAATCGAAGTCCCCGTGCTCGCGCGCCAGCGCGGCGAAGGAGCCGTAGTGCAGGACCACCGACGAGCGGATGCCCGCGTCCTCCTCCCCCGGTGAGCCGAACTCGTGGGGGAGGCACTCGCCCAGGGTGTAGACGCCCTCGCGGAGGGGGTGCGGCACCGTCTTCCCCGTCACCGCGATCTCGAGGATCCCCTCGGTGAAGGCGGGAGGCATCTCCGCCGCCATCGCGCGCACCATCGTCTCGAAGTCCCTGCGCCGCACGGCGCCCTCAGGCCAGTCCCGCCTCGCACGACGCGGCGAGGGGGCCGAAGTCGAGGGAGCCGCCGAGCACCTCCGCCGCGAGCGCGGCGGCGTCGTCCCGCTGTCCGCGCGCCATCAGCGCCGCCACGAAGGGCCCCGCGCGCGGGTTCCGGAACCAATCCTCGTCGAAGCGCGCGGTGAGGAGCGCGGCGAGTCCCGCCTCGAGCTGCCAGGCACGCAGGTAGCGCGCGGCGTAGAAGCCATCGTCGAGATCGAGGAGGTAGTCCTCGCCGGCGTAGCGGAACCGCGTCGCGTCGGTGAGCGTCTCGACGTACAGGGCGGCGCCGGCGTCGAGGCGTGGCGCCCGGAACAGCTCCAGCTCGTAGCGCAGCTTGGCCGCGTAGCGGCGCACCACCGCCAGCTTGGCGAACGCCTGGTCACGCACGAAGGCCCCGAGGCGCTCGCGCGAGAGCGGCACGTAGCGGCGGAGCCACGCCGGCGCGGCGGTCTGGTGCTCGAAGAGCATCGCGAACCCCTCGGTGACGGAGTTGTCGCCGAGCCAGCGATGTTCGAACGGGAGGGACGCGGCGGCGTGGGAGAAGTGCAGCGCGTGGCCGAGCTCGTGCCAGAAGGCACCGTAATCGCTCGCGCCGCCGAACGGCCGGATGACGAGGTACACCTCCTCGGGGACGCGCACCGGGGCGCAGAACGCGCGAGGACGCTTGCGCTCCCGTTCTTCGGTGTCGTAGCGGATGCGCCCGCCGGCCTCGGCGTCGAGCCCCATCTCCCCGACCTGGCGGCGGGCGGTCGGGACGAGCGCCTCCGCGGGGAAGGCGTCGTCGAAGTCGGCGCCCCGGAACAGGTACGCCGCGTCGGCGCGCTCCGCCTCCTCCGGCCGGAGCCCGAGGCGGCGCCGCAGGCGCTCGCCGAGCGCCTCGCGGTAGAGGTCGGCGGTGCGCCGGAGGAACGCCGCGCAGTCCGTGGCGAGGGCGTCGAGGTCGATCCCCGCGAGAGCGCCGCGGGCGGCGACGAAGTCCCCGAGCCCGAGCCCCTCGACCAGCGCCCGTTCCCGCGCCAGCCGTTCCGCGCGCAGCGCCGTGGGCTCCGCCAGCACCCTCCGGCGCGCCGCGTCGAGCGCGAGGCGCCGCCCCCGCTCCGCCGCGTTCGCGATCTCCACCGCCACGCGCTGGAAGGGGAGCGGCGTCCCGTCGGGGAGCGTCACCGTAGCGGTCGCCTCCCACGCGTGGAGCCGGTCCTCCAGCGCCGCCACCGCCCGCCCCACCCCGTTGTCCACCACCCACGCGTAGAGCGCCGGCACCGCGCGCGCGGCGTCCGCCGCCTCCGCCCCCGCGAGGTCGGCGTAGCGCTCGAAGATCTCCTCGAAATGCGCCTCGGCCGCGAGCCCCGCCCCCGTGACGTAGCTCTCGCGGCCGAGTTCCTGGTGGAACCGCTCCCCCCGTGCGCGCAGCCCCTCGGGCGTCACGGCGCTACGCGCTCCGCGAGCCAGGCGGCCACGGCGTCAGCGCTCACGCGGTCCTGCAGGAGGGAATCCCGGTGCCGGACCGTCACGGTCCCGTCCTGCACGCTCTGGCCGTCCACCGTGATGGCGAACGGAGTCCCCGCCTCGTCCTGCCGCCGGTAGCGCCGGCCGATCGAGCCGCCGTCGTCGAAGAAGACGGTGAGCCGGCCGCGGAGGTCCTCGTGGATCCGCTTCGCCATCTCCGGCATCCCCTCGCGGTTGACGAGCGGCAGCACCGCCGCCTTGATCGGCGCCAGCGCGGGCGCGAGCCGCAGCACGACCCGCGTCTCCCCCTCGACCTGCTCCTCGTGGTACGCGTCGCACAGCAGCGCCAGCGTGGTGCGGTCGGCGCCCACCGACGTCTCGACGACGTACGGGAGATACTTCTCGTTCCGCTCCTGGTCGAAGTACTCGAGCTTCTTCCCCGACGCCTGCTGGTGCCGCGAGAGGTCGAAGTCGGTGCGGTCGTGGATCCCCTCGAACTCGTTCCAGCCGAAGGGGAACTCGTACTCGATGTCGTAGGCGGCCTTGGCGTAGTGGGCCAGCTCCCCGGGCGCGTGCGGGTGGAAGCGCATCCGCTCGGGGCGGATGCCCAGCCCGACGTGCCACGCCATCCGCTCGTGGCGCCAGAACTCGAACCACTCCTCGTCGGTGCCCGGCCGCACGAAGAACTGCATCTCCATCTGCTCGAACTCGCGCGTCCGGAAGATGAAGTTCCCCGGCGTGATCTCGTTGCGGAACGCCTTGCCGATCTGCGCGATCCCGAAGGGGATCTTCTGCCGCGACGCCTGGAGGACGTTCAGGTAGTTGACGTAGATCCCCTGCGCCGTCTCGGGGCGCAGGTACACCAGGGCCGCGTCCTCCTCGACCGGCCCCATGAACGTCTTGAACATCAGGTTGAAGAGACGCGGCGCGGTGAGGGTCCCGCGGCTCCCGCACACGGGGCACTGCCCGTCGGGCTGGCCGGGGGTCCCCTTGATCCGCGGGTCGTCGCCGCGGAAGCGCTGCTTGCACTGCTTGCAGTCCACCAGCGGGTCGGTGAAGCCGGCCACGTGGCCCGAGGCCTCCCAGACGCGCGGGCTCATGAGGATCCCGGCGTCGAGGCCCTCGATGTCGTCCCGCGCGTGGACCATCGCCCGCCACCAGCGGTCCTTGACGTTCTTCTTGAGCTCCACGCCGAGGGGCCCGTAGTCCCACACCGAGCCGAGCCCGCCGTAGATCTCCGACGACTGGAAGATGAAGCCGCGCCGCTTGCAGAGCGACACGAGCTTGTCCATGCGAGTGGTGTCCGCCATGTGGCCCGTGGTGGCGAGGGGATGATCGACGCGCTGTGGAGCGCGGGAAATTACCGGGAGCGGCGGCGGCGCGGCAAGCAGCGGGGGGCGCCGCCCCCGGCGGCGGCCGCCGCCGAGGCCCGGCGGGCGGGGCGCCGGTGCCGAGAACGCAGCCGGCCGCCATCTCGGCGCTTGCCCGGGATGACCGCAGTTCATACGTTGCAGGGATGCCCCAATCCCCTGCGCTCGCGAGGCCCTCCGCCCGCGCCGACGTCGCCCTGCGCCGCGTCGGCTCCGAGTGGGTCCTCTACGACCCCGCGGGGGACCGGGCGCACGTGCTCAATCCCACGGCCGCCGCCGTCTGGGCGTTCTGCGACGGGGGCCACGACCCCGCCGCGATGGCGGACGCCATCGCCCAGGGCATCCCCGCGGCGGAGCCGGCCGCGATCCGCCGCGACATCGAGGACGTGCTGCGGCGCTTCGCGTCCGAGGGGTTGTTGCGATAGGCGCCGCGCGCCGGATCGCGCTCCCGCCCCACGTCGTCGAGTTCACGACCGACGACGACCTCGCCGCCCCCGCCATCGCCGTCCTCTACCACGCCGCCCCCGTCACCGACGCGGCGCCGACCCTCCGCTACCGGCTGCAGCGCACCGGACCCGACGCCTGGACCGCGCGCTCCCCCGCGCGACCCCCCTTCGGCCCCACCACCCTCGGTGACGCCTGGGCGTTCCTCGAGTGGCGCGCCATCGAGGACGTGCTCAACGACCCCGGCCTCGACAACGCGTTCGTCCATGCGGCGGGCGTGGACGTCGGCGGGCGGCTCGTCCTCCTGGTCGGCGCGTCCGGCAGCGGGAAGTCCACACTGACGGCCTTGCTGGTCTCTCGCGGGCACCGGATGCTCGGCGATGATGTGTTGCGATTCTCAACGCAGAACGCCTTCTTCAATGTTGTGCCACGCTCGTTGAAGTTAGACGTTAACTCATTCAAATACATTGATATACGAGTTTCAGAGTCGGAGTATTCCGCACGGGGAATATTTCTTGCTGCTAGCACAGTATACGTGAGCCCTGTGGCACTTTGCACAGAGTGGGAGGCCCTTCCCGGACGGCCATGGGCGGTGGTGGTGCTCGACGGCACCCCCCACACCGGCATGGCGGGGCTGGAGCGGCGCGGCGAGGGAGGGGCGGCGGTGCGGCTGATCCAGAGCGTGCTGGGCGCCGAGCACCGGACGGGGACGGACGCGGTCCCGGCCACGCGGCTCCGGCTGCTGGAGAGCGTCGGCGGCGCGGTGGCGTATGAGGCGCGGGGGGCCGACCCCCTCGCGCTGGCCGACCTGATCGAGAGCGAGGCACGAGCGTGAGCGCAGACGGACGCCAGGAGCGGAGCGACTTCGGGGGGATGACCCGCCGGGAGCTGGTGTCGGCGCTGGCGCGCTGGACGGTGCCCACCGTGCTCACGCTGTCGCTGGGGGCGCGCGCCGCGTACGCCGCGGCCTCGTGCCCCCCCTGCACCAAGAAGGTGGGCGGCGTGTGCCGCGCCTGCACGATGAGCCAGATCCTGAACTGCCAGTGCGAGCCGTGCCTCGGGCCGCCGTACTGCCCGGGTCCCGGCCCGACGTCGGCGTTCCGCCCGTCGGCGCCGAACACGTCCTTCGACCGGGGCCTGAGCGGCCCGGACCCGATGGGACGGCAGGCGCTGGAGTCGTATCTGCGCCAGCGGGAGCAGGCGCGGGACCTCAATCCGTTGTTGCCGGGCTTCGGCTCGCGCGGCGATTCGCTCGCGCGGGGCCCGTTCGGGAGACCGCTGATCACGCCCGGGCGGCGTCCGGGCAGCACTGGCGGCCTGTACGACCGGCTGCGGCCGTTCGAGAGGAGATGACCCTGAGCCCCTACGGCAAGGGACGGTACGGGAAGCTCGGCAGCGATGGCCAGCTGCACCTCCGGGACATCCTGGCGATGCTGATGGCGCACTGGCGCATCATCGCGTTCCTCACCGTCCTGGTGGTGTTCGCCGCCTACACCTCGAGCCGCCGCGCCGTACCCCGGTATCAGTCGGAACTGACCGTCCAGGTCAACTCGAAGAAGCAGGTCTTCGCGCGGCTGGACGACATCGATGTCGACGAGCTGGCGCTCAAGACCGATCCCATCCTCTCGGAGGCCCTCGTCCTGACCACCCAGCGGCTCGCGCTGACGGTGGTGGACAACCTCGGCCTGCGGCTCCAGTTCCCGGACCACGAGATCTGGCGCGACCAGGTCGTCACCGACGTGCAGGTGGACACGCTGGCGCGAGCCGACAGCTTCGTGCTGCGGCTCAAGGGGCCGGCGGGGTACGAGGTGCGGGACGGCGCGCGCCGCATCGTGGCGGCGGGCGGGTACGACGTCCCGGCCGTGGGGCCGGGCTTCAGCTTCCGGGTCCGCGCCTACCAGGGGGAGCCCTTCGACGCGCGGTTCGTGATCCTGCCACGCGGCGCGGCGGCGGCGATCGTCTCGTCGGGGCTAGCGTACGAGGTGCGGGGCCAGACGACGTCCATCATCGTCCGGTACACCGGCACCGACCCGACGCTGGTGCCGGAGGTCCTGAACGCCGCGGCGGTGGCGCTGCGGGAGTTCGGCGCCGCCCGCACCCGCGACATGGCGGAGCAGCGCCTGTCGTACGTCCGCTCGCAGGTTGAGCAGGCGGCAGACCGGTACCGGCAGTCGCTGGCCGAGGTGCAGCGCTATAAGGAGCAGCAGAACCTCACCGACCTCTCGGCCGAGGAGGTCGCCGCGATCAACTCGATCCAGGAGTTCGAGCGCGAGAAGCAGCGCCGCCTCGTGGACGTCGCCGCGATGCGCGACGTGCTCGCGGGCGACACCGCGGTCACCATCGAAACGGTGAACCGCCTGGCGGCGATCCCCTCCCTCGCCACCAACACGGCGCTCGCCTTCCAGATCCAGAACCTGCTCAAGCTGTACGACGACCGGAGCACGCTGACCGCGGGCTCCCTCGGCCTGCGGGAGAGCAATCCGCAGGTGGGGGCGCTCGACCAGCGGATCGCGCAGGGGGGGCGGACGCTGCGCGCCGCCGCCACGTCCACCCTGCGGTCCATGAACGAGGAGATCGCCTCGTTCGACCGCAACATCGCCGAGCTGCGCGCACGGCTCCGGGCGTTCCCGGGGAAGGAGAATCAGTTCTCGCAGCTCACGCTCGAGACGGAGCTGCTGAACGACACCTACAAGTACCTCCTGACGCAGTACCAGGCGGCCCAGATCAGCACGGCGACGATCCGTCCATACATCGAGATCATGGACGCGGCGACGACGCCGGGGCGCATCGGCATCGCCACCCGACAGAAGCTCACCATCGGCCTCCTGGTCGGCCTGTTCCTCGGGGTGCTGGCGGCGTTCCTCCTCGAGTACCTCGACCAGACGATCAAGACGGCGGCCGACGTCGAACGGGCGCTCGAGCTGCCCGTCCTGGGCCTGATCCCCATGGGGACGGGGCGCGGCGGAGGTTCCCGGCGCGGTGGGCGCCGCGGGGTCCTGCCGCTCGTCTCGCTCGCGAGCCCGGAGGACCCGACCTCGGAAGCGTACCGGGCGCTGCGGACCAACGTGACGTTCGTCAACGCGGAGGAGCGCGCCCTCCGGCTCATCTGCGTGACGAGCCCGGGCCCGGGCGAGGGGAAGAGCACGACGGCGGCCAATCTCGCCATCACCCTGGCGCAGCAGGGGTCGCACACGCTCCTGGTGGACGCCGACCTGCGGCGTCCGCTGGTGCACCGGGCCTTCAACCTGGTCCAGGAGCCGGGGCTGACGGACATCCTCGTCGGCACGGCGATGCTGCGGGAGGCCGTCCGGCCGAACGTGGTGCCGAGCCTCGACGTGTTGCCCGCCGGCGCGCTCCCTCCCAATCCGTCGGAGCTGCTGGGCTCGGCGGCGATGCACCGCCTCCTCGACCAGCTGCGCGCCGAATACGACACGGTGATCTTCGACTCGCCGCCGTCGCTCGCGGTGACCGACGCCACGGTGCTCGGCGCCTCATCCGACGCCGTCATCCTGGTCCTGCGCGCCGGCGAGACGGAGGAGAGCGCCGCGCAGCACGCCGTCGAGCAGCTGCGGCGCGTGCATGCCCGCGTCGCGGGCGCGGTGCTCAACGGCGTCGAGATGAACGGGGACAAGTACTACTACTACTACAAGAGCGACGGCCGGCGCGGGAACACCGGCGCCCTCGCCGCGCTCCGCAGCCGCTTCGCGAACCTGCTGTAGCGCGCCGCCCCCGCGGGGGCGTCAGCGGGCCGGCGTCAGTCGCAGGGTGCTGGCGCCGGCCGCTTCGTTGAGGCGCACCGGCACCGGCGCCAGCCGTCCGGTCCACCACCCATCCACCTGATCCCGGTAGTGCCGCGAGAGCGGATTGCCCGCCTCCCCCGTCGTGAGGACCATGCCAGCCCCGTCCGGGTCGGCCAGGTCCACCACCTGGCGGAACGACGGCCCGAACGTGTTGAGGAACGGGCTGCGCGACCCGAACGACCCCACGTCCACCGTGAAGAGCCCGCCGGCACGCGGCGCGGGGCCGATGTTGAGGCCCAGCAGCCGGTCGAGGAGCCGGACGCTCCCCAGGGGGTGCGCCGAGAGGGTGTGGTGCACGCGGCCCCAGGGCACGCCCTCGGCGGTCCGCAGCGCCTCCCGCATCGCGCGGGCGGCGATGGCGGCGTAGTCCTCCCGCTCGGGGGTGCGCACGTCGTCGAACCACGGGCTCCCGCCCGCGCGCATCCACCGCTGGATCACCGCGTCGACGGCGACGCCGCCGGTCTCGTCCTCGAGCGCCCCCCGCTGCAGCGCGCGGTACCACGTGTAGAACAGGGTCGGCTCCACCCGGTCCGAGCCAGCGGTCCCGTCCCAGGCGCGCAGCATCCGCGCGACATCCGCGCGGCCGCACGCCTCCGCCGCCGTCGCGGCCGCGCCCTTCGCCCACCGCGCGAAGAGGTCGAGGGTATCCATCTGCATCCGGCGCACGTCGTCGGGGGTGAAGGGGCCGCCGGTCCGCAGCATCTCGCGGACGCGCGCGGCGCGCCAGGGCAGCTCCCAGTTGGTGGTGAGGTGGTGCGGATAGGCCGGGCCGACCACGCGGTTGTTCGCGGTGACGATGAACCCCTCGGGTGGGTTCAGCGTCCAGGGGAGCTCCTCCGGCGCGAGGTAGCGGTCCCAGTGCCCCTCGTCGGTCCACCCGGCCGTCGGGAAGTCCCCCTCGCCGGAGCGGCGCACCGGCACGCGGCCCTCCATCCGGTAGCCGATGTTCCCGTCCACGTCGGCGTAGATCCAGTTCTGCTCCGGCACCGCGAAGGTGCGGACCGCCGCCGTGAAGGACGCCCAGTCGGTGGCGCGGTCCACGCCGAGGATCGCGGTGAGCTCGTCGCTCGGGTCCTGCGCCGTCCACCGCATCGCCACAGCGGTGTGCGGCGCGCGGCCCGGCACGTCGCGCTCGACCAGCGGGCCGTGCGGCCCGCGGAGGAGGGTGAAGGGCACCGCCGGCGCCCCGCGCACGTGGATCGAGTCGCGCACCACCTCGAGGTCCGCCCACCCGGTCGGCGTCTCGATGGCGGAGGAGTCGTCGTTGAGCCGCTCGATGACGAAGTCCACGTCATCCACGCCGACGTTCGTGAGCCCCCACGCGATCCGAGCGTTGTGCCCGAGGACGACTGCGGGGAGGCCGGGAATCGTGGCGCCGACGACGTGGTACCCCGGGCTCTCGATCGCCGCGAGGTACCAGAGCGACGGGGCGCGGAGCGCGAGGTGCGGGTCGTTGGCGAGGATCGGCTTCCCGGAGCGGCTCAGCGCCGGACCGACGACCCACGAGTTCGACGCGCGGGACATCGCGACCGCCTCGAGGATCCGCGCCGCGAGGGGCGGGATGCGCGGGAGGTCCTCCTCCGCGAGCAGGACGCCGGGCACGAGGCCCCGCCCCGCCCTGGCGCCGGGCCGCGCGGCGCGCCCGCGCCCCCGCGGCCGCTCGGCGGGGAGGGTGTCCCAGTGCGCGGCGCCGCCCGGGAGAATCACCGGGCCGTCCTCCGCGTAGCTGGGGATCAGGTCCCACACCCGCTCGCGGCCGACCTTGGCCGCCTCACGCGCGAGCTCCAGCTCGAAGTCCGCGTTGACGAGGTCCCACGCCATCAGCCGCGCGACCTCCAGCGACTGGCGGGCGGTCCACGGCTCCGGGCGGAAGCGGAGCACCTGGAACTCGGGGGGCAGCGGCCGCTGATGCCCCGTGATCCAGCGGTTCACCCCCCGGACGTAGGCGTCGAGGGTGGCGCGCGTCTCCGGCGGGAGGATCGCGAGGCTCCCCTCGGCGGCGAGGGGGATGTCGAGACCCCGCAGGAAGCGGTCGCTCGAGACCGCGGCGGGCCCGAGGATCTCCGCCAGCCTCCCCTCGGCGGCGCGGCGGAAGAACTCCATCTGCCAGATCCGCTCGCGGGCGTGGAGGTAGCCGAGCGCGGCGAAGGCGTCGAGGTCCGCCGCCGCCGTGATGTGCGGGACGGCGAGGGAATCGAACGTCACCGTCACCGTGTCGGAGAGTCCCGGGACCGGCTCGCGGCCGCTGCGCGGCGGGTCGGAGCGGTACAGCACCAACGCGACGATGGCGGCCAGCACCGCCGCGGCCGCCACCAGCGAGAGGAGGACCCGCTTCAGGACGGTCATGGCACCTCGATGAGCTGCTCGCGCCGCGTCCCCACGCCGACGTACCGGATCGGGGCGCCCGAGAGCGCCTCCACCCGGTCGAGGTAGGCGCGCGCCTCCGGAGGGAGGTCCGCGAGGCGGCGGGCGCCCGCGGTGGACCGCCGCCACCCGGGCAGCGACTCGTAGACGGGACGCACCCGGTCCAGCTCCGGGACGGTGTCGGGCATATCGTCCACCCGCGCGCCGTCGAGGAGGTAGTGGGTGCAGACGGGGATCGGATCGATCGTGTCGAGGATGTCGAGCTTCGTGACGGCGAGGTGGCTCAGGCCGTTCACGCGCGCGGAGTAGCGCAGCACCACCGCGTCGAACCAGCCGCAGCGCCGTGGCCGCCCGGTGGTGGCGCCGAACTCGCCGCCGAGGGTGCGCAGGCGGTCCGCCTCGTCCGGGGGGGCTTCGGTGGGGAGCGGCCCATTGCCGACCCGCGTGGTGTACGCCTTCACGACGCCCAGGACCGCCTGGACCGACATCGGGCCGATGCCCGCGCCCGTGACGGCGCCGCCCGCCGTGGTGGTGGACGAAGTGACGAAGGGATACGTGCCGTGGTCCACGTCGAGGAGGGCCCCCTGCGCCCCCTCGAGGAGCACGTTCTCCCCGCCCTGGAGCGCGGTCCACACGACCTTGCCGGCGTCCGCCATGAAGGGGAGGAGTCGGACCGCGAGCTGCGCGAGGTCCGCGGTCACCGTCCCGGGATCGCAGCGCCTGGCGGAGCCCCACTGCTGCAGCACGGCGTTGGCGCGCTCCGCCCCCGAGCGCACCAGCGCCGCCGTGAGCGCGCCGTCCCGGAGGTCCCCGACGCGGACGCCCCGCCGGCCGATCTTGTCCTCGTACGCGGGGCCGATGCCGCGGCTCGTCGTGCCGATCTCGCGGCTGCGCGGGCTCTCCGCGTCGAGGAGCTTGTGGTAGGGGAGGACGAGGTGGGCACGGTCGCTCACGGCGAGGCGCCCCTCCACCGCGACGCCGCGCGCCACGATGGCGTCGATCTCGTGGAAGAGCGTCTCGGCGTCGAGGACGACGCCGTTGCCGATCACGCACCGCGTCCCGGGATGGAGGATGCCGGCGGGGATCTGGTGGAGCACGAACTCGCCGTCGGGCGCGTCCACCGTGTGCCCGGCGTTCGCGCCCCCCTGGTAGCGCACCACCAGCGCCGCGCGCTCGGCGAGGGCGTCCACGACCTTCCCCTTCCCCTCGTCGCCCCACTGGGCGCCGACCACCACCACGCACCGCACGCCACCGCCGAACATCGCCGGGTCCTCAGGCCGCGGCCGGAAGGCCGGCCGCCGCGAGGAGCTCCTTCACCCGCGCGCGCTGCTTCGCGTCGAGGGGGTGGAGGGGCGCCCGCACGGGCCCGCCGGGGAGCCCGACCAGCTCCATCGCGGCCTTGATCCCCGCGGGGCCCATCCCCCCCACGATCTCCTTGTTGGGCGTGACCAGTCGCTCCTGGAGCGCGCCCGCCTCGGCGAGGTCGCCGGCGCGGAACGCGGCGTAGAGGCGGGCGCAGAGCGCCGGCGCGAAGCACGCAACGCCCAGCACCCCGCCCGCGGCGCCGAGCTCGAGGGCCGGGTACAGGAGGGCGCCGCTCCCCACCAGCCCCGCCGCCCGCGGCAGCGCGGCGCGGAAGCCGGCGAACACCTTCAGGTCGCCCGAGGAGTCTTTGAACCCCACGATGCGCTCGTGGTCCGCGAGGGCGCGCAGCGTGGCGTCCTGGAGCATCACGTGCGTGTACTTGGGGATGTTGTACACGATCACCGGTACGGGACTCTCGTCCGCCACGCGGCGGAAGTGCTCGGCGAACGCCGTGGGCGGGAGGAGGGAGGCGAAGTACGCCGGCGGCCGGACCAGCACGGCGTCGGCGCCGGCGGCCGCGGCCGCGCGGGCG
>Ga0207932_1000314_pt1 | contig 16350 bp, 15 predicted proteins | sample NGESurdeep092012_FD_184480 | JGI IMG/M metagenome (GOLD analysis project Ga0207932, IMG submission 184480) | Arctic peat soil microbial communities from Barrow, Alaska - NGEE Surface sample 415-2 deep-092012 (SPAdes) | ecosystem: Environmental > Terrestrial > Soil > Wetlands > Peat ...
AACTTCCTGTCTGGACACCGGTGAAATTTTGGCCACGTCGGCCAAGGTTGAGCGATCCATGACGCCGGCCACATAATTCCGCACGTCCAGAAAAACACGGCGGAAGCGGCACACGGGTTCCTGCGAACAGCGTTTGTAGCCCGCGACGGAAACACATTCAATCGGCGCTAAAATGCCGTCGAAATGGCGCACCACCTCGCCCATCGTGATTTTGGCCGGATTCTTTGCCAGCAGATAGCCGCCCCGGATGCCCGCCGTGCTGCTCACCCAGCCTTGCGTTTTGCAATCAAGCATGATTTGTTCGAGAAAACGCTTGGGAACATCATTGCGCCGGGCGAGTTCACGGATGGGAATCGGTATGCCGCCCAAATTATCCACGAGCGTGAATAATGCCCGCAATGCGTAATCAGTTTTCTTGGAAACCCACATGACGAATAAACGATACTTTTAGTCGTATTTAAGTCAATGAGTATTTTTTAATGAAAATGATATCTTTTTCAAATTAACCGACAATCCGACCGCCTTCGTTGAGGAAGATGCCTTTGAAATTCATCTCCAACGCCTGCGGATTGCTCGCCTTGGCCATCGCTTCTTTTTCAGAAACGCGACCGGCTTTGACCAGGTTGAACAGCGACTGGTTGAACGTGAGCATACCGTCGTCCGCACTGGTTTCGATGGCGGCGGTAAGTTTCTCGATCCGGTTTTCTTCGAGCATTTTTTTGATGAGCGGGGAGTTGATCATGATTTCCAGCGCGGGCGTCATTTTATTGTCAACCGTCGGGACCATGCGCTGGCAGACCACCGCGCGCAACGTGCTGGCGAGCTGGCGGCGAACCTGTTCACGCTCGTCCGCCTTGAAGAAATCCAGGATGCGCGTGATGGACTGCGCCGCCGTCGTCGTGTGCAGCGTGGATAAAACCAGATGCCCGGTGTCCGCCGCGCTCATCGCGGCCGAGAAACTGATGTCGTCGCGCATTTCGCCGAGCATGATGATGTCCGGATCCTGGCGGAGAACGTATTTGAGCGCGTGATGGAACGACAGCGTATCCAGGCCGACTTCGCGCTGCTCGATGACGGACTGGTTGTCTTCAAAAACAAATTCAATCGGATCTTCGAGCGTGATGATGTGCTTTTTGAAATTGCCGTTGATGTGTTCGATCATCGCCGCGAGCGTTGTGGATTTGCCGCAGCCGGTCGAGCCGGCCAGCAGCACGATGCCGCGCGGCGATTCGGCGATGGATTTAATCTGCTCCAGCAAGCCGAGTTCCTCAAAGCTCGGCACATTGGATTTCACATGGCGCATGGCCAATGCCCATTGGCCGCGCTGCTGGAAAACGTTCGTGCGGAAGCGGCCCACTTCAGGAATGTAATAGGAAAAATCCACTTCGCGGTCTTCGTCCAGCCGTTTCACCAGATGCGGCGGGGTAACCGTCTGCACAATCTTATTCATCCACTCCAACGTCGGCACCGGACATTCGATGGAAACCAATTCGCGGTTGATGCGGAAAACGACCGGCGTGCCGACCTTGAGATGAATGTCCGACGCGACGCCGTCAACGGCCGTCTTGAGGATTTTTTTGAAAAGTTCCATGCGCGCAGAATAATCCAAATTTCCGCAAACGCCAGCCGGGAAAACGAACTTGGAGCGTGGTTTAGCCCGCTTCAACGCAAAAGGCAACGGCGACAACCAGCGGCATGAAGGTCGCGTCCGGTTGAAATTTCTCCCGGTATTGGTTTTTATTTTTCGTGTCTTTCGCGTCTTTCGCGGTTAAAAATTTCCCATGTCAAAATACAAAATCGGCATCATCGGCGGCAGCGGCCTGTATCACATCGAGGGTTTTACAAATCAGAAATGGGTGAAGGTCAAAACGCCGTTCGGTGCGCCGTCGGACGAATTTCTCACCGGCACGCTCGCCGGGCGCGAAGTGGTTTTTCTGCCGCGCCACGCACGCGGCCACCGCATTTTGCCAAGTGAACTCAACCATCGCGCGAACCTCTGGGCGATGAAAAAACTCGGCGTCGCGTGGATCGTCAGCGTCAGCGCCGTCGGCTCGCTCCAAAAAAAATATCGCCCGTGCGACATCGTGCTGCCCGACCAATTTCTCGACCGCACCAAGCGCAGCTTTGAACACACGTTTTTCGGACGCGGCATCATCGGGCACATCGCGTTTGCCGATCCGGTTTGCGAGGAACTGCGGCAAATCATTTTGAAATCCACGCGCGGTTTGAAAGCGCGCGTCCACGACGGAGGCACTTATGTTTGCATGGAAGGCCCGGCATTCAGCACCCGCGCCGAGTCCACGACGAATCACAAGCTTGGCTACGATGTCATCGGCATGACGAACCTCGGCGAGGCCAAGTGCGCTCGCGAAGCCGAGATCGCCTATGCGACAATGGCCATGATCACCGACTACGATTGCTGGAAAGTGGACGAGGCGCACGTCACCGTCGAAATGGTCATCGCCAACCTGATGAAAAATGCCGCGACCGCCAAAGCCATCGTCGCCAAAGTCATTCCGCAGATTCCCGCCGAACCGAACTGGCCGTGCCACTCCGCACTCAAGAATGCCATCATGACCGACCGCAAATTCTGGCCGAAGAAAACCATCGCTGCGCTGAAGCCGATCATCGCAAAATATCTGTGAACAAACGCGCCATCATCAAGAAGATCACCGAGAAGCTCGTCAGCGAGCTGGAAGTTTATTTCCGCGCCGCGCACGCCTCGCGCGCCGAGGCCACGCATGAGCAAAGCAAGGCCGAGAGCAAATACGACACGCGCGGCCTCGAAGCCTCCTACCTCGCGCGCGGCCAGTCCAAGCAGGCGGCGGAACTCGAAGCCGCCATCGCCGAATTTGAGAAGCTCGGCGCGCGCAAGTTTGGCGAAGGCGACGGCATCGCCGTGGGCGCGCTGGTGGAACTGGAACACGGCGGCGAAAATTCTGTTTACTTCGTCGGCCCGCGCGCCGGCGGCACGGAAGTGTTGCACGATCGAAAAGAAATTCTCGTCATCACCCCGCAATCGCCGCTGGGCGAACAGCTCATGGGCAAAAAATCCGGCGACCAGCCGCAGCTCACCTTCGGCGGCGCGAAACAGGCGGCGAAGATTTTGCGGGTGGAATAGTGCCGGCGGTTTGCGCTGCCCCTCCATCACTGACGACGTTTGGAGCTTAGAAGAAGTCGGAATCTCATTTGAGCATTGTAATTAAAGGTTTTTTTTGGTGTTGAAAGCAGCGTGATTTGACTTTAACATAATTAAAGATGTTATGCCAATCACGTTACCAGATTTGAAAAACACCCATTGTGTTTCGCTTACGGCGTGCGGTGAAATAAAAAACGCCGACAAAGACTTGCTGAAGTGGCTCAAAAATGAAAAGAAATCTTTGGTTGCTGATTTAGATAAAAGCAATGGGCAACTTTATGTCACCATTGGTTTGGGAGAACATACGGGAAAACATTTTCATTTGGATGTGACAAATGAAAGCTTCCAGTCAAAAAAATCTTTTTCTCACACTCGCAACGTCAAGGTTGACCAAGTTCAGAAAAAACTTGAAAAGCTGATAGGCAAAGAAGTGCTGGTTGATCTGAAGGGGATGTTTGAAATCGAAATCGGCGAATTGCCGGAAGGCGGAATCGTAAGGTCTTTATTTTTTGAAACCAAAGGAGACGTTGCAATAAAATTGAAAGGGGCAAAGCTTTCCATAAAAGGCGCACCCGTTAATGAAATTACATGGCAGTTAGCTCCGGGAGGCAAAAAGATCGGGGTTTTTCTTGAAGCTGAAAACTTGAAGATTACAGTGAGCGAGAATTATTTAACTGATGCCTTGGCTATGCTTGAAAATGCGCTAAAAGTTTTTGTATTAGGGAAAATACCAAATGAGCCAAAGTGATTCATTACATCAAATTTTTGTAAAGTCGCCAACCCGTCAAAGGGCGGCAGAGTGGGATTTAGCGGACTGCGATAGGATTCCTCGCGGCTTCACATATCCATTTTTTGCCAGCGGCGCACCAAAGGCTCATGCCACACACGCATTTTCACCCGACTGGGCAAGTGTAGTTCCAAGCCTAATTGCAAAACTTGCCTCAGATGTTGCTGAAAAGAAAAAACTAGAGCTGCGTTTTAATTTGTTTGAAATTTTGACCAATGATTTTCAAATGCGGCTTCATAAACTGGAATCCGCACAAACAAAAATCGTTCCGATTAACACTTTCGCTCCGGAACCATACGAACTATTAAAAACGTTTCTTGTGTCGGTTCAATCTGTTGAAGGCGGCTTTGAGGCTGGCTGGTATGATGCCAACATTCACACTACGGGGGAAAATGAAGAAGAGGCGGTCAGTAATCTGAAAAGCCTGATATTGGATTTTTTTGATTCTTTATCCAAAGAATCTCAAGAAAAACTTGGCATAGAACCCAAGCGACAACTGGCTGTCATTAGAACATTTATTAAGAGGGCATCTTGAAACAGCTAGTCCAATCTGACGCATGGGCGATTCAGGAAAAACTTAAGGCCGAAGTTGATAACAGTGCCAGAAGGCATATTTTGGTGAAGTTCTGGCATAACGGAGTTCTTGCAATTCAATTTGGTATTCGCAGGGGTTCGGGTGAATTGGGGCATGGATACCTTCCAAAGGAAATGAAAATATCCCAAAAAGAATGCAGGGAATTTAGGAAATGCAACATCTCTGTAGAGGCCTACGTTGAAATTTTGAAATCAAAAGGCCACATTGCCTAATGTTTTCATTTTCAAATTCTATTCGTTGGGAAAAAGCTGCTGAAAAAATTAATTGCCTCTGTAAAAATTGTCAGAGTTAAATTTCACCAATCCGTTTCTTTGTAGTCCTTCAGGAATTTTCCCCAGACGTGCGTGCCGGTGTTGAAGCCGGCGATGATCGGATCCACGATGCGCGCCGCGCCGTCCACGATGTTCAGCGGCGGATGGAAGCGGTGCTCCGCCACCTTGCGCTCGGCGATCTGCACCGGGTCTTCGTCCGTCACCCAGCCGGTATCCACGGCGTTCATGTGGATGCCGTCGGCGTGGTAATCCGCCGCCGCCGTGCGCGTCATCATGTTTAGCGCGGCCTTGGCCATGTTCGTGTGCGGATGCCGCGTGGTCTTGAATTTCCGATAGAACTGACCCTCCACCGCCGAGACGTTGACGATGTGCTTGTCGCGCTCCGGCGTGCGGAGCATGAGCGGCTTGAGCCGCGCGTTGAGGATGAACGGCGCGATGGCGTTGACGAGCTGCACTTCGAGCAGTTCCACGGCGGGAACCTCGTGCATGAGCAACCGCCAGGAATTGCGCTCGCGCAAATCCACCTGCTGCAAATCCTGATCCAGCCGACCTTCGGGGAACAAATCTTTCTGCGCGGCGAGTTCGTCCGGCAGCATGGGAATCTGCGACAACTCCGCCGCGTGCGTGAGTCCCGCGACGGCGGACATGCGCTTCGTGGCCACGGCTGCGTCGCCTTCCGGCAGCATGTGGTAGCCGCGCAGACCCTCGTAGGCACCGAGCAATTTGCGCGTGTGTTCCGGCAAGTCGTGCAACGGGCCGTTCTCGCGCTCCATCATGTGCTCATAAAAATCCGGCGGACGCCGCACGGTCTGGCAGGCGTTGTTGATGATGAAGTCGAGCCGATGCCGCGTCGTGAGGAGGTGTTTGCAAAACGCCTCCACGCTCGGCGTGTGGCGCAGGTCGAGGCCGAAAATTTCCAGCCGATGGCCCCACTCTTTGAAATCTGGTTCCGCCGCGTAACGCATCGCCGAGTCGCGCGGGAAACGTGTGCTGACGATGAGCTGCGCGCCAGCACGGAGAAGTTTTATTCCAGCTTGATAACCAATCTTTACGCGCCCGCCGGTGAGCAACGCCACGCGTCCGCGCAAATCTGCCGTCTCGGTGCGCTTGAAAAAATTCAGCTCCGCGCACTTCGGGCAAAGCTGGTCGTAGAAATGGTGGATGGTCGAGTAATCCTGCTTGCAGATGTAGCAGTTCTGCGGCTCGACGACTTCGCGGAATTCCGGGTTGTCCGTGATTTCCTGCTGCTGGAAATTCTGCGGCGGAAAAACATTCGGCGTGGTGAAAACTTTTTCGCGGCGCAATTTGCGGATGCCGGTTTCATTCAGCTTGGACTGGTCGCGCTGCAATTTGTCCGCCTTGCGCAGGCGGGCCTTGGCCTTCACCAGCCGCCGCCGTTCGGTCACGTCGGGGCAGAAAATTTCGCGCGCCGCCGTGAGTAGCCGCGTGCATTCCTCGACCGAAAGTTCCGCCAGCACCGCGCGGTTCGCCGCCGCTTTTTCGAGCAGTTCGGTCGCAGCCTTCAACTGCGCGGCCAGCGAACCATTTTTTTTCGCGCCGTTATGGTCGTTGTGATGATGAGCAGACATTTCGTTTGGCCGTGTAGAATAACAGCCGCGCGAACGGCGGGCGAATGAAAAGCAAACCGCCGCACCTTGACGCTGCCATGCAAAAACGACACACTTGCCGCGATATTTCTAAAATTTATGGCCACCAAAACCATCATCAAACCCGCGAAATCACCCACGGCCGTCGGCCCGTATAATCACGCGGTGCGCGTCGGCGACCTGCTGTTCTGCGCGGGCCAGATTCCCATCAACCCCGCCGATGGCAGCTTGATTGCCGGCGACATCAAGGCGCAGACCGAGCGCGTGTTGGAAAACGTGAAGGCAATTTTGGACGACCAGAAACTCACGTTCGCCTACGTGGTGAAAAGCACCGTGTTCCTGACCGACCTCGCAAATTTCGCGGGCATGAACGAAGTTTACGCGAAGTATTTCACGGAGAATTTCCCGGCGCGTTCGACGATTCAAGTCGCCGGCCTGCCCAAAGGCGCGAACGTGGAGATTGAAGTCATCGCGCATTTCTAAAATGAAAACCGTCGGCTGCCATCCCCTCACCCTGACCCTCTCTCGTGGGGAGAGGGGACAGCGGGCGGCGCTCAATTTTTTTCCGATTGATTATCCGGCAAATCCAGTTGCCGATTTTCGAGTGAGACGGGAAACGATTCTCCCTCTCCCGTGGGGAGAGGGCCGGAGTGAGGGAGAGCGTAAAATACAAATTTAACCATGCCTGCCGGACTTTATTTATTGATCGGCCTCGCCCTCGGTGGCGGGCTGGGTTTGCTCATCGGCTGGCTGCTCGGTCGCGGACGGGCGGCGGTTCCGGCAGATTCGCGTTTGGAAAATGAATTGCGCCAGCAGCTCACGCAGCGCGAAGCTGAACTCGCCCAGGCGCGCGAACAACTTTCACAAACCAAAACTTCACTCGCCACCGCGCAGGCAAATCAAGCGGCGGCGGAAAAAATTCTCGCCGAACAAAAGCAGCTTCACGAACAGACCTTGCACGACGCCAAGGCCGCGCAGGAAAAGGCGTTGGCCGATTTGCGCGACACGTTCAAGGCCTTGAGCGCCGACGCGCTGAAACAATCCGCGCCGGAATTTTTGCGGCTGGCGGAACAGTCGTTCGGCAAGTTTCAGGAGACGGCCAAGGGCGATCTGGCGCAGCGGCAGGAAGCCATCAAAGGTTTGGTCGAGCCGCTTAAGCAGCAGTTGGAAAACTACCAGAAAAATTTGCAGCAAAGTTCGGTCGCCCAATCTGGCGCGCTGGGCGAAGTGAAAAAACACTTGGAAACATTGACGCAATCCAATATGACGCTCGCGCAGGAGACGCAGCAGTTCCGGCTGGTGCTGCACTCGAACCAGGCGCGCGGCAAGTGGGGCGAGGAAACGTTGCGGCGCGTCGTCGAGGCGGCGGGCATGAGCGCGCATTGTGATTTTACCGAGCAGACGTCATCGGGCGAAAACCGGCCGGACCTCGTCGTAAAATTGCCGGGCGACCGCTTCATTATTGTGGATGCGAAGGTTCCTGACTTCGATTTTCTCAACGCGCTGGAATCGGCGGAACCGGTGAAACGCGCCGATGCGCTGGCGGCGCACGCGGCGAAATTGAAAGGCACGATTAAGGCGCTCGCCGACCGCGATTACCCGCGTCAGTTTCCGAACGCGCTGGATTACGTCGTGCTGTTCGTGCCGGCGGAATCGCTGTTCAGCGCGGCGCTGGAAGGCGACCACGATTTGATTGTGTGGGCGGCGGAGAAGCGAATTTTGCTGGCGACACCGGCGTCGCTCATCGCGCTGTTGCGTTCGGTGAGCGTGAGCTGGCAGCAGCACGCGCAGACGGAGAACGCGGAGAAAATCTGCGAAGCGGCGCAGGAATTGTTCGTGCGAATCGTCACGTTCACGGAGCATCTGGAGAAAATCCGGGGCGGGCTGGACACGGCGAACCGGGCGTTCAACCAGGCCGTGGGCAGTTACGAATCGCGCATTAAGCCGGCGGGCGAAAAACTGCAAAAGCTCGGCGGCGGCACGGGCGGAAAAGATTTGGCCGAACTGCCGCCGCTGGATGCAACACTGCGCCTGCCGCCGGCGGCGTAGCGGAATTTTTTTTAGAACCGGCGCAAAGAATCCCAACGGGATTCCATCATCCAGCCCAGCGTTGACGCGCCAGCGGCTACGCTGGGTCAACGTCCCACAAAATAATTTTCCCTCTCCTCACCCCGCCGCATCCAGCCGGAGCAGGCAGTGGCCGTAGTCCACGATGGGCTGGCCGGGCGGGCGGTTTGCCTCGGGCATGGTCAAAAAGAGTCGGTTTATGCCTAATTGACTGTAAATGTTGATGTTGCGAGCTTGGTAGTTGAGTCTTTGAGAGTCAACGATGACTCTTTTTACCTCATCCGTGACTCTTTTTGCTTCAACGCTGACTCTTGGGGAGTCAACGGAGACGCTCGGAGCCTCTCGCGTGAGGCTCAAACACTCAACCGAGAGACTCGGAGCTTCATCGCTGACTCTTTTTGCCTCATCGTTGAGGCTCGGAACCTCACGGTTGAAGGTCGGCAGCTCCATCGCTGACTCTTGGAGTCTCATCTTTGAAGCTCAACTTCTCATGCGTGAGGCTGGCGGTGAAATAATGAGCGGACTCACGTCCGCTGCTACGAGGTCACACCGCGATTTTCAGATGCGTGATGCGGAAGATCGTGCCTTTGGGTTCGTTGGGCAGGCACTGGATTTCCCAGCCGTGGGCGAGGACGATTTGTGAAACGACGGCGAGGCCGAGGCCGGTGCCTTTCTGGTGCGTGGTAAAATAGGGTTTGAAAATTTCCTGCCGGTTTTCGGGCGGCACGCCGTGGCCGTCGTCGCGGATTTCCAGCAGTGCTTCGGTGGCGCTGGCGCGGTGCACTTCAATTTTTATTTGTCCGCCTTCGCTCACGGCCTGGATGGCGTTGATGAGCAGGTTGAACAGCACCTGGCGCAAGAGTTGTTCGTCGGCTTCGATGGCGAGCGGGTCGCCGCCGGTTTCCACGCGGAGTTTCTTTTCCTCAATGTCAAAGTTCAAGGTGCGGACGATTTCGCCGGCGGCGGCGGTGAGCGCGATTTTCGTGCGGCGGACTTCGCGCGGGCGCGAGTAGTTGATGAACTCGGTGAGTTGCGCGGTGACTTTGTCGGTCTCGTCCACGATGGTTTTGGACTGGGCGCGGACTTCGGGCGAGGCGTCGGGCAGGCGCGAAATCATCTGGGCCATGCCGCGAATGATGTTGAGCGGATTGCGCGTCTCGTGCGCGAGGCCGGCGGCGGCGAGGTTCAATTCCTTGAGATGCGAATTCAATTCGCTCGCCCGCACGAGGCGGATCTGGAGTTCGGCGGTCTGGCCGGTGTTGCGCCGGGCGAGGCCGGCACCGAGCGCGGCGATGCCGGCGAAAAAGCCGATGACGCAGCGCAGCCAGAGGTCGCGCGTGCAGACGGCGCGGTAATTTTCCGTGGACATGGCGAGGACGAGTCCGTGCAGTTCGCGCTTGGCGACGAGCGCCTTGAATTCGGTCTCGGACATCCCGCGCATCCACGGTGGACGATGATTGCCGCCGCGCGGACGTTCGCCGTTCTCATTGGGCGGCGGTGGCGGTGGCATTTCAATTTCCCCGCTGGCGTTGGTGAAAGGTGGCGGAAAATTCGTCGTCGAAAATTCAAAGCGATTCGTCTCACCCGGTCGCGGTTCGCGACGGGAAAATTCGCGACCGCGCGCGGCGTCGTTGGTCAGATTGCGCGGCGGGATGACGACGGTGGCGTTGTTGGTCGCGCCTTCGACGGGTAAAACGAAGATGACGTAATCGCCCGACCAGCGTTCGCTTTCGGCGGGATTTTCGCGGACGAGCAGATTCGTGTCGCCGGCGGAGACGACGGGGTCGCCCTCGGTGTTCAGCAGGCCGACGGCGGTGAGGCCGCTGGACTGGACGAGAGCGTTGGTGCGACTGCGAACCAGTTCGTTGAGGACGGGTTCGAGGAGTTCCTGGAAAATTGCGCCGCGAAACCCGAGCGCCCGCGTGACGGCGCTCAAGGTGCTGGCGATTTCGTGCGAACGGTTGCGGAGATCGGACTTGGCGGTTTCGACGACGCGGTAATGCTCCTCGAATTGCCAGCCGACAACGAGCAGCCACGCCCCGGCGAGGAGGCCATAGACGAGTCGGTGGCTGCGTTTCAATTCCATGAACAATTTCAGTTGGTCGGCGTTGCGCGGGCGAAGCCAAAGTTATTTTTTCTTCACCGGCACGCGGTCGAGGAAGCGGTCAAGCTCCTGTTCGGAAACTGAATTGGTGATGAGTTGCGACTGGCGCGTTTCCCCGACGGCCAGGGCGGCGAGTTGGGACGGGGCGTCAACAATATGCGGGGTGAGGAACATCAGCAGTTCGGTCTTGGTTTCGGTTTTGTTGCTGAACTTGAACAACTGGCCCAGCAGCGGGATGTCGCCGAGAAACGGAATTTTGCTGTCGGCGGAGCCTTTGCTGTTGGAGATCAGGCCGCCGATGACGACGGTCTGGCCGCTGGGCGTGACCACCACGGTGTCGGCGGAACGGATGTTAAGGTTCGGCGCATATACCGGAGTTGAAGCCGTGCCGAGCAGCGTGCTGCCCGCCGCGATCAATTGTCCCGGACTCGAGTTGTCCACGGACGAAGTCTGGGGCTGGACAATCATTTCCACCAGGCCGTTCGCGCCGATAAACGGAGTGACATTCAGAATGATCCCGACCTCCGTATAATTTCCGTTGATGATGGGAATAGTGGTGCTTCCTGACGTGGTGTAGGTAACGCCGCTGGGCAGATAAATTTCCTGGCCCACGACAATCTTGGCAAGCTGCCCGTCGCGCGCCAAGATGGACGGTCGCGACAGCACCTGCGATTTGCCGGCGAGGGCAATGGCCTGAACCGTCGCCGTAAAATCATTGCCGAGGACTTGATAAAGGCCGCCCGAACCAGACGCCCCGGCCAGAGTCTGGGGCAGAGTGAAATTATTGCCCATGTTAAAACTCTTCCCGTAAATCGGGCTTAACAATGTAGCTGTCACCGCATTTGAACCAGAACCCGTGATGGTAGTGTTGGTAAAATACCCGGTGATTTGAGCCAGACTTTTGCCCAGGCTGCCGCCGGTGTAAGAACCTTGCACCCCGATGTCCGATGAATTGTTCCGCTGCACTTCGAGGAACACAACCTTGATCAACACCTGCGGCTTGGGCGAGTCGAGGTTGGCGAGGACGTTGCTGATCTGCAGGCTCGTCTCCTCGTCCGCGATGACGACGATATTATGCGTCTGCGGGTCAACCGTGATGGTCGCGCTGCCGACCGAACCGTTGTTGTTGTAGGAACTCGCCGTGGAATTGTTGTTGCGATTCCCGCCAAAATTGCCGCCACCGCCGCCAAAACCACCGAAGCCGCCGCCACCACCACCGCCACCACCGCCGCCGCCGCGTTGCTGCGCGTGGCTTTCAACTGCGGCGCAGGCCAGAACGATCAGGACGCCGCCGAGGATTTTTTTAAAATTGTTTGTCTTCATAATTTTCTTTCGCGTTGGCTAATTACAGCCACACCTTAAAATGGCGTTCCCCCAGTGCGGCCACCGCCGCCACCGCCGCCGCCGGGGCTGCCGAAACCAGAGCTGCTGGAACTGGACGAACTGCCGGTGGTGGTCGCGTTGTTCTGCGCACGCTGCATCAGCGCGCTGTTCTGCGACGAGCCGCTGCCGCTGTTACGATTATTGCTGCTTTGGAACATTGTTTGCAGCACCTGCGCCGCCTGCTGCGGGTCGCCGTTGTTCATGTGAAACACAAAAACTTTCTGGTCGCGCGCCGAGGGCACGTCCAGCTCGTTGATCATGCTCGCAATCTGCTCCATCAAATCCTTCGGCGCGGTCACAATGACCGCCTGGATGCGCGGATCCGCCACCACAGTGACCTGCGTTGCCTTTTTGATGCGGTCAGCGGAAGTGTTGCCGCCACCGCCGCCACCCATCAAGGCAGCAAACATTGCACCCGGCCCGCCGCCAGGTCCGCCGCCACCGCCGCCACGACCGCCGCCACCGCCGCCACGACCGCCGCCGCCGCCGCCGCCACGACCACCATTAAAACTGATCGGCGATTGCGAACCATTGCCGGAACTGTTCGGGAAAACATTGCCCAGTTCCGTCGCCACGTCTATCGGGCTGGCGTGTTTCAATGGGAACACACGGATTTCCGTCGAAGCTTCCGCGCTGTCGTCAATCGCCCTGATGATTTCCGCGAGGTGCCGGATGTTCTGCTGCGTGTCCGTGATGACGATGGAATTGCCCGCCTCGTTCGCCACCACCGTGGCCTGCGGTGAAACAAACGACGTCAGGTCCGTAACCAGTTGCCGCGCCTCCACAAAACGGATCGGAATAATCTGCGTCACAATCTCCGCGTTCTTCGGAATGGCTGCCGGCACGTTGCCGATCCGCACCGGAATGTCGCGCGTCTTCGCGTCGTTCTTGTCCACAATCGTCAACGTCCGTCCGTCGCGGATGGCGGCGTAACCATTTTTATTCAGCACGGCGTTCAGCAAATCCACCGCCTCGTCGCGCGTCATCGGATGGCTGCTGATGACGCTCACGTTGCCGTTGACGTGCGTGTCCAGCACGATGATGAAACCCGCTGCGTCGCTCAAATAATTCAAGACCATCTCCAGCGGCGCGTTGCGGAAATTCAACCGCAGTTCATCCACGTTGGTGCCAGCCTGCGTCGGTGGTGCGAAATCTGATTCGATGGATTCTTTCGCGCCAGCAATCGAACGCGCCGGCAAAATGACCAGCGGCTCCGTCACTTTTTTTTCTTCCGGCGCGGCTTCGGTTGTCGCTGCCGCCTCTGCGGCCATCGCCTCCGGCGTCGGTGGCGGGCCGCTGGCATCGGGCGCGTTGTCGGTGCCGGGCAGTGGCGCGGTTTGGTTCGTCGCGTTGGTTCCGTTGTCGGTGCCAGGCGGCGGTGCGGACTGTTCCATTCCGCCGGACGCATTGTTGTTGTTCGGGTCCGGCATATTTTGCGCGACGGCTGAAACCAGCAGTCCCGCCAGGCCCATCGTGAGAAGGCTGAAGATTATTTTTTTCATTTTGAGTTCTGTTCGCGTTGTTGCATGAGTCGTTTCAAAACCTCATTGGGTTCGCTGCTGGACGACGGACTGGCCGGTGAATTTTCGCCGCCGCCTGAACCTGTCGTCTCGGTTGAATTAGTGCCGCTAGGCAATTCGCCCGCGCCCGCCATTTCCCATTTCCCATTTTCCTGCCGCATCAAGTCGCCGACCTTCATTTCCACTTTTTGTTTTTTGTCGGCGGATTCCAGCTTGACGCGGCTGTGCGAAATTTCCGTGACGGTGTAGCCCGCGATGCTTTCCGCGACCGGCAGCGCTTTTTTCAGATCGGAATTGTTTCCGTTGAAAAACGCGAACAGCCCCTTGCCGTAGCTCATCGTGCCGACCAGCGTGAACGCCGGTGCCGACGACGAACGGGTGCGCGGACGGGTGGTGGTTCGAGTGTTGCCCGACGAATAATGCGGCTGCCGGTTCGCGTCAAAAATGTTCCGGTCCGTGATGAACCGGCTGAACGCCGCATAATCTTCCGCGCCCGGCACCTGGTTCGTTTGCGCCCAGGCGCCGGAGCCGCCCGCCAAGGTGAGCGCGAGCGTCAGAATTATTTTGGTCCGTAGCGTTTTCATTTTTTATCGTGCGGGATGAGCGCCAGCCCGTTGAGTTCCAGGCCGAGCGTCATCTGCTGGTTATTGTTCGCGTGCAGGCCCAGCTCAACCGAGTCGAGCCGCAAAGCCATCGGGCCTTTTTCAAGGTTGTAAAGAAATTTGCTCAACGTGCCGAGGTCGCCCGAAGTTTCCACGCGGCAGGTGAGCGTCATATAATTCGTCGAATCATTTTTCCACTGCGGCATGATGCTCGTGATCTCCACGCCGCTGCTGCGCGACCAGTTGTCCACCGCCTTGAGCAACTGCTGTTCAGCGAGCGACGTGTTCGCCGGCAGCGCGTTCGTGCGCATCCCGTCCCAGCGGCTGCGGATGCCGACCTCGCGTTTGATCAGGTTGTTGCCGTCCTTGACCTGCGTGCGCAATTCCTTGATCTGCTGCGAACGCGCCGACCACCAGCCCGCCAGCGGCGAGAAGATGAAGTTCACGCCGACGAGCAGCGCCAGGGCGGCGATGGTCAGCACCACCAAAAATTGCTGGCGATTTTTAATTTTCATGGCCGCCTCCGTTGTTGAATTGGAAACCGAACACAAACTGAATGGGCGGTTTGCCACGGCTTTGTTCGTGATGCACACCCGACACGCCCGGCGCCGCGCTCAACTTCGCCTCCACCGCCAGCAACGCCGAACTGTCACGCGCCGTGCCGGAACACGTCACCGTGCTGCCGTCGCGAATCTCGATGTTCTTCGCCGTCACCACGCCGTCTTCGGGAAACGCCAGCGACAACTGCCGCAAAATGGCAAGGCTGCGGAACGAACCGTCATACCAAGAACGATACTGGCGAATTGAATCCTGCACATTTTCCAGCTCCGCAACCTTGGTGGAAATGTGCGACCACTGCGAACGCAGATGCCAGAGTTGGATCTGTTGGATCAAAAATAATCCGACAAGAATCGCCGCGATTCCCGCCGCGACGGCACCCGCCGTCCGCAACCGGCCCGAAGAATATTTCGTCGCGAACTGTTCCAGCAACGTCGGTTTCGGCGGCAGAAATTCAAACGCCGGCGGCTGTCCCAGCAACGCCCGCGCCGCCAGGCTGAACGCCGCCGAAACGGTTGGGCCGACCGGAAGCTGCGCGCCAAATTCATCCGGCGCGTAGGCGGAAACAACTTCGACTTTCAAACCCGCCGGCTCGAAGCGCAGTTCCAATTCATCCGCGAGCGGTCGCGCCAGTTCCGGCGGGCCAAAAATGCGGATGCGCTTCACGGATTCACGCAGCTCCGCCGGCAACTGGCCAAGCGTGATGCGCGTCTCGCGGGCGACGACATCCGCGTGCAGCACGGCGCGACCAGCCTCGTTTTCAATCGCGCCTTCGAGCGAACGCAGCGCCGCCACGCCGCCCGCGCAGGTGATTTGCAGGCCGACGTTGCTCTCGCCCGTCATCATCGCGAGCACGCCGCTGGATTTTTCATCCGCCGCCGATTGCAGCGCCGTGAGGCCGAGCGCGAAACTGACCGGTTTTAATTTCGCCGCCGCCAGGACTTTTTCCATCGCCACGAGGTGCGTGTTCGGAATGCCCGCGAACAAAACATTTTTTTTGCCGCCCGCCAGCGGACTGCGCGAGCTGGCGACTTGCAGCGTCGCCACGTCGCTCGGAAAACCGCGCTCGGCCTCCAGTTGCAACAAGCTCGCCGCGTCGGCCTCCGGCAACGGCGGCAGTTCCGTGTGCGCCGTCAAAACCCATTTCAACGGCAGGCCGAGAATGCAGTTGCGTTCGCGCACACCGGCGGCGTCGAGGTGGTTGCGGATTTCGCGGCCCACCAGTTCCGGCGCGGCGGTCAGCGGGTCGAGCGTGAGCGCGACGGAAAAACTCTGCTGCAATTGCAGCGCGCCGTTCGCGTGGCGCAGGACGACGCCGTCGAGCCGGCTGCCGTCCAGCGCGAGGCCGAGCAGGCTCGTCAGTTTTTTGCGCCGGCGGAATTTGAATTTGAAAGCAGGTTTCATTGCGTATCGGTTGCGACCAAAGTTTGACGGGCTTTTTCGCCGAGCGCCCAGCCGAGCCGGCTCAAGTCCTGGCGATAAAGAATTTTCGGCGCGCCGTCGCTCATGTCGAAAATGAATTTCACGCGCCGGTAGCCGCGCCCGAACGGCCCGACCGCCGCGATGTCGGCGGTGAATTGAAAACTGTGCGTGGTCACATAATCGCCGCGCGCCAGCGCCGTGATGACCGGGCTGTTGTTGCCGAGCGCGTCAATGATCCACGCGACGGAATTCAGGTTGTTCGGATTCTGCTGGCGATAGGTGATGAGCGTCTGC
>Ga0207932_1000317_pt1 | contig 16286 bp, 10 predicted proteins | sample NGESurdeep092012_FD_184480 | JGI IMG/M metagenome (GOLD analysis project Ga0207932, IMG submission 184480) | Arctic peat soil microbial communities from Barrow, Alaska - NGEE Surface sample 415-2 deep-092012 (SPAdes) | ecosystem: Environmental > Terrestrial > Soil > Wetlands > Peat ...
ACGTTGCGGCCCTGCGCCGCCGCCTCGTCATCGCGGCCGTGCTCACGCTTCCGCTGCTCGGCGGGCTCGCGCGCATGACCGTCGCGCCGTGGCTGCCGGCCATCCTCTCCGACCCTCTCTTCCAGCTCGCCTTTGCGACGCCCGTGCAGTTCTGGGCGGGCCTGCCCTTCTACACGGGCGCCATCAAGGCCCTGCGGCACCGCGCGACGGACATGAACACGCTGATTGCCGTGGGCACGACCGCCGCCTACGGCTACAGCGTGGCCACGATCCTGGTCCCGTCGTTCTTCCGCGCCGCGGGCCTCGGCATGGACGACGCGGCCCTCCCGCTGTACTTCGACACCGCTGCGGCGATCATCACGCTGATCCTGCTTGGCCGGTTCCTCGAGGCGCGCGCCCGCAGCCACACGTCGGACGCCATCCGGCGCCTGATCGGCCTCGCGCCCCGGACGGCGCGCGTCCTCCGCGACAGCGCGGAGCTCGACGTCTCGATCGCCGACGTCCGTGTCGGCGACCTCGTGCGGGTCCGCCCCGGCGAGACCGTGGCTGTCGACGGTGTCGTGACCGACGGCGTCTCGGGCGTCGACGAGAGCATGATCACGGGCGAGAGCCTGCCGGTCGCCAAGCATGCCGACGATCTCGTGGTTGGCGGCACCCTCAACACCACGGGCACCCTCACCTTCCGCGCCACGCGCGTGGGCGCCGACACCGTGCTCGCGCGGATCATCCGCCTCGTGTCCGAGGCGCAGGGCTCGCGGGCTCCGATCCAGCGCCTCGCCGACCTCGTCACGAGCTACTTCGTGCCCGCGGTCCTCGGCCTCGCGGCGTTCACGTTCGTCGTCTGGTTCGCGTTCGGCCCCGCCCCCGCGTTCAACCTGGCGCTGCTCAACACCGTCGCCGTCCTGATCATCGCCTGCCCGTGCGCGCTCGGCCTCGCCACGCCGACCGCCCTGCTGGTCGGTACCTTTGGCTTCTTCGGCGTGCACACGCTTTTCTGGTTGTTCCGCTCGGTCTACCTGTACCTGCACGACTCGAAAACGTTCCGCGAAGCCAAGGTCCAGGTGCGCTCGGATGACGAGCAGTTCACCCGCTTCACCCCGTTCGAGCGTTTCCTGCACCTCATGGTCGTCACGAGCTTTCTGCTGCTCGTGATCACCGGCATGCCGCTCGCACCGGCGCGGGCATCGCTTGTTCAGCTCGGCCTGATCATGGCGATCGTCACCGGTCTCGCGTTGATCGCGGGTGCCGTGGTGGTGATCTGGATCGTTCGGCGGTCGCTGCGGCCGCTCGACCGGGTGGCGGCCACCGCCCGTCAGGTGAGCACCCTCCCGCTGGATCGCGGCGAGGTGGAGCTCGGCGTTCGGGTCCCCGACGAGGACACCGACCCTCGCACCGAGGTCGGCCAGGTGGGTGCGGCGCTGAATCAGATGCTCGGCCACGTCTCGAACGCGCTTGCCGCTCGGCAGGAATCGGAGATGCGGGTCCGACAGTTCGTGGCCGACGCCTCGCACGAGCTGCGAACCCCGTTGGCCGCCATCCGCGGCTACGCCGAACTCGCCCGCCGCGAGGAGGACGACACCGAAGGGGTCGCCCACGCATTGCGGCGGGTGGAATCCGAGTCCGCCCGGATGACCACGCTGGTCGACGACCTGCTGTTGCTGGCCCGGTTGGATTCCGGCCGGCCGCTGTCCGCCGACGAGGTCGACCTGACGATGCTCGCGGTGGACGCCGTCTCCGACGCTCGGGTCGCAGGGCCGGGGCACCGCTGGCAACTGGATCTGCCGGAGGAACCGGTCGTGACGATCGGCGACCAGTCGCGGCTGCACCAGGTGCTGGTAAACCTGTTGGCGAACGCCCGCACCCACACTCCGCCCGGAACCACGGTGCTCTGCGGGTTGCGGTCGGACAACGACGGTTCGGTGATCACGGTGACCGACAACGGTCCCGGCATCCCCACGCACCTGCAGCCGGAGATCTTCAACCGGTTCGTCAGGGGCGATTCGTCGCGGTCACGAGCGGCCGGTTCGACCGGGCTGGGCCTGGCGATTGTCGCCGCGGTCACCGCGGCCCACGGCGGCAGTGTGTCGGTGGAGAGCCAGCCGGGCATGACCAGGTTCACCGTTCATTTGCCGCATCGGCCACCGGTGATGCAGGCTCCGCCGTTGGAGGCCGTCCAGGTCGGGCGCGGGTAGCGCCCTCCGCGTGCGGTCCGCCGTCGATCCGCGGTGAGAGGTGCCGGCATCATTCCGCCCGGACACGTTGTTGCACCGCAACAACTACTGGTGGCCAGCGCATTCGGCACGACCCTGTCCGGCACGACCCTGTCCGGCAGCACAGAGACACAGCGACCGCCACCCTCGGCTGGGTGGCGGTCGCTGTCGTTCGCTGAGCAGGTGTGCGGTTGTCAGGTGCCGGGATCAGGAGGTCTGGGGCGCCTGGGTGGTCGGTGCGGTGCCTTCCTGCGGAGCGGTTCCGTTCGGAGGCGTACCCCCCGGGACACCCAGCTCGCCCTGGTCACCGGACGCGTCATCCGGGCCGCCGAAGCCGCCTGCGGGCATTCCGCCGAATTCGGACCCCTCGGCAACCGTCACGGCCGTCACCGCGGCGCCGTCGACCGTCGCGATGACGGTCACGGTGTCGCCGACGGCAACGTTGGACACGTCAACACCGGAGCCGACCGTATAGGTCGCCGCGAAGTTGTCCGTGCTGGTCACCGACAGCGAACCGTTGCCCACGGCCGTCACCTTCCCACGTTGCAGGCGCCGGGTTTCGGTTCCGCCGCTGTCGGTGGACACCACGAACTCGCCGTGCAACGCGGACCCGAGCGAGCCGATCCCGCCCCGCCGGCCGGTATCGCCGCCGTCGCCGGGACCGAAGCCCTGCCCGTACCCACCCGCACCGCTCGTCATGGCGCCTGGGCCGCCCTGTCCGGATGACGCGTTCGACGCATTCGCGGCGTTGACGGCCGCGACACCGCCGACCGCCACGACGGCAGCCAGCGCCACACCGCCGGCAACCTTCTTCCACGTGGCGGTGGGCTTGCGGGTTCCGTCAGTGGTCTGCGCGACGCCGGCCGGCGCGCCCCAGGTACCGGATTCAGCGGGCTCGCCGGTTGCGTTCAGCGGCGGCTGGCCGCCGTATTGCGGGCCGCCGTACTGCGGACCGGCGTACCCCTGCTGCGGGCCGTACCCCTGCGGCGGGCCATAGCCCAGCGGCGCGCCCCAGCCCGGCGGTGGGTACGTCCCCGCAGCACCATCGGGCTGGTGGGCGCCGGGTAGCTGCGGAGTGTCAGAGGGCAGAGCCTCGCCCGGGACCGGGGCCGCGGCGGGCGAGCCCGCTGTCGGCTGGGTCGGGTTCGCCGCGCGGACCTGCGGACGACTCTGGTCGTCGGCCGGTGTCCCGGGTGGATACGTGCCCGGACCGTTCTCGTCGTCCTGCTGGGGCATTTCCAGATCTCCTTTTGTTGATCGACCGGTCGACTCCGGCGGAGCACAGTTGCCGTTTACGCTGCCCACGCCTGCTGTCCGGAAGCTGTGCACGCGGCCTCGCGCACCTGTGCACTGCGGCACCGGCCGGGTGTTCCCCAGGCTCCGCGGTGTCGGAAGCGGAACATCCGGCACAGTGGATCCGTGACCGAACACCAGGCGGGGGCGCTGTTCAGCCCTCAGACGGGACCAACGGTCACCAGCGTGTGGGCGGCGGGCCGGCCGGTCGACATCGCCCGCACGCTGTGGCCGCTGCGCCGTGGCGCACTCGATCCGACGCTGCGTACCGATGGCACAGGACTCTGGAGGACCGGCAACACGCCGGAAGGCCCTGCCACGATTCATCTCTCGCTGGTCGACGGCGGTGCGGTGAACTGCCGCGGCTGGGGTTCCGGCGCGGGGTGGGCGGTCGACCAGGTGCCGGAGTTGCTGGGTGCGGACGACGACTGGACGGGACTGGATGCCACCGGCCACCCGCTACTGGCCCGCACCCATCGCGCGACGCCCGGGCTGCGCGTGCCGCGCACCGCCATGGTGTTCGACGTCCTGGTGCCCGCCGTGCTGGAGCAACGGGTGGTGGGCGCGGACGCCAGGCGGTCATGGCTGCAATTGGTGACGAAATTCGGACTACCTGCGCCGGGACCGGCTCCGGCGGGCATGCGGGTACCCCCGCGGCCCGAGCAATGGGCGGCGATCCCCTCCTGGGAGTGGCATCTGGCCGGGGTGGATCCGGGCCGGGCCCGGACCGTGCTCAACGCCGCACGTGTCGCGGAAGGCCTGCAGCGCACGGTCTTTCGCGGTCGAGGCGGATCGGAGGTGGTCAGTTCGCTGCGCTCGGTGCCCGGCATCGGGGTGTGGACCGCAGCGGAGATCGTGCAACGCGCGCACGGCGACCCGGACACCGTCAGCATCGGCGACTACCACCTGCCCGCCGTGGTGGGCTGGGCGCTGACCGGCCGGTCGGTCGACGACGACGGCATGCTCGAATTGCTGCAACCGTGGATCGGACATCGGCACCGGGTGGTCCGGCTGATCGAATCCAGCGGGTTCCGCAGACCGCGATTCGGCCCCCGCGCTCCCAGGGTGGATCACCGCCGGCGGTGAGTGGTCTGCCTGGTCAGCCGAATCAGACCAACTTCAACGCTGACCGGACGTCACGCCGCCGGTGAATTCATCCATGACGTACTGATCGCCTTCGAAGATCCGTATTTCCACGATTGTGTCGTTCTTGACCCAGTAGACGTTCACCCGCCGGACCTCCACCCGGTGCTCGTCGTCGCCCAGCTTCTCCGGCAACATCAACTCGACATGCACGTCCCCGACGAGCATGTCGAGCAGTTCGACGGAGACATTGCCCCTGGTGTGCGCAATGACGTCGCGGATGTAGCCCTCGACCGCCGCGCGCCCCCGTCGTTGCCCGGCCAACGACGAGCGCCCGGGCACATCACCGACAACGTCGACGGCGAAATAGCCGAAACCCGACTCGAAATCCCCGCTGCTCATCGCCGCCATGTAGTTCGTCATCACCTCGACCGCCGTCATCGCTCGACTGTGGACCCATCGGGGGCCGACGGTCAACGAGTGATCCACACGCCCGGCGATCACGGGATGCAGCGCGCCAAGCGCGGGCGGCCAAACCCGCACAGCAAGACCACAGCGAGACCCTGCAGGCCGCACAGCGCGAGTGCCGATGGTGAGTCTCATGAGCGCGGACACCCTCCCGAACACCGCCGGCGACGAGATCGGTCCGCGGCCGGCCACGACATCCGATTCCCTGGTGACCGTCGCACTGGACGTTGTCGTTCCCGTGTACAACGAGCAGGCCGACCTGGAACCGGCCGTGCGCCGGCTGCACGACTATCTGTCGAGCAGCGTGCCGCTGACCTTCCGCATCACCATCGCCGACAACGCCTCCACGGACCGGACGGCGGAGATCGCCGACCGACTGGCCGCCGAACTTCCGGCGGTGACGGCTGTGCACCTTTCCGAAAAGGGGCGCGGACGGGCGCTGAACCTCGTCTGGAGCCACTCCGACGCGGGCGTGCTGGCCTACATGGACGTCGACCTGTCCACCGATCTGGCCGCGCTCCTTCCGCTGGTCGCCCCGCTGATCTCCGGACACTCGGATGTGGCGATCGGGACCAGGCTGCACCGGGGCAGCCGGGTCGTCAGAGGGACCAAGCGGGAAATGATTTCCCGGTGCTACAACCTGTTGCTGCGGGGCACTCTGGCGGCCCGGTTCTCCGACGCCCAGTGCGGGTTCAAGGCCATCCGCGCCGATGTCGCCCGGGAGCTGCTGCCGCTGGTGCAGGACACCGGCTGGTTCTTCGACACCGAGCTGCTGATCCTGGCCGAGCGCAGCGGACTGCGGATCCACGAGGTCCCGGTCGACTGGGTGGACGACCCCGATTCCCGGGTCAACATCGTGCAGACCGCGAAGGACGACCTCAAGGGCGTCGCCCGGGTGGGCCGGGCGCTGGCATCCGGCGAACTGCCGCTCGCCGAGATCCGCCGGCAGCTGGGGCGGGCACCGCTGGATCCGGCGCCGTCGGGAGTACCGGTCGGGATGACCAGGCAGGTCGTCCGGTTCGCAGCGGTCGGCGTGGTCAGCACACTGGCCTACCTGGTGCTGTTCATCGTGCTGCGGCCGGTCGCCGGCGCGCAGATCGCCAACTTCCTGGCGCTGGCGATCACCGCGGTCGCCAACACCACTGCCAACCGGCGGCTGACCTTCGGTGTGCGCGGGCGCAAAGACGTTGTCCGACATCAATTCCAGGGCTTCGGCGTGTTCCTGCTGGGACTGGCGATCACCAGCGGATCGCTGGTGGTGCTGCACGGGATGTCCCCAGAGCCGAGCAACCTGGTGGAGATCATCGTGCTGGTGATCGCGAACCTGTTCGCCACCGTGGTGCGGTTCCTGCTGTTGCGCAGCTGGGTGTTTCGCCGCCGCGCGGCCACCGCATTGCCGGAGTCCATTACTCCGCAAGGCATCTCACGAATCTGATCAACCCGGACACAGCGCGTCAGCGCCACGGACACAGCGACACCGTTTCTCCCCCTCGATCCTCGATAGCGAAGACCACCAGCGGAAGCGAAACCACCATGACCGGAACGATCACCACCGACGTCCCCCTCTCGCCTGGGCAGACTCCCCCACCACCGCGCCCGGGTGGGTACGGACCACCACCGTCGGGATCCATGGAACCACCGCGACCACGCGGCAGGGCCGCCCGGATCTTCCTGGGCCCAACGGACGACCCGCGATGGGCGAGGCCTGCGCTGTGGGCGCTGCTGCTCGCCACCGCCGCGCTGTACCTGTGGAACCTGTCCGCGTCCGGGTACGCCAACGACTACTACGCCGCGGCGGTGAAGTCCGGTACCGAGTCGTGGAAGGCGTGGCTGTTCGGGTCGCTGGACTCCGGGAACTCGATCACCGTCGACAAGCCGCCGGCATCGCTGTGGGTGATGGTGCTCTTCACCCGGATCCTCGGCTTCAGCTCCTTTGCCATGCTGCTGCCGCAGGCCCTGATGGGCGTCGGCACCGTCGCGCTGCTGTACGCCTCGGTCCGGCGCTGGTCCGGACCGGCCGCCGGTCTGGTCGCCGGTGGGTTGCTGGCCGCGACCCCGGTCGCCGCGTTGATGTTCCGGTTCAACAATCCGGACGCCCTGCTGACTTTGCTGGTGACCGCGGCCAGCTACTTCGTCATCCGCGCCATCGAGACCGCGGTTGGCCGAAAGGCGTTGCGCTGGTTGCTGTTCGCCGGGGTCGCCATCGGGTTCGCGTTCCTGACGAAGATGATGCAGGGCCTGCTGGTGCTGCCTGCCTTCGCGTTGGCCTACCTGTGGGCCGGGCGGTCCGGGCTGTGGACCAGGATCTGGCACCTGCTGGCGGCGGGCGCAGCGGTGGTGGTCGCCGCCGGGTGGTACGTCGCGCTGGTCGCGCTCTGGCCGGCGGACTCCCGCCCCTACATCGGCGGCAGTGAGACCAACTCCCTCTGGGAACTGGCGATCGGCTACAACGGCCTCGGCCGTATCTTCGGCAACTCCGGCGGCGGCGGAACGGGCGGCGCAGGCGGCGCGGGCGCCGCAGGCGGCGGAGGCCCGGGCGGCATCGGCGGCGGCGGCGGCTTCGGCGGGTCCACCGGCATCGGCCGCATGTTCAACACCGCGTTCGGCACCGAGATCTCCTGGCTGATCCCGGCCGCGCTGATCGGGTTGGTCGCCGGTCTATGGTTCACCCGACGCTTCCCGCGCACCGACAGAATCCGGGCGGCCCTGCTGCTCTGGGGCGCGTCGATGATCGTCACCGCGCTGGTGTTCTCGTTCATGGAGGGCACCATCCATCCCTACTACGCCGTCGCCCTTGCGCCGCCCATCGCGGCCGTGGTGGCGATCTCCGGCCGCGAGTTGTGGCGGGGACGCTCCACCACCCTCGTCCGCGGCCTGCTGGCGGCGGTGATCGCCGTCACCGGTGCCTGGTCGTTCATCCTGCTGGGCCGGGATACCACCTGGTTGCCGTGGCTCCGCTGGCTGGTCCTGATCGGATCCGTGGCGGGCGCGGTGCTGCTGGCCATCTCGACGCAGAAGCTGCGCAGGCTCGCCGTCGTCGGGCTGCTGGTCGGATCGTTGACGGCGCTGAGCGGCACCACCGCCTACACGCTGGCCACCGCCGCGACCCCGCACTCCGGTTCCATCCCGACCTCAGGACCGACCGGCTCCGCCATGGGAGGCCCGGGCGGCGCTGCCGCCGGCGGGTTCACCCGGAACGGCAGGACCGACGGCACAGCGTCAGGTTCCACCGGTACCGCGACAGCGCCCGACGGCACCGCGGGTCAGGCGCCCGGCGCGACCGGCTCGACGATTCCAGGAGCGAGCGGCGGGACGGTTCCCGGTGCGACCGGCGGCACCGGCGGCGGCCCCGGCGGCGGATCCACGACCACCAACAGCGAGCTGGTCGCGCTGCTGGAGGCGACCACCACCCGCTGGGCCGCCGCGACCACCGGCGCGCAGTCCGCGGCCGGGTACATCCTCGGCACGGACAAGGCGATCATGGGCATCGGCGGCTTCTCCGGAAGCGACCCGGCACCGACCCTCGTCGAGTTCCAGCAGTACGTCGCGGACGGTGACATCTCCTACTTCATCGCCGGTGGCGGCATGGGTGGCGGAGGCGGTCCCGGTGGCGGATCCGGCTCCGGTTCCGAGATCGCTGCGTGGGTCGAGGCCAACTTCACCTCGACCACCGTCGGCGGGACAACGGTGTACGACCTGACCAGCGCACAGACGTCCTGACGCTCGACGCGCCAGGCCCGTCCCACGGCGCGTCGACTGAACGCAGACGGAACCCAGTGCCGCCGCCTCGCCCCGAGGTGGCGGCGCGGAGTTCGCCATCTGTCGATCCGGATCCTGAAGGGATCTGAAGGGTTTGAGAGATTGTTGCTTGACCCTGACGTGACGTCAGGCTTCATGCTCGTTGGTGTCCGGGTCGACCGGCCCGGACATCCACAGGAGATCGCCAGAGGAATTGATGAGCTACACGGTCGGACAGGTTGCCAACCTGGCCGGTGTGACGGTCCGGACGTTGCACCACTACGGCCAGATCGGGCTGCTCGAGCCGCAGGACCGCAGCGGAGCCGGCTACCGCCGGTATTCCGACGAGGACCTGCAACGGCTGCAGCACATCATGTTCTACCGGGAGCTCGGATTCCCGCTGGACGAGATCGCGACCATTCTCGCCGACCCGGGCGCGAACACCGGAGCACACCTGCGCCGCCAGCGCGAGTTGCTGAACAACCGGATGGCCCGGCTGGCCGCGATGGTGGCCGCCGTCGAGAAGGAACTGGAGGCGTACACCATGGGGATCCAACTGACCCCCGAAGAGAAGTTCGAGATCTTCGGGCCGGACTACGGCGAGGACTACGAGACCGAGGCGGAGCAGCGCTGGGGCGACACCGATGCCTGGGCACAGTCCCAGCAGCGGACCAGCAAGCTGACCAAGCAGCAGTGGATCGAGATCAAGGAAGCCGGTGACGACCTGAACCGCCGGCTTGCTGCGGCCATGCAGGGCGGCGCCGCCCCGGACAGCACCGAGGCCATGGATCTGGCCGAGGAGCACCGGCTGGGCATCCAGACGTTCTACGACTGCCCGCCGGAGATGCACCGCGGACTCGGCGAGATGTATGTCGCCGACGAGCGTTTCACCCGGACCTACGAGGATGTCGCCCCCGGGCTGGCGGCGTGGCTGCGTGACGCCATCAACGCCAACGCCGACCGGGCGAAGGCCGCGCGGGCCTGATGACAACGACGGTTGAAACGAAAGGCCCCCGCTCATCGAGCGGGGGCCTTTCGGCAAGAGCGGCCGGCAACTGCGCCTACGGAGCGGTGGCCGCGACCGGGGGCAGGCCCTGAAACTGAGCGAGCACCGCGGGATCCTGCAGCTCCATCCAGGCAATGACGTCCTGGTAGGTCGCGCAGTAGGTGTCGGGTTGCCCGCATTTCTCCTTCATGAAATCCATGGCAGGCGGGTTGAAGGAATCGCCGTTCCACTTGTTGAAGTGATTGGCGATCAGCACCGGCGCACGGTTGCCGTTATAGGCCTGGTCGTACATGTAGTCATAGGTCTTCTTGACGATGTCGCGGAGCTCCGGAGCGGTGTCCGGCTCTTCCTTGTTGTTGTTGAACTTCGCCCAGAAGTTGTAGTCCATCGCCGTGGTCATGCTGTCGAAGCCCGGCGAATAGACCTGCGGCATGTAGAACTCCCAGATCCCGTCGACCTTCTCCGGCCAGAAGATCCCGTTCTTCGGCGCCGGAATCGACGAGTCGTAGGTCATGTTGTGCGCTTTCCAGGCCGGAATCAGTTGATCGAGAGTGCCGGTGAGGCAGGGAGTCCGGCCGCCCTTGATGGAGTCGGCCGGTACCTGCAGGTCGGGCGCGTCGGTGTAGCCATTGAGCGTCTTCCAGTCGTTCACGAAGTGGAAGAACTGGTCCAACTCATTGTTCCAGTCGGCGGTGTTCCATTGGTTGCCGCCGGGCAGATTGTCGTCGCAGAAGTGGCCGTTGTAGTGCGTGCCGATCTCCATGCCCTTGGAGTAGGCCTCGTTGAGATCGTTGACCTCGGTGACGATCTCGTCCTCGGGTCCGCCGTAGCCGATGGAAGACTTACCGGGGGCGTGGCCGGGGCCGGTGTACACGTCGGCATTCTTGGCGGTATCGCCCAGCAGGTAGATACCGGACAGGAAGCCGGTGAACCGCGAATTCGTCGGGGCCGCTGCGTCCATGAAATCGTGCCAGCGCTGATGGGAGCCCGCGCCGTCGAAGGAGAAGATGATGAATTGCGGTGGCTTGTCGCCGGGGTTCAGTTTCGTCATCGGCACGTTCGTCGGCGGCCGTTCCCCGACCTGAGCGGTCGTCACCGGCCCGGTGGAGGTGTCCGCGTCCCGGCCGTAGGGATCGGACGTCGTCGCACCCGCGACTGTGGTGGTCTGCAGGACGGTCAGCGGTCCCCCGTTGCCTGCGGTGAGGGTTTGGTTGCCCTGATAGATCAGCACCCCGGTCACCGCGGCCAGCGCCACGACCAATCCGATGACCAGATATCGCGCTCGCATGCACTCCTCGTTTCGTATCGCCGTTCGTCCAGCCGTCTGTTCTCACGCGCTGTCGTTCCCGGGTTGTTCGAGGGCGCGATCCCGCCCCTCCCGGCCCGTCCGACAATCCCTGCACCACAGGCCCCCTGCACCACCGGATTACTCGGCGCACAACCTCACGCCTGGACCCTTGCGATGGACGCTCGACCGATCAGGAGGTTGCCGCACGACCCTGGTGGCTCCCGTCTACAGGGTGGCACGGGGGCACGTCGAGTTCGGGCAGATTCGGGCTCATGTCATGGGGCAATCCACGACCGCCGGTGTGCCTTCGATGCCGTCATGGCCGGGGCGCCCGGCCGGGGTACGCGTCGGTCCGACGTCAGCCGGTGGGCAACGCCTCCGACGTCGGGGCGTCGGTCGCTCCCGACGTTTCGAGCACGTCGTGACAGGCGTTCACCCCGCCGTTGCGGCCGAGGGTGAACCACTGCACCCGCTGGAACGGGTCACCGTGATCGGCCGAGCTGGTCCAGGCCATCTCGTCGGCGAGCGCGCTCAGCGAGCTGACCATCTCCTTCTCGTCACCATCCTCGATGGTCAGCGTGCCGTCCGCGGCGGCCCCGAACAGGGCCGCGGCACCGAGGCAGTCGGCCTGCAGTTCATCGCCCTGGGCGACCAGGCTCGGGTCGAGCCGTTCCTGGATGGCATGACCCCACTCGTGGGCGATCACCAGGTACACCCAGGTGTCACCGATCACATCGGCACCGCGGACCATCAGGTTGACGTCCCACGCCACGAAATCCTCCGGGGCGCAGTACGAGGCGTTGTACGCCTCCAGCGGCGTCCCGCCGCAGGTCGGGGTCTCGTTGGCGACCGTCCCGTCGTAGAGCCCCAGCACCGTGGGTGGCTCGTAGGTTCCGGTGTAGAAGTCCGACCAGTGCTTGGCCCAGTAGCCGTCGACGATGTCCTGGGCGCCCTGCATGTCCTTCTTGAGTTCCTCGAGGGTCACCCCACTGGCCAGGGTGATGTCCGCGCTGGAGGTGTCAGCGCTGTCGGTGCCGCTTGATGTCGCAGGCGAAGATGTTGACGACCGGGATGTGCCGGACGCTGTGGACTGCGTCGAGGCAGCGGACGTCGGACCGAACCCCGTGGAACCCACGGCAGGAGTCCCTGAGACCCCGGTCGAGCAGCCTGCGAGGGCGGCCAACATCGCTAACGCGCAGGTCAGGTGGGCAGTTCTGCGCATGGCGTTGCTCCGGTGACTGGGGGACGACATCCGTCCGGCGAGTCAACGATCCGTCCACGGCACCGGACGCGTCAAGATCCCATGTGAGTCGTCGTCGGCCGAAGGGCATTCGCTCCGACACCATTCCCTGCCCGGTCGGGAATCGTCCCCGCCTGCAGGTCCTTGACCAGTTCACGTTTGAGGATCTTCCCGCTCGGGCCGAGGGGCAGCGCCGGGACGAACTCGATCCGCCGCGGGACCTTGTGGCCGCCGAGCCGCTCCTTGGACCAGGCGATCAGCGTCTCCTGATCCAGGTTCTCGCCCTCGGGCGCGCGCACCACGACGGCGCAGATCTCCTCGCCATAGGTTTCGTCGGGGAAAGCCAGAACGGCCACCTGGGCGATGCCCGGATGGCCGGCCAGCACCTCCTCGACCTCCCGCGGGTACACGTTGAAACCGCCGCGGATGATCAGGTCCTTCTTGCGGTCGACGATGGACAGGAAGCGGTCGGCGTCCTTGCGGCCCAGGTCACCCGACCGGAACCAGCCGTCCACCAGGACCGCCGCGGTGGCCTCCGGATCGCCGAGATAGCCGGCGAAGATGTGGTGACCGCGCATCACCACCTCGCCGATCTCGCCGGTGGGCAGCAACTCGATGCGGTCCTCGATCTCGGGGGCCGCGATCTCCGCGTCGGTGCCCCAGATCGGCCGGCCCACCGTGCCCGGTTTCCGGCCGAACACCCGCTGGTTGAACGTGGCCACGGGCGAGGTCTCGGACAGCCCGTAGCCCTCGTAGATGTCCGCATCGAAGGTCTGGGCGAACCTGTCGATCACCGCGACCGGCAGGCTCGCGCCGCCGGAGACCGCGATCCGCAAGGTGGGGCGGCGCTCGTCGGCACGCGCGGCGGTGAGCAGGCCGACGTACATGGTGGGCACGCCCATGAACACGTTGACGTTCTCGGTGACGATGGTCTCCAACGCGGCCGCGCCGTCGAAGCGAGGCAGCAGCACCAGCGCCGATCCGGCGAAGAATCCGGCGTTCATCGCGCACGTCTGGCCGAAGGAATGGAACAGCGGCAGGCAGCCGAGGATCACGTCGGCGGCGGACAGGTAGATGACGGAGTTGGCAGTCACCATCGCGTTCATCACCATGTTGAGCTGGGTGAGGATGGCACCCTTCGGCGAGCCGGTGGTGCCGGAGGTGTACAGGATGATGGCCTCGTCGGACGGTTCGCGCGAGACGTAGGTGGAGATCGGTTCGATCTCAGCGGCCCGGAGATCCAGCCGGTCAACCCCCTCGCCGCCCATCACTGCGAGCAGCTTGACCCCGGCCTGTTCCGCGGCAGGTGCGCCCTGGGCGAGCAGCGGAGCGGCGGCGATCAGCATGGTCGCCTGCGAATCGGTCAGCACGAACCCGATCTCCCTGGCCACCAGCAGGGCGTGCACCGGCACCACCACGGCACCAAGGGACAGCGCCGCGTAGTAGACGCGCGGAAAGTCGGGGACGTTCGGCATCAGCAGCGCGATCCGGTCGCCGGGGCCGACGCCCTCCTGCGCCAGCACCGCTGCGTAGCGCCTGGTCTGCTCCCACAACTGCGCATAACTGATCCGCTGCGGGCCGATCACCACCGCGTCCCGCGCCGGGTACCGCTCCGCGGACTCCGCCAGGATCGAGGCGAGGGACAGGCTCATGGGCGATGCGCTCCCTTTCGTCGCGGCAATGGGTCCCGGCCTGCAGGCTGGTGTCCTGGCCCGGCCCGCTCTCGGGCTGGTGATCCGCACCACGTGCGGAGCGCGAATGCGACTGCGGTGTCTGACCTGATGGCCGCGGCACGAAGGCCGGGACCTTTGTGAACGGCATATTACTGCCGCGACCGCCTCCGCCGGGTTTCGCCTGCGCCGGACCCGGTCGCAGGGCCGTGGAATCGACGAGCCTTGACGGCCAGTAACCTCGTGATGTCACCAGGGCCGAGTTTGTCCAGGCGTCCGGAGGGGACGTTCCAGCCGCTGAGGTCCCGTGTTGTCATGACAACGAGAGGCGAACCGAATGTCCGAGGTCACTGATACCGCCGAGTCGCCAGCCGTCGCAACCGGGACGGTCGAATCCACGGCCGGCTCATCTCCCACCCAGGCCGCAGGCCCGAGCGCAGCAGCTGGGAGCGCCGCAGCTGAGAGCCCGGTGACGCTCGAGGCTCACTCGCCGGACCATCCGGGTGCGCTGATCGAATACAACGGGGCCAAACTCGACCTCAAGATCATTCCCGCGACCGACGGGTCGTCCGGGGTGGATATCTCCAAACTGCTGACCACCCTCGGGGTGATCACCCTGGACCCCGGCTTCACCAACACCGGCTCGACCACCTCTGCCGTCACCTACATCGACGGCGACGCCGGCATCCTGCGCTATCGCGGGTACCCGATCGAGCAGCTCGCCAAGTCATCGAACTTCATCGAGACCAGCTACCTGCTGATCAATGGGGAACTGCCGACCTCGGACGAACTGGACACGTTCACCCGGCGGATCAGCCGGCACACCATGCTGCACGAGGACCTGAAGCGATTCTTCGACGGCTTCCCGCGGGACGCGCACCCGATGCCGGTGCTGTCCAGCGCGGTCAGCGCGTTGTCGACCTTCTACCAGGACTCGCTCGACCCCTTCAATCCCGAACAGGTCGAGCTGTCCACCATTCGGCTACTGGCCAAACTGCCGACGATCGCGGCCTACGCGTACAAGAAGTCCGTCGGGCAGCCCCTGCTGTACCCGGACAACTCGCTCGGCCTGGTGGAGAACTTCCTGCGCATGTCGTTCGGTTTCCCCGCCGAGCCCTACGAGGTCAACCCGAAGCTGGTGCACGCCCTGGACCAGCTGCTGATCCTGCACGCCGACCACGAGCAGAACTGTTCGACGTCCACGGTCCGGCTCGTGGGCTCGTCCAACGCCAACCTGTTCGCGTCGATCTCCGCGGGCATCAACGCGCTGTTCGGGCCGCTGCACGGCGGCGCCAACCAGGCCGTACTGGAGATGCTGGAAGGGATCCGGCGGGACGGCGACGACATCGCCACGTTCGTCAGGCGGGTCAAGGACAAGGAGCCCGGCGTCAAGCTGATGGGCTTCGGGCACCGGGTCTACAAGAATTACGATCCGCGTGCCGCCCTGGTGAAGGGCACCGCCCACGAGGTGCTCGACAGCCTCGGCGCCGCCGACGAGTTGCTCGAACTCGCCCAGGAACTCGAGGCGGTTGCGCTGTCCGACGATTACTTCGTCTCTCGGCAGCTGTACCCGAACGTCGACTTCTACACCGGGCTGATCTACAAGGCGATGGGCTTCCCCACCAAGATGTTCACCGTGCTGTTCGCGCTGGGCCGGTTGCCCGGCTGGATCGCACAGTGGCGCGAGATGATCAACGACCCGGCGACCAAGATCGGCCGCCCGCGTCAGGTCTACACCGGCTACACCGAGCGCGACTACGTCCAGCTGGGCGCCCGCGAAGAGGTCTGATCGCTCGACGGCCGGTGACGGGCCGTGCTGTGCATGATGTGGCATGACGACTCCGACGGTGTTGTGGTTCCGACGGGACCTGCGGCTGGCCGATCATGCCGCTCTGCTGGCGGCCGTTGATGGTGGTCCTGGTAGCCCTGGCGGCGACGTGCTGGGTGTCTTCGTCGCGGACGACCGCCTGCTCAGGCCGTCCGGCGCTCCCCGCAGGGCCTTCCTGGCCGGGTGCCTGACGCGGCTGTCCGAGTCGACGGGCGGGAAGCTGCTGATCGTCAAGGGATCGCCGGATTCGGTCGTCCCCCGGATCGCCGCCGCGGCGGGCGCGGCGGCCGTGCACGTCTCGGCCGATTTCATGCCGTACGGCCGTCGGCGTGACGAGCTCGTCGCGGAGGCCTTGCGCGCCAAGGATATCGAGCTGGTCGCGACCGGCTCGCCGTACGCGGTCGCGCCCGGGCGGGTGCGCAAGCCGGACGGCAGCAGGTATGCGGTGTTCACCCCGTACTT